>Ga0187863_10001600_pt1 | contig 17849 bp, 13 predicted proteins | sample June2016WEW_11_1_FD_132975 | JGI IMG/M metagenome (GOLD analysis project Ga0187863, IMG submission 132975) | Peatland microbial communities from SPRUCE experiment site at the Marcell Experimental Forest, Minnesota, USA - June2016WEW_11_10 | ecosystem: Environmental > Terrestrial > Soil >... | reverse complement strand
CGAAGCAGGAGGTGCTCGGCTTCGGTGCGGCCATGACGGATGCCACCTGCTACGTGCTGAGCCAGATGAGCGCAGCCGAACGCACTCCGCTCATGCGCGAGATATTCGCGCCAGATGAGATGGCGATGAACGTGTGCCGTACGTGCATTGGCGCCAGCGACTACTCGCGCACAGTCTACAGCTTCGATGACAGCCCGGAGCCCGATCCCGAATTGAAGAGATTCTCGATCGATCACGACAAGGCGTACATCCTGCCGATGCTGCGCGAGGCGCGCAAAGCGAATCCTGAACTGTTTCTCTTCTCGTCGCCGTGGAGCCCGCCGGGCTGGATGAAGCCGAACAATTCGATGCTGGGCGGTGCCATGCGTAAAACCAGTTTCGGACCGTATGCGAAGTACTTCATGAAATTTCTCGATGGCTACAAAGCGGAAGGGGTCGCGATTGACGCGGTCACAGTGCAGAACGAGACCGACGCCGAGCAGGAGGGCAACATGCCCGCCTGCCTCTGGGCGCAGGAGCAGGAGATGGATTTTGTGAAGAGCCACCTCGGACCTGCACTGCGCAAGGCTGGATTGCCGGCAAAGATCTGGGTTCTCGACCACAACTACAGCCTGTGGGGACGGGCCATTGATGAGCTGAGCGATCCCGATGCGTATGAATACATCGACGGCATTGCCTGGCATGGCTACGTGGGCGAGGCCTCTGCGATGACGCGCGTTCACGAAGCGTTTCCGCAAAAGAGCGCCTACTGGACTGAAGGCGGGCCCGACATCAGTCAGCCCGACTACCAGACGGATTTCACGAAATGGGCCGATACCTTCAATGGCGTTTTGAACAATTGGGCGCGTTCAATTACTTCGTGGAATTTGGCGCTGGATGAGAAGGGCAAGCCAAATGTGGGACCGTTCTCGTGCGGCGGAGTTGTCACGGTCGAAAATGAGACCCACAAGATCACGCGTAGCGGGCAGTACTGGGCTTTTGCGCACTACTCGAAACACATCAAGCGAGGCGCGCGGGTTTTCGCAACGGATGGAGTTGGTTTCGACGGAGCAGGCGGATCGGTGTCGCACGCCGGTTTCCGCAATCCGGATGGAAGCCTTGTGGTGGTGCTGGCCAACACTGGCGAGCAGAAGCGGGCGCAGTTAGTCCTTGGAGGGAAAGCGCTGGAGATCGATCTGCCCGCGGATTCCGTGCATACGCTGGAGTGGGCTTGAGCGCCGAATCAATCGACCGATTCACGCGGCTTCGTTGAACGAATGATGCCAAATGCAACTGTCTGGCCACTCGGGCCGGTCGCCTGGTTCACACCAGTTACCGAGAGACCGTTACGGTGCGGATTCCCCCTCGCGGGAGCCGACCGAAACCACAGCTGTGCGATCTATAGTTGAGCCTGGCGATCTCACGAAATTGGTCAGGCGTGGCGACTCAAGGAAGTAACCGAACCCGGTCCCTTGTTTGGGAAGATGATGCGCCCGCGGAGTCCCGCTTCCGGCGCGTGCAGCAGAGCGTGCCTGTTTCCGGACGTGGCCTGCCTCTCGAAATAGACGATGAAGACGATCCCTCAGGACCGCGGAAGAAACGATTTGCTTCGCCGCGTTCTCCGTGGTGGCGCCCCGCGAGCACCTGGGGTCGCGCATTTCTGGCATGCGGATTGCTCGTCGTCGCGACGGCCTTCGCCTACGCTTTTCATGTCTGCAAGTCTTTTCTCGATCACGATCCGCATTTCCGCATCACCGGGACCAGCAACATCCAGGTCGTCGGGCTCGCCGAATTGACTCGCGCCGAGCTGCTGCCGGTTTTCGGGGAAGACATCGGGCGCAACATCTTCTTTGTGCCGCTTGCCGAGCGCCGCAAGCAGCTGGAGCAGATTCCGTGGGTACAGCAAGCGACAGTGATGCGGCTGCTGCCCGATCAGATTTGTGTCGCGGTCATTGAGCGCCAGCCCGTGGCGTTTGTGCGGCACGGCCAGCAGATCGGCCTGGTCGATGCCAATGGCGTCCTTCTCAAGATGCCGCCTGGTGCGATGAGCCAGCATCATTATTCTTTCCCCGTTCTCACGGGTATCGATGGCGGTGATCCGTTGCCTTCGCGGAGGGCGCGCGTTGAACTGTATCTGCGGCTGATGAGCGAACTGGATTCCAATGGCCAGCGGCTGTCGGACCAGATTTCAGAGATTGATCTGACCGATCCCGAAGACGCGCGCGTGCTGATGCCGGAGCAGGGAACAGACGTGCTTGCGCATTTCGGCGAAGATCATTTCCTCGATCGCTACCAGCGCTACAAGGCACACATCGCCGAATGGCGGCAGCAGTATCCGAAGCTCGCCGCCGTTGATTTGCGCTATGAGCAGCAGGTTGTCCTGGAGATGACACCCGGCGCCGGGAACCAGACTCAGTCTGCATCCGTTGCCGACAACGGTAAAACCGCCACCGCTGCCACGCCGCCCACCCATGCTGAGAAGGCGAAGCCCGATCCTGCCAAGCGCATCGCGAGCGCCGAATTGCCAGTCCCGAGCCAGGCCGCCAAGAAACCGGCGATAAACCATGCCGTTGCAGTGAAACATGCGAACAGCAAGACCCCTACAAAAGGATCCGTGAAGAGCGTGGCCGCAAAGGCCAAAGACAAGAAGCACGCGCAGACCAAACCAGCAGCACAGAAACAGACCAGGAAATCACCAACCAAGAACCGTCCGCCCGCGGCAGCACCCCAGGGTCAGTGAGTCCCGAACGATGAGCGAGAAACAGGACAACCTGATCGTAGTTCTCGACATTGGAAGCGCATGGACCCGCGTACTGGCGGCTGATCTAAACGAAGGGGCGCTCCGCTATCGCGGCCACGGCATCGTGGAGTCGGCGGGCATGCGCAAAGGGCTCATCTCCGATCTTGGGCCCGCCGCGAAAGCCGTGAAGGCTGCCAACGAGAAAGCCGAGTGGGTGGCTCGCGCCAACATTGATGATTGCGTCGTAGGCGTGGGTGGTCCGCATATTCGCGGGCTCAATACAAACGGCGGATTCGACCTCGGTAATAGGATGCGCGAGATTACGCGCGACGATGTGCGCGCCGCGATCGAGCGAGCCCGCGCGGTCGAGCGTCCGCCTGACCGCGAGATTCTGCATTTGCTGCCGCGCCAGTTCATTCTCGACGATCAGCCGGGGATCTTCGATCCAGTGGGCATGGTGGGATCGCGGCTCGAAGTGGATCTGCACATCGCGACCTGCTCAGGCAGTGCGCTCCAAAGCACCGTGACGTGCGCGAATCGCGCTGGGCTCGAAGTGACCGAGGCTGTCCTCGAGTCGATTGCGGCGGCCGAGGCGACGCTCTCCGCCGATGAGCGGGAACTCGGTGTGTGCCTGCTCGATATTGGCGCGCATTCGAGTGATCTGGCGGTTTTCTTTGAGGGCGCCGTGGTGCACACGGCCTCTGTCCCGATCGGCGGCGCGCACTTTACCAACGATCTGGCAGTCGGCCTGCAGATGCCCAAGGCCCAGGCGGAAGATCTGAAGTGCCAGTTCGGCCACTGCGTGGTGACCGCGGTTCCCCAGGAATCCGAAATTGAGATCGCTAATCCACAGCCTCAGAAGCTTGCGTTGCGCAATATTGCTGAGATACTGGAGCCAAGGGCGCGCGAGCTGATGCAGTTTGTCAAAGAGAGCCTTCGCCTGGGTGGCGTGGTGGAAGCGCTGGGCGCGGGATGCGTTCTAACCGGCGGAGGAGCGTTGTTGCCCGGAATACTCGACATAACTGAAAGCCAGTTGAGAGTGCCAGCTCGCACGGGAATGCCGGTGCGTCTTTCCAACATGCCGGGAGAGTTGGTGAGTCCGGGTTTCGCCATGCCGATTGGAATGCTTTTATACTCCCACCGGACGCGCGTGACCCGCGCCGCGGAGAACAACAGCCTGCGCGCCAAACTGCGCGCGATTTTCGCAGCAAGTTTTTAGAAGGAATTTATGGATAGCGCCAAGGAGGACCAAGCCGCGATGGAACAGGATAAAGAAGCTGGAGAAATGCGCATTCAGTTTCACGATGAGAGCGTGCGTGGCGCCCGCATCAAGGTGATCGGCGTGGGAGGTGGCGGCGGCAACGCTGTCAATCGCATGATCCAGGCTGGCCTCGAAGGCGTGGAATTCATTGCGGCGAATACCGACGTGCAGGCACTCAAACTTTCTCAGGCTCCGGTGAAGTTGCAGCTTGGCGTGCGGCTCACTTCCGGGCTGGGCGCCGGCGCGAACCCCGACGTAGGCCGGCGTGCGGCGCTCGAAGACTCCGAGAAGATCATTGAGGCTCTCGAAGGCGCGGACATGGTGTTTGTCACCGCCGGGCTGGGCGGCGGCACGGGCACAGGCGCGGCGCCGGTCATCGCATCGCTGGCCAGTGAAATGGGAATTCTCACCGTCGCCGTCATCACCCGCCCGTTTGCGTTTGAAGGCAAGCGCCGCCTGCAGCAGGCAGAGCGCGGCCTCAAAGAGCTGATCGAGAGCGTGGACACGATGATCGTGATTCCCAACGAAAAGCTTCTTGCGGTGGCCAAAGATGCCGGATTTTTTGAGAGTTTCCGGATTGCCGATGACGTGCTGCGCCAGGGCGTGCAGGGAATTTCCGACATTATTACAATCCCCGGCATCATCAACCGCGACTTCGCCGATGTGAAGACGACCATGGCCGGCATGGGGCATGCCGTGATGGGCACGGCAGTCCGCTCCGGCGAGAACCGTGCGATTGAGGCGGCACAAGCGGCCATGGCTTCACCGCTGCTGGATGCAGGCGCCATCGATGGGGCGCGCGGCATCCTCATCAACATTACCGGGTCGAGTTCGTTGAAGCTCTCCGAGGTAAACCAGGCCTCCACGCTGATTCAGTCTTCGGCTCACGAGGACGCGAACATCATCTTTGGCGCAGTGCAAGACGAACGGATGGGCGACGAGGTCAAAATCACCGTGATCGCCACCGGTTTTCGCGACCAGATGCCGGAACGCCGCGCGCGCATGTTGAGCGTGGAAGAAGCGCCCGTCGTTTCGGTTCCTGTGATGGCCATGGAGACCTGGATGCGGGAGCCCGGTCAGGCTCAGCGCGTACCTTCAGCTTCGGCTGCTCCGCGCTTTCTGAGTGAAGAGGAGGAAGGCGACGAATCGACATTCTACTCAGCTGCGACGTCGTCCACGCGCACACGGCGGGTTGTCGAGGAGACAGAAACTGTCGGCGTTTTGGGGCATCCGCATTTCGAGGAGCTGGACGAAGACCCAACCTACACGCCTTCGCCCCGGAACTTTGCTTCAGAACTGGAGAGCGCGTCACGCGCGTCGGCGGATGACCGCACCCCTCAGCATGTCGCGCCAGCGGTGACGGAGATCGGCGATGAAGCGGAGCGCGATCTGGACGTGCCGGCTTTCATGCGCCGGCTGCAGTTCTAAAGTGGTATGGATACTCTTCTGATTCTTCGGTAACCTGCATCACGGCAGAATTCTTGTTCCAATTAGAGAATGAGTTCAGAATTGAACAAAAGCCCTGAATCAATCTGCGTTTTTACTAAATCGATGTTTGGGATTTTCGAAAGATCGGTTATTGTAGAGCTAAGTAACAGAATTGCTTTCGCATAAGGGATCATCGGTACATTCGGTTACAGCCAACAGCCGGAAGAGCTGGTCCAGGGAAGCTCTATTCGCGGCCAAGACCGCGCGGATTCCAGGTACGAAGCGCGCCTCCCAGCGGGCGTGCGCATGGCAAGAGACGTTTTTGGGAGTCGACTGAATGAGATTGGCCCATGTTTTTGCCGGTGGACTGGCCTTGGTAGTTTTTACATCGATCGAGGTCGCAGCCTTTGCGCTGGACGCTCCTCACACCCTGCGCCATGCCAGGCCGGCAAACCAGCATCTGTCCGTGACTAACCACTCCAGAAGCCACCACGCTGTGGCGCATCATTCGGTTTCGACCACCACTACCATCCGGCATCGCAAATACGCGGCGGGATCGACGAACTCAGGTGCGACCCTGCGTCATGCTTCTTTGCGGGTCCATCGCCATCGCTACTATGAGCGCTTCACCGCAAGCTCGTTCGCTTCAGGCGATATCTTCGCCGATGACGTTACCACCGGCGAGAATCCGGTCGTCCGTCAAGCCGCCATCGACGCCCTCGGGGATATGAACGGCACGGCCGTGGTCATCGATCCGTCCAATGGCAGGATCCTGGCCATGGTGAACCAGAAGCTGGCGCTCTCTCCAGGTGCCGAGCCTTGCTCGACAATCAAGCTCTCTGTGGCGCTGGCCGCTCTCTCCGAAGGAATTGTCACGCGGGACACGCTGGTGCGGTTGCCGGGTTTCCGGATGAATATGACGGAGGCTCTGGCACACAGCAATAACCTTTATTTTGAAGAACTTGGCCGCGAATTGGGCTTTGACCGCGTCCGCCACTACGCCACCCAGTTCGGCCTGGGTGAATTGGCCGGCTACAACATTCCCGGCGAGCAATTAGGTGTCTATCCGGATCAACCCCTTGCCCAATCGGAGGGCGGTGTCGGTCGCATGTGCAGCTTCGGACAGGGTGTTTCCATGACGCCACTGCAGCTGGGTGCGTTTGTTGCGGCCATCGCCAATGGGGGGACACTCTACTATCTGCAGCACCCGACTTCACCCTTGGAGGTCGCCGGCTTCCAGCCGCGTGTGAAGCGCACGCTCGATATCGCGAAGCTCGTGCCCGATCTTCAGGATGGAATGGCCGGGGCCGTCCAGTACGGGACCGCACGACGCCTGCGCGCCAACTTTCAGGAACTGCCAGTCTTTGGCAAGACCGGGACCTGCTCTGACAAGGGCACCCGGTTCGGTTGGTTCGTTTCGTTCTCAGACACACCGCAGGGCAGCATGGTCACGGTCTTCTTTCTCGAGGGCGGGCGACCCACTTTCGGGCCTCGTGCCGCGGAGCTGACCGGCGAGTTCTACAAGAATCTTTGGGACCGTGATTATTTCGCCGATAAAGGCCCACAATCGACGGCTACGACTCCGTCGGCCGTGCCGGTTTCGCAGACAGTTCAGCAGCAGTAAATTCGCGAAGCGTGGAGAGAAGGTCGCCTTTCAGGGCGGCCTTTTCTTTGCTCTGCAAACGCTCGCACTGCTTGAAACGAAATTGAAGCTGGGTCATCCTATAGTTAGCACCCTCGCCCAATCGGGTTGCGTAACAACCAGACGAAACACGAGCGCGGCTTCCCTATGGCTTTGCCCACACATATTTTGCTGACATACGGCTACGTGCTGCTCTTCGCCTGGGTGCTTGTGGAGCAGATGGGGGTTCCGCTGCCTGCGACACCCGTTCTATTGGCAGCCGGAGCCCTCTCCGCGGAGCACGAACTGAGTTTCCCCCTGGCGTTGGCCGCGGGCGTTTTCGCCTGCGTAACCTCTGACACTGCCTGGTTTCTCGTCGGGAGGCGTTTGGGCCACCACGTTCTCCGTGTTCTCTGCAAGCTTTCGCTCGAACCCACCGTATGTGTCCGCAGAACGCAGGACTCCTTTGGCCGCCGGCGCGAAATCACCCTGATGATCGCGAAGTTCGTGCCTGGCCTCGCCACCCTCGCCCCGCCGGTTGCCGGCCAGAACGGAATGGAACTGGAACGTTTCCTTCTGTTCGACGCCATTGGCGCGACACTCTGGGTGGGCGCTTTGCTGGGTGCCGGCCGGCTTTTCGGCGACGCACTGAAGCGCGATCCCAGCCTATTGAATTGGGTGGGACGATTCTCCGGTGTGCTTCTTGTGCTCGGGATTATCGGCTTTTTCATCGGCCGCCTGGTCCGTCGTCGCCGTTTCTTGCGCAAGCTTGTCGCATCGCGCCTGGAGCCCGAGGAACTAAAGCGCCAGATGGATGCCGGTGAGCCGGTTTTTATTGTCGACTTGCGGCATCCGCTGGAGCTGCTGCCCGACCCATTTACGCTGCCTGGCGCCTTGCATCTTTCGCCGGAAACGCTGACCAAACGCGTGCACGAGATCCCGCGCGACCGAGACATTATTCTTTACTGCACTTGTCCCAGCGAAGCTACCGCCGCCAAGACGGCCATGACTCTGCACAAACTTGGCATCGAACGAGTTCGTCCGTTGCGCGGCGGATACGATGAGTGGAAACGGCTCGGCTATCCGCTTGATGCGATCGAGCCCGTCATGCCGCTGGTTCAAGTCATGCCCGCCACGAGTTGATTCATTTCGACGTCACGAACAGCGCCGCAATCTTCGTACCGATGGGCGTGCCGATTCCGCTGCACGGGTCGGGTCCAGGCGCAGCGTTATAAAAGCCATTCCCTCCCTGCGTGATGTCGTTGAAGGCACCCTGATTCTGCCAGAGCTTCGGCGTCACAAAACCCAGCTTCGTTCCGAAACTAGCAAACAGGCCTGCATAGAGCGGAGCGACTGCGCTTGTACCGCCGACCACCGTGGTTGATCCGTGCACATAGATCGTATAGCCGGTGTTGGGATCCGCATCCGCGGAAACATCGGGGACCATCCGGCCGCTCCCGAATTGGGTGTTTGCGGGCGCCGGTGGTGCGCCAATTTGAAACGATTGCACCGGGAAAACCGTCGAATAGCCGCCGCCGGTGCCTACGCCGTCGGTCTGACCCGGGTTGTCGTTCCATACCGTCTCCGTGGTCGCAGTCTTGAAGGTTCCGCCGCAAGCCACGACATGCGGGCACGAAGAAGGCGCATCCACATTGGCCGGCGTCGATCCGCCGTCGCTCGAATCGTTGTCTCCCGCTGCGCCGAAGATAACCATGCCCATGCTGGCTGCAGACGCGGCGACGGATTCCATTTCCTGAACAGCGCTGGTCCCCCAAACGGCTTCGTCCGCGCCCCACGAGATAGAACAAACAGCGCATCCGTCTTCGGCTGCCTTCTGCACCGCCGTATCGATATTCTGCGACCAATAGACGCGAATGGTGGCCGCTTTGCCCGTGGCCGCGAAATAGGCTGCTCCCGCCACTTCGATGTCCAACGCAACCTCGTAGTCCGGGTCGTCGGATGAGCCCACACTTTGATTCGGGCTGTTCTCCGTTCCATCCACGGAGACGTCGGTCATCTGGGGCGTGGGCTGGCCTAGCGACTGAAAGAATGCACTGAGGTCCGACTGCACCCATCCGCCACCCAATTCCACGATTGCAATGACTCCGCCACCCACCAGGTTCGTGGGCCAGTTATAAGCGGCGCAAAGATCGGGGACGCTCCACGGAGCGTCTGCCACAGCGTCCGGTTTCAACAACTTAAAGTACGGCTTGCTTCTAGTCTTGCGTCCGGCTTTGGGGGGATGAGCCATGGCGTTTTCTTCTCCTCGAAATTTGGTCGTCCGGCGGCGAGTATGCCACAGTCGCGTTCGTCGAGGCAAAGGCCCCCACGAGCGTGGAAGCCTTAGTATGGTGGGGAGCATTGGAACGAACGGAGTAGAAGACTTTGGCTTACGACGACTTGCGCGATTGGATCAAGACACTTGAAAAGCACGGCGAGCTCAAACACATTCGCGAAGAAGTTTCGCCGGAGCTGGAAATCACGGAGATCACCGATCGCGTGTCCAAGATGGGAGCCGGACGCCATTCAATCGCTAGGAGCAACGACGCTGCTGCAAAATCCAAATACGCTCCCGGCGGTCCCGCCCTGCTTTTCGAGAATGTCAAAGGGTATCCGGGCCACAAGGTCCTGATCAACCAGTTCGGCAGCGAGCGGCGCATGGCGCTTGCTCTTGGCGTCGAAAAGCTTGATGAAATTGCCGCGCGTATCCACTCGTTGATGAATGTGAAGCCTCCGACCGGTGGCTTTTTCGACAAGCTCAAGATGCTGCCGCAGCTGGCCGAGCTGGCGAACGTGTTTCCCAAGACTGTCGCCGCGAAAGACGCACCTTGCAAGGAAGTCATTCTTCGTGACAACTTCGATCTCAACGCGTTTCCTATTCTCAAGTGCTGGCCTCACGATGGCGGAAGGTTCATCACGCTGCCCTGCGTGCACACACGCGATCCTGGAACTGGAGGGGGCAGCGGCAAGCGCAACATCGGCATGTACCGCATGCAGGTGTACGACGGGCAAACTACCGGCATGCACTGGCAGCGGCAGAAAGTTGCCGCTGAACACTACCGCAACGCGCTCCGCAACGCTGCGTTGGCCAACGAGTCAAACCAAGGTCAATACGGCCCGAAGGGCGCAGGTGTCGCCGCCATGGCAGAGTCGGCCGGCGGTGCGGTCGCAATTCCCAGCGCCTCGATTGGTGGCTTGCCCCAGGTGTCGCTCGGTAATCTAAAAGGCTCGCGGCTTGAAGTCGCCGTGGCCATCGGCACCGATCCCGCCACCACTTTTTCCGCCATCGTCCCCGCACCGCCCGAAATCGAAGAGTTTCTTATCGCGGGCTTCCTTCGCGGAAAGCCGGTTGAAATCGTCAGGTGCGAAACGGTCGACCTTGAAGTTCCTGCGCATGCCGAAATTATTCTCGAAGGCTACGTGGAATTAGGCGAACTGCGTAGCGAAGGCCCCTTTGGTGACCACACCGGCTTCTACACCATGACCGACGAATACCCGGTCTTCCATCTCACATGCATCACGCACCGCAAGGATCCAATCTACGCCGCAACCATTGTGGGCAAGCCACCGATGGAGGATGCGTGGATGGGCAAGGCGGTGGAACGCATCTTTTTGCCGGCGATGAAGATGACGATTCCAGAGCTTGTCGACATTCATCTGCCCGTCGAGGCTGTCTTTCACAACCTGATGATTGTTTCGATTCGCAAAAGCTACCCCGGCCACGCGCGCAAAGTGATGCATGCGATCTGGTCGCTCGGCCAGGCGATGTTTACCAAGTGCATCGTCGTTGTCGACGAGGATTGCGACGTGCAGAACGTAGGCGAAGTGGTTTTGCGCGTAGCCAACAACATCGATCCCGAACGGGACATTCAGTTCACGCTCGGCCCGATCGATTCGCTCGATCATTCGTCGCGCTTGCCCAACTACGGATCGAAGATGGGCATCGATGCCACGCGGAAGTGGAAGGCGGAAGGGTTCGGTCGCCCCTGGCCCGCCATGATTGAAATGGACAGCGCCACCAAAGAGAAAGTTGACGCGTTGTGGGCTAAACTCGGCCTTTGAGAAATGCACGATCCGCGCACGAACAATTGTCCGCTTTGATAGAATTCCGCCAGGCTCGATTGTCGCCATGTACCATGCACATCTGTCTCCTCCGCATAACGACGCTGCTTTGTTTTGTTGCCTCAGCATGCGCGTCGTTACATGCCAATGAGACCTTTGGACTGGATCTTCAAGGTCGACCTGTCGAGCAACTTGCCGGGCCGGGAATTCGTGCCGTGGTCCTCATCTTTGCCGCCAGCGATTGTCCTATCTCCAACCGCTACGTCCCTGAAATCGCGCGTTTAAATCGTGAGTTCACAAAGCAGGGGGTCCGCATATGGTGGGTATTTCCCAACCCCGAGGACAATTCGTCCACAGTTGCGAAACACAATCATGCCTTCGCCATTACTGAGCCGACAGTGCTGGACACGCGCCAGTACCTCGTCCACCTTGCTCATGCAACGACCACGCCAGAGGCGGCCGTTTTCATGTCGAATGGGGAGGCTCTCCGCGAAGTCTATCGCGGCCGCATCGACGATCGTTATCTCTCCATCGGACAGGAACGCCCTCAGCCGCAGCAGCACGATCTTGAGGCAGCCATTTCAGCCGCACTGGCTGACAAACCCGTCCCTCAATCCGGTGGCCCGCCCGTCGGCTGCTCGATCGTCTATCTACAGAAGTGATGAAGAGGATCCATTCCATTTCGGCGGTGGCGGGCTTAGCCGCCTGCGTCTTCTTGCTCGGCCATCTGCGCGAATCGACCGTTTACGGCGCAAATCCCCCACCAGAGCAGGAACCCGCCGCCGCTTCTTCCGACGTTGGAAGGATGGCAACCGTCCGTCCCCCGTCAGTGCCGACATGGAGCCGTGACGTCGGAAGCATTCTCTACAAGAACTGTGCGACGTGCCACCATCCCGGCGGAGCCGGTCCCTTCAGCCTGCTTACCTATAACGACGCAAAGCGCTGGGGCCCGCAACTCATGGTGGTCACCCAGTCGCGGTTCATGCCTCCATGGTTGCCCGAACCCGGTTACGGTGATTTTGCCGATGTACGCCGCTTGAGCGATCACGATCGCGCTCTGATTAAGCTATGGGTCGAAGATAAGATGCCACAGGGCGATCCTGCCATCGCACCCGAGCCGCCTCACTACGATGCCAACTGGCTGATGGGTAAGCCGGATCTCATTCTCAAGGTCGCTCGCCCTTTCACGCTCCCCGGTGGCGGAACGGACGTTTTTCGCAATTTCATCCTGCCGTATCCACTTACCCAGACGCACTACATTCGCGCAATGGAAATCCGGCCCGGCACGCCACAGATCGTGCATCATGCCAACATCACCATCGATCGCACCGGTTCTCTGCGCAGGCAGTTTCCGAATGATTGGCAAAGCGGCATCAGTGGCATGGATTTGATGGTCGATGCCGGGTCACGTTTTGATCCGGACAGTCATTTTCTTTTCTGGAAGCCGGACACTCCGGCTTTGATCGAACCGGAGGGAATGCCATGGAGGCTCGATCCGGGGAACGACCTTATCCTGAACATGCACCTCAAGCCATCAGGCAAAGCCGAGACACTCGATGCGGAGGTCGGTCTTTACTTTACCCCCAATCCCCCTGCCAAGCAGCCCATGCTTATTTCACTGGACCGCGACGATGCGCTTGACATTCCTGCTGGGGCCGCGAACTTCGTCGTGGAGGATTCGCTGACCTTGCCGGTCGATCTGGATGTACTAGGCGTCTATCCTCACGCTCACTACCTCGGTCGCGACATGCAGGGCTGGGCCATTCTGCCCGACGGAAAAAAGAAATGGCTCATTTGGATTCGCAATTGGGATATCGACCGGCAGGCGGTCTATCGCTACAAGGATCCGGTGCCGTTGCCGAAAGGCACCGTTCTTCACATGCGGTACATCTACGACAACTCCCCTGCTAACGTACATAACCCACATGCCCCTCCCGTTCGTGTGCGCGCCGGCAATCGTTCAGAGGATGAGATGGCGCATCTGTGGTTCCAGGTGTTGCCCGTCAACGTGCAGCCCGGCGCGCCGGATCCGCGTCTCCTGCTCGAAGAGACCTGGATGCGCAATCGACTGAGCAAGACCCCGAACGATCAGGTCAGCCTGTACAACCTCGCTGCTTCCTTGGCCGGCCAGGGAAAATTCACTGAAGCAGTCCCGGCATTTGAGAAGGAATTGAACCAATCCCCGCGTGACGTGCGAACACTGACCGCGCTCGGCGCCGCGTTGGAAGGCGCCGGCGAGTGGCAGCAAGCTCAGCAGCGCTTTCGAAGCGCAATTGAAGCGGCCGGAACTGACGATTCCTCCACTTGTGATCCTCGTTTCGATCTGGCAAGCTCCGAGGTTCGCCATGGCCAGCCGGAAGCAGCAGAGGAGTTTCGGATGGAGGTGGCAGCATGTCCAAACGATGCTGAAGCACTGACGGGCTTGGGACAAATTGAAATCGAGGCAAACCAGACCACTCAGGCCGTTCAACACCTGACGGCAGCGATCCGCATCGATCCCTCTCTCGCCGAGGCACATGAGCAGCTCGCGCGTGCCTACGCTCAATCGGGCGATCTACTGGGTGCCCTCGCGGAACTCGAAAAGGCCGCTGAGCTCAAGCCGGACGATGCGACGATTCATTCCGGTTTGTCTCAAGTACTGGCTGCGACCGGCAGCTTGCAGCAAGCCATCGCCGAGCAGCAAACGGCACTCAAGCTTCTCGAGGACGACGCCGACGGATGGAACAATCTTGGTGTTCTCGAAGCCCGCACGGGTCAACTCCCCGCGGCGCGGGATGCGTTTCAACACGCCCTGCGTCTGGATCCGCAACATCCACAAGCCAAATCGAATCTCGCGCACTTGCAGACTCAAAACTGAACCACCGCGAAGCCGACAGCGCCTCTGATATACCTGAATGCATGCATGGTGTATTTCACGGGCTCCTCGTTGCTCTGGTTGCAACCGGGCTCGTCGTCTCGAACCCTCTCCCTGCGCAACAATCCCCTGAGAATTTTCATTGGGTTGATTTCCACTCCAAGCAGGACCAGGATGTGGTTGTCTGGGTCACGCGCTCGCTTGATCCGCAGAAATGGACCGCCATTCGCGAGATCGGCGTCGAATATGACGCCGCGCTGGTCGTGACTACCTTGCGCAAAACACCGCAAACGCCGCCTGCTTTGGATTCGTTCTCGGTGTGGAGCGTCTCGCTGACAAACCACAGCGTGAATCTGCTGCTATCCGGAGCGAATTTGCGGCTGCTTGACTGGATGCTTTTTGCGATAGGGCGCCCCCGCGATCTCGGCGCTCTCTATGACGATTGCAACGAGTGCGACGCATCGACGTATCTTACGGCGTTCTACTACGACATTACGCAACACAGTTGGGCAGCGCGCTGGATGCGTGGCAAACAGGCCATTCCTTTATCGAGCGCAAGCGTTCCCCAGGACGTGACGGTATCGCAGGCCTACGCTGTCCTGGCCGATCCCAACGGCCACGAGATTGTGAGCACATGGAACCATTTCGATTATGGAAAGATGAAGGATCCGGAAGATTACATCTACCAGTACGATGTGGACCCGCTGAGCGGACTGGAGCGGACCCAGCGCCTCAACGGCAAGGAAGCAGACGCAATGAAGCACAGGATCTGCGCTGGCACCGACGCGGTGGCGGGTCTCGCGCGGGGGCAGGATTCATCCCTCTGCCAGTTGAAACCAAAACTGCCCCATAAGAACCTGCGCAAACCTGCGAGCTGAGAGATTTTCGCGGCTCCGAGATTCCGCGTGTACCCCCGTTTAAGCGCGCAGGAGAAAAGCGTACCATCCCGCGTGTGATCCGCTCTACGGATAAGTCCCTCGCCTCCCAAAAGTTAGACAGCACAACAACCTGAATCCGGGATTATCGGCGCCACCAATGCAAAGATTCTGCTGTGTAGAGCATCCAACGCTGCTGGAGCGAAAGATCATGACCCCAGTTTTCAGATACGCATCCTGCCTATCGATTTCTCTTCTCGTCGCCCTCATTGCTACGGGCTGCCACGGCAACCAGAATCAGGCCACCACTAATCCTTCCAGTCCTGACCAGAGTCAGGATCAGGGGCAAGACCCGACGTCGGCGAATCTCGCGCCCATCTCAAATGCGTCGACCAGCGCCGCCAACGCGCCCCAGGACACGAGCGGAGCATATAGCGATCAAGGGGCACCGTCCTCTGGCCCCGACCAGCAATATCAGGACCAGCAGTATCAGGATCAACAATCTCAGAACGAGCCCGGCTACGGCGACCAGGTCGCCTATACTGCGCCGGAGCCGCCGCCTCCGCTGCCCGAATACGATCAGCCGGAGTGTCCCGGTGACGATTACATCTGGACCCCTGGCTATTGGTCTTATTCGTCAGACGGCTATTACTGGGTGCCGGGAGCGTGGGTGGAAGCGCCTTATCAGGGAGCGTTATGGACGCCGGGCTATTGGGGCTACGACAACGTACATCGTCACTACGCGTTTTATCGCGGCTATTGGGGTCCGCATGTCGGCTACTACGGTGGCATCAATTACGGGTTTGGCTATGTTGGCTTCGGGTACCAGGGTGGCTACTGGGATCGCGGGCACTTCGATTACAACCGCAGCGTGAATCGCGTCAATGTAAACCAGGTGCACTACGTCTACAATCGCACCGTCGTTTACAACAATACCTACAACACGCGGATCAGCTATAACGGCGGTTCTGGCGGGATCAACGTGCGGCCAAGGCCGGCAGAGTTGGCCGCCATGCATGAGCAGCATGCGCCTCCAATGACTGCCCAGGTGCAGCACGCGCAACAGGCGCGCAACGACCGCGCCAATTTTGCTGCCGTCAATAAAGGCCGTCCGGCAAATGTCGTCGCAACGCAGCCGCTTCCAGCAGACCGCAACATCCGCCCCCCGGCACAAATCGCTACCCGCAACGGCCTGCAACAGCAGCCTCAAAGGTCTCCCCAGCCGATGCGGCCGAATGCAACTCCCTCGCACGAACCAGTCACGCAGAGCGGGCCCAATCGTCCGTTGCCGCAGCCCAACGGCCAGCCGCGCAACCAGGCCCCGGCTCAGCAGATCAACCATCCAGCGAATCAGCCGCAAGAGCGTGCGCCCATGCCTCGGCCCGCGGCCCCGCATGTGCAGCCTTTCCCGGAACGCCCGGCGCCACAAGTCACACGACCGCAGCCAAGTCAGCCTTCGCGCCCAATGCCGCAACCGCAACCCGAACGCACGCCGCCACAACGCACGGAACCTGCGCGACCGGCTCCTCAGCCTCAGCCCCAACGTGCGCCGCAGCATATAGAACAGCGGCCTGCCTCGCCGCGCGCCGAGCCGGCACGACCTGCAGCGCCGGAGCATGCACCACCACCGTCCCGTCCGGCGCCACAGCAGTCGCAGCCTAAGCCACCGGAGCATAAGCCTGACGAGAAGCGTCCTCAGTAATTGTGATTCTGCACGGAGTGCGTGCTACGGCGCCGTTAATACGCGAATGCCCACAAGGTTGCGTACCCACCGGGCGGGACGTTTCTCTCCAGTGGCGACGAGTTGGAAGAGCCCGTTATTGGCGAGCGATTTGCCGTCCACAGTGTCGGCGACCAGAACCGTGCCGTCATGCACGTCCGGCGTGATCTCGCCGATAGAGTAGACCACCTCGTAGCCGTCGGCCCCTTCAGCCACAATGTAGAGGCGGAAATCCTTGCCGTGCGGCTTGTTTGGGATACCCAGCTGCGTGAGCAGGTCCGTCAACGGGACGCCGGAGTAGGTCTGGTTCGCCTTGGCGTGCTCGTTGTAGACGGTGATCGTGGTGTGCGGCAGCGCCGCCAGACTAGGGGATGTCCACTCCGCCGTCTTCCCGCCAAAAGTGATCTTCAGCGGTCCAGACGGCGCGGTGGCGTGCGTCATCTCCTCTTGTATGCGGGATGTATTAGGCTCCGGCGGAGCTCCCATGGGCTTGCTCTGGTTTTGACCGAAGGCAAGACTCGGCGCCGCGAAGCCAATCGCTAATAGCACCGCAAATTCCCCAACCGTTTTCCGCATGCAGAATCCCTCGACGCGATCCATCGTATACTGGACCCATGTCGATTGTGCGCAACCTGGCCGGCATTGCCAAAGGCATGAGCATCACCTTCGGCGAAATCTTCCGGCCTACCGAGGTCGAAAACTACCCCGACGGTCCCGGTCCTCTGCGCGGAGCAGTGTTCCAGCAGCGTTTTCGCGGAAAGCATGTGTTGCAGCGCGATGAGAACGGACTGGAAAAGTGCGTTGCCTGTTTTCTTTGCGCCGCTGCTTGCCCGGCCAACTGTATCTTCATCGAGGCTGCCGAGAACACCGAGGAGCAGCGCATCTCCTCGTCCGAGCGCTACGCCAAGGTCTACAACATCGACTACAACCGCTGCATCTTTTGCGGATATTGCGTGGAAGCCTGCCCTACCGATGCCATCACCCACGGCCACGGCTTCGAGCTCGCCTCTCTGAATGCGACTAGCCTGGTCATGCGCAAAGAGGACATGCTGGTGCCGGTGGCGTCGCTCACCGCAGCGAAATAGCCAACCGGCGAACCCCTCCCGATACCTGAAGTACTTTTGGATTTCACGATGCCTCCGTCTATTCTGAGGAGTGCATCCTCCAACGCTCGTTGCCCGGAGGCTCGAAAAGAAATGACGACACCCCGCGAACATCCTCTGTACGACATCCTCAAACACCGCATCGCCATCATCGATGGCGCAATGGGCACGACCATCCGTACCTATGGCATGAAGGAAGCCGATAT
>Ga0187863_10001599_pt1 | contig 17856 bp, 15 predicted proteins | sample June2016WEW_11_1_FD_132975 | JGI IMG/M metagenome (GOLD analysis project Ga0187863, IMG submission 132975) | Peatland microbial communities from SPRUCE experiment site at the Marcell Experimental Forest, Minnesota, USA - June2016WEW_11_10 | ecosystem: Environmental > Terrestrial > Soil >... | reverse complement strand
TGGGATTTCACGGTGAATGACCGCGGCGATTTCGTGCAGGTGTTCATCTCCAACGTTCTGAACGGCACCATCAGCCGCTTGGATCTGGCAGTCAGCGAGACCAAGGTTTCGGTCGAAAAGGCGCTGATCATTTCGTCCGGCTACGGCCACCGTGGCGATCCAGCAGCTCTTGAAGTTGGACCAACCGGTCTCGCTTTCGATGCGGCTCGAGACATTCTGTACGTCTCCGCCAGTTTTGAAAACGCCATCTACGCCGTCCCGAATGCCTCACAAATCGGCGCCGACGGCGGCATGGGATACCGCATCTACCAAGACCAGAAGCATCTGCACGGCGCACTGGCGATGACGCTGGCGCCCAACGGCCATCTGATTGTCTCGAATAGCGACGTGATCAACGCCGACCCGACTCAGAACAGCGAACTGGTGGAATTCACCGTCGATGGCCAGTTCGTTTCCGAATACTCGGTGGATCCTGCCGCGGGCGGCTCCTTCGGATTGGCCACCATGTATCACGATGGCGTGATCACTCTGGCAGCGGTAGACGACAATACATCTTCACTGCTGATCTGGACCATCCCAGCGGGGCAGTAACGCTCTAAAAGAAAGCAAATTGAAATTTTCCGGCCCGGACGCCTCGAGCGCCCGGGCCGTTGTCTTTTGGCACGGCGGCGACTCACTCTTGACAACAACACACTAAAGTTTGATAATAGGAACAGGCTAAACTAAACAACCCGGAATCTGACTCTGGAGGATTGAGGAAAGATGAGTAAAATCATTGGGATAGACTTAGGGACGACGAATTCGGTCGTATCCGTGATGGAGGGTGGGCAGGCTGTGGTTATCCCCAACCAGGAGGGCGGCCGGACCACGCCGTCCGTGGTCGGATTCACCAAGAGCGGTGAACGGCTGGTGGGCACGGTTGCCAAGCGGCAATCCGTTACGAATCCGGAAAATACCGTTTATTCGATCAAGCGCTTCATGGGCCGCCGGTTCAATGAAGTCTCGGAAGAAATGAAATTGGTGCCGTACAAGGTTGTCGCCGGCGAAAATGGCGACGCGCGCGTCGAGATCATGGGCAAGCGCTATTCGCCGCCTGAGATCTCCGCCATGATTTTGACCAAGCTGAAAGAAGCTGCGGAAGCTTACCTGGGCGAAAAAGTAACCAAGGCCGTGATCACCGTGCCGGCCTATTTCAACGACTCGCAGCGCCAGGCCACCAAGGACGCAGGACAAATTGCCGGCCTCGAAGTAATGCGAATCATCAATGAGCCGACGGCTGCCGCGCTGGCCTACGGACTCGACAAGAAGAAGAACGAAACCATCGCGGTCTACGATTTCGGTGGTGGCACGTTCGACATTTCCATTCTGGAAGTAGGCGATGGAGTGGTGGAAGTGAAATCCACCAACGGCGACACGCACCTGGGCGGCGACAACCTGGATCAGCGGATTATCGACTGGCTGGTGCAGGAGTTCAAGAAAGAAACCGGCGTCGATGTCTCGAAGGATCAGATGGCGCTGCAGCGTCTGAAGGAAGCGGCCGAGAAGGCCAAGATCGAGTTGTCCACGGTGCTGGAAACGGAAATCAATCTGCCGTTCCTGACGGCGGATGCGAGCGGTCCCAAGCACATGAACGTGAAGCTAACCCGCGCTCGCCTGGAGCAAATGACGGCGGATATTCTGGATCGCGCCAGCGGTCCCTGCCGGCAGGCTCTGTCGGATGCCGGGACCACGCCGGCGCAGATCGATGAAGTGGTTCTGGTGGGCGGTTCCACGCGCATGCCGAAGGTGCAGCAACAGGTGCGCGATCTGTTCGCCAAGGAACCCAACAAGAGCGTGAATCCGGATGAAGTTGTTGCGGTGGGCGCGGCCGTGCAGGGCGGCGTGCTGGGCGGCGAAGTGAAGGACGTGCTGCTTTTGGACGTCACTCCGTTGTCGCTCGGAATCGAAACGCTGGGCGGCGTGTTCACGCGCCTGATTGAGCGCAACACCACTATTCCGACCCGCAAGAGCGAGATCTTCTCGACGGCTGCGGACAATCAAACGTCGGTCGAAATCAAGGTCTTCCAGGGCGAGCGTGCCATGGCGGCTGACAATAAGCTGCTGGGCGTGTTCCAACTGGTGGGTATTCCTCCGGCTCCGCGCGGGCTTCCACAGGTAGAAGTAACATTTGACATTGACGCCAACGGAATCCTGAACGTCACCGCGAAGGATAAGGCTACCAATAATGAGCAGAAGATCACCATTACTTCTTCTTCGGGCCTGAGCAAGGACGAAGTGGAGAAAATGGCCCACGATGCCGAATCGCATTCCTCCGACGATCGCAAGAAGAAGGAGGAAATCGAATCGCGCAATCGCGCGGACGCGATGGTTTACAACATCGAGAAGATGCTGAAGGAACATCGCGACAAGGTTGCCGCTTCCGACGCCAAGGCGGTGGAAGACGCGCTCGAAGAGACCAAGAAGGCGATGTCAGAAGGCGGCATCGACAAGATCAATCAAGCCACGTCGAAGCTGGAGACTGCCAGCCACAAGTTGGCGGAAGCGATGTACAAATCCGCCAGCCAAAGCGCCGGGACCCCTCCAGGTGGAGCACCCGGCGGTGGTGCGCAGGCAGACGGTAACGCCAAGCCCAACGACGGCAAGAAAGACGATGTCGTCGATGCTGAGTTTGTAGATGTAGAAGACAAGAAGTAACGCGCTTTCGGTTTCTGGTTTCTCGTTTCTGGTTTCTGGTTCATCGCCTGAGCACCCAACGAGAAACCAGGAACCAGAAACTAGAAACCAGCAATGCCCGCCTCAACCAAACAGGATTACTACGAAGTCCTCGGCGTATCTCGGGACGCCAAAGAGGACGAGATTCGCAAGACTTATCGCAAGCTGGCGCGCAAGTATCATCCCGATCTGAATCCCGGCGATAAATCCTCCGAGGAGCGCTTCAAGAAGGTACAGGAAGCTTACGACGTCCTGAGCGACGTCAAAAAACGCCAGATCTACGACCAGCACGGATTTTATTCGGATCACATTCCACCCGGCGGGCCTGGCGGCGGAGCGGGGCAATCCGAGCCCGGCATGGGATTCGGTGGGTTCGATTTCTCTGAATACATGAATCAGCAGGGCGGCGCCGAACACTCTGGTGCTGGCGCTGGAAGCGGGGCGTTTCGGGACATTTTCAGCCAGTTCTTCGGCGGCAAGCGCGGCGAACACGGGCCGTCGGTCTCCGAGAAAGGCTCCGATCTCGAATACGGCCTGAACATCGATTTCTGGGAATCCATCCGCGGAACTCAGGTGCGCCTAAATGTAGTGCGCCAGGAGATTTGCGAAACTTGCGGCGGATCAGGCTCGGTGGGCGGCGCATCAACCGTTTGCCCGGAGTGCGATGGCACTGGCCAGGTGACGCAGATGGCCGGAGCGATGAAGTTCAGTTTGACTTGCCCGCGCTGCGACGGCAAGGGCCGATTGCGCAATGTTTGTCCCACTTGCCATGGCGATGGCCGCCTTTCGAAGACGGAAGTAGTGGACGTGCGGATTCCGCCCGGCGCTCAGGCTGGTTCGCGATTGCGCGTCGCTGGAAAAGGTAACGCGGGCAGAAATGGCGGGCCCGCCGGCGATCTGTACATCACGGTTCGAGTGGAACCGCACGCTTTTTTCGGCCGCGAAGGCGACGATATTCTGATCCACGTCCCCATCACTGTTTCCGAAGCCGGCCTCGGCGCCAAGATCGAAGTGCCAACCATCGACGGCCGCGCGCTTCTCAAGGTGCCGCAGGGAACCCAGAATGGCCAGAAATTCCGTCTGCGGGAGAAGGGCGTCATGAATACCCGCAAGAACAAACGCGGCGACGAGATTGTAGAAGTTGTCATCCAGGCGCCCAAGGTGCATGACGAGCGCACCAAGGAACTGTTGCGCGAGCTGTCGCAAGTGGACAAGGAAGATCCACGAGCCGCGATATGGAGCATGGTATGAGAAAAGCCAAATCGAAAGCTGCGTACATGATCTCCGCGGTGGCGGAGCAATACGAGATCCATCCGCAGACGCTACGTCTCTACGAGCGCGAGGGGCTGCTTGCGCCATCCCGCAGCGAAGGAAATACCAGGCTGTATACGGACGAAGATCTGGAGCGGCTGGAGGTGATCCTGCAGCTTACTCGCGAGTTGGGCGTGAATCTGGCAGGCGTGGAAATTATTTTGAACATGCGGGAAAAGATGGCCGCCATGCAGCGCCAGATCGAGGACTTTGTCTCGACGTTGAACCATGAACTCACGCTCCAGGCCCGCCGGTCGTTCGAAGCGCCCCAGCATTCGCTTATCCCGGTGATTCAGATGAATGCCTTAACAGGCCCGGAGTTCGGCACGAAGAAACGGCGGAAGTAAGAGTTCTTCGGTTCTTCAGTTCTTGGCCCCGAGCGCTTCCGTTTCTTCCACGCGCTGGAACTGCAGCTCATAGAGGCAGGCATAGACACCGCCCAGCTTGACGAGTTCCTCATGCGTGCCGTGCTCCACGATGGCGCCGTCCTTCACTGCGTAAATCACATTCGCGCGCCGTATAGTCGAGAGCCGGTGCGCGATTACGATGGTGGTTCGGTTTTCCATCAAGCGGTCCAACGCTTCGAAAACTAATTTCTCGGACGCGGCGTCCAGACCGGAGCTTGGCTCATCCAGAATCAGAATGGGTGTATCGCGAATTATGGCGCGCGCTATGGCGATGCGCTGGCGTTGCCCGCCGGATAGCGTCACGCCGCGCTCCCCGACGATGGTGTTGTAACCGTCCGGCATTTTTTCGATGAACTCGTGGGCATTGGCCAGCTCGGCTGCTCGAAAAATCTCGCCGCGGCTGGCGGACGGCTTTCCGTATGCGATGTTGTTCCAGATGGGCCCATGAAACAGCAGTGTCTCCTGCAACACCAGGCTGATTTGCTGGCGCAGCGATTTCTGCCGGAACTGGCGAATGTCCGTGCCGTCGATCCGCACCACTCCTGACGTCGGATCATAAAAACGCGGAATCAATCCGATGATAGTAGTCTTCCCGGCGCCCGTTGGACCCACCAGCGCGGCCACTTGTCCGGGCTCAATCTTGAAACTCACGTCCTTGAGAATCGGAACATCCGGCGAGTAGCTGAAATTGACGCGATCGAATTCGATGTTGCCCTTGAAATAGGGAGCGCGCCGGGCGCCCGGGATATCCTTCACTTCGCCTTCGGTGTCCAGAATTTCCTTGATGCGCTCGTAGCCCACCGAAGCCTTCGAATAGGCGTCTGTCATTTTCGAAAGCTCTTGCATGGGTTTGTACATCTTGCCCAGATAAAAAATGAAGACAATCAGCGAGCCGGCCGAAAGCGTCCCATTCAGCACCATGCGAGCTCCGAACCACAACACCATGGCGGTGCCGATGGCCACAATGATGTCGACGATAGGCGCAAGCTTCGCCTTGAGTCCGCGGGCCCGCAGCGCAATCTCGATGCCTTCCAAGCTCTCTTCCTCGAGACGCCTCTCTTCGTAATCTTCGCGCGCGAAAGCCTTCACCACGCGAATGGAGGAAAGCACCTCCTGAATAACGGAAACGATCTCGCCTTCCTTCTTGCGCACCTGGCGCGAGGCTTTCTTGATGCGGCGCGTGTAGGTGAACACCACGGCAGCGAGTACCGGCGCCACCGAGAGCGCGATCAGCGTGAAGCGCCAATTGATGTAGAACATCACGCATACCATGCCCACCAGCGTCATGCTGTTCAGCAGCGCGGTCAATAATCCGGAGGCGATGAAGCTTTGAATGGCATCGATGTCGCTGGTCACGCGGCTGAGCAGATCACCGGTCTGCGTTTGATCGTGATACGCCAGCGATAGCCGCTGGATGCGGTGATAAAGCATCAAGCGCAGATCGTGCATCACCCACTGGCCGACGCTGGTTGTAACGTATTTCTCGGTGTACGAGCAGACGGCGTCGATCAAAGCGATCGCGAGCACAGCCGCGGCCGCGAATTCCAGAGCCGCCAGCCGGTCCGGGCCAACGGTGGATTGAATAAGCGAGTTGAGCCAGCCGTGTATCTCACGCGATTTGAGTACGTTATCGAGAACAATCTTGAGTGGCCAGGGTTGCAGCAGGTTCGCGATGCCTTCGCCGATCACGGCGATGAGCCCCAGCAGCAGGATCTTAGAGTGGGGCTTGAGCAGGTCTTTGATAGTCAGCGATTTGCGCATCTAGCTCTACATCGGTAGGTCTACATCAGTTAGATGCGCGGCGCGGGAAAACTTTCGCGCGGCTACTCGAAATGCAGCGCCCGCATGGGATCTATCGACGCGGCGCGTCTGGCCGGCACGAAATTCGCCAACAGACCCACCGCGGCCACGCCCAAGACTACAGCCGCATAAATAAGCGGGTCCCTGGAGCTCACTCCGAAGAGCAAGCTCTGCAACAAGCGCACCGCCCAGAATGCTGCCGCGAGCCCGAGTACCACTCCAATGGTCACCAATAGCATGCCGGTTCCCAGCACTTCGCGCAGCACTTGACCGGGTTGTGCGCCCAGTGCCATTCGGATGCCGATCTCCTGCGTCCGCTGGCTGACCGCGTAAGAAACCACGCCGTAGATGCCGGCCGCAGCCAACAGCAGCGCGATCCCTGCGAACGCGGCGAACAGCCAGGAATATGCCCGGCGCCCCCACAGCGAACGGCGCAGCCGCTCCGACATGGTGCGAACCTCGTACATCGGCAGGTCCGCATCCATTTCTCGGAGTATCGTGCGCGCCGGTGGAATCAGCAGTTGCGGGTCCACGGAACCACGCAACACGATATTCATCCAGTTCACGGGAATCTCGCGCAGCGGCAGAAACACGCCGGGCTTCATCGCCTGCTCGAGTCCATAGTGCTTCTCGTCGCGCGTAATTCCCACCACCTCGATCCAGTCTGTTGGCTTTCTCTCCCCCCCGGTTCGTCGTATTCGTTTGCCGATTGGACTCACGCCATTCCAGTAATGTTTGGCAAAACTCTCATTCACCACCGCGGTGCGAATATGCTGGGGTCCTGCCTCCTCCTGCCTGAAGGGACGTCCAGCAAGAAACGTCATGCCGATCGCTTCGAAATACCCTGGCGTGGCCACCACTTGAAGCGTTACCGGATTCTTGTCGTTCGGCCCCAGCGGCGGGTTTCGCTCAGCCTCCCAAAAGTTGCCCCAGTGCCCTCCCAGCGGCGTTGCCGTAGCCGCACCCACGGATTTGACGCCGGGCACCGCGCGTAAACGGTCCAGTAAGTTTTCAAAGAATGCCACGCGCTGTGCGTCCTCTTTATACTTCACATCCGGAAGACTGATGCCGAAAGTAATTACGTTTTCCGGCCGGAATCCGGGATCCACATGCAGCACTTTCTGAAAGGCCTCGAGCAATAACGCGGCCGTTACCAATAACACCAGCGCCAGCGAAATCTCCGATACCACCAGCGCACGCAACGTCCCGCGCCGCGCGCGCGAAAGCGAGGCTCGTACGCCGCTATCCTGCAAGGAGCCGCGCGTGTCCACATTCGCGGATTGGAGCGCGGGACCCAGGCCGAATAGCAATGCCGCGGCGCCCGTAACCGCGACGCAAAAAGCTACGAACCGCGCGTCCATCGAGAAGCTGATCCAGCGCGGCAGAGTGTCCGCCGGCATCAGCGCGAGCATGCCTACTAAGCACAACTTGCCGAGCAAGACTCCCAGCACGCCTCCCGCTATCGCCAGCACTAGATTCTCCGTCAACAGTTGACGGACCACTCGGCCACGCGAGGCTCCGATGGCAGTCCGAATGGCGATCTCACGCGCCCGCGCGCCTCCGCGCACCAGCATCAGCGCGGCGATGTTCACGCAAGCAATCAGCAACACGAGAGCGACCGCGCCCAGCAGGATGCGGCTTACGATTCGAAAATCGCCCAGGTACCGGTCCCGCAGCGGGGTCAGTATCGGTGATGTAATTTCGTTATCTTTCCAGCCGGAGGCAATCTTAGCCTTGTGTATCCGAAGCAGGTCGGCGGCGGCGCGCTCCTGGGAGACGCCATGTTTCAAGCGGCCCACGCCGCTGAGGTACCAGCCCGTGCTTTTCGCAGGATCTCGATCCGCCCCGAGCGGCACCCAGATTTCCGCTCGATCCGGAAATACCGCGTCCGGTGGAAGAACGCCAACCACGGTGTAGGGCTCATTGTCGAGTTTCAAGACGTGCCCTAAAACGTCTCGGTCGCCCCGGAACATTCGCTGCCAGAGGTTGTAGCCGAGCAAAACCACATGGGGACCCTTGGGGCGATCCTCTTCCGGAAGGAAGTTTCGTCCGAGTAGCGGGTTCCAGCCAAGAATCTTCAACAGATCGTAGGTGACCGCGGCTGCTTCCACCCGTTGCGCCGCACCGTTGCTCGATAGATTGAAGCTGCGGTTGTCAAAAAAAGCCATGCCGTCGAACGTGGAATTGTCTTCCCGCCAGACGAATAAATCCGGATTGGAGACTCCCGTGTAGTGCAGATTCCATTTGGGCGCTGTTTCATCCAGATCGATCAGGCGCTCGGCCTCGGGAAACGGAAAAGGACGCAGGAACAATCCGTTGAAGATGCTGAAAATCGCTGCGTTGCCGGCCACGCCCAGGGCGAGCATACCGATCACCATCAGGCTGAACGCCGGCTTGGTACCGATGTTGCGCAGCGCCAGCTTCAAATCACCGACGAATCCGGAAAAGTATGCTCCCCTTGGGGGCACGCCGATCGGTTCCGGAGAAACGGGGCGCCGGAGTTTGCGCAATTCCTCGGCCAGTAATTGGCTCTCGTTCAATTCTTCGAGCGCTTGGCGGCGGGCCTCCGATTCCGAGGCGCCGGCTGAGCGTAACGAATCATAGCGATCCTCCAGGTGCTGCGCGAGCTCGTCCACGATTTCGGACTCGCGCGCGCCATCGAGCTTCAATCCCTGCAATCGTTCGCGGACTATTTGTTTCCATTCAGGCATATTCGATCCCCGTGATGCGCCGGATGGCTTCGGCGAATTGCTGCCAGCCCCGGCGTTGCGCCACCAACACCGTGCGTCCTTCCCGCGTCAATTTGTAGAAGCGCCTCCTCCGCTGTCCGGCTTTTTCCACCCAGCGGCCTTGAATCCAGCCGCGCGCCTCCAGCCGGTAGAGCAGTGGATACAATGAGGCCACACGGAAACTAAGCGTGCCCTGGGACCGGTCTTCAATCAGCTTGCTGATCTCATAGCCGTGCCGGGCGCGGCTTTCCACCAGCGAAAGAATCAACAATTCTGCGCTGCCCTTTTTCAACTCGCGGTCCAACGGTTGCGTAGCCATATGTCGTAATACAATATATAGCAACACCAACCCAACGTCAAGCTGCAAACCGAACCGCGACCGGCAGGGAGCGCTACCACTGCGGCTGTCGTGGCGCTCCGTTGAAGACACCTCGTGGCGCACGCACTCTTGCGTGCTGCATCGACACTCGTGTCGATGTCCGCCCGACGCCGAGACGAGTCTCGGCGCAGCACCCGAAGAGTGCGTGCGCCACGGCGTCTTCATGGACTTTGGTGGGCCAGCAGGCCCATGGAAACTCCCTTCCGGTCGCGGTTCGGAATGCGCGTGCGGTGCATAACGGCCTACTACGTGCCAGACTGGTTCTTGCCATGCGAGCACTGGTCAAAAGCAAGCGCGAGCCGGGACTGTGGCTCGAAGAAGTTCCCAAGCCCACTATCGGCATCAACGATGTCCTGATCCGCGTTCTCCGCGCCGGCATCTGCGGAACCGATCTGCACATCTATAACTGGGACGCGTGGGCCCAGCGCACCATTCCCGTTCCCATGGCCATCGGTCATGAGTTCGTGGGCGAGATCGTGGAGACCGGCTCCAACGTAAATGATTTCAGTCCGGGCGATATTGTTAGCGGCGAGGGCCACGTGGTGTGTGGCCGCTGCCGGAACTGCCTGGCCGGACGCCGCCACCTATGCGCGCATACCATGGGCGTGGGCGTGAACCGGCCCGGCGCGTTTGCCGATTACATCGCCGTTCCAATGACCAACATCTGGCGCCACAAGGAGAACGTCGATCTGGATGTGGCGGCCATTTTCGATCCCTTCGGCAATGCCGTGCACACTGCGCTGTCATTTCCGGTGCTGGGCGAAGACGTACTCATCACTGGCGCTGGACCGATCGGGATTATGAGCGCGGCGGTGGTCCGGCACGCGGCCGCGCGTCATGTGGTGATTACCGACAAGAATCCCTACCGGCTGGATCTGGCGCGCAAGATGGGCGTGACGCTAGCCGTCGATACAGCAGAAAAGCCGCTGCAGCAAGTGCAGGAAGACCTCGGCATGCAAGAGGGCTTCGACGTGGGCCTGGAGATGTCGGGAAATGCGGGCGCCTTCCGCGAGATGATCGCCAATATGAGCCACGGGGCGAAAATCGCCATGCTCGGAATCCCGGCCAAGGAAATCTCCATCGATTGGACCACGGTGGTTTTCAATATGCTCACCATCAAGGGCATCTATGGACGTGAAATGTACGAGACCTGGTACAAGATGACGGTGATGCTCGAGTCGGGCCTGGACATCCGGCCGGTGATCACCCACCGGTTTTCTTACAAGGATTTCGAAAAGGGTTTTGAAGCCATGCGCTCGGGGAACACCGGCAAGGTGATTTTGGAGTGGACTTGAAGTCTCGATCAGATGGAAATAAGACGGCCGGCGCCCAACGAATGCGATTCCGTGAGAGCGTTGGTGCAAACAGTGGTCGACGAGGTCTACGGTGGTACCTGGGCCTCTCCTCCGCTCCCCATCGATGAAGAAGACTGGTCACTCGCCTGGGTAGCCGTTTCGGAATCCAAGATCGTCGGAATGGTGTTGACGAGCGAGCAGTGGATCAGCGATCTATGGGTGCTAAGTGAGCATCGAAACCACGGAGTCGGCCAACAACTGCTCTTTCAGGGTGAGGCTGAGATCGCAGGCCGAGGTCACGCGACAGCCCGGCTTCGAGTTGTGAAATCCAATGTCCGGGCCGTGCGCTTTTACGATCGGTTGGGTTGGGGAGTTGCTAGGGAATTCCCCCACGAGACATTGCCCATCGAAATGTTAGAGATGAGCAAAGTTTTGAAGTTGGCTTGAATCTTAGTGAATGTCCGTCGCCGTCTTGTCGTGATGCTGGAAGAACCTGCGCTTGACGTCCGGCCAGAATTCCTTCAACACTTGCGAGATGGCGTCGGTGCCAACCATTTCACACAGCTTGGCGATATTCGGGCCCACGCTGCGGCTGTCGGGATAATACGCGTTCGAAATGGCGGTCGCCGTAGCATTTCCTACCCATTCTGAGAAGTTGAATCGGGTTCCTCCGGAATCAGTGTGCGTCACCATGACCCGCGTGAGGGCATACCAGGTACGTCCCAACTTAGAACCTTGCCCCCGCCGGAAGTAGCGCGGGTCCTCGCGCAACAGGGATGGAAAGATGGCCTCGGTCATCATGTTTCCGATGGCTTGGTCCGCATAACCCGTTCCCAGCCGCCGCCCGAACCCTGCCATGCCTTGGCCGAACGACGGATTCTGATTGGTCAATTGCCCCTCTCCAGCGAACGCGCCTGCCAGCAGAAACAGTGGGTAGTCGAACGAGTCCTTGAGGCCAATGACGAATTTCTGTTTAGCGCTGATGGGAGTATATACGGCCGTTTCATTGGCGGTGCGGTAGTTGGGTAACACCCCGAATACACGCTTGTCGGGAGGCGCTTGCGTTTGACCCGGTTGTATCGGAGCCGGGCTGGTTGCTGGTGGTGGAGACGCAGGCGTCGCAGACGATGGATCCTGCTGCGCCCACGCCGTGGCCGCCACTGAGGCGAATATCAGGAGCATTGGCCGGACGCGTTTAGACAGAAACATAGGAATCCTTACAAAGAGATCGGAAGCAAAACTACCAGACGAACCACTCTCTCTTTACGTTACTTCATTCTGGCGTTTACAGTTCTTGACAAAGCAGAAACACGTTTGTTACATTTGAGTTGTACACGACGCGTCGTATACGACGGATTATATGCAGCCGAATCTGCACCATATTGTGAACGCTGCCTGGGTGGTGGTGGGCATCGTCTGGCTGATTGGCGCAGCCCGGACCAAGCGCACCGCACAGGCCCAGAGCTGGGGATCGCGCCTCGTGCATATCTCACTCGCCGCGGCCGCGTTTGTGCTGCTGTTCAACCCTATCATGGCCATCGGTCCACTGGCATGGCGATTCGTTCCCGATTCGACTCTCATCGCATATACCGGTTTAGCGCTCACACTGGCCGGCACCGGATTCGCGATCTGGGCGCGTGTATTCCTGGGGCGAAACTGGAGCGCGAACGTCACCATCAAAGAGGAGCACCAACTGATTCAGAGCGGTCCATATGCCGTAGTGCGCCATCCCATTTACTCGGGCTTTCTACTGGGGTTGCTCGGGACTGCCCTGGTATTGGGCGAAGTGCGTGGCCTGGTGGCATTGCCGCTCGCGTTCCTGGCTTGGTGGTTCAAGTCGCGCCTGGAAGAAAAGTTCATGCAACAGCAGTTCGGCGCCGAGTATGCAGAGTACAAACGGCGCGTGAAAGCGCTGATCCCGTTCGTAATCTGATGAGACCCCTATGAAACCGAATAAAGCACTAATCCATTTGGCGCAGGAGATCGATCAACATCTTCGCGCCGTCCGGCGCACGCTGCAACAGCCGGTGGAGGCCGAGTTTGCGCGCGGCAGGCTGACGGGTCCGCAGCGCAGCGTCATGGAAGCCGTAGTAACGACCGGTGGGCTAAGCGTAAAGGAAGCCAGCCGTCAGGTGGGTCTCGCGCACAGCACCGTTTCGGGAATTGTGGATCGCCTCGCAAGACAGGGGCTGGTGGAGCGCCAAAAGGACAAGAAGGATCATCGCGTCAACCTGATTGTCGCGTCGAAAGTGGTGCGCGACTATGTGCGCGACAGGCTGCCCACGCTGGTGGTGCATCCGCTGGTGGAAGCGTTGCAGCGCGCGAAACCCGCCGAACGCAGAGCGATCGTGGAGGGATTGCGGGCCTTGCGGCGCGCGCTGGAATCGAAAAGCACGTCTCATGTTTAGAGAGCCTGACCGAACCGCGACCGTAAGGGAGTCGGTGCTCTGGCCGATGTGATTTTTTCTAGGTCGCCGGAACGGTGGAAAAATGGCCGAGGCACCGACTCCCTTACGGTCGCGGTTCGGTAGCGCTCTTCCGAACAGGAGACGCTCTTTCCGAGCCACTACTGGCCGGGCACCAACTCCACCCGGTCCATAGCCAGGAACTCGCGAATGTGTGGATGATCCGATTTTTCCAGATCCTTCACGGCGCCGAAATAGATGGCTTTGCCCTCGTAGAGGAACATCACGCGATCGGCTACTTTGCGCATCAGGTCCAAATCGTGGGTAACAACCAAGCCCGTCAGTTTCAGATCGTACTTCAGCTTCAGCATCAGCTTGATCAACGTGTCCGACATGATGGGATCCACCATGGTGGTGGGTTCATCATAGAGGATGCATTCCGGCTGCGCGGCGAGGGCGCGGGCGATGGCCACGGCGCGCTTGTGGCCGGTAGAGAGATCCGCCGGATACACATCCCGAAACTGCAGCAGATCCACCAGCGATAGCAGCCCGTCCACCACGTCTTCCTTGTTTTTCTCGTCGTAGTCGCTACGCAGCTCAAGCGAAAAGAGAATGTTCTCGGCCACCGTCAGCGAGTCGAACAACGCGCCGGATTGGAACACCATGGTCACCTTTTTCCGGATCTCGCGCAGTTGGGCTTCGTCAAAATCGGTGATGTCCTGATAGGCCACAAAGACCCGTCCCTGATCGGGTTTGATAAATCCCATGATGTGTCCCAGGCTCACGGATTTTCCAACGCCGCTGCGGCCGATGATGGCTAACGTCTCACCTACGTCGACGTAGAAGTTGGAATCGACTAAAACGGGGTGATCGAACGTCTTATAAACATGGCGGAACTCGATGTAATGGAGTTTTTCGGTCATCTGGTTGGTTTCGGCTCGAAATCGGCCCACTCGGCGGGCGTGTTGACGTTGGCCAGCGCGGATGCATCCACGGGCTTCAACGTCCGGTCTAATTGCGCCACTAAATCCCTCATTTTAAACCGTTTCTCTTCAATCGCCCGAGCCAGCACCGGCAGGCAGCTGCGATGGTAAACGGCGCAAAGCGGTTCCGGATCGCCAGTAGGCCCGGTGGCGACGACACAACTTTTGCCCGATTGCTCGGCGCTCCCGAGCAGGGTTCGAAGAACATCCGCGGAGATGCCCGGCATGTCGCAAGCTACGATCAGGTTCCAGTCCGTGGAGGATACGCTCAAGGCGGTGTAGATTCCTCCCAGGGGTCCACACCCGGGAAATTTGTCCGGATAAACCGGATAACCGAGGCTGCGGTAGTGGTCCGGGGCACCAATCAGGGCTACGGCGCCGGCAGCTTCTTGTACAACCCGCGCCAAGTGCTCAACCAGAGTGGTTCCACGATAGGGCAGCAAGGCTTTGTCGCGCCCCATCCTGGAACTCCCGCCCCCGGCCAACACGAATCCGGACCATGGCATGAGAGAATAATAGCATTGGGCTTTCTGAAAACCGGCCCCGGAGGCCAGGCCCAGAAGGACGGGCGCTTGCGGATTGGAGAATTCCGGTTATAATCGGATAAAACAAGAGGATGCGATTTTGTTCGGAACTTGTTCTCGGTACGGTGGTTTTGGCAAACGCGATTTTGCCGCTCGCAAAAGGCGAAACCGCGTCCCCGAACTCACCCACGCCGCGCGCGGTGTCCGTGGTACGATCCGATGCCCGCACGGGCCGCTTAGTCCGAAGTGTTGTGGTCAAGGCGAAGCCGGCGGATAGCGATTCGCCGGAGACAGACGTCCGCAGTATGGTGGAAGAGACAGCGAAGAATCACGACGTCAGCCCGTTTCTGGTGGATTCGGTAATTCAGGTGGAGAGCAATTACAATCCGTATGCCACGTCGCCGAAAGGCGCCCAGGGTCTTATGCAATTGATGCCGGCTACCGCCCGCCGGTTCGGAGTGACCAATTCGTTCGATGCCAAGCAGAACATTGAGGGCGGCGTCCGGTATCTGAAATTCCTGCAGGATACATTCAAGGACGACCGGCTGGCGATTGCGGCCTACAACGCCGGCGAAGGGGCCGTCAGCAAGTACGGCGATGTGCCGCCGTATCGGGAAACCCAGAGTTACGTAGATAAAGTTGGCGCCAAATTCAGTAAAGCCAAGAAGCACGCGGCCGAAATGTCCACCCCACCGGCCAAATCCGCCGATGATGCAAAGCCCGCCGGGGAAGAAACCCGGCACGTAGTTCAATATCTAGATTCGGAGGGCCGGCTGCACCTGGCAACTCGATAGGTTCATCATCCAGATATGCTCCATCTCCCCCGCCAGCCTGCCGGCGAGCAAGCCCTGCGATGTAGAGCGTATTGGTGTCTGAGCACTCTGATATCGCTGTTTATGGCCGTGGCCCTACTTCCGGCTGGCGACCGGGCTGAGCCGCACCACATCACGGCGGTTCGATTCTGGTCGCTCGGCGATGTCACACGCATCGCGATCGAGTCCGACGGTGACTTCTCGATTCGATCGGACCGTTTGGAGAATCCGGAACGGCTCTTCTTCGATCTGGTGGGCGCCAAGCCCACGCTGGGACCCAAGGGGATGACGGTGATCCCGGTGTCGGACACGCTGGTGCGGCAAATCCGCGTGGCGGAGACGCAACATGGCGTCACACGCGTGGTGCTGGATCTGGAACGCAGCGCAGATGCCACCACGTCTCACTTGGACAATCCCAATCGGCTGATCATTGAGGTTCGCGCCACGGGCGCGCCCGCACCGGCGACGCCAAATCCGCCCATTGAAGCCGAAGTGGCGGAGTCAAGAGCGCCGGCGTATCGCCCGTTCACAGCACCACCGGCTAGCGCCGCGATTGAGGCATCCGCCCGGCGCACAGCACCGCTATTCGTGGATCCGCCGCCAATCGCGGCCCGCCCCGGCGTTGCGTCAGATGTCGCCAACGTCATTCCCAAACTCTCGCCTCCACCGGTCCGCCCGGCGCCGGCCGCTGTGCTGGCCAAAGTGACGCCGGCAGCTTCGCCAATTGCGCCTTCGTCGGCTATTGTTCCAGCGCCTGCTCCTGAGACCGCGGCGCTCCCAGCCAAACGCAATTCCACCGGTGGACGTTCCATGATCCGCGTGCTGGGTTTGAAGGTTGGCCGGATTGTAATCGATCCCGGTCACGGCGGGCACGACACAGGGACCATGGGGCCGGAGGGGTTGCGCGAAAAGGATCTGGTGCTGGATGTTTCCAAGCGCTTGGGTGCGTTGATTGAGGAGCGGATGAATAGCGAGGTGATCTACACGCGATCGGATGACACGTTCATCCCGCTCGAGCAGCGCACCGAAATCGCGAACCAAGCCAAGGCCGATCTGTTTCTTTCGATTCACGCGAATTCTTCGCCGATACCCTCCGCGGCCGGTGTCGAAACTTACTATCTGAACTTCACCACGTCGAAAGCCGCGCTGGATTTAGCGGCTCGCGAGAACGCCGGTTCGCAGAAGAGCATTTTCGAGCTGCAAGATCTGCTGGAGAAGATCGCGCTGAGGGACAAAGTGGACGAATCGCGCGAGTTCGCGAACCGGATTCAATCGGCGCTTTATTCGTTTTCGGTCAAAAACGATGTCCACTCGCGCGATCGCGGTGTGCGCAAGGCGCCCTTCGTCGTGCTGATCGGCGCTTCGATGCCCTCAGTGCTGGCCGAGATTGGATTCATCAGCAATGCCCACGACGAGAGCATTATGAAAAAGGCCGAGTATCGGCAAAGGCTGGCTGAATCGCTGTACAAGGGCGTGGCGAGCTATGCGGCAACGTTGAGCCACTTCCAGGTAGCGCAAAAGCGGTAGCGGCGCGGCGCGAGAATCCAGAAGGGCCGCTTCGCGTCCCGAATCCAGAATACAAGAAGAAGCCCTTCCTCATTCTGGCTCCTGAATTCTGAATTCTGGATTCGCGGCGCGCAGCCGCTATCTCACCACGGTCTCTGTTTCGACGATCGTGATGGCGGGTGCTGGTTGAGAACCGTGAGCCAGAAATTCCACGCGATTGCGTCCCCGCCGCTTGGCCAGATACAGCGCTTCGTCCGCCTTGTGGATCAACTCCTCCGGTGTCCAGGGTTGATCCGGAAGTGCGGTGGTGACTCCGAAGCTGGCGCTGACGCCGACTGAGCTTTCCTGCAGCGACATCTGAACTTGCGTAAGTTGCTTGCGCAGACGTTCCGCCTGGGCCCAACTGGCTTCTTCGTCGCATCCCGTCAATAGGATGAGGAATTCCTCCCCACCGTAACGGCCGATCGAATCGTATTGCCGGATCGCATTCTGCATGCGACGCGCGGCTTCGCAAAGGACGGCGTCTCCAGCGAAGTGGCCGTAGTTGTCGTTGATGTTCTTGAAATGGTCAAGATCCACCATCACTACGCCAACGGGTGAGCGTTCGCGCTGCCCGCGCGCCAACTCGCGGCAGAGGATGTCGAAGATTGAGCTGCGATTCCACAGATGCGTGAGAGAATCCTTGGTGGCTTGTTCCCGCAGGGCCTCCCGGGCCGACAACAGCTCCGCTTGTAGATCCACCAGCCGCGTTCCGGCGCGCAGCCGGACTTGCAGCTCGTGCTGGTCGAAAGGTTTCGTGATGTAGTCGTCGGCGCCCGCTTCCATCCCCTCGATCAAGTCTTCTTTTTGGCTCTTCGATGTCAGCAGCAAGATATAGGTATAAGGTTCTCGGGCGCGCACCCGGACTCGCCGGCACACTTCCAGACCCGTCATCCCGGGCATCATCCAATCCAGGATCGCGAGAGCAGGCGCGTCGTCTTTTTGCAGCAGCGC
>Ga0187863_10001597_pt1 | contig 17862 bp, 14 predicted proteins | sample June2016WEW_11_1_FD_132975 | JGI IMG/M metagenome (GOLD analysis project Ga0187863, IMG submission 132975) | Peatland microbial communities from SPRUCE experiment site at the Marcell Experimental Forest, Minnesota, USA - June2016WEW_11_10 | ecosystem: Environmental > Terrestrial > Soil >... | reverse complement strand
CGGTATTGCCGCTTGCGCTGCTTGCGCCCGGAATAGGCGAATTTCAGGCCGCGCTCGACAGCTTCTTTCGCGGAGCGGTAGAGTTTTGATTTAGTAAGAAAATATCCGCTGGCGCGGTCTAATATCTTTTTGCGTTTCGCGCGGCGTTTGGTTCCGCGTTTTACACGAGGCATGGAATTCTCCTTTTTTGTTTGCTGTTGCTGGCGGCTGGAGGTAAGGAAGATTCGCCCTGCGGCGATCTCTGACCTCTTCACACGCCCGAAAGCAGGGACCAGAGGTCAGGGGTCAGAAAAACTGCGCTCGCAATTCTCTAACCCCTAACCTTTGATCCCTGCCCCTGATTTCTCACTGGTACGGGATCATGCGCAACACTTTGGCCAGATCTCCGTCACTCACCAAGGCACCGTGACGCAGCTTGCGCTTGTGCTTGGTTTCTTTGGAAGTCAGGATGTGACGCAGTTTCGCGTGTCCCCGCTTTACTTTCCCGGTTGCAGTTTTCTTGAAGCGCTTGGCGGCGCCTTTGTGGGTTTTCAATTTCGGCATAAGTCCTCAAGATCAGCTGTCAGCTCTCAGCCATCAGCTCTCAGAAATTCAAAAACTTAAAATTCAAAATCTGAAATTCACAATCTGGAGTATCGCGAAAAGCGGCGCGTCTGGCTTACGCCTGCGGAGTGGGATTGGGAGCCACCGCTGCGGCTGCGGCCGGCGCCGGCTGTTTCTCTTTCTCCTGCAGCAGTTGCTTTTCCTGCTTCGCCTTTTGCTTGGCTTCTTTCTCTCGTTCTTTCTCCCGTTCGACCGCCGTCTTTTTCGGCGCCAGAATCGCGTGCAGCGTATTGCCTTCTTGCCGCGGACGGAATTCCACAATACTGTGCGGCTCCACGTCTTTGATCAGCCGCTCCAGAATCTGCCGTCCCAGGCCGGTACGCGTCATTTCACGGCCACGGAAAAAAATCGTCGCCTTTACCTTGTCGCCTTCATCCAGAAAACGCAACACGTGGTTTTTCTTGGTTTCGTAATCGTGGTCGTCCACATTGATGCGGAACTTGACCTCTTTCACCGTGATCGTCTTCTGGTGCTTCTTGGCCTCGCGCTCTTTCTTTTCCTGCTGATACAGGTACTTCCCGTAGTCCATAATCCGGCACACGGGAGGCTGCGCGGTAGGGGAAATCTCAACCAGGTCCAGATTTTTGGCTCGGGCCATCTTGAGCGCTTCGAAGGGCGGCAAGATTCCGATCTGCGCCCCTTCGTCGTCAATCACGCGGATTTCGCGCGCCCGGATGCGATCGTTGGTGCGGATAAAACGCTTATCGATACAGCCCTCCTGCTAAACAACAGAGAATAAAAGATTATAACATGGCAAAATGGGGACAGGGGTCAGCCCGCCAGCGCTGTCCGCGGCTCGATTGGGCACAGACTAAAATGAGCGCGGCGTGAAACCAGTTACGACGCCTTGGAACTCTTCCAGGCCGCCTCCGTAGCGGCCGGCGCGGCGCGGAATCCCTTCACCGCAAAAATTCCCAGCACAATGGAGATCGCCAGCACGATAAGTTGAACAATCAGGAATGGCGGCTCTTTCTGCGTCGGCGCTAGCGCGTGCACCGCCGGTATCTTCAGGAACGACTGCACCACCAGGACGAACACGTTCAGATAGAGCGCGAGCACAGCGGTGACTACGAAGATCCAGCGCCAGGCGCCCTCCAGGTGAAGCGGGTAGCGCGCCACGATTGCGACCGCCAGAACCACCAGCGAAATAATGCCGACGATATGCGACGGCAGCAGATGCGTGAAAGGAAACAGGAACCCGGTAAGGCTAGTTAACACAGTCGTCGCCAGGAAGATCGCAGTCCCGCCGTCGAACCGCTTCCCCTTGATCAACCCGTACAGCACGAGCAATCCAGAGACGATCCCCACCAGGCTTATCAACACGTGGACGAGAGTGAACGTCGCTAAACTCATGCCTAAGACCATATGCACCGTCCTTTCAGGGAGACGATTGTACGTTCGCCGAGCCGAAAATACCACGCGGATCGAACCAGGAACATCGAACAAAAAAACGATCGAAGCCAGAAGTCTTTCTCCTACGTCAGATGCGCCCGCCATATTCCGTAATCAGCCGCATCGCCCCGCGGTTTACCCAGTCCTGATCGTGAAAGCGCTCGCCCCACGCCAGCGGCGTGACGTCGCGGTATTCATGCATAGACTCGTCTTTGACGAAACGCAGGCGTTTTCGCAGTGACGCGCGGGCGTTGGGATCGGCGCCATGATCAAGCAGCAGCCGCGTGAAAGCTGCATCTTCCTGCCGCCCGCAACGGTAGGGCTGCGAGACCACGCAGCCGAACAGAGCCGTGTGGCCGCCGAAGCCGTCGGCATCGACCTCGGCTTTCGCGTTCACATTCATTCCGCGCTCGATGAACCAGCGCGCTATCTCTATTTCGTCGAAGTCTGCGCACATGTGCAGCAGCGTACTGCCCGCCAGCGGTGTGCCATGCAACGCCAGCGAATGATCGGGACCGCATCCGAGTTCAGGTGGATAAATGTCTTCGTGCGAAAACGTGCGTGTCAGCAGATGAGGGCCGCGGACGAGATGCGCCTCCAGCAGATCGACGCGCCCGCGATGCACTGCCATCGGCGGCGTGTCACGCAAAACGACGCCGCGCCCGGCGACGAGTTCGAGGCATTCGTGTTTTCCTTTGGGCCACCGGGAATAAGTTTGCAGAAGCAGCGCGATCGGGGCCAGGCCGTCACCGTGCTCGTCCGCGAACTCTGCGCCGAGCTCGAACAACAGCGACAGCCCCGCGGCGTTCAGCGTTTCGCACGGTCCCATCACGCAGCCCGGCGTAGGCCGCGCACCCATGGCGTAGAGCCGGCGCGCCGTCTCAAGCTTCCCCTGCAGGCACGCGCGGTCGAAAGCGTGCTGCAGGTCGGTGGCGCCAAGATCGCGCAGCATCTGGATGATCGCGTCCTGGCCGACATTCGCGGCATACGACATCGGCGGACCCCAGTTGCTGTCCGCGATACCACGCGCAGCTTCGTGCAGCAGCCGCGGATTTTTCAACACCAGGTCGCGAACGGCCTCAACGTCGCCGCGCCAGATGGCGTCGGTCATGTGGCAGGCAGTCACCAGCCGCGGCCAGCTCGCCAGCCCGTAGCTGCGCGCCAGCACGAACTGCGCGTCAGCAAGTTTGGCCTTAGCAGGGTCGATTGCTTCGGGGTGATGCTTTCGCAACTCCTCAACCGCAGCCGCGTCGTTCTGCTTAATTGCACGCAGCAGATCCTTGGCCTGGTGCCGGAGTTGTTCAAGGTTGGGTCGGACGGGAAAGTGACGATCGTAAAACTGACGCGCGGCCATGACGGACCTCCTCTGTGGTATGCACCCGGGGTCCGCTCGGTCGGGCGAAAAGGAGGTTCGTTACGAACCTGATTTTCATCACTCAGGTGGACTCAGTCCTCTCCGCGGACGGGCGGCGTCCTGTACGCCGAGGCCAGTATATCGTGTCGAGACGCAAGCTTCTAGCTCCTAGCTTCCAGCTCCGAGCGAAATCATAAAGCGTCTGGCTAGAAGCTGTCTCCTCGCCCTGCTAAACTCAAACGTTTGGAGGCATGACTTTGCAGGCTGTCTATATTCTCTCCGCGGTGCGCACGCCCATCGGCAAGTTCGGGGGATCGCTGGCGTCGCTCACCGCCGCTGACATGGGCGTGGTTGCAGCGAAAGCCGCCCTGGAGCGCGCCGGAGTGCAGCCGGAGCAGATCGACGAAAGCATCTTCGGCAATGCCCGCCAGGCTGGTGGCGGCCCGAATCCCGCGCGGCAGATTTCCATTCGCAGCGGCATTCCGCAGGAAGCGCCCGCCTTCACCGTGAACAAAGCTTGCGCGTCGGGGATGAAGTCGATTGCGCTCGCCTATCAGTCCATTCTGCTCGGCGATGCCAGTTGCATTCTCGCCGGCGGCACGGAATCCATGTCGCGGGTTCCCTTCTATCTAGAAGCGCGCTGGGGATTTCGCCTGGGCAATCAGGAACTGGTCGACGGCATGTATCGCGACGGCTTCTTCTGTCCTCTCGCGAAAATGGTGATGGGCGAAACCGCCGAGGTGCTGGCCGAGCAATATAAAATTTCACGCGACGAGCAGGATGAATATGCCCTCCTGTCGCAAACCCGCGCCGCTCGCGCCATTTCGGCTGGAAGATTCAACGATGAACTCGCCCCCGTAACCATCGAAGGCAGGAAAGGCGCGACCACGTTTAGCCGCGACGAGCATCCCTTCCCCGACGCGAGCCTTCAAAAACTCGGAAAGCTCGCGCCCGTATTTTCTAAAACCGGGACGATCACCGCGGGCAATTCTTCCGGCATTACCGACGGCGCCGCGGCCGTGGTCGTCGCCAGCGAGAACTTCGTGAAGCGCAACAACCTGAAGCCGCTGGCGCGAATCGTCGCCGTCACCTCAGTCGGGGTCGACCCGCGTACTATGGGAATCGGCCCCGTCCCCGCGCTCCGCAAGTTGGAAGAAAAACACAACCTCAAGCTGCACGATTTCGGCCTAGTCGAACTGAACGAAGCCTTCGCCGCGCAGGTGCTCGCCTGCGACCGCGAAATGAATTTCAACCGCGACAAGCTCAACGTCAACGGCGGAGCCATCGCCCTCGGCCATCCCATCGGCTGCACTGGAACCCGCATCACCGTAACCTTGTTGCACGAAATGCTCAAGCGCAACACTAAACGCGGCGTCGCCACCCTCTGCGTCAGCGGAGGCCTCGGCATGGCGCTGGCGCTAGAGAACGTCGCGTGAGCACCGAGCCGTCATTCCGTTTGGCGACAGAGTCCGACGCCAACACTCTGCTCCCGTTCATGCGTGACTACTACGCTTTCGATGGCCACGCCTTCCACGAGCAGAAAGCGCGCGCTGCTTTGATCAACCTGTTGCACGATCCCAGTTTCGGTCGCGTGTGGCTCATCCTTACCAACGCAAATGAAGCCGATGAAAAAACAGAACGCGACCTGCCCGTCGGCTATATCGTTCTCTGTTTCGGCTACAGCCTGGAATGGCTCGGCCGCGACGCCTTCGTCGACGAGTTCTATCTGCGCCCCGACTACCGCGGCCGCGGCTGGGGACGCAAAACCATGGCTTTCCTCGAAGACGCCGCCCGCTCGCTGAACGTGACCGCGCTCCACCTGGAAGTGATGCACCAGAACACGACCGCACTACAGCTTTACCAGAAGCTCGGCTTTAAACGACACCAGAGTTCTTTCCTCTCGAAAAGGATCGAGCAGAAATTTTCCTGAGGTTCTCAGTCGGACTTCTGCTATTCTTCCGAGCGCACCGCGCGCGGTCGCAGTCTCTTAAGGGCAAAAAGGGGGGCTAGCATGATTCGATCCGTCATTCGACGTATGATTCGACTTATGATTCGAGTCTGTCTGGGGATGGGAGTTCTGTTAACGGCAAGCATGGCCTCGGCGCAGGATTTTTCCGCCGACGTGATCAATGCCAAAGACTCCGGTGGGATCAAGAAGGTCTACTCCACAAGGGACAAGGTGCGGTACGAGGTCGAGGGCAACAATCAGGCGATGGGACCGGTAGCCGCCATCGTCGACGAGACGCAAAGCAACTGGGTCGTGCTTCTTACCGGGAAGCACATGTACATCGATGGGTGGCCGCCGATGATGCAAAAGCCCATCATCACCCAATACTGGCATGTAGACGACGTGAATGACGCCTGCCCGCACTGGAAGAAACTGGCCGAACAGGCGGGAACCACAAAGAACTGGGGAAGCTGCACCAAGATCGGAAGCGACACCGTGGGCGGCCGTAGCACAGTGAAATACGAGGGCGTTTCCACCAAGGGCGACAAGAGCAACATCTGGGTAGACACTAAGCTGCACTGCGTCATCAAGATGGATGGGACCACGGGCGGAAGTATCGAACTGACCAACATTAAAGAAGGGGCGCAGCCGGCAAGTTTGTTCGCGATCCCCGCGGGCTATACCAGGTTCGATATGGGCGCAATGATGCAACGGCAACGTTGAGCTTTCCGCGGTGAACCCGCGTGGCCTGAAGCAGAACGCAGTATACTTTCTCTAGGCAGTTCTTATTGGCAAGCCGGAGTTGGAATGTCCTTATCCGCCGTAATCGTGGACGATGAACAACTCGCCCGCGACGAACTCGCCTACCTGCTCAAAAATGTCGGCGACGTGGATGTTGTAGCCCAGGGCAAGAACGGCCTGGAGGCTGTGAGCCTCATCAAAGAGCACAATCCTGACCTGGTTTTCCTCGACGTCCAAATGCCCGGCCTCGACGGTTTCGGCGTCATCAAGAAGTTGCTGGATAAGAAAGTCCCGCTCCCTAAAATCGTCTTCGCCACCGCCTTCGACCAGTATGCCGTGAAGGCTTTTGAAGTCAACGCCGTGGATTACCTGCTGAAACCGTTCGATAAGAAGCGGGTCGCGCAGTCGGTGCAGCGAGCGCGCGCCAAGCAGGAATCCGGCATTCTGCCCGCCGAAAAAATCGACAACCTGGTTCGCATGCTGGAAATGCAGAAACCGCAACTGTCGAAGATTCTTTTGAAATCGGTCGGCCGCATGCTCCTGGTGGATCAGCGGGAAATTTGCTATGCCTCCATCGAGGACGGCGTCATCACCGTAGTCACCGCGGGCCTGTCCGGCATTGAAGGTCATTCGAATTGCCGGACTCTGGAAGAACTGCTCGATAGTCTCGATCCCAATCTCTTCTGGCGTGCGCATCGCTCCTTCCTGGTGAATATCAACCGCATTCGCGAAGTGGTGCCCTGGTTCAAGAGTTCCTACCAACTGCGCATGGACGACAAGAAGCAAACCGAAGTGCCCGTCAGCCGCGCTCAGACCAAGCGCCTGCGCGAACTGTTCGGTCTCTGAGTTCGAGCAGAAAGCACCCGCAATGACGTTTCTTCGGGAAATGGACTTTCGAGAAAATAATTTCCAATAAAAAAGAGAGGGCCAACACTCCGGCCCTCTCCAGGCACAGGGGGGACTTAGACTGCTAAAGTCTCAAGCGCGATCCGGCTGCGGATCACCAGCGTGGGCCCATCGAGTCGAATCAGTTGTTTGCGCTTCAATTCGGTCAGCAACCGGGTGACGGTTTCGCGCGAGGAACCGATGCGCTGGGCCATTTCTTCATGCGTCATCATCGACCTGAGATGGAGTTCGTCGGAACCCGTTTGCTTCGGAGAAAACGACAGCAGCAGCCGCGCCAGCTTTCCTTCCGAAGACCGAGCCATCACCAGATCCCGAATATCGCGATACGCGGACTGAAAATCGCTGCTCAGGCTCTCCGCGGCGTGCACTCCCACTTCACTGTGCGCATGCAGCATCTCCAGCAGATCTTTGCGGCCGACGAAATTGAGCTGGCACGGCGTCGCCGTTTCCGCCGTCATTTCATAACTCAGCCCGGAAACCGCAGCGCTCAGCCCCAGCACTTCTCCGGCCTCCACCGTCTTCAGAATCAGCACCTTACCTTCCCGCGAAGCGGTCGAGAGTTTCACTTTGCCCGAACAAAGTATGAAGATCCCGCGCGAGACTTGCCCCTCCACAAACAGGATGGCTCCAGCCGGCATGGTGCTGTGGTGGCTGACCTGGTCGAGCGATTCCACTACACCGGAGGACATGGCGCAGAAGAATCCGGCTTTCCGGCAGAAGCACTGGGAGCAGTTTTCGATGATCTCGAGTCCGTAAGGGGTCTTCATGTTCGCCTCCACCGTCCGATAGCGCCGCGGTTTGAAAACCTGGAGCCCGGCAACCACCGCACTGCCGCCCTCCAGGTGCCGTGAACTCGCAAGCAGCTGCCTTGCGTTGGCCCGCGTGTTTTCATTCGTGCTTTCTGCCGCCGAAATCAGTTCCCAGGCTGAACTGGTGTCGGACCGCCGCTCCCATTCCACGCGGCAAGCAAACAGGTAAAGCGGATCGATCTCCTGCGGACGGCACTGGCTCGCCACTTCCGGACCCCGTGGGCTCACCTCCGCAATCGGGTGATTGCCGCCGAGGGCTTCGTCGACGAACCCTTGCTCGCCGAAGACGGGGTTCCGCATCGGCAATAGTGGGGCTTGTGTCAACCCTTCCCGGCGAATTGGCCGCAGAATCGCGGGTGCGTTCAGTGATACTTGAACGGCTACGCTCGACTTCACGGGTTGAAACCTAGTGGGAGCAAGCACAGGTTCCACTCCACGGCTGAGCCGGATTTCAGATTTTGTGAGGGAGGCTGGGCCGATCTCGACTCTGAGGCAAACCTTTAAGAAGTGGCTGTCCCAAGCGCGACGCAACTACTCAAGCAATTCAAGTTCCGGAACGGGCCTGAGTTTCGGAACGGTACAACTTCCCTGTTTGGAATAAGTTCCGTAAAGAACCACGCACGAACCAAACCAGGAAATTGCCGACCAGTCGGCGGGTTGCCGATTAGTCGGCAGGCTTAAGCCGAACGGCCCGTCGGGGATCATCAAACTCTAGCTTCTAGCTCCTAGCTTCTAGCTCCTAGCTGGAGCGCCAAAACCGAGAGTTTTCACAGGAATCGAGTGGATCGCATCTAAGCACGCGCTAGAAGCTAGAAGCTAGAAGCTAGAAGCTAGAAGCTAGAAGCTAGAAGCTAGAAGCTAGAAGCTAGAAGCTAAACAGCCGTCGTCACCTCAGCTCTGCTTTGGCCCAAGGTAGTCTTCGCGGGCGATGCGCAGGCGCTGCATTTTCGATTGCAGGGTGGTTCGCTTCAAGCCAAGCCTGTGGGCTGCGCCGGTGGGACCGGAGAGCAGGCCGCCGGTTTCCCGCAACACTCCGAGAATATGCAGACGCTCCGCGGTGTCGAGGGTGTGGTCGGAGGAGCCACCTTCCAGCATCTCGATTTCAAGTTCCGCCAGAGGAGCCCGCAAAACCGTGCTATCGCTGAGAATCACCGATCTCTCGATAAAATTTTCCAGCTCGCGCACATTCCCCGGCCAGTGCCAGTTGGTGAGTGCGTTCATGGTTTCAGCAGGAATGGTTTCAATGTGGCGGTCCATGCGGAGCGCATAGTGGCGCACGAAGTGACGCACCAGCATCGGGATATCCTGACGCCTTTCGCGCAGGCTGGGCACATGGATGGGAAAAACATTCAGGCGGTAGAAAAGATCGCTGCGAAACTGGCGCTCCGCCACGTCTTTTGCCAGATCACAATTCGTGGCGGCCACCAGACGCAGATCCACTTTGATGGTTCGCGTGCCCCCCAGTCGCTCGAACTCGTGATCCTGCAGCACCCGCAACAGCTTGGGTTGCAGCTCCAGCGGAATCTCCCCCACTTCATCCAGGAACAACGTGCCATGGTCGGCCAGTTCCATGCGTCCAATCTTCTGGCTGACCGCGCCGGTGAACGCGCCTTTCTCGTGGCCAAAGAGTTCGCTTTCGAGCAGTCCAGTAGGAATGGCGGCACAATTCACCTTGATGAAATTCCGCTCTTTGCGCCGGCTCATGCGGTGGATGGCGCGGGCCACCAGCTCTTTTCCGGTTCCGGTTTCTCCCAGAATCAGGACGGTGGCATCGCTATCGGCAACAATCGGAACCGGATCCAGAGCCTTTTTCAGCGCCGGGCTGTCGCCGACGATTTCGTCAAAATTCAGTTCTGTGCGGATTTCGCCCTCGAGGTACTGCTTTTCCGCAGCCAGCCGGTTCTTGAGTTGCTCGATCTCCTGGTAAGCGCGTTCGTTCTCCAATGCGCTTGCGACCTGGGCCGCGATCTGGCCGAACAGCTCCAAGTCTACGGCCTGGAAGGCATTCGGCCGGGTACTACCGAAGTTCAGCGTCCCCAGCATGTCTTTGGAAGTGGTCAGGGGGAGACAGCACAGGTTCTGGATGCCCTCCTCGATCAGCTGCGTGGTAGCGTCGAGGCCGAAGGCGGCGATTTCCTGCTTGGTGAAAATCAAGGGCGTACCGAGTTTCAGGGCTTTTCCCGCCGGGCTGTTGTCTAACGGCACAATGGAGTCCGGGGGAAGGATCCCTTTCGCGAGGGGGAAATCCGTAGCGTGCCGCCGCAACATCCCGCAGGTATCGTCATAGACCAGAAGGCTGGCGAATTCGTGATGGGTGATGTGGCGCACGTGGGCGGAAATCGAACGGAACACCTGCCGGATATCCAGATTTGACGCCACGCTGGCGCCGGTTTTCAATAACACTCGCAGACGTTCTTCCTCCATCCGCAATGCTCTATGCGCCAGGGAGTTGGCCAGCGAGTGTGCCAGGGCCGCGGCCACTTGCTCCAAAAATCCAACATCCTGGCGGGCGAAGGCATGATCGGTATGGCTGACCAGGTTCAGCACTCCCAGAGGCCCTTTCGCTGTGCGCAACGGAATGAGGCAAACCGAACGCACCCCCCGGTCGACCGCCTTTCGCACCCCCGCGAGCGGCACGCTCACCAGATCCGTGTGGTTCAGCACCCGGGGGTGGCCGTCAAGAAAGGTCTGCCCCGTGAGGGTATCGTCCAGCCCCGCCAGGCCACTGTCCGGAAGAATGCTCCGCTTGAGATCGGAAGGGTTGGCATAGTCACGGAAGGCCCTCGCGCTTTCGTCGTAGAGAAATACCGCAATGTCGTCGTGGGGAAGTGCCCGTCGCAGGCATGCGGACACCGCCGGAAGAAGCTCAGGGATATCCAGACTGGACAGAAGGGTGGTGTCGATTTCCTGGAGAACCTGTAGCCTCTCCTTTTCCCGGACCAGAGCGCTCTGGATGGTATTGCCTTCCACGGCCAGCGCCATCTCCGAGGCCACCCGCTTCAGGAAATCGAGGTCTTGCTGGGCAAACACAACGTCATTCCTGCGGCCCAGAAACAGGAACCCTACCGTCCCCCGGGCGGTCCTCAAAGGAACAAAGCACGCCGTGTGGAATCCCTGCTCCAGAAGTTCTCTCAATCGAAGCGAGCGTCGGGAGAGCTTCTCCAGCTGGCCGCGGGTCAGGTTCCTGGGTTCGGGTTCATCCAGAAGCTGGCCCGACAGGGTGTCCTGGATCGGGACTTTCAGGCCATGCTCGTAAACCAGTTCGCAGAGGGAACCTCCCAGGGCACGGATCATGACCGATCCAGCAACCTGATCAACGACCGTGACGAATGCCGAATCATGCGGCACCACTTTCTGCAGAATCGTCGAAATAGCAGGAAACGCCAGCTCGAAATCGGCCTTCGACTCTGTCAGCGCGGTGCTGACTTCGAGCACCGCCTGCAGGCGCGCTTTCTCCTGCTGCAGTTTGTCTCCAAGAGTCGCGATGGCTTGCTCCAGCCGCCTTCGTCCGGTATTGCCGACCACCATCACCCCGATTTGCTTCACCTGGCCGGCGCTGTCCTGGATCGGAAAGTAATGGCCAAGATGGTGCTCGACGTCGGGCCTGGTGGGCAGCACTCCACTCACCTCCAGGTTCAAGACGGGCTTGCCCGTATTCAGTACGCGCTGGAGCTCGGGCTCGATCTTGTCGGCGAGTTCTCCCAGGACTTCACGCAAGGTTTTGCCCAGATGGGCAGCTGCCGGCCTGCCGTTCATGTCGGCCAGGGCGTGGTTGACCGCCACGTAGCTCAGATCCTTGTCCAGGATGTAGAAACCCACGTTGGAGGCGCTGAAAAAGGCAGCGAGCAGTTGTTCGGGCTCGCTGAAGGCATCAGGAGTGGTGTAGGCGAGCACACGGTTGATCAGGGCTTCCGAATGGGCGCTCATGCCCTCAACCCCTCTGTCACGATTGCGGCAATGATTGCGGAACGATGGCCAGCGGGGAGAGCCGACCACCTAAGCGAAGCCAGGAAGCGGGGGAGGGACACAAACTTACTGCAGAGCCCCGCAAGCTCGCGGAGGCAAGGCTGCCAGTCGACTTGTGCCTGCGGCGGGGCGTAGCGTCGCAAGGTTCTACAGCGTGGCGCGCTCAAGAGATACACAAAACCCGAGCCTTTGGCGGTGGCTGCGCCCCCTCAAGAGCAGCCCGCCTTTATTCGAACATGCTTATGAAGCAAATCTAAGGTGATTGGGAATGGTTGTCTGTTCAGAAGTGAACACCCCGTGCGGAAATCTTGGCCACGGATCTTCGCTGATTCACAGGGATAGTCCTTTCTAGGATTTCGTCTCGGTTTAGGTTTATTGGTGCGAATCCTTTTGGATCCGCGGCTAGGTTCGGGAGAGATCGTGGAGCGACGGACGCGTTGTCCATCCGGCTTGAGCGAAGTCCGGGCGCGTCGTCACTGCCCAGGCTCGTCGTCAGTGCTCCCCGGACGAGGGCGTCCGGGGTCCAGGATTTCGAATGAGAAGTCTAGTCGTGCAGGATTACGCTCAACAGCGAGCTGTGGACCAATATCTCGCCGTTGTACTCGATCAAGCCAAGCTTTCGGAAACGGTTCATGAAGAAGTTGACGCGCGAGCGGGTGGTGCCAATCATTTCCGCCAGAGTTTCCTGACTTATGTTGGGGATAACTTTTTCCGACTTGTCTTTCCCGAAGTTGGCCAGCAAGAACAGGGCGCGCGCCAGCCGCCTTTCGCTCGAGTTGGACAGCTGATCGACCAGGTCTTCCTGGGTGCGGCTGTTGCGCATAATCAGGTACGCCACAAAAGCATCGGAGAACTCGTGCTGCGCGTGCAGCGTACGCAGCATCTGCTTTTTTTGGATCTCGAGGATGGTACATGGCGAGGTGGTAGTGGCGGTAGCCATGCGAAGGGGCTGATCGGAAGCGATGCATCCTTCGCCCAGAAAGTCGCCGGGACCAAACAGTCCGAGAGTGGCTTCCTTGCCTTGTTTGGAAACGACGCTGAGCCTTACTCTGCCTTTCTGAATGTAAAAAACCGACTCGGCGTTTTCTCCCTGGGAAAAGATGACCGTCTTGGGGGAATATTGACGAATGGTTTTGCCCAGGCCGGAATTCGCGAGAAATGTCGCTGGATCAAAACGCGCAGACGACTTCCTGACACGGAGCCGGATCGGCAACTGACGCAGGGAACTCATAAGACTTCGGATCGGGGTTACCCGTACCTAACCCCTATGGTCGCCCGGATTATACCCGCATACGTCGAGGACGGAACGATTTTTTCTGGCGCGTTACGTTTTCGTAACGAATCGCAGGCGGAGCTGAGGACTGGGTGGTTTGGTCTTGCATTTGCATTTTAAAGTCATTCACCACAAAGGGCACTAATGTACACAAAGGAGAGCCAATGCTGGCACGCTGCTCCTACATTTTTTTTACCAGATGCGCACGCGGTCGGGCGGGGCGAGGTAGAGTTTCTCTCCCGGCTGGACATTGAAGGCCGAGTACCAGGCGTCGATATTGCGGACGGTGGCCGCGCGGAACTCGTCGGGGGAGTGCGAGTCGGTCGTCACTTCCTCGCGGAGGGCGGCTTCACGTTCCTTTGATCCCCAGTTCTGTCCGAACGCGAGGAAGAACTGCTGATCGCCGGAGAAACCGTTGTCGGCGGGAGCGTCTTTGCCCGCGAGAGAGGCGTGGTAGCCGTCGTAGGCAGCGGAGATGCCGGCAACGTCGGCGATGTTTTCCGCCAGCGTCTGCTTGCCGTTGATCGCCAGGTCGGGAAAAGGTTTGTAGGTGTCGTACCGCGCGGCGAGCCGCGCAGTGGCGGCGTTGAAATGCGCCAGGTCAGCGGGTTTCCACCAGTCGCGGACTCGGCCTTGGGAATCGAACGCGCTGCCTTCGGTGTCAAAGGTATGGCTGATTTCGTGTCCAATGATGGACCCGATGGCGCCATAGTTCACCGCGGCGGGAGCCTGCGGATCGAAGAACGGCGGTTGCAGAATTGCGGCGGGGAAGCTCAGCGCATTCTGCAGCGGCAGGTTGACGGCATTCACGGTCTGCGGCTCCATGGTCCATTCTTTGCGATCAACGGGAAGGCCGAGACGGGCGACGTCGCGGTGATAATTAAACAGCCGGCCGCGCGAGAGGTTGCCGAAAATGTCATCCGCTTTGATTTCGTAGGCGGAGTAGTCCCGCCAGGATTCCGGGTAACCGATTCCCACATATAAAGTAGTGAGCTTGGCTTGGGCTTCGGCCTTGGTGGCGGGATCCATCCAGGGGAGGGCATCGATGCGATGCCGGAAAGCGGTGATCAGGTTCGCAACCAAAGCTTCGGCCTGGGCCTTGGCTTCGTGTGAGAAGTAGCGCTGGGCGTAGATTTGGCCGACCGCGTCGCCCAGCAAGCCGTTGACCACGCCGACGCCACGCTGCCAGCGAGGACGCTGTTCCGGGGTGCCCGAGAGAGTCTTGCCGAAGAATGCGAAGCTTTCGTCGGCGAACGCTTTGGGCAGGACGCTGGCGTAAGAATCAATCAGGTGAAAAGCCAGCCAGTCTTTCCAGGTGTCGAGCGCGGTGGAGGCGACGAGAGCGGATTCTCCGGTAAAAGCTGTGGGTTGCCAGACGATGAAGCTGGCCTGGTTGCTGAGACCGGCCGCGCGAAAATATTCTGCCCAGTCGAGGCCGGGAGCGTTGGCGGCGAAGTCGGCTTGCGTCCAGGTGTTGTTCGCCTTATGGATGTCTTGCTCATCCGCCAGGCTGAGGTGTTTTTCCGCGATGGCGTGTTCCAGTTCGATGATGTGGTGGGCGCGAAGATCCGGGTCGGAGAATCCGGCAAGCTTGAGCAGAGCGGAAACGTACGCCTGATATTTGGCGCGGATGTCGAGCATGCTCTGGTTGTCGGCGAGGTAGTATTCGCGGTCGGGCAGATCCAAGCCGCCTTGCATCAGGTAAGCGGCGTAGTGTTCGGAGTCGTTAAAGCCGGGGGCGACCCACAGGCCGAAAAGATTGGCGGTATGGAAGTTGGTGTTGTTCAGGGCATCGACATCCGCCCGGAGGGTCTCACCAAAAGCCCGGGCCAGGTCGTGCTTGTCGCGGATTGCAGCAATGGCATCGAGGTGTGGGCGCAGCGGAGCCAGGCCTTTGGCTTCGATCGTGGATTCGTCCATGTAGGAGTTGTAGAGATCGGCAATTTTGCGGGTGTTGGAACCCGCAGGGGCATTGGCCTTGGAGGCTTCTTCAATCAGGCCAGCGGTGCGCTTGCGGCTCAGGTCTTCCAGGATGTCCCAGCTGCCGATGTAACTGCGGTCGGGGGGAATTTCGGTGCGCTTGATCCACTCGCCGTTCGCGTAGTGAAAGAAATCGTCGCCGGGCTTGACGGCGTGATCCATGTTCGCGAAGACGATGCCGTGGGTCTCGGGTGCGGGCGCGTTTTGCGAATGGGCGGCAAGCGGGGCGAGGGTTATGAGGGCGTATACGGCGCTATTGCGGGGAAAGAATCGACTCGTGAATCTCATAATTGGTGCTCCAGGGGATGCTCCAAATCAGGTCGCGAATCGGGAGCGTGACCAGCCGAGATTAGACGGCGGCCAGGCAAAGAGGGTAGCACGGCCCGGGACGGCGAGTGCTTCAGGCGGGATCGTCTGCGCGGTTAAAGGCGTCAAAGCCCTTAACCGCAGAGCACGCTGAGAACCGCCGCAGAGGGCGCAAAGCAAACCAGGCCTATAATTCTTTTATGGCGCGAGGCTGGGAAAGCAAGTCGGTTGAGGATCAACAGGCGGATGCTGCCGAAAAGCCCGGACCGCAGCGCGTGGCGATGACGCCATTGGAAGCGGCCCGGCAGCGCGAACTTGAGAGCCTGCGGCTTTCCCGGCAGAACATTCTGCAGCAACTCGAACGCGCTCACGATCCGCGGCATCGCCGCATGCTCGAGGAAGCGTTGGCCGAGATGGAGCACCGAATGGACAGCGCCAAACGGCAGGTTTGAACCCGATCCTGGTTCCCGGAAGGGCAAGTTCTCTGACGTATAATTAAGAATTGATGAAAGCATACGTTTACGTCTCGCTGAAGAAGAGTGTCCTCGATCCGCAGGGCAAAACCATCCAGGGAGCGCTGAAGAAGATGGGCTACAAGGGGCTCGAAGAAGTGCGCCAGGGCAAATATTTTGAGCTGACGCTCGACGGCGGACTCTCCCGCGAGGCGGCGCAGGCCGAAGTGGAGCGCATTGCACGGGAAGTGTTGACCAACCCGGTTATCGAAGAGTTCCGTTTCTCCCTGGCAGACTAGAACTCGCAGACTAGACGAAGATCAGCAACGATTGGGGCGCCGGTCATGTGTGGAATTGTCGGTTATGTCGGTAAGAAATCTGTGGTTCCTGTAATTCTGGATGGCTTGCGGCGGTTGGAATACCGGGGGTACGATTCCGCCGGAATCGCCGTGGCCGGCAACGGCGAGGGTTTGCAGATCCGCCGCGCCGAAGGCAAGCTGCGTAACCTGGAAGAAGCCATCCGCCTGCACCCGCTGGACGGAACCTACGGCATTGGGCACACTCGCTGGGCCACGCATGGACGCCCCACCGAAGAAAATGCGCATCCGCACCGCGACTGCACCGGCAAGATTGTGGTGGTGCACAACGGCATCGTGGAAAATTATCTGAGCCTGAAAAGGAAGTTGATTGAAGAAGGCCACACGTTTACCACCGAGACGGACACTGAAATCATCGCGCATCTCGTAGAAAAACATTTGTACAAAACGGGAAACGGCCATCGTCCTTCGCTGGAGGAAGCTGTGCGCCGTTCGGTGAAGGAACTGACCGGCGTCTTTGCGCTGGCGGTGATCTGCACCGACGATCCCAACAAGATTGTGGCGGCACGCAACGGGCCTCCCGCGGTGATTGGGCTGGGCAACGACGAATATTTCGTGGCCTCCGACGTGCCCGCGATTCTTTCGCACACACGCGACATTCTCTTTCTCGGCGACGGCGACCTGGCCGTCGTCACTTCCGACGGCGTGGAGCTGACCGATTTCGACGGCAAGCCGATTCAACGCAAGGTGCAGCACATTACCTGGGACCCGATCATGGCGGAGAAGGGCGGCTTCAAGCATTTCATGCTCAAGGAGATTTATGAGCAGCCGCGCACCGTCCGCGATACCACGCTGGGCCGCGTTTCGCAGGACACCGGCCACGTGTTTCTCGATGAAATGGAGATCAGCGAAGCTGAGTTTCGTGCCGCGAGAAAAATCAACATCATCGCGTGCGGCACCAGTTGGCACGCCGGCCAGGCCGGCAAGTTCATGATCGAAACGCTGGCCCGGATTCCGGTAGAAGTGGATTACGCCAGCGAATGGCGATATCGCGATCCTATCGTTTCCCCGGACACGATCACGCTGGTGATTTCTCAGTCCGGCGAGACGGCTGACACAATTGCCGCGCAGCGTGAGGCCAAGAACCGCGGATCAAAGACTTTGGCCATCTGCAACGTGGTCGGCTCCATGATTACTCGCGAAGCGGCGGGCACGATCTACACGCATGCTGGCCCGGAGATCGGTGTGGCCTCGACCAAAGCTTTTACCGGGCAACTCACCGCCCTTTATCTCTTTGCCTTATATCTCGCGCAGGTGCGCAGTGCGATGACGACCGAGCAATCCATTGCGGCGGTGCAGGCGCTCACGCATATTCCCGCCAAGCTGGAACATCTTCTCACTCACGACAAACACGTCGAAGAACTCGCCAAGCAATACCAGCGGGCACAGGATTTTCTTTTTCTCGGCCGGGGCATTCACTATCCCATCGCGCTCGAAGGTGCGCTCAAGCTGAAGGAAATTTCCTATATTCACGCGGAGGGATATCCCGCGGGCGAAATGAAGCACGGTCCCAATGCCCTGATCGACGAGAATCTGCCCGTCGTTATCATCGCCACCCGAGATGTGAATAATCCCGGCTCGCTGACGCGCTATGAAAAAACCAGCTCGAACTTGAAAGAAGTGAAAGCGCGGTCGGGTGTGGTGATTGCGCTGGCCACCGAAGGGGACGAAGAAATCAAAGAGGCCGCCGACCACGTCCTCTACATTCCGCCCGCGCCGGAAGAACTTTCGCCGATTCTGGAGATCGTCCCCCTG
>Ga0187863_10001593_pt1 | contig 17879 bp, 13 predicted proteins | sample June2016WEW_11_1_FD_132975 | JGI IMG/M metagenome (GOLD analysis project Ga0187863, IMG submission 132975) | Peatland microbial communities from SPRUCE experiment site at the Marcell Experimental Forest, Minnesota, USA - June2016WEW_11_10 | ecosystem: Environmental > Terrestrial > Soil >... | reverse complement strand
TCTGCCAAACGCGCTTCCGCCGTTCATTTCTGAATCAGAGAATCGAACAGAGCCGCAATAGGAGAGACGTCATGCGTATCCGCACCCCTCGAATCATTGCCTGTTGTGTGCTTGCCACTGCCTCCGTATTCGCTCTCGCCCAGGCTGCCGCCCCGGCCAAGCCGCCCGTCGGCACGCCAATTCCCCCCGCCCAGGTCTACGGCCATCTCCTAACCCAATTGGAAAGCGAATTCGTCGGCGCCGCCGAAGCCATGCCCGAAGACAAATTCGACTTTGCTCCACCGGCCACTGCGGGCGAATTCAAAGGCGTCCGTACCTTTTCTGCTCAGGTCAAACACGTGACCGAAGCCAACTACTATTTCTTCCACGACCCCACTAAGCCCCTTCCCGACAATCGCGCCGACATCGAAAAGCTGACGTCCAAGGCCGACATTATCAAGGCGCTCAAAGACTCCTTCACCCAGGCCCACGCCTACGTCGACGCCATCACGCCCGACAATGCCTTCGTCCAGACCGCGAACGGTACACGCGGAGGCATGGCAGCCTTCGGCATTGCGCATTTCATGGATCACTACGGCCAGATGGTCGAGTACCTGCGCATGAATGGCATTGTTCCCCCGGCGAGCCGCGGCAGCATGTAACTGCAGTGGTCCCCAACGAATCGACCAGGGCTTTGCCTCAGTAGAAACTCGAGAGGTTCAGCCCTGATCTTCGATCACCTGATCGCTTACAACTGATAACTGATCACTGCGCGCGAATGGCGTTTACGGGATCGACACCCAGCGCTTTGCGCGCCGGCAGGCAACACGCCAAAATCGAGATGCCCGCGAGAAGAACCGTGACACACGCAGCCGTCAATGGATCGGTCGCCGACACACCATACAGAAGCCCTCGCGTAAAACGCGTCAGCACAAACGCGAGTACAAGCCCAAGCGCCAGGCCCATCGCCGTCAGGCGAATTCCCTGCAGCAGCACCAGCCGCAGCACATCGGCGCGCGCCGCACCCAGCGCCACCCGAATCCCGATCTCATGTGTGCGCAACTCGGTCCGGTAAGCCACCACGCCGTAGATGCCGGTAGCCGCCAGAATCAACGCGACCACCGCGAACATCCCCGCGAGCGTGCTCTGCATGACCACGAAGATGTTCGCCATCTGCGTCGTCTCCCGCATCGTGCGCACATCGAATACGGGAAGCTGTTCGTCGATCTCGCGGATCGCCTGTTCTACCGCTGGAGCCAAATCCGACGGATTACCGCGCGTCTTCACCTGCACGATTGACTCGTTGTCCTCCTCCTGAAAATAGCTCATGTAGATCATGGGCTCGGGCCGCTCACTCATGAACGCGTGCTTCGAGTTCCGCACCACACCAACCACGGTAAAGAGGTGACCCGAAATCGAGAGCCTCTTCCCCAGCGCATCTTGTCCCGGCCAGTACCGGTTTGCGGCCGTCTGGTCGACGATAAGCACGCGCGGCGTTTTTTCGTTGTCGTCCCGCATAAAGTCGCGCCCTTCCACAATCGGTATGCCCAGAGTCTCGAAATATCGTGCCGTCACATCGGCCCTCCGCACCTCGAGCGACTCATGGGGGCGCGGCGTATACCCTTCTGGATAAGCGTTCACCGTCTTCCGGGAGAAGCTCATCGGAACCCAGTCGGTGAGCGACGCGACCGTCACGCCCTGCAATGCCGCCACTCGGTCGAGAATCCGGTGACGGATCACCTGTGCCTCCTCGTTGGAGTAACCGGTGATATTCAATCCCACGGACGCGGTCACAACATGATCCTGTTCAAACCCCGGATTCGCATGCGCGATATTGCGCAGTGTACGCAGAAACAACGCCGAGCAAACCAGCAGCGCAAGCGACAGTGCAATCTGCGTGACAACCAGCCCGTTGAGCAGATGCCGGTTATGCGTGCCGCCCGTAACACTGGCCGCCTCATCTTTCAGCACTTCCGCTGCGGGCACCTGTGACGACCGCCATGCTGGAAATGCGCCGCAGAGTACAGCGGCCAGGATCGTCAGAACACCAATCCCCCACACCACGTACTGGTCCATCCTTCCGTTTAACACGATTGGATTGGAGTTCGGCGGAATGAAGCGCGCGAAGGTCTTCGATGTCCACAAGGTCAACACCAGCGCTACCGCTCCGGCGACTAGAGAAACAAGTACCCCCTCGATGACCATTTGCCGCAACAGGCGCATACGTCCCGAGCCCAGCGACTGCCGGATCGCAATCTCGCGCCGCCGCGACACAAACCGCACCAACGTCAGCGTTGCCACGTTGGCGCACGTCAACAGCAATACCAGCCCGGCAATCGCCAGCAGAATAGGCAATGATTGCGCCATGTATCCGTTCGCCCCGAACGGCGATCGCCACAGCGGGTCCAGCGCGATCGTGTTTACCCCCAGATGATCGTCCGGATAAGCCGCCACAATCTGGCGCATGATCGTCTCCAGATCCAGCGTCGCCTTTTCCCGGCTCACTTCCGGCCGCAGCCTTGCCACGATGTTCAGCCAGTTCGCGCTGCGATGCGTCATCCGCCACTCGTTTGTCCCGATCGGGTTGAGCGTCGCCCACACATCCTGCCGAATCCCCGGCATCGCTCCCATGAACCCGTCTGGCGCCACCCCAATCACCGTCACTGGGTGTCGCGCGATCTCTATCGACTTGCCCACAATCGCCGGGTCGGATGCATAGTGCGTCTTCCACAGCGAGTAGCTCAATACCACATACGGAACAGCGTCCGGGCGCGTCTCCTCTTCCGGCAGAAAGAACCGCCCAAGCATGGGCTTTATGCCCAGCACATCGAAGAAGTTTGCCGAAACATTTGCAATATAGATCCGCTCCGGTTGCGCCACTCCACGCGTCAACGTAATCCAATCGTGGTTATAAGCGAGGATTCCGGTAAAGCTGTGATTTCGTTCTCGTAAGTCGCGGTAATCGGGATAGGAAAGCGGCGGAGACGGCGAGATATTCCACTGCCCGCGCATCACGCTCACCAGATCGCTCGTCTCCCGCGCTCCAGGAATCGGATGCAGCATCGTTCCATCGATCCAACTGAAGACGGTGCTGTTCGCGCAGATTCCCAACGCCAGCATCAGAACGGCAGTAATCGCGAACCCAGGGCTCTTGCCCAGCTGCCGGAGTGCGTAGCGGACATCTTGAAGCAGTCCAGCCATGCGGCCCCCCGATCTCATCTCTCCATTGAAAGAGTATGTATGCCCTATTGGCTGGCACTCGCCGTGCCAAAGCTCACACACGTTTAACTCTTGAATCGAGAGCGTCTTGTCGAATCGACTGTGTTCTAAATCACGTCGGTTCTGTGCGTTGCCGGTCAAGGACCGTCCGAATTCGCACACTGCACCGCACCATGGTTGTGGCTGGGGCACCCTGTCCTGACCTGCAACGCCCGCGGCTCCGCCGAATTGATCCAATCGGTTTGGTGGGATTAAGCCAAAGAATGCGATTCCAGGTGAAAGAATCCGCTAACCGGCATAAAATTGCGCCCATCGAATGATCCGGTGCGAGGGGCTCAATCCACCGTCAGTACTCCCCCCCAGACTGGACCGGTTTTTCGTCGCGACACCGTCTCATTGCACTTTCTCTGGAGGCACAAGATGATCCGTATTTGGGCTGGAATCTTCCTTTCTCTTGCCATGGCGCTGCCTGCCATTGCGGCTGAGCGCATCTCCATTGCGCAGCTCGAAGACATTCTCGCCAAGGCGCAAGGCCAGTCCGACAACGATCTGGCGGCCCGCCTCTCCGGCCTCCAATTGACCGAGCGCTTCACCTCCGCCCGGGCGGCACGCTGGCGCGCCAGTTTTCCCGGCGCAAGTTCCCAGCGCGCTCTCATGAGCCTCGCAGACCGGTCGGCCTTCCTCGACCCACCAGCGTCCGAGAATCCCGCGACACCCGCGCCCGATCTCGCCGAGCAGCGCCGCATCATGGGCCTCGCCGCAAACTACGTCAGCCACTCCATCCCGCAGCTCCCTCGCTTCTACGCCACCCGCACCGTCACCCACTTTCAGGACCACCCCGGCACCGTCACGGACGCGTCGCCTGAAGAGAGCGACTCCCTCCATGCCGTCCGCGTCTCCCGCGCCACCGTGCTTTATCAGAACGGTCAGGAAGTCGTCGAAGCAGCCCCCGTCAAAGTCCAAAACCATCGCAATGCCGACCGGGGGCTCCGCACCTGGGGCGCCTTCGGTCCCATCCTCGGCCTCGTTCTCCTCGACGCCGCGCAGAACAAGCTCTCCTGGGCGCGCTGGGAGCAGGGTTCCGGCGGGCCTCTCGCTGTCTTTAGCTACGCCGTTCCCAAAGACCGCTCGCATTATGAAGTCCGCTACTGCTGTATCGCCGAGTCTTATGGCCTTGAAAGCCACGAGTTCCAGCAGATGAGCGCCTATCACGGCACAGTTGCTGTCGATCCAGCCAATGGCATGATTGCCCGCCTTACGATTGAGGCTGAAATGGCGCCGACCGATCCCATCTCCCGTGCGGCCACCGCAGTCGAATACGGCCCCGTGGAATTGGGTGGAATGACTTATATCTGCCCGGTGCGCAGCGTCTCCATCTCCGTGGCCAAAACCCTCCGCAATGTGCAGGACCCCAGCGGCCACTCCTGGGTCGCCATGGGCCCGCGCCAGATGCTCCTCAATCACGTCGACTTCGAGCAGTACCACCTCTTCCTCGCAGAATCGCACGTCCTTTCCAGAGAGGAAGAACGCGCCGCCGGCGTAACTCCCGATGCCACCCTGCCGCAAGCGCAGGCCGCGGACATGTCTCCCGCCGAAGAAGATCTCGCCGACGCGTCTCCCGCAAATCCTGCGTCCGCAACCGCATCCCCAGCCGATGAATCGGCCGAAGCCGTGCCCGCTCCCGCAGGCGAAGGCGAAGCCCCTGAAATCAGCACGGCTGCGGCAACAGGCCTTCCGGACGCGCCCGCCCATCCCGCCGAACAGGCTCCAGGGGCCCAAGCCTCAGGCGTGACCCTCCGCCTCAATGCCCGCCTCGTCGATGTGAATGTCGTCGCCCTCGACAAAAAAGGTCACCCCATCACCAATCTCAAGCCCGCCGACTTTGAGGTCTATGACAACGGCGTGAAACAGGATGTCCGCTCCTTCGCGCAGACCGATACCGACGCCGCCGAATCCATGCCGGCGCCTCAGACCGCTCCCGCCGCCGCACCGCCGGAGTTCTCCAATCGCTCCGAGAAAGATTCCAAACCCGCCAGTGCCGAAGGCAACACCGTCATCCTTCTGGTCGATGGCAGCAATCTATCGTTCCCCGATCTGGCAGATGCCCGCCAGCAGATGGTTCATTTCCTGCGGACGCTTCCAGCGAGCGAACGGGTAGCGCTCTATACCATGAAGTACCACGGCTATCAGGTGCTCCAAGAGGCATCCACGGATCACGACGCGATCGCCGCCCGCTTGGCCAAGTGGATGCCCACTGTGCAGGACCTCGCCAACGCTCAGGATGAAGAGAAGCGTAATCGCCAGCAAGTCGAAACCGTCCATAGCCCCGAAGATCTGCTCAGCGTCAATGGCAATTTCGTTCTCGATACCGGTGCGCAATCCGAAGCCCTCGATCCAAACCTCCGCGAATTGGGCAGCATGCCAGGGCCAAACGCACTTAACATACTCGTCGATGTAGCCCATCACCTGAGCGCCATGCAGGGCCACAAAAGCCTGGTCTGGATCACCAGCGACAACGCGCTCGCCGACTGGAACCGGCTCTCCTTAAACCTCGATAAGGGCAGCAAATTCATCGAGCCCATTGCACTCAGGACACAGGAGGCGATGAACAACGCGCACGTCAGCGTCTATCCCTTGGACGCCTCCAGGCTTGAAGCCTCGGTCATCAACGCCGACATCGGCCGCCGCAACGTGGAACTAACGCCTACTTTCCAGCGTTCCCCAACGCAAGAATCGCAGATGCAGGGTCCGGAAGCGTCTGCCGGCCCAACCTTGAATACATACGATGAGAACCACGACTATGGCACGCAGAGCCGCCTCTACGCCTCCATGCAACAGGACATGCATCCCATCTCAGGCGTCTTTCGCGAAGTAGCCGACGCCACCGGCGGCCGCACCTTCCGCCGCTCCAGCAACATCATCGGCGAACTCAATGACGTGGTCTCCGACGGTCACGCCACCTACCTGCTCGGCTTCTCACCCACCCAGCCCGCCGACGGCAAATACCATATGCTGACAGTCAAACTCATCGGCCATCGCGACGCAAGCCTCCGCTTCCGTAGCGGCTATCAGTACGACAAGGAGCCAACCACCCTCAAGGAACGCTTCGCGCAAACCGTCTGGCAGCCCACCGATGCCAGCGAAATCACGGTCAGCACAAAGCTCGTCACGGATGCTTCCGGAAGCGCACTCCGCGTCACCGTCGCCGGATCGGATCTCGACCTCGCCCAGCAAAACGCGATCTGGGCCGGCAAGCTCGACATCTTCCTTGTTCAGCGCGATCAGGAAGCCGTGCGCGCCAAGGTCACAGGCCTCACCGTCGGCCTGCGTCTCAAGCCCGTAACCTATCAGCGCGCCATGAAAGAGGGACTCACCTTCGACGAACGTCTCGATGCGAAACAAGCCGGCGGCTCGCTGCGCGTCATCGTCATCGACATCAACTCCGGACGCATCGGCTCAGTCACCGTACCGACTGCCGCGCTTGTCGCCCAGCGATAGGCCTCAATCGCCACAGCCCTCAGTGCTCCACGCCGGGGTCCCCAAGACAGGTCTTCGTCTGTGGGGTGGTTACTCTTCGCGCAGCAGCACCAGGGGATCAACTTGGAGCGCGCGCTGCGCCGGAATCCACGTAGCGACCAGTCCAAGCAACGCCATCGCCAGCACCACGCCTGCCAGCACCACCGGATCGCGCGGCGTAGCCTGATACACGATCGAGGCAAGTACCCGAGTCGCGAGTAGTCCCAGCACCAATCCTGCCGCGGACCCAAGGCTCAACAGCTTGACCGCGCGCCCCAACGCTGTACCCAGCACCTGGCTCCGCTTCGCCCCCAACGCCACACGGATGCCCAGCTCCCGCATCCGTTTGCTCACCGAATAAGCCGCCATGCCGAATATACCGATGATGGATAGGATCGCTCCCATCGCGCCCATCACGCCCAGCGCCATCGTAGCCACCTTCGCGGGAAACTGCACGACTTCCATCAATTGATTCCAGCTCTGAATGTCCACCGGCAGTCCCGCATCGAGTGCGCGGAGCTTCGCGCGCATCAGCTTCTGCATTTGTTCCGGATCGCGCCTCGACCGAACGATCAGATAACTCAGCGGATCGTCATAAAGCATCGATGGCATCAGAATGGCCGGCTCTCGATCTTCGGTCAGCGAAAGATACTTGCCGTCCTCGATAATGCCCACAATCTCAACCAGCGTTCCGTCGCCGATGCGGAAGTGTTTTCCCATCGCGCCATTCATGCTCCCAAACATCCGCAGCGCAAATTGGCGATTGGCCAACGCCGGCACCGGCGCGCTCTTGTCGTCACGCCACGTAAAATCTCGGCCGGCAAGCAGCGTCGTTCCCGCAGCCTTCAGGTACCCCGGGGAAACATTGAACCGGAACGGAGACAGCGCCACGCTCGACGCCGTCAGATCCCGCGTCTGCTCCGTGAACACTTTCTCGCGAAACGCAGCCGTATACACCAGCGGCGGATAGTTATTCACCAAACCCGCGGCTTCCACGCCCGGAATCGCCGTCATCGCGTCGATCATTCTCCGGTTGAATTGCGGAATCCGTTCGCCCGTGTAGCCTGCGTTGGCCAGATTCACCCCGGCCGTCATCACATTTGTTGGATCGAAACCGTAGCTTGCGTTCATGCTTCGCATCAGACCGCGCACCGCCACCAGCGACGCCGTGACAAGCAGCGCGCAAATCGCGATCTGTGCAACCAGCAACACATCGCGCACCGTAACCTTGCGCCCCACTCGGATCATCGAGCCCGCTTTCACTACCTCATAGGGGTTGGCTCGCATTACCTGCCGCACTGGCACGATCCCGAACAGGAATCCACTCACCAGCGCGAGCGCTAGCGCGACTGCGTAGATGCGGGCGTCCATCGTCACCGGGATATGAATCGGCGCTCCCGCAAAAGGCTGCCACGTGCTCAGCTTTCGCAAAAGCGGCATCCCTCCCAACACCCCCAGTGCTCCTCCGGCCAGCGAGATGAGCAACGCCTCGGTCAACAGCTGCCGCAGAATTCTCTTACGGGTCGACCCCAGCGCCAGCCGCAGCGCAACTTCGCGCGCGCGGTCTGAAGCGTGAGCCGCAAACAAGCCGCCCAGGTTGGCGCAAGCGGCCAGCAGAATCATCGCGGCCAGCCCCATCAACGCCGCCACAAATCCGTGCACCCCGTCGCTAAAGCCAGACAACCCTGTCCGCCCTACCACCATATGTTTCGCGTCAAATTCTTTTGGATACTCCTTCGCCAACTCCCCCGCCACACGATTGACATCCGCTTCCGCCTGCTCTCGTGTAACCCCCGGCTTCAAATGCCCGAACGTTTCGAACAGAGCTGCCGTATTCGTCCGCTCGGTCACCGAATTTCCGCCTATCGCCTCCTGCTCCATGAGCGGCAGGAAGAAATCCGGCGAAACAAACATGATTGTTCCGCGAAACTCCGGCGGCGTTACGCCGATCACCGTGAAGGGATGCTTATTGACGCGCACAACCCGCCCGATGATGCCGCGATCGTCCTGGAAGCGCGAGTGCCAATACCCGTAGCTCAGCACCAAATACGGCGCGCTCCCAGGTCCGTGCTCGTCCGCTACTGTGTAGAGCCGGCCCAGGAATGGATGCACATCCAGCACTGTGAAGTAATTCCCCGTGGTCGAGAAACCTCCAGCCGCTTTTGGATCGTTGCCAGGGTCGATGGCTGTGCCCAGCGTAAAGTTAAACGCCGCGAGATCCTGAAAACTGTGGTTCCGGTCGCGTAGATCGGCGTAGCTCGGATACGACTGAAACCCTATATCGGCGCCGTATTCCGTTCCATACAGGCTCTTTGCGTCCGGCACGTCGAGCGTGTGGAGCACCAGCGCGTCCAGCACACCGAAGACGACCGCATTGGCCCCAATCGCCAGCGCCATGGTCACGATCGCGGCAAAGGTGAACCCCTTCGACTTGCGGAGAATCCTCATCGCAAACTGCAAATCCTGAAGGAGCGTCTGCATGAAATGCCCGCTAAGCGCCTCGTAGCTTTCCTCTTTGTAGTGCTCGCGTCCGCCAAACTCAACGCGCGCACGCCGTACCGCGTCGGCTCGATTCAGACCACCGCGCTCCAGATCGTCCGCCCTGTGCTGGATGTGCGAGCGAAGTTCCTCGTCCATCTCCGCGCGCACCTTGGAACGCAGAAAGAGCGCCGCTATACGAATGCGAATTGTGCCGAAGATCCTCATATTTTCTCCACTAGAGCGAACGTTCGATCTAACTGCTCACTCCTCGCGCAACAAAGCCAGCGGATTCACCTGCAGAGCTCGCTGTGCTGGAATCCATGTGGCCACCAGCCCCAGCAACGCCATGGCCAGCACCGCACCGCATAGCACCAGTGGATCGCGAGGCGACGCTTCATACACGATGAATGCCAACACCTTTGTAGCAAGAAGCCCTAGCACCAAACCCGCTGCAGAACCGAAGGCCAGCAGTTTAAATGCACGTCCCAAAGCTGCCGCCAGCACCTCTCTCCGCTGCGCGCCCAGCGCCACGCGAATCCCCAGTTCCTTCAACCGCCTGCTCACCGAGTAGGCCGCCATGCCAAAGATTCCCGTAATCGACAGCATCGCACCCATCACGCCCAAAACTCCAAGCGACGCCGTCGCCATCCGCGATCCGAACAGCGCACCGTTCATCTCCTCATCCCACGTCTGGATAAACGAAGGCAGCCCCGGATCCAGCCCCCGCAACTTGCTGCGGATCGCCGACGTCACTTGCTGCGAGTCGCGGCCCATATCGAGATTCGTCCGTATCACCATCCACGTGTCGCTCGCGGGAATCTGCAAAATGGACAAAAACATCGCAGGCTGCGGGTCTTCGGCAATGTTGGCGGTATACTTGCCGTCCTCAACAATGCCCACCACTTCGACACGCGTTCCATCCGGCATCTTGAAATGTTTGCCAACCGCGCCTCCCGCCGAGCCAAGAATTCTGCTCGCAAACTCCCGATTCACTACAGCCACATTTGGCGCATGCTTATCGTCGCGCCATGAGAAATTTTTTCCAGTCAGCAAGGCAGTCCCCGCAGCCTTGAAATATTCCGGCGAAACCCTGAACGAGATGACCTGCGCAATGGCATTCGACGGGCGAAAATCCGTCGCCTTTTCCGAAAAAACATTCGAGACCGCCCAGCCCATATGCAATGGCGGCGTATCAACCAACCCCACTGAGCTCACGCCGGGAATCGTCGCCATCTCATCGATCATTCTTTTTTGCATGGCCGGCACGTCGTCGCCTTTATAGCCGGCCATCTCCAGATCCGTGTCCACCAGCATGGCGTCCTGCGGCTCGATACCCAGATTGGTGTGCATGGACCGCGCCAAGCCGCGTACCGCAACCATCGAAGACGTAACCAACACCGCGCAGATCGCTATCTGCACCACGAGCAAAACGTCGCGAACCGCAATTCCACGTCCCATTCGTGCGGTTGATCCCGCCTTCACCACCTCGTACGGATTCGTGCGCAGCACCTGCCTCACGGGAAGCGCACCAAAAAGTAATCCGCTGATCAGCGCCAGCACCAGAGCCGCCACGTACACGGTGGCGTCCGGGTTCACGGGAATATTCATCGGGAATTGGGGAAACGGCTTCCATGCACTCAACCAGTGCAACACCATCACGCCGCCCCACAATCCCGCGGCGCCGCCGGCAAGCGAAATCAAAACAGCTTCGGTAAACAATTGCCGCAAAATCCGCGAACGGCTTGAACCCAGGGCAAGCCGGAGGGCAACCTCGCGCGAACGATCCGCGGCACGCGCCGCAAAAAGGCTGCCCAAATTCGCACATGCAGCGAGCAAGATCAATCCAGCCAGCAGCATCAGCCCGGCGAGAAATGCCCGTATCGCAGGAGCGAAGAAGTTGCCATGCAATCCCGGCCGCACCAGGCTGAAGCTCGCCTGGTCATCGTCCTTGGGATAGGCCCTGGTAAGATACGAGCCTATTGAGCTCAAGTCCGCATCCGCCTGTGCCCGCGTCACTTCCGGCTTCAAATGACCCAGAATTTCAAATACCCAGCGGTTCCCGCGAGCGTTCAGATCGGTCCAACCTGCCAGTTGCTGCTGATTCACAAGCGGCATAAAGAAATCGGGAGAGAAAAACAAGAGTGTCCCATGGAACTCTGGCGGCGCCACGCCAAGGATCGTGAATGGATGCTTGTTGAGTCTGACCTGGCGCCCAACCACGCCGGAATCATCCTGAAAATGGCTGTGCCAATACGAGTACGAGAGCACAATATACGGTGCGCTGTTCAGGCCATGCTCATCCGACCCGTGCACGAACCGGCCAAGATAAGGCTGAATACCCAGCACATCAAAGTAATTCCCACTCACCCCATAAAGCCATACGTGAGAAGGATTTTTTCCGGTGTCGAATCCCGCCTGCAGAATTGTGTAAGCGGCCAGCCCATCGAAACTCCGATTGCGATCGCGCAAATCGACATAGTCCGGATACGACTGCACGATATACGTATCGTTTCCCCGCTGCAGCGAATAGAGATCCTGCGAATGCGGCACATTCAGCGGCCGCAGAAACAATCCATTCAACACTGCAAACACCACTGAATTCGCGCCGATAGCCAATGCGAGGGTCGCAACCGCAGCGATTGCGAATCCCGGCGACTTCCGCAATACGCGCCAGCTGAAGCGCACATCTTGCAGCGCCGTCTGCACAAAATTCCCGCCCAATGCTTCGTAGCTTTCCTCTTTGTAGCGTTCCCGCGCGCCAAACTCGATGTGCGCACGCCGTTCCGCCTCCACTCGGGCCAGCCCCTCGCGTTGCAGATCGTCCGCGCGGTGAGCGATATGCGAACGAAGCTCCGCGTCCACGTCTTCCGAGATTTCTGCACGGCGAAATAACCTCAACGCCGCAGACCGAAGATATGCCAGCAGATTCATACTTCCTCCGGCCTCGCAGCAAGAGCCGAAGTCATCGCCGCGGCTAGACGGTTCCACCCATCCTGTTCCTCGCGCAGCCGCTTCCGCCCCGCCGTCGTTAGCTCATAAAACTTGGCTCGGCGATTGTTATCGGAAATCCCCCAACTCGCCTTCAACAGTCCCTGACGAACCAGCCGAAACAACGCGGGATATAGCGCCCCCTGCTCAATCAGCAGCGCGCTGCCAGAAATCTGCCCAATGCGCAGCAGCACCCCATAGCCATGCAAAGGTCCGAGTGAGACGGCTTTCAAGATAAGAAGATCGAGTGTTCCGGGGAGTAGCTGCGCCTGGTCGCCCATGATGGTGGTTCTCCTAAGGTGATTAGGAGATTAGCCCCGCTCTCCTAAGCTGTCAAGGAGAATGAAAACACTTTGTGACGAGCGGTCACTGACGATGTTGGGTGCCCCATCCAAGCTTGCTTGGGTGGGATCGATGCCTCGGTTCGCGAAAAACCGGAAGCTCCATGGAAAGTGCTCCTTTCAGCGGTTCGGGCAGTACCGCGGCGTCTTCACGCCCGCCACCACGACCCAGCCGTTATCGGCTCCGGGATGCGTCGAACAATGCACATCATGCACTCCCGCCGCCCAGAATCCGTGCGAAATGTATGCCTGTCCATACGCATAAACAGCATCGTTCGCCCGCGCCATCACCACGCCATCGAGATCGTCGTTCGTCACCACCTGTACATTCACAGTCCGCCCAATCGGAAGCTGCACCGCAATCGTCGTGATGTGATGGTCGCCATGCGGTCCGCCCCGATGCACACGTGTCGGCTCGATCGCAACCCCGCATACCATGATGTTGTCGACATCCCCCCCTGCTCCCGGAATCAATCAGGTTCGCCAGCCCTTCATCGGAAAACCTTCCAGAACGCACCGATTCTACTCGGGCGAGTCGACAGCAGAATACTCGGCCCCGCTCGTTGGCATCTACAACGGCTGGAGTGCTATGGTGAGTCCCAAATGCCATTCGCGACCACAACAGAGGCGGGCGTTCCTATCCAGGGCCCCAGCGCCACACTCCTCTATGACGACTGGTATCCGGCCCTGCGCACGGACACGCTCCGCAAGGGCAAACTGGCCAAGGCCATGCTGCTGAATATCCCGCTTGTACTGGGAAGGCTAAACAGCGGGGAACTGTTTGCGATGCGCGACAGTTGCCCGCACCGCGGAATTCCCCTCAGCGAAGGATGGTTCAACGGCCAGCGCGTCACCTGTCGCTATCACGGATGGGAGTTCGAACCCTGCTCTGGCCGCTGTGAGCTCATCCCTTCGCTCTCCAGCCACGACCATCTCGACGCGACCAAGATCTACGCCACTGCATTCCCTTGTGAGGAGCGCGACGGCCACGCATGGGTCTTTATTCCCGGCCCGGGCTCGGGAAAACGTCCGCAGGGCGCGCAGCCCCGCGAAGTACCCGAACTGGCCAAATTCGGCCCGCGCTACCGCACCGCCTTCCTCACCGCAGACCTTCCCTGCAATGTCGACCACGGCATCATCGGCCTTATGGATCCCGCCCACGGCCCTTTCGTCCACCAGGCCTGGTGGTGGCGTTCGCGCGCCAGCATCCGCGAAAAAACCAAGCGCTTCGAGCCCATCCCAGAAGGCTTCCGCATGAGCGCCCACGCGCCCAGCGCCAACTCCGCTCCGTATAAGCTCCTCGGAGTCTACGGCCAACCCGTCGCAACCACCATAGACTTCACACTGCCCAACCGCCGCACCGAAATCATTCGCGCCGGCGACAGGTGGTTTTCCTCGCTCACCACCGTCACGCCCGTCACTGCGTCCACCTGTCGCATCGACGTCATCGCCGCCTGGAACGTCTTCTACTACGTGCCATTCCTCACGTCGATTGCCAAATTCTTCGGAGCGAAATTCGTCCGTCAAGATCAGCTCACCATGATCCAGCAGGCCGAAGGCCTCAAACACAACCCCAGCCTCATGCTCATCGACGATGCCGACAAACCCGCCAAATGGTATTTCGCCTTGAAGCAGGCCCGCCTCGATGCCGCAGCCAACGGCACGCCGCCCAGACACCCCATGGACGGCCCCCTCGAACTCCACTGGCGAAGCTAAATCACAGCAGCGCGTCGGCCTGCACCCCCGTTGGGTGCCCCGTCCTAGCTCCGCTAGGGCGGGAAAGCACTCCCCAGTCCGCTATCACCCCCGAGCGCCCCCCAAAAAGGCAAGGGCCAAAGATCCTCAGCCCGCAAATCCTCTCAGAGTTGGTGTCTTATCCCGCCTGCGCCTCGTCGTTTTCCGCCGCATCGTCTTCCTCGTCTTCACCCTCGACGGAAATCCGCAAGGAGCGCAGAAAATTCACATCATTCTTGGTGAAGGGCGCACCTTCAACCCCGCCTTCGGTGCCTGGCTCGGCGTCCTCGGTTTCCTTGGTCGCAACCTCGTTCAGGCCGATCGTCGCCTCCAGCATCAGCAACACATCGAAGCCGTGCCGCCGTATGTCCTGCACAACTCCCGCGATCTGCTCGCTCTCAATCACCGATTCGTGGATCGCCTCGCCAAGTTGTTGGATCAGTTCGCGCAGCTTTGATGTCACGTAAGCCTCCAGAACGTCGGCCAGCGCGACCTCATGCGCAGGGAGCGGCGTGGATTGTTCTACCTTACTGCCACAGCGGGCCGGGAGCAACTCAGGAGGACACTGAAATTCGTGCAAGGCAGAGCGCCAGCCCCACTGTTACCATCATATCGAAATGAGACCTGAATCCCTCGGCCGCGTGCTCGGAATCGGGTTACGCGTGGCGGGCCGCGTTGCCGGCCAGCGCATCAGCGCCGCCGCGCAACCAGCCAACTCTACTTCGGCTTCTGGTTGCTCGCCGCAAAGCCCCGCCTCCAGTTCAACGATTTCGCAGCGTACCGGCAAAGCCGGCGCCGGCCTGGCACGCGGTGTAGGTGGATTTCTCAAGCCCTTTCGGCGCGTCGGCGGCATTCTGTGGCTCGAAGTCACAGGCGTCTTCTTTTTCCTTCCCGTCCTCGTCTTCACGCCCACGCTCTGGCGCACTCGCTTCAGCTATGCTCACGGCCCCGACCACCGTACCTTCATCGCGTCCGCCATTGTCGTCGTGATCTTTTTCTATCTTGGCGTCAGCTCTTTCTGGCGCGCCCGCCGCAAATAGCCGGCCGATCCGCGCTGACCCGGCGCATCGAGCACCACGCTTTCACGCGGCGTCCCGATCGCGTCGCACGACGATCCACGCCACCACGCCAACCAGCACGAATCCCACAAGAAACGTCCCAAAGCCTCCGTCCCGGGCACCATGTAAACCACTCATCCGAACCCAGCTCATCACGGCCAGCGTGTGCGTCATCGCCATCGTCGCTTCCTCGCATCGGCCCGCGTCCATCCAAGGCCGTACGCATTGAGACACAGACGATCCCGCTTAGTTTCTCTGCAAATCGACGTAAAGCAATCCAGGAAGAAAGGTCATACTTCAACTTCGCTTCCCGCCCCAGCGCGGTGCAATTGCGTAATTCAACTGCACCAGCACAATGGCCGCAATGCTCACCCAGGTATGGATGAAGCACAGCACTGCCCCCGCTGCATAGAGCGACTGCGCAATCAAAATGCGCCGGCAAATGCTCCCGCGAACCGCTTCCGGCGTATCCGGCTTGATCAGCTCCGCGTGCGTCGCGTGCGCCCAGCTCCAATACAGCATCGCACCAGGAACAAAAATGTTCAGCCAGTACAATCCCAGCGCCAGCCTGTATTCAATGAACTCCGCCAACAGGCGGGTGGACAACGGCATCAGCGTGATCGAGAAAAGAAATCCAAGATGAATCCAAGTCAGGTCGCGCGTGCCCTCGCCAATATGGTTCAACTGCGTCTGTTGTCCGGCCCAGAATATCCCCAGCGTCAGAAAACTCATGCCATACGTCAGCCATTGCGGTCCCATCGCGCACAAAGCAGCCGCCAACTCCCGCTCGCTGTGAACTTGAGCCGCCGAGGGAATGTGCAGATCGAGCACCAGCAGCGTCATCGCCACGGCGAAAATCCCGTCGCTCAGCGCCGCCAGCCGCTCAAGATTCCGTCCCTGAATCCGATTGTAGAGAGTCGGCACTCGCTCCAAAATCCTCCTTGCCCACCAGATTTCTGATCGCTTGAATGATTAGCATCCCCGTGCCCCATCCTGTCATCCTGAGCGACCCTGAACGCAGCGAAGGGGAGTCGAAGGACCTGCTTTTTGATCTCTGGCGAAAGGGTGGAAGAGCACGAACCCTCATGTGCAAAATCACGGTGAGAAAAGAAGCAATTCAAATTCGTCTGTCACTCAGAATCGCGGCCAACGAGCGCGCTTCGTCGCCCGCGTCAGATGCCACACCGCAAGCCCCAGCGCCAGCACCCCCAGCCCGAACGCCAACAGCGCCTCGCGCCCCGTATGAATCTTCCACCCACGATAAAACGCGACCCCCGCCGCCAAAAGCATGAGCATGCCTCGCGTCTGTTCCATCCGCTCACCTCGATTGCGCATCGCGCAACTCGCCGTTTTAAGCGCTCCGCGTTTGACCCCGCCCTATGCTCGTCCCTATCGTGGATAAAGGGTACAGTACGGCACCGAAAGGAACACCAATGGCCACGTCCTCCACACCAGTCGCGCCCGCGCTCAAGAAAACCGCACTCAACGCCACACACCGCGCGCTCAAGGCCAAAATGGTCGACTTCGGTGGATGGGACATGCCCGTCGAATATCCGTGCCCTGGAGGAGGGTTGATCGCCGAGCACATGGCCGTTCGCACCACCGTCGGCCTCTTCGACGTCAGCCACATGGGCGAAATTCAGTTCCGTGGCCCCGGCTCCCTCGCCGCCGTCCAGCACATCACCATGAATGACGCCTCCCGCCTCAAAGACGGCCAGGCTCACTACTCCGCGCTGCTCACGCCCCAGGGCACGTTCATCGATGACATCCTCGTCCATCGCCTCGGCGACAACGATTATCTGCTCGTCGTCAACGCCGGCACCACGGAAAAGGATCTCGCCTGGATTCGGAAGCAAGTCGGCACGTTTCCCGGCATCCACATCAGCGACTACTCCAGCTATTATTCCCAGCTGGCACTGCAAGGCCCGCGCGCGCTCGAAACCTTGCAGAAGCTCACCAAGGTCGACCTGGCCGCGATCAAGAATTACTGGTTCACGTGGGGTCAGGTCGCGGGCATTCATAACGTCCTCATCGCCCGCACCGGCTACAGCGGCGAAGACGGCTTCGAAGTCTACATCCCCTCCGACGAAGCCACCACAGTAAAGATGTGGAACGCACTCCTCGACGCCGGTGCGGAGTACGGCATCCGCCCCTGCGGCCTGGGCGCGCGCAACACTCTCCGCCTCGAGGCAGGCATGAGCCTCTACGGCCACGAAATTTCAGAAGACATCAATGTCCTCGAAGCGGGCCTCGATCGCTGGCTCAAATTGGACAAAGGCGATTTTCTTGGAAGAGAAGCGCTTCTCAAAGTGCAGACAAGCGGCGGCCCACAACGCAAGGTCGTTGGCCTCGAAATGATGGACCGCGGCATCGCCCGCGACGGGTACTGCGTACTATCTCTGGAGGGAGAGCAGATCGGCACGATCACATCCGGCTCGCCCTCACCCTTCCTCAAGACCAACACCGCCATGGCCCTGGTGCCGGCAAGCACGGCAGCGTCGGGTACCGACGTCCTCATCGACGTGCGCGGCAATCGCGTCAAGGCGAAACAGGTCCCACTGCC
>Ga0187863_10001592_pt1 | contig 17880 bp, 14 predicted proteins | sample June2016WEW_11_1_FD_132975 | JGI IMG/M metagenome (GOLD analysis project Ga0187863, IMG submission 132975) | Peatland microbial communities from SPRUCE experiment site at the Marcell Experimental Forest, Minnesota, USA - June2016WEW_11_10 | ecosystem: Environmental > Terrestrial > Soil >... | reverse complement strand
GCTGAATCTGCATGGGGGTGGATTCAACTCGGATTCGGGATCGTATACGGAGTCGATTCCGATTGCCAGTTATACCGGAATCAAGGTGGTGGCGGTGCTGTATCGGCTGGCGCCCGAGCATCCGTTTCCCGCGGCGGTCGACGATTCGGTGGCTGTGTACAAAGAGCTGCTGAAGACGTACAAGCCCGAGCATATCGTGATCTATGGGACGTCGGCCGGAGCGATTTTGACGGCCGAGGTGGCTGCGAAACTCAAGCAGCTGGGATTGCCGCTTCCGGCGGCGCTGGGCATTTTCAGCGGCATGGGCGATTTTGCGCGTGCCGGCGATTCGGTGGCGATGTATGCCTTGCGCGGTCTCACGGGACATCTCGATCCGCCTGATCCCAAGCAGCATGATGGGGAGTATGTTGGCTCCGTCGATCCGAAGGATCCCGTGCTGTCGCCGATTTACGGAGACCTGCATGGCCTGCCGCCGACGCTGTTTGTGACCAGCGGGCGCGATCTGCTGCTGAGTGGGACAGCCAACCTGCATCGCGCGTATCTGAACGCCGGCGTGGATGCGAGGCTGGTGGTTTTCGATGCGCTGCCGCACGCCTTCTGGTACGACCCGATGTTGCCCGAAGCGATCGAGGCCAATCACACGATGGCGGATTTTTTTGTGAAGCAGCTGACGAAGTGAGTTGACCCGATCAGTTCGGAATTGGGGTGACTGGGATCCGAAGAGAAGAATTGATGCGGGAAAACATTTCGAACGCCGCGGCAATTGCTGTCAGTTCGATGATTTCCTGGCAATTCAAGTGCTCACTTGCGGCGTCAAAGGCCGCTTCATTCGCAGCGTGCCCTGATTGATGGAGAAGGCTCGCATAGCGAAAGCCGGCTCTTTCTTTTTCAGTGAAGGGGCCATTTTCGAAATTGTCGTCGCTCGCAACCTGCCCCAGCGTGGCTCCGCGCTTCAGAGCCAGATGACGGTGTGCGCTGATGCAGTAGTCGCAGCGGTTGAGCGATGCGATACGCGTGGCGATGAGTTCCTTGTACCAGCCCGGCAATGCGCCATCCGCCATGAGGGGCTTGAGAAATGCAGTGACTCCCAAAACGAGCGAGGGAATATTGGCGAGGGCCTTGAACATGTTGGGCACTACACCGCGATCGGCCAGGAGCTTGTCGTAGAGTTGCGCGATCTCTGTCGGAACTTCTTCCCGCTCCAAAAGAGGAACACGGGATTCAGTGATTGAAATGTCGGTCATGGCGTCCCAAGCATCAATTCCTGCCAGTGTAAATGCGCAGCATCTCATCCCAGTTTTTAAATAAAGCGGAGTATGCATAGTGACTCCCTCAATAAGGAAAACGGCACGAGCGGGTGTTTTCCTTCGCGAAGGCGTCTCGATTTCAATTACGGGATGATTAAGAAACGCTGAGAGTTCAGGGTCAATTTGGGAATTCGGATTGCATGTCCCCCAGTCGATGGCAACTGGTTCAGATGTGCGACGGAAGGATCTGTCGGATCGCCGGCAACTGATTGAAGTTGCCCGCGGCTACCAATGCGCGCTCCTGAAAGACGGCTCGAATCCCAGGGCACTCGTGGGCATCAGCCTTGTTGCACTGGCGAGTCGTCAGCACGAAGCGCCCATTGAGATGGCAAAAGCTGCGGTGGCTGTCGCGCCAGCGATGGATTTGGCCTGGGTGACGTTGGGCCAGGCAATGAAGGCAGCCGGCAGATGTGAAGAAGCGAAGCAGGCCTATTCTGAGGCGATCCGCCTCGATGGCACAAGCCCCCTTGGGCGGATTGGTTTGGGCGAATTACTGATGGCTGAACGGCGTCCCGAACAAGCGCTGGATGTGTATGAATCGGTGCTGCGCCAACATCCGGTGATGGCTGTGGCCCAATTGGGTGCGGGGCATGCCTTGGCGTGCTTGGGCCGAGACGCCGAAGCGCTCGAGTCGTATGAGCGCGCACTGGCGTTAGCTCCGAGGACGCCGGAGGGAGAATTTGCCGCTGGATTTGTGCTGGTGCGGTTGGGCCGGAGGAAGGATGCGGAAAGGCGCTATAGGCGGGCTCTGACTCTGCGGCCGGACTTTGCCCCGGCATGGATGAACCTCGGCTACCTGCTACGGGAAGAGGGACGTGAGGTACACGCCGAAGCGGCGCTGCGGCGGGCGGTCGAGTTAAAGCCAGAAATGATTCTCGGCTGGCTCAACCTGGCGCTGCTAAAACGAGAGCAGCGATGTTTCGATGAGGTGGAGACGCACTTGCGACGGGCTTTTGCGCTCGATCCGGAAAAGGTAGAGACACACATCGGGTGGTGTCAATTCCGCGCAGCGGAGAAGGATATGGCGGGGGCGTGGGAGTGGCTGCGGTGGGCTTTGGCGCGCGAGTCGGATCATCCTGAAGCCGTGAACATGTGCGGTATTTTGTTGCATGCCGAAGGCTGTTGTGCCGATGCAATTCAGGCATTCGATCGAGCGGAGGCGCTGGGAAGCGGATCGGTCATTTCGAATCGCGGCAACAGCCTGATGGATCTGGGAAGGATGGACGAGGCGCTGCAATCGCACAAGGCGGCGGTGGAGGGGGATCCACAGTGCGCCGGCGCACAGTACAACCTGGCGCTGGTGCAACTCAGGCTGGGAGAATGGGCGAGCGGTTGGCCGGGCTACGAATCGCGTTGGCGCTTCAGGGAGGTGCATCGTGCGCCGATGGTTTTTCGGCAGCCGCGTTGGCGCGGAGAGCCGCTGCACGGGCGGCGCATCTTGCTGCACGCGGAGCAGGGGCTAGGCGATGCAATTCAGTTTTGCCGGTATGCTTCCTTGGTTGTGGACCGAGTTGGGGTTGCAGACCGGGGTGGATTTGCGGATCGAGACGGCGAGGTCATTCTGCAAGTGCATGAGCCAGTGGAACGGCTGATGCATTCGCTCGCCCTGGTTCAAGCGGGCCGCGCACAGGTTGCCCGGTTGGGCGTTGCTCCGCCGGAGTTCGATTTGGAATGTCCCCTGATGAGCTTGCCGGCGTTGTTTGGGACCACTGTGGATGCGGTTCCGTGGCCGGGTCCGTATCTGAGCGCGAAGCCCGATTTGATTGCAGAGAGAGAGATGAAGCTACGCGCTTTGGACGATGAAGCTTTGCGCGTTGGCGTGGCATGGGCGGGGAATCCGCGCTACAAAGCGGACACGCGAAGATCAATGAAGCTTGCATCCTTGATGCCACTCCTTCGCCCGGAGGGTGTCCTTTGGGCCTCGCTCCAAAAGGGCGAAGCGGCAGTGCAGCTGAAGGAATTGGCCGAAAATTCGATGATCCTGGACGGATCGAGCGGAGATGAGAATCTAGCCGAAACGGCGGCGCTGGTGGCGGGTCTGGATCTGGTGATTACGACCGATACCTGCATCGCTCATCTCGCCGGCGCGATGGGTAAGCCGGTGTGGATCCTGTTACCGCATCTCGCCGACTGGCGATGGATGGAAGAAGTTGAGACGACGCCGTGGTATCCCACAGCGCGCTTGTTTCGACAACGATCGGCGGGCGACTGGGCTGGAGTGCTGGAGAGAGTTACTACGGAGTTGTCTTTGTTTCGTGCAGGGATGATGGGATCGGAGAACCCTCGCTCTCGGGCAACTGCAGTTGCGCCCGAACGCGCTGCATGATGCCGATGTAATACGCAAGATTGTGGATCGAATTGAGCGTGCCACCGAGTGATTCGCCCGCGTGCATTAGATGGCGCAGATAGGCGCGTGAATAGCGGCGACAAACCATGCAGCCGCACGCCGGATCGGGCGGGTTCTGATCTTCGGCGTACTGTTTGTTCTTGATATTCATGCGACCTTCGCTGGTGAAGAGCAGGCCGTGTCGCGCGGCTCGGGTGGGCAGCACGCAATCCATCATGTCCACGCCCATGCGCGCGTATTGCTCGATCTCGTCGGGGTAGCCGACTCCCATGACGTAGCGCGGCTTGTTGGGGGGCAGCAAGGGCAGGACTTCTGAGATGACTTCGAGGGTAGCTTCGCGCGGTTCGCCGACGCTGAGACCGCCAATGGCGTATCCGTCGAAGTCCATTTCAACCAAGCGCTCGGCGCTTTCGCGGCGCAGGTCGGTATAGACGCCACCTTGCACGATGCCAAACAGGCTTTGGTGCGATCTCACCCAAGCAGAGCTTGGATGGGGCACCCCTTGTCCGTGCCAGACGACTTCACTTTGGTGAGCGCGAAAATGGTCGAGCGAGCGACGCGCCCAGTGCATCGTGAGACGCAGGCTTTCGCGTGCTCGATCGCGGTCCGCCGGATACTCGGTGCATTCATCGAAGGCCATAGCGATGTCAGCGCCGAGCGCGATCTGGACGTCCATGGAATGTTCGGGCGTGAAGAAATGGCTGCTGCCGTCGAGGTGCGACCGGAAGTGCACGCCTTCGTCGCTCACTTTGCGCAATTGCGTCAGGCTATAGACCTGAAAGCCGCCGGAGTCCGTGAGCAGGGCCCGCGGCCAGCTGATGAAGCGGTGCAGGCCACCCATGCGCCGAATGGCTTCGTGGCCGGGGCGCAAGTAGAGATGGTAGGTGTTGCCGAGAATCATTTCGGCACCAAGCGATTCGAGCACATCTTGGGGAACGGCTTTGACTGTGCCTGCGGTGCCCACCGGCATGAAGACCGGAGTCTCGATGGTTCGGTGGGGGAGATGGAGTTGCGCGCGGCGCCCGCCTGCGGCCGTTGCATTGAGGATGTCGAACGGTAGAGCCACAGATTGATTCTAGCGGTTGCAATGGCCGCGGGATCGAGACCGGATGGAATGGCGTCAGGGAGTTCGAACCGAACTCCCCTGACGGTTGAGAACTACCCGATGCGGCGGTTGTGTTTGGCACGGAAGATACGGCGCGAAGCCACATTCTGCCGGTGGGTGAGGATGCGCCGATCCCTCGGTGTGAGGCGGCCGTTATGGCGTGCGCGCATCATATGCATCTGGCGATGAATCCTTCTATGCTGCCGCTCGAGGCCTGCGGTTTGGCGCGCATTGAGCTGGCCACTGCGAAAGCCGTTGGCAATGCGTCGCTGCTGGTAGAACTGGCGCTGGACGATGTTGGGTTTCTGCGCGGCCGGCGCCGGTGTCTGTGCGATGGTGATGGCCGGCGCCGCAAAGAGCGCCGCCACAAGTGCGAACTTCGCGAGTCTCATGGTGTGTTTCTCCTTCTGTGGCGGCGGTGCTTTGACCACCTACACTGGCTGAAACACAGGGTGCCGGAATTGGTTTTCAATCGAAAGGTGGAGGCTCCGCTCATGCACTTGGAGCAATCGGAGAAGATGGATTCCAGTAAAGCGATTCATCGAGATTCGGCGCAGTTGTATTGAGGTGCTTACTTCGCGTCTCGATCGAGCTTGATCTGCAATCCCGCACGCGCAACGCGGGGCATGCCGAGTGTTGTCGTCGGAGTTTTCGACACTTCGATGGAGCGATCGAAGAGATTCTCGCCCGCCGCGAATAGCTGCAGATGATGGCCGATATCGCGGGAGGCATAGGCATCGAGGCGAAAATATCCGTGCAAAAGAAAAAGGTTCGCATCGTCATCGAATTGGTGGCCGCTGAGCCGGCTTTGCAAACTCAACGTGCCGAGGACAGGTTTGTAGGCGCGCAGATTCAGCGTGGCCATATTGCGCGCGACTTCGGGGATCCAATTGCCGAGGTCCTGCGTACCGCGCGAGACGGTGGCATGTGCATATTGATAGCCACCGTCGAGCGACAGCCAGTGTTGCGGCGCGAGCTCAAAATCGAGGGCAACGCCACGACTTTCAATCTGACCGAGATTTTGGCGCGCAAGCAGGATAGGCGACGAGTTCGGATTGGTGGTGACAGCAACGATGGGACGATTGACCTGGGTGAAGAAATAGCTGGAGCGGATGGTGCCCCAATGCCATTGGCTGGCGAGGCCTGTTTCCCAGCCAGTGGCGCGTTCGCTCAGGAGTTTTCCATTCGGCAATGTGAGCTTGTTGCCAACCTGGGTGGAGCGATAGAGCTCGCTGGGCGAGGGCGCGCGAAAGGCGCGAAAGCCGGAGGCGGAGACGGCCCAGTGATTCAGGAATTTGCGCGAGATCCCGAGGCGCGGATCGAAGAGACGCTCATCCCGTTGGATAGGTTGCGTCGCGCTCGGGAGCCATGTCGTTCCGTTCCATGTGAGCTGGCGGCCATCGTAGTTCTGGTACCAATCCATGCGGGCTGAGGCAGAAGCGGTCCATGCATGATGCACCCACATCACCTCACCGTAAAGGCCGGAGTCGCGCTGGTGGTCGTGCAGATTGGTGAGCTGGGTCGATGAGCCGAGAGACTGCTCGCGATCCCAATAGCGAGTATCGTGCGTGTCAGCGCCTGCAAGCAGAACGAGGCCGGCACCGAAAGGGCGTGTCCAGTGCGCGGCCGCGCCCAGCTCATTCACGGGGACCAGCGCGAACTTTGATGGCGACTCACCGCAGCGATAGTCGCAGGCGGGATCGGCGGCCGTGGGCGTATTCGTGATACTGGAGAAGGTCTGGCGGTAGTGCTCTGTCGAACCATAGAGACGCAACAGCGCGGAATCGCCGCGCGGGCTTTGCCAGTCGGCGCCAGTGGCGTAGCGCCAGAGCCGCGTCCCGTTGGTTTGGAACGGAGTGCCGTTGCCGCGTGCTTCGTTCATACCGCTGCCGCGCACAAACAGAAGCAATGGTCCGCGATCGTGGTCGGCCACGAAGAGCCCATTCTGGCTATGCATGTTCGATGCGATGTCGACGGGGCCGCGCTGAAAGGGAGCTTCCTGGATGTAGCCATCGGTGCCGATGGCGCCACCTGCGGCGAGCAATCCCCAAGGGCCGTGCTTGGTTTCGCCGAGAGCGCTTTCGTCGTAGGTTCCTTCTCCTCCGTAGCTGGAGCGGATTTCTGCACGATCGGTGGTGGGGCGCACTGTGATCATGTTCAGCACGCCGCCGATGGCGCTGGAACCGTAGAGGTCGCTGGCGCCACCGCGGACGAGTTCGGCACTTTGGACGGCGAGCTCCGGCTCCTCTTCCCAGTGAATCCATCCGCCGATGGGGTCATTGAGGGGCACATCATCCTGGGTGACGAGGGTGCGGCTTGCCGAAGTGGAGCCGAGGCCGCGTACGCTGATTCCCTGCGAGGTGGGATTGGCAACGAGTGAACTGGAGCGGCGGAACATTTCAACGCCGGGTAGCTGACGGATTTTGTCGTCCAAGGTGATGGCGGCCATGGTGCTGAGCGCGGTCTGCGATAGAACACGCGTTGTGACTGGGCTCTGCAGCTCACCCAGGGGCTCGCGATAGGCGGTCACGGTAACTTCTTCCGACACTCCGGCGCGTTCCAGGTGAACGGTCGCGCTGGCGGCTAGTTCAAAAAAGCTGCCGGTATAGCCTTCTGCGTCGACGCGAATCCGGCACGGGACGGCGCATTCAAAAGTGAAGCGGCCTTCGGAATCCGTGCGGCCCAAGATGTGGCCAGCAGGCTTCTGCACCGATGCATCTGGAATCGGCGCTCCGGCATTGTCCTCAACAGTGAGGGTCAGGCTCACTTGATTCTGTGCCGGGAGGCACGCCGGCACGAAGAGCGTCGCCGCCAGCGCGCCAAACAGCGCTTTGGATAGGGACCACAGCATGAGCCTCGCTTTCAGAATGTTCAAGCAGCGTTTGGAGCAGTTGAGCCACAGTCTTGTGCGTGCGCGGATCGATGGCGTGCGGTGCGACCTCGTGGAGGGGGATAAGAACGAACGTTCGTTCTGCCAGGCGCGGATGAGGAATTTCCAAGCCCGATTCATGGATGCATAGGTCCCCCAGCATCAGGATATCTAAATCCAGCGTACGAGGTCCGTTCAGGATGGCGATCGAACGGTCTCGGCCGAATTCGAGTTCGATGGCGAGCAGGTGGTCGAGCAGGGCGTGCGGCGCGAGCTTGGTTTCGAGAAGGACCACAGCATTGATGAAGTGAGGCTGATCGGCGAATCCGACCGGCTCGGTGGAATAGAGCGAAGAAAGGCCCAGGAGGCGACCGAGGGATGCTAAACGCGAGACGGTCGCGGCGAGCGTGGCCTCAGGCGGCCCGGTGGGGCTGGGGAGATTTGCGCCCATTCCGATGTAAGCCGTCAGCATAGGTTTCAGGGTAAATCGCTGGGTGCTTGCAGCTTGAATTTCGTGGCGACGGACCGGAGCCGGAAGAGCGTGGCTGCCAATGCGGCGAGGCCTGTGAGCCAGGCCACAAACGCGACGCGCACCGCCCATGCCGGTGCCACGCCAACGCGCTTCAGCAGGAAAGGCAGGAAGTTCCAGGTCGTCATGTGGACGTAGTCCCAGGGGTCCTCGTGCAGCGAGTCGGTGGCGAGACCCCAGGCATCCATCTTGCCGAGTGCGAAGGCCGCGATGTTTTTCATGCGCAGGGCGATGACGAATGTTGGGTGGCCGAACTCCTCCATCTGGTAGAGCTCGAGGGGAAGCCAGAAGGCGAGAGATGCGAGTTGAATGACGGTGCTGACGGCGAGCAGTGCAATTCCGAAGAGCCACATGAGCTTGCCGAATTCGGCGCGGTAGCGAAGCAAAAGCGGAAAGGCGAGCATGACTGCGAGTTCGACCGAGGTGGAGACGTAGCGGTCGCCCCATGCATCATCGCCGCTCCACACCGTGTAGCGCGCATAAAAGCTGATGTAAGCGAGAAGCATGAGGCCCGCGGCGATGGTGTAGGCGCGTATCGCCGGGCTGAATCGCCTCCATCCGAGAATGGCTACGAGAATGGCGAGGAACAGCAGTGGGTCGAAGAGGAAGATGGATTTCTCCGGTGTGAAGAGGGCGCCGAAGAAGCCGATGTGAAATGGGGTTTCGAAGGGGTACATTTTCGGCCAGTCGGGATGGCGCTGCAGGGTTTCATGGGCGACAACGCTGACGTATGTGTTGGTGAAGGAGCCGAACCGGTAGAACTGGTAGAGGCGATCGAGGAGGCCGAAGAAACAGAAGACCGGGATGGCCGTAGCGGCATAGGTTCGGCAACGATTCCAGAATTGCACGGCAGGAGTCTGGTCGAACCAAAGGACGAGCAGAGCGAAGGCAGTGCCGGCGAGCAGGTCGATGCCTGTAGTGAGGCGGGTGAGTAAATTGAGACCGAAAGCGCCTGTGCCGATGAGGAGTGCACGCCGGGAGCCGGTGCGAAGCCATTCATATTCGAAGCAGAACCCGGTGACCGTGAGGAGAAAGATGTAGTTGTTCTCCATCATGTTTTGCGTGTAATGGAGATGCGTGGTTGCGAGAAGTAATGCCAGGACGCCCATGACCGAATGACTGATCGTGAAACCGAATTGGCGCAGCAGGCGGAAGCACACCAGCGCGGTGAGAACCGTGACAAGGATATTGGTGGTGAAGCTGACGAAGATGTTGCGGACTGTGGGATCGGTGTTTTTGTAGTGGGCGAATAGGGGAAGGTTTTCCAAAAAAGTCCCGGTCATGTCCTGGGGAAGCATCAGCAGCGATTGGCCGATGCCATACCAGCTTTGCAGGCGGCCGCCGCGGCCGTGCACGCCGAATTCCGGATACTCCCAATCGTAGACGGGAGGTTCCGATGTCCAGAAGGCGTGGGTGGAATTGAGGCGGTGTTGGGTATCGGCGGTACCTAACTCGCCGGATTGCACAACAAAGGCGATGAGCCCGGCCGCAACGGCCAGAAGGAAGACAGGATCACGGAAAAAGGAACGAAGGCGGTGATTCGGCCGCATATCTTAAGGGTATCGTGGCGACGTCCAGAGGGCGCGCGCGGAAGCCGATCTCTGGTAGCATCCTTTTCGGAGAACTTTTCACAATGGAATCACCCAACAGCGCGGGACTTGGCATCCGTCGCAACGAAGATATCGCTCTCGATTTGCTCAAGTTTGTCGCGGGAACGGCTGGAGTGGGCCGCCCGGTTGCCGGCTCAACCGGGTTCAGCGGTTCGGGCGCGGCCAAGCCCGAAGAGTATGTGAACCAGCTGCTCGAGCTCTATGGCCGCTGCCTGAAAGCAGTGGAGGGCAAAGGGGCAGCCCAATAGCCGGCAAGCCCATTGTGCGCGTCGCTGTTGCCGGGGCCGGAGCGTTTGGCCGCAATCATCTTCGTGTTTACCGCGAATTAGAGGCGGGCGGGCTGCCGGTCGTGCTTGTGGCTGCGGTTGAGCCCGATGCAGCCCGAGCAGCGGAAATTGCAGCGAAATACTCCATCCCTGTTTTTGCCAGCGTGGAAGAACTGCTTAAGGCTGATCTGCGTTTGGATGCAGCCAGCGTCGCCGTTCCAACGGTGCACCATCATGCGGTTGCTTCGGTACTTCTCGATGCGGGCCTGGACCTGCTCGTCGAAAAGCCGCTTGCGGCAGCATTGGCGGAAGCGGACGAACTGCTTGCGCTCGCCGAGCGAAAGAACCGTGTATTGCAGCCAGGTCATCTCGAGCGATTCAATCCCGCCGTGCTGGCGGTGCAGCCAAAACTGCGCCGGCCCATGTTTTTTGAAGCGCACCGGCTTTCGATCTTCACACCGCGCTCGCTCGATGTGGACGTGGTACTGGACCTGATGATTCACGATCTGGACATTGTGCTCACGTTTGCCAATTCTCCAGTGCGCGAAGTGCGGGCAGTAGGACTACCGATTCTTTCGCCGAAGGTAGACATCGCGAATGTGCGCGTGGAATTCGAGTCGGGTTGCGTGGCCAACTTCACGGCGTCACGCGTGTCGACAGAGCGAGTGCGCAAGCTGCGATTCTTCGAGCCGCGGCAATACGTCTCGATCGACTATGCACGGCGCGATCTGCTGGTGATCCGTCTTGACGGCAGCGTGCCAGCGGAGATTGCTGCGGCGCTCGAAGGTGGACAGATCGATCCTTCAATCCTGGCGCAGCTTGCGGCAGGGGGTGCGGGGGCTGGACCCAATCCTGGGTTGTCGATTGTGAAACCGCCGGTGTTGCCGGGCGAGCCCTTGCGGCTGGAGCTCGAGTCTTTCCTCGAATCGGTGCGGACTCGCCGATCGCCGCGTGTCACGGCTCGACAAGGCCGCGATGCGCTGGCACTGGCGCTGGAGATTCAGGCATCCATGGTTGCGCACGCCACGCGCGCGGGGTTGCAGGATTTTTTTGAGCCCCAAGCCTAGGTCTCTGACCCCGTGAATTCGTTTCTAGAGTTCGTGCTCTCCCTGGTCTCAGAGTCGAGACCTGGGGCACCCAAGATTGGTACGACAACAAGCGGTCTGTAATCTATCGAGTGCTGCCGAACTGCGGCCGCCAACGTTTCACTTGCTTGCAGTAACTCAAGTAATCCTGGCCGAAGCTGCGGCGCAGGGTCGGCTCCTCATAAATCAAAATGAAGCAGTGGCAGACGAGCAGAAAACCGCACACGAAGGCGAAGAGGCTGAACGACGTGAAGAAGAGAGCGGCTCCTGCCAAGGCGAATGCAGCGCCTATATACATCGGGTTGCGCACGAACCGATAGGGACCGCGTATCACGAGGCGGCGGGGCGGGTCGAAGGGTGCGGGCGTGCCTTTACCGATGCGCGCGAACACGGCGACACACGACAAAGCGAGGGCAGCACCGAGGCTTCCTATCACTATTCCGGCAATCTGCGGCCAGCTAAATTCCGCCGGGCGACTTATGCCGGCCCAGGCCAGAACGCGCGCCGGCAGGTAGACGAGCACGAAACCGATGAACAGGGTGGCATAGGTGAGTGTACGAATCAAGATGAACATGATCGACTCCTTTCAGTTGTCATCACAGTGCGAAGTCCACCGTGGCTGGCTTTTCAGGCGATTCCCAGTGTGTGGTTCAGGAAGCCGACAACGTACTTCCAGACCAGGTAATAGGCGGCGAGAGCAACCATGAACATTGGCAAGATCAACGCGTAGGGAATATGGAGTGTCTGAAACCAGATCGCATCGTGGGAACCTAGTGCAAGAATGCCGAAACAAGAGGTAATCGCGGCTCCGCCGGGCATAAGCAGAAGAGGCAGCAGTGCGCCATGGAGGCCAATGGGCAGATGCGTGCGCGCGTGGGATCCGATCCAAAGGATGTTCCAGATACCCCAGAGTCCCGGAACGAGAGCCATGGGAAAGACCATTCCGCGTTCGATAGGAACCGAAACCTGAAGCCAGAATCGAAGCACGATGAATCCAATCAGCATGAGTGGCATGACCAGGGTGGGCACAAGAATGCCTGCCAGGAATGCGCGTAAATACGGATGCGTGTTCATGGAGAACCTCGCTTTCTGCGGACTGCCGTCCGCGGGTTCACAAGTAGTAAAGAAAGACCGGGATCGACGCGGGAAACGCCAGAGCGAAGACTGCGAGCCCGCCGGCGAGTGCCCAGTCGAACCACGGCACTGCGGTGGGTCGTGCAGCGAGGCGCTGCCGCATCGCCGGCCATAGATCGCGTCCGGGATCTGCATCGCCCATTGGCGGGAGCGCCTGCTTGAGGAAGTGCTTCATTCGTTCTTCGTCGTGAGCGTTCATGGTGTGATCCCCTGTTGTTGCAAATCTTTTCGAAGCAATCGGAGCGCGCGGAAGACGCGCACCTTAACTGCCGTGACTGAAATGCCGAGCGCGGCGGCAACTTCCTTGTGCGGTAACTCCTCGACCACTGCGAGAACGGCTGCGATGCGCAACTTTGGTGCAAGCCGCGAGAACGCCTCGGCAGTCTTTCGGCGAATCTCGTCGGAAATGGCCGGATCGCCCGTGGGCGGCGCCGCGACATCCATCAACAACTCAGTCTCCGGCCGCTGCGTGCGCAGCCAGTCGAGAGCCGCGTGGGTGGCAATCGTGCGTGCCCAGGCTTCAAATCCGCGTGTTGGGTCAAAGCGTGCATGGGCCCGGTAGATGCGCCAGAAAGTTTCCACGGTAAGGTCCTCGGCTGTGGCCGGATTGCGAACGATGCGCAGCAACCAGCCATAGACGGTGCGCTGGTGGAGGCGAAAGAGAGTTTCGAAGGCATCGTTGAATGTCGCGGGACTCCCTTGCCGAAACTCATTCAGGACGTTACTCGCTCCGTCCCGCATCGTTCTTCCCCTTTCAACTTGTCTTACTGGTCTTCGCGCAAGAAGGTTACATCGGATGCGAAGACTCGATCTGTGCCGAGTCAGAAACAGTTACTCGCTCCCCGGAAAAGCGGAAACACTTCGAGTGCGGATAAAGCGATTTTTTAAGAGGGAATTCGAGCGTTCCGTTGCTTGACAGAGGTTCTCGGGGGCAGTATGGTTGGCAGCCGTGGGCCGGTGGGATTCTTCTCGCTTTCAAATTTCTCAAAGCACTTTTGCCCATGGAGATGCATGTAATGAAGAACGTTGGATTGCGGATGGTTGCAGTCGGTTTGATTGGGAGCGGGCTGGCGTGGTCGGCCCTGGGCCAGGATGCACAGAAACCTGCTTATCTTGACACCAGCCTGCCACCGCAGGTGCGCGCGGCGGACCTGGTGCAGCGGATGACGCTGGAGGAAAAAGCAAGCCAGTTGGTAAACCAGGCACGGGCTATTCCTCGGCTCAATGTGCCTGCCTACGACTGGTGGAGCGAGTCGCTGCACGGTGTGGCGCGTGACGGTACGACGGAGTTTCCGGAGCCGATCGGCTTGGCGGCCACCTTTGACGTGCAGGCCATTCACCAGATGGCGATTGTGATCGGCACTGAAGGACGCATCAAGCACGTGCAGGCGATGCGCGCCGGACATAGCGATATTTTTGAAGGCCTCGACTTCTGGGCGCCCAACATCAACATCTTTCGCGACCCGCGCTGGGGCCGCGGCCAGGAGACCTATGGTGAGGATCCGTTCCTGACAGCGCGCATGGGCGTGGCCTTTGTGACCGGCATGCAAGGTGACGATCCGCGCTACTACCGCGTGATCTCAACGCCCAAGCACTTTGCGGTGCACAGCGGTCCGGAGCCGACGCGGCACACGGCCAATGTCGATGTGAGCAAGCACGACGAAGTCGATACGTATCTGCCGGCCTTCCGCGCTGCAGTGACCGAGGGGCATGCAGATTCCGTGATGTGCGCTTACAACTCGATCAACGGCGAGCCAGCCTGCGCCAACGAATTCCTGCTGCAGGATCAGTTGCGCGGTTGGTGGAACTTCCAGGGCTATGTCGTCTCAGACTGCGGGGCGGTGCTCGATATTCATGAGGGCCACAAATTCAACACGACGCAAGCTGAGTCGTCGGCGGTGAGTCTGCGCCGCGGCATGGATAACGAATGCGTGGACTTCACCTTCAAGGTGAAAGACGACCATGACTACAAGCCTTATCTTGATGCGGTGAAGCAAGGCTATCTGAAGGAGAGCGAGATTGACACGGCCGTAACTCGACTCTTCACGGCACGCATGAAGCTGGGCATGTTTGATCCGCCGGAGATGGTGCCATACAGCAAAATCGACGAGAGCCTGCTGGACAGCGTCCAACATCGTGACATGGCCCGCAAGATGGCCGATGAAGCTATGGTGTTGTTGAAGAATGACGGTGTGCTGCCGTTGAAGGCGTCGGGTTTGAAGATCGCGGTTGTCGGCCCGCTGGCCGATCAGACCAAAGTGCTGCTGGGCAACTACAACGGCATACCGAGCCACACGGTCTCGATTCTCGAAGGCATTCGCAAGGAGTTTAGCGGCGCCACTGTCAATTATGTCGCCGGGACGCAGTTCCTCGGCCATGATGCTGCGCCAGTGCCTGCCTCGGCGCTCACCGTGGACGGCAAGCCGGGCATCAAGGCAAGCTATTCTCTGCTCGACATGTCGAACCTGAATAACCCCTCCACGTCCAAGCCGGTGGTCGAGCGCGTGGAACCCACGCTCGACGCGGCGGCGAACGGGCTCCCTGCTGAAGCGGCGAACGTGAAGCCTTTGGCCATTCGCTGGGATGGGACGCTGACTGCCCGGGAGACCGGCGACTACAACCTCGGCATGGCGGCCTCCGGCTTTTTCCGGATGCAGCTGGACGGAAAGAATGTCACGTCGTCCTACGGTGGCAGCGGCAAAGAGGCCAAGCTGGGCCGCGTGCACCTGGAAGCCGGCAAGCCAGCGAAGCTGCATGTGGAATACGCGTTTGGATTCGGGGATGCTGAAGAGATTGCGGCGAAGCTGATGTGGTCGAAGGTTGACCTGAAGCCTCAGCCTGCGGCCGTCGATGCGGCCAGGGCGGCCGATGTTGTGGTCGCCGTGGTCGGTATCACCAGCGAACTGGAAGGCGAAGAGATGCAGGTGCAGGAAGAGGGCTTCAAGGGAGGCGATCGCACTTCGCTCGATTTGCCCAAGCCGGAGGAGGATCTTCTTGAAGCGGTAGCCGCAACGGGCAAGCCGGTGGTGGTGGTGTTAACCAACGGCAGCGCCCTGGGTGTGAACTGGGCCAAGGCGCACGCCAACGCAATTCTCGAATCATGGTATCCCGGCGAGGAAGGTGGCACGGCGGTGGCGGAGACGCTGTCGGGCAGGAACAATCCAGGCGGACGGTTACCGGTGACCTTCTATAAGGACGTCAGCCAGTTACCGGCCTTCGAGGACTACGCAATGAAGGGACGTACTTATCGTTACTTTGAGGGCGAGCCGCTGTATCCCTTCGGTTATGGATTGAGTTATACGAGCTTCTCGTACAGCGGCCTCAAGGGTCCTTCGGAACCGGTTTCGGCCGGTAGTTCGGCAACGTTTGATGTGACCGTGACCAACGCCGGAAAGACCGCGGGCGATGAAGTGGCGCAGCTCTATCTTGAATTTCCGAAGTTGCCTGGAGCGCCGCTGCGGGCATTGCGCGGCTTTCAGCGCGTGCATCTTGATCCGGGCGCGTCACAAACCGTTCACTTCCGCCTGCGGCCGCGCGATCTGAGCATGGTGACCGATGCCGGTGAGCCGATTATTGCCGAGGGACAGTACACGGTTTCCGTTGGCGGCGGACAGCCCAACACGAGTGTGCAGGTGTTGAACACGACCTTCAACATCGCCGGCAAGCTCTATCTTCCGGAGTAAGTGCGAGTAAGTAACTCTTTATTCGACGAAGGGCGCGCCTATCTCACGGGTGCGCCCTTTATCGTTTGTGGATTAGTTTGCGGCATGCGCGTCCGCGGCGTCCGTGATCTCTTTCATCTTGAGGCACACCGCATTAGTCCATCCGAAGCCGATTTCGTTCGTCGTATAGCCGGCGCTGACATGAACATTGGCGTTGCCGGAAACCACGTTGTACTTCTCGCGGATGGTGGCATCCTGCGCGAAGCCCGTGTCGACGGTAGCATCCCACTTGCGGGCGAGACGTGCGGCATCGTTGCGAAATCCGGTAGCTTCGAGGCCAGCAACAGCAATCCAGTTGGTGGGCGCCCAACCGAACGGCTCATCCCATTGCGTGCCGGAATTGTAGTTGCTCATTGAAAGGCCGCCGGGCCGCTCGAAGACATTGAGGTGCGCGACCATTTGCGTCGCCTGTTCGCGCATGGCCACACCCGCCCACAGAGGATAGAGCGAAGTGATGTAGGCATACGTCGAGGGTTGATGGCGGACGAAATCGAAGTCGGCAAAGACCCCTTCTTTGGCGCGCCAGAGATAGCGTTGCATCGCGGCGTTCCGCGTTTTGGAACGGCGCTGCCAGCGCTGCGCGTCGGCGGGTTTGCCCAGGACAAGCGCGAGATGCTGCATGTCCCGCTCATAGCGATAGAGCAGGCTATTCAAGCACACGGGCGCGAAATGATGGGTGGCTCCGTCGAAGGGGCCAAAACGAAAACTCGGATCGAAGCCCGATTCACGCATGGCGCGGTCGCCGAGGTAAAAATCGTGCGTGAGCCGGTAGCCCGAGAACCACGCGCGCATGCAGACAATGCTCATCCGCACATCGCAGCTTGTCCGCTGTAGTCGCGCCGCCTCCGCTGCATCCGGGTGTTCTGCGCCCTTCACCAAGAAGGCATCGCCGCCAGAATGGGGATGCGCGACCAGCCAGCGGATCACGTCGACGTAGTAGTTGCTATCGTCGGCCATTTCGGGGACGGGGCCGGTTCCGTAATCGAAATAGCGCGCCAAGCCGGTTGTGCCGGCTTTATGTTCGGGGCGCGTCCAGGTGGAGTAGTCCTTTTCGGCGAGGGTGTATGCGTGGCCGAGCCAGGCTCTTGCTTCGGAACGGCCGGCGGGCGTCGCCGGGAAGCTGGCGGGATTCTCATAAACAGCGCGAATCATCGAGGTGAGGAAGGGCGGTTGCGATCGCGTGAGATAGTAGGTGCGATTGGCGTTCAACACGCCACCGTAGTGTTCGATCTCGAAAAGGAAGTTATCGACCATGCCTTTGCCGAGTGCTTCGCGGTGGTCGGCTTCGAGTCCCAGAAGAATGAAGTAACTGTCCCAGCCGTACATTTCATTGAAGCGTCCGCCGGGGACGACGTAGGGATTCGGTAGATAGAGCAGGCCTGCGGCGTGCAGTTCCTCGGGAGACACATCGCCGATCTTCCCAATTTGACGGGGCAGCGTTTTGACCTGCACGTGACACCTACCTTCGAGAGCCGTGACATCGGCAGGCGGAGATATCTCCGCAGGTAAGTAGAGAACGGGATTTGCCGTGATCTTGATGTCGACCAGAGAGTGGCAATCGGTCATGGAGCGCGTGAGTGTGTCCCACGCGCCGTGAATATAGGCGAGCGTTGCGGCAGGGTCGGGCGCGGTGCCGGCGGCCTGTGGCGCCGCTTCCTGGGCCGGTGCGTTCGACAAATGGATTGCGGCGAATGCAAGAACAAACAAGCGAAGCAATTTCATGGCAACTCCGGTTTGTGCGGGCCAGGATGGAGGGCAGGCCCTGCCGGGTGAATCGTATGGAGTGTAACCTACCGGTTGGTTTGCGTGACGCTCAATTGCATCGGCCTGGAACAAATTCGGTGACCGTGGTGTCTACAGAAGCACAGTGGTTCCGATGGGGATGTGCGGAGGGCCTTGAACTCAT
>Ga0187863_10001590_pt1 | contig 17884 bp, 15 predicted proteins | sample June2016WEW_11_1_FD_132975 | JGI IMG/M metagenome (GOLD analysis project Ga0187863, IMG submission 132975) | Peatland microbial communities from SPRUCE experiment site at the Marcell Experimental Forest, Minnesota, USA - June2016WEW_11_10 | ecosystem: Environmental > Terrestrial > Soil >... | reverse complement strand
TGCATCTCCGGGGTTGTCTCGAGTACCTGCTCTATTGTAGCGGGAATCCCCATAAAGGGAATGGCCCGTTTGAGGAAGGCATCGACTGCGATTTCGTCGGCGGCATTGAGCGCAATGGGGTGGGCGCCTCCCTTCTCTGCGGCCTCATAGGCGAGACGCAGGCAGGGGAACCGCTGCAGGTCCGGCGGCTCGAAGTGCAGATCGGAGAGAGACGCCATGTCGAAGCGCATGTCCGAAGGCACGCGCTCCGGATAACTGAGGGCGTAGAGAATCGGCAAGCGCATATCCGTCACGGAAATCTGCGCGAGCAGGCTGCCGTCCACGTATTCGACCAGCGAGTGGACGGTGGACTGCGGGTGCACGGTGACTTTAATCGCGGAGGGCGGCAGGTCGAAGAGCCGGCAGGCTTCGATGATCTCAAGACCCTTGTTGAAGAGGGTCGCTGAGTCAATGGTGATGCGGCGTCCCATGACCCAGGTGGGATGATGAAGCGCCTCCTCGACCGTGATCTTGTCGAACTTCTCGATGGGCAGCGTGCGGAAGGGACCTCCCGAAGCGGTGAGCCAGATCTGCCGCACCTCGCTCCGTTTTCCGGCCCGCATGCACTGGTGGATGGCATTGTGCTCGGAGTCGATCGGCAACAGCGCGACGTTCTTCTCGCGCGCAGCCGCCGTGAGGATCTCTCCCGCCGCAACCATGGCTTCCTTGTTGGCGAGGCCGATGGTCTTGCCGGCCTGGACTGCTGCAAACGTGGCCTCGAGTCCGGCGACACCAACGATGGCCGATACCACGAAGTCCACTTCAGGCAGAGTGGCGACGCGGACAGCGCCCTCACTGCCCCAGACAACTTCGGTGCCGGCGACGCCCCCTCTGCGCAGCCGCTGCGCGAGGTCGGCGGCCAATTCCTCGGTCGCCAGCGAAACCACACGCGGACGCCAGCGAAGGCACTGTTCGTAAGCGGTATCGATGTTGCGTCCGGCTGCGAGCGAGGCGGCCGCGAAGCGTTCCGGATAGGTTGCAAGAATGCTGAGAGTGCTCTGCCCGATGGAGCCGGTCGATCCCAGAATGGCAATGCGTTTCACAGGACGTCCTTCGACTTCGTTTTGGCGGAATCAACCGCGCCAAAACTGCGCTCAGGATGACGATTCATGAACAAGCTCACGAAACACCTGGCTCAGAAGGACTGCTGCGCCAACTGAGCGTACCACAGGACCGGCGCAGCCAGCAGCAACGCGTCGATGCGGTCGAGGACGCCGCCGTGACCGGGAAGCAGGCGTCCGGAATCCTTGACGCCGGCGCCGCGCTTGATGGCGGACTCGACCAGGTCACCGACTTGCGCGGCGATGTTCAGCAGGATCGCGAGGCTGATCCAGCGGAGAAAACCGCCGGGCCAGGAAATGTATTCGACTTCGTGCGCCGTGAGAATTCGGCCGAGCCACACCAGCAGCACAGCGACGAGCACGCTGGCTGCGACCGAGGCGAGGGCGCCTTCCCAGGTCTTGTTGGGACTGAGCGTGGGCGCCATGGTCCAGCGGCCAAAAGCGCGCCCAATATAGAGCGCGGCGATATCGCCCGCCCACACCACCAGGAACAGGAAGAGCAACAGGGAGGGCCCGTTGTCCTCAGCCGATAACAGGTAGAGCGTGGCCATCGATAGGCCTATATAGAGGAGGCCGAATACCGAATACGCAGAGTCGGCGAGGACGCGGTTCACCGGCGAGCGGAATGTGCAGACGATCAGCAGCGCCAGCGAAAGTGCTCCGGTGACCGGAGCGATCAGGTCCGGGCGTCGGAAAATCGCCGCCAGCAGAATGGCGAGGCATACAATCACCACGACGCGCGGAGTCTTTGCGCCCATGGCCGCGGCCAGATCCAGATACTCCCACAACGCGAGAGCCGCAACTACGAAGACGACCCCCATCAGCACGAGCGGCCACCTGGGCGACACGAAGATCACCAGGATGACCAGGGGAATCAGAACCACCGCGGTGAGGGCGCGCTTCATGCAAGGGCAGAATACACGCCGCGGCCGGGAATCAGGATCGCCGAATCCCGACAGGCGGCTCAGGAGTAACTCCCTGTGCCAGTTCGAAACCACTAAGAACGAGCTGCTTTCTCACCGCAGCCCCGGCGTTCACTTCGCATTCGGAGTGCGCGTAGTGGGCATATCGCGGAGAACGATGAGCTCCTGCTCAACCTTCTTCCACTGCCGAGGATGCTTCTTTGTCTCGATGGGCGCGTTGGGATCGGAGTAGAAGGCAAGAATGTTCTGTCGTAGCCCGATGGGCGGCATCGCGTTGGCGGAGGTCACGCGAGCGAGCAGTTTCGCGTAGGTCTGATCGGTAAGACGGTAAGGACCAGGGCGGGTGGCGTAGCCGGTGTCGAGATCGAGATCGGGGACGGAAAAGGCGTCGTGACCCTTGTCCGCGATCACCCCGAGCAGTTGGAGATACCGGTCGGCGGACTGGTTGACGCCCTCGATGTATTTTTCTTCCGAATCCCGGTCGGGGCCGCGGATGGCGAGGTCGGAAAGGACTCCCACCTTGGGCGTAATCGCGATGAGAACCGCGAAGACCCGAGTGGTAAAGCTGGGTTTGTGTTTGCGAAAGGACTCCCATCCGTTGCGCGCGGATGTTTCCTTCAGACGCCGCTCGAACTCGGGAAGGCCGGAAAGGTCTCCGTCGGGTGGGAAGCTCTTGCGGTGCAGCAGCACTTCGGCGTAGGCAACGCGGGGCAGAAGCACCCGGACGGACCAGTCGTAGCTGCTGATCGCGTGCGATTCGTTCCCGATCACGCTGCTCAGGGAGAGACCGTAGGTGACGTAGAAGGCGCGCTCCAGAAGTTCCCGGGAAACCTTGAAGCCAACGTGGCTGAGATACGCAGCCGGCGCAAAACGGGAGTGGCCGAGCTGGTCGACGTCGAAGGCGAACTCGGTGCGGACGTGGGCGTGGGGTGATTGCTCGTAGGTGACAACCGGGCCGTATTTCCGAGCGAGGTCTGGAAACTCGACCGCGACCGCGGGATTCACCGCATCCAGGTGGCCCATCGTGTCGCCGACATAATGTGAGAGCGCTCCCAGTGCGAAGGCCAGCTCGTTCACGTTGTGGGCCTCGCGGATGAGGTTGGCGATGAAGTCCCCGGTGCGCACGTAGTGCGTCAGGTCGCTGAACGACGGGCTCCCGAGGGGATAGTAGCCGGCGTCCTGAATCACGGAGCCGCCGTAGGCGTACGCGTGCGCCATGCGGAGTTGGTCCGGGGTCGTATCCGGATAATCTTTGAGGAGTACCGGCTTGATGCCCGACTCCCACACCATGTCGATGATGGTCTCGTGGGTGAGAAAAGACCAGGCAAAGCAGAGCGGCGGCGTAGCCAGCAGGCAGAGCAGCGCGGCGATTACGGCCTTGCGCTTCATACCTGCAATCACTCCTCCCTGATCACTCATAGCGCAACGCCTCGGCGGGCAGAACGCGCGCCGCCGAGCTGGACGGGTAGAGCGTCGCCAGCAGCGAGACCCCCAGCGACAAGGCCGTCACGATCACGCCATGTAGGATGCGCGGCGCGAAGGGGAGATAGTCCAGAGAATAGACGTCCGCTGAAAGATGGATGAAGCGGTAATGGCCGCCGGCCCAGGCGAGAACGTATCCGAGAATGAGGCCAATGATTGTACCGATCACGCTGATCAGCAGGCCCTGAAACAGAAAGATGCGACGAATCTGACCGGGCTGCACCCCCATCGACAGCAAAACCGCGATGTCCTTCGTCTTCTCCATCACCATCATGGTGAGGGCGATCAGGATGTTCAGTGCCGCGACGCAGACGATGAGCCCGATTACGATGAAAGTAACGATCTGTTCGAGCTTGAGTGCGCGAAAAAGCTCGCGGTTCTGTTCCATCCAGTTCGTAGTCGTGAAGCCCGGGCCGGCGGCGTTCTCGATCTCGTCGCCGATCACGTTGGCGCGGTAGAGATCGTCGACGCGGAAAGAAATGATCGAGACCAGGTCGGGCTCGCCGAAGAGCCTCTGCGCGTCGGAGAGGCGGATGAAACCAAAACTGGAATCGTACTGATAGAAACCCGAGTGAAAAATCCCCACAACCCGAAAGCGCTGGTACTTGGGAACGACCCCGTAGGGAGTCAGGTCGCCCTGGGGGCTGGTGACCATCACGACGTCGTTCAGGCTTGCACCGATGGAGTCGGCGAGATCGGTGCCGATAACGATGGGCGGCGTGGGCGAACCATATTGATCTTCGGAGTTCGAAGCCTCGCTGAGAGGCGCGATGCTGCCCGCTTTGAGGTCGGCGAGCATATCGGAAACCGTACGCTCCTCCGCGGGAATGATGCCCTTCAGCATGGCGCCGCCGGCACGCGCGCCGTTGCGGGAAATCAGCACCGGTTCATAGAGCCCGGGCGCTGTGGCGACCACGTGGGGAACGCGCCGCAGCCGATCCACCAGCGGACGCCAGTCGCGAATGCCGTCGCTCATGGTACGCATCAGATCCACATGCGAAGTGGAGCTAAGGAGGCGGTCCTGCAGATCGCGCCGCGTGCCGTTGGTGATGGCCAGCGCGAGGATCAGCGAAGCAACCCCGACCGCGACTCCGGCGATCGAGATCCAGGTAATGACGCCGATGACGGCCTGGCGGCGTTTCGCCCTGAGATAGCGTGCAGCGACAAAGAGCTCGAAGCGCATATCAGAGCCTTGCTGGAATCCCCATTAGTGCACCACTGCTTTCACCGTCACAGCATTGTCGTAGCGGTCAAAGACGCGGATCGAAATGACGTGTTCACTTCGGTTGACAGCCGGATCGGCGTCTGGCCGCGGCGCGGGCACAGGCGCGTCGAACTCGAACTGCTCGGTCAGCGAGTCGGCAATCCCGCCCACCGGCGCAACATACTGCCAGCGGCCCGCATCGATCGAATACTCCGCGTGGGTGACAGGCGAGGTGGCGTCAGCCGAGGTAAACGAGGCGTGAATCTTGCCTCCGGCGAGATGAGCCTCCAGGCCGGTGACCACCGGCGGCGTTGTGTCGACGACGAACTCGTCGCTGACCCGTTCGCCGGTGAGCGCTTCGCCGGGATTATGCGAGAGCGCGTCGCTGGCGACGACCTTGATGCGGTAATGGCCGTCGGGCAGTTGCGACGAGTCGAAGGAATAGAAGCGCTCCCGGATGTGGTCGCGCAGGAACTGCCAGTTATGCTCGCCTTCCCCACGGTAATAGAGGGCGAAGCTCAGCTCATCACCGTTATCGTCGTGCGCTGCCCAGCGCACCGTGACAGCGCTGCGGTCCCGGACCGCCTGCAGAGGTTCCCGTCCCGGCTCCTGACCGAAGTTGATTCCGGAATTCTGGGAAGAAGGAAAATTCACGGTGATCTGTTGAGGCTGGCCCGGCTGCTGCTGGATGAAGTTCGCTCGCGCGCCCGGCGCCACCACGATTTCATCCACCATCGGCGGCAGGTTCACCGGCAGGTAGTTGATGGCGACTGCGCCCACCACGCTGCCCGGATGCTCCACCAACTTCCATTGCATGAACCGCGATGAGTCGATGCCGATGGCGCCGGTGTTGGGCGTCAACTGCTTCCAGTCGCCCCAGGCACGCTGCGGATTCTCGATGTTCCCGGCCCGAGCATACATCTGAATCGAAGTCTGCGGCGTCGCACCCAGCTCGACTTCCGCACGCCCCCATTGCGCAAAGGCGCCGGCGTCGAAAACTTCGCTGAGGTAGGTCCCTTCGGCGGATTCGCCGTGGCCCAGCAGGAACACCTTGCCCGAGTTGGCAGTACTGACGTAAAGGCCGTTGGCCGATTCGGCGAATCCGGTCACCTGCGAGGCTTCGAGATGCGCAACGTCGGCCCATGTGCCGTCGTCGTGGATGCGGTAGATGCGACCACGATTGCCGGTGGCCGCCAGCACGCCGTCAGACGTCCACCCCAGCGAGTAGACGATGTCATCGTGACCGCCCCATATCCTGCGCGGTGGACTGTCCCCATGCGGAATCTCGTAGAGCTCCGAGCCCTCCGGGATCAGCGTGTTTCCGTTGAAGGCCTGCACGGACCCCGGCGTGATGATCGTGATCGTCGCAGTCACCTGCCCGGTGACCGGCAGTGGCGGCAGATTGTTCCTGCCCTTCTCACCTACGCCGGCGGCGTAGATGGTGCCGTCGGGCGCGACAATGACCGAGGTGATCTCCTTCTTGGGCGCGTCGTACAGGACGAATGCTTTGCCGGTGGGATCGATGCGATAGACGAGGCCGGTGCCGTCCGAGCCGGCGATAAGGTCGCCGGACTTGTCGAATGCGATGGAGCGGATGTGCTCCTCATCGCTTTTGTAGAACAGCTCCGCTTTGCTCGGGTTGTTCCCCGTGCCGCCGCCGGTCACGCGGTAGATGGCCGCCGGTGCGCCGGTGGCGATGTAGAGACGGCCCCGCGAATCGAAAGCCATATCCCAGACGTATCTCGGCTTTTCCTGTGTTCCGGCGGGGTCGAATACCACCGTGGCCGTCTCGTCAGTCTTGTTTTCCGCATGTGGATCGAGCCTGTAGATCTTCCCCGAGGGCAGCGTGGCCGCGTAGACCGCGCCGTCGGGCCCGACCCGCACCGCCTGCACGCTCATGTCGCGCGTGGTGAACAACGTCGTCGATTTCCCATCCGGCCCAACTCGCAGAACGGTCGCCGGAGTTCCGGTCGCCAGGTATGCATTCCCCTCATGATCGGCCGCGACCGACCAGACATAGGTGGAAGGCGTAGTGAGGATCGCCTTGCTTTCCGGCCCGGGGACGAGATGGCCGTCACTGGTGACGGCCACGCCATTGGGCGTGCCGCGTTCGAGTTCCTCAAAGCGCGATTCGCTCCACAGGCGCGTGCCCTGGGCGTCCGCGGGGGGAGACAACCACAACAGGCGGGCTGCGAAAAAGGCCAGAGTGAGGAGAAATGCAGGCGATTCGCGTCGACGAAACCGGCTTGAAATCATGCTGGATTTCAGTCTACAGAAAGCTCTTCGTCGAGGCGCGCAGACCATCGAAACCTGCGGGCAAATCGCCTCACACAAATCGCGCCTCGTCGCCTACACTGGGGTTTCGCTGCTCCTCTGCTATCCCGGGCCGGCAGGCTCGGCATCCCGCGAATTGAGATTGCACCGACATGCTGAAGCACTGGAGAACCCGGATACTGCTCTTCCTTGCCGTGCTCGGTCCGGGGTTTATCACGGCGAATGTCGACAACGATCCCAACGGCATCTTCACCTACTCGCAGGCCGGGGCCCAGTTCGGTTACACCCTGCTGTGGACCATGATTCCGGTGACCCTGGCGCTCATCGTCGTCCAGGAAATGTGCGCCCGCATGGGTGCCGTGACCGGCAAGGGACTGAGCGACCTGATTCGCGAGGAATTCGGGCTTCGCATCACGGTAATCATCATGGTCCTGCTGGTGCTGGTGAATTTCGGCAACGTCATCGGCGAATTCGCCGGGATTGCGGGCAGCCTGCAGCTCTTTCACGTCTCCAAGTACATCTCAGTTCCGATCTGCAGCGCTCTCGTCTGGCTGTTGGCGGTTCGTGGCGACTACAAAAGCGTCGAGAAAATCTTTCTCTTCGCGTCGATGTTTTACTTCACATACATCATCGCCGGAGTGCTGGCGCATCCGGGCTGGCACGCGGCCATCGCCGCAACCATCAGGGTGCCGCGCATGTCAGTCCTGCGCGATTCAAGCTATGTCTTCATGGTGGTCAGCGTCATCGGCACCACCATCGCGCCCTGGATGCAGTTCTACCTGCAGTCGTCGATTGTGGAGAAAGGCGTGACCGCCAAAAGCTATGCCGGCTCGCGTGTCGATGTGATCGTCGGCTCCATTTTCACCGACGTGGTGGCGTGGTTCATCATCGTGGCCTGCGCCGCGACGCTCTACGTGCATGGCCTGGGAGCCATTCAGGAGCCGGCGGATGCAGCGGAAGCCATGAAGCCCCTGGCCGGCTCGTACGCTTTCATTCTGTTTTCCTTCGGCCTCTTCAACGCCGGCTTCTTTGCCGCATCCGTGCTGCCGCTCTCGACCGCGTATGTGGTCTGCGAGGGCCTGGGTGTTGAGTCGGGCGTGGATAAGCGCTTCCACGAAGCACCCTTCTTCTATTGGCTGTACACGCTACTGATCGCGGGCGGCGCAGCGGTGGTCCTGATCCCCAACTTCCCCCTCATCAAATGGTCGATCGAATCGCAGACTTTGAATGGCATACTGCTGCCCGTGGTGATCGTTCTGATGCTGCTGCTCATCAATCGCAAAGACCTGATGGGGGAACACGTGAATTCTCACTGGTTCAACGCGATTGCGTGGTTGACGGCCATCATTGTCAGCGCCCTCTCGCTCATTCTGATGGTGCAGCAGCTACGGCCAGGTCATCATTAAGAACGCTCATCGCCTGGGGGGAGTGAATATGAAGATCCTCACCGACACAATGCGAACCTGCCGCAAGGGCCCCGCCGATTGGTTTACCGGTACCGTGTGGATCGACGAGGTCGTCACCGCGGGTGCGCCCGCCCGATTCAAGTCCGCCCGCGTCTCCTTCGAACCCGGCGCGCGAACCGCATGGCACACCCATCCGACGGGGCAGGCGCTGCATGTTCTGTCGGGCGTTGGCCGAGTCCAGCTCAAGGGCGAGCCGTCACACGAAATCCATTCCGGCGACACGGTCTGGATCGAGGCCGGCGAGGTGCACTGGCATGGCGCCGCACCTGGACGAACCATGGTGCATCTGGCCATTCAGGAGGCCGACGAGCGTGGCACCGACGTGGTTTGGCTGCAGCACGTCACGGACGAGGAATACTCCGCGAATCCGGAACCCTAGAGCAGCTTCCCCGCTGCCAGATCGCGCACCAGGTCGCGGTCGGCCGCAAGAAAGTCGTACTCCGGCAGATCGCGCAGCGGAGCCCAGCGCACATCTTCAAAGATGTGGTTGACCAGCTCGCCCTCAAAATTGTGCACCGCGAAGAACTGCAGATCGACAGCGCCGCCGTTGCGGTAGGTATGGCGCAAATGGGCGATGCGCGTGCCAATCGAGGCCTGGATGCCCAGTTCCTCGTCCAGTTCGCGCCGCAGCGCCTGCTCCGGCGACTCTCCCGCCTCGATCTTGCCGCCGGGAAACTCCCACTTGAGGCCCATGGGTGAACCGGCCTTGCGTTGGCAGATCAGGACCTCGCCGCCGCGCAGAATGAGTCCAGCCGCCACGAAGCGGAGCGTCTTCTGGTCCCTGCCGTTTTGTGCGGTATCCCCCATATCGCCCCACAGTTTAGACGCAGGTGGAAGTGGTTCGACTCCGGTCCAGGACACGAATCCCGCCGGTTGGACCGAAAACGTCAGGATGCAGCGCGGAGGCGATGGCGCGCAGGCCATCGACCAGCGTGGGCGCTGGGGTGTTCAGCAACTCGTCGGCGATACAGTACAGCCGGCCGTTCCGTACGGCACGGATTTGACCCCAGCCCGGGCGGCGGGCCAGCTTCTCCAGCGGAACCCGGTCGCCGGCGCCGCACCAGGCGGCGAGGATGACGTCCGGGTTGGCCTTAGCCACGGCCTCCGTGGTGGTCACCGCACCCGGCTCGCCCAGAAACACGCCGCCCGCTGTCTCGACCAGCTCTCTGACCCAGTGCTGCGAGTGGATCAGCGGCTTACCCCACTCCTCGCAGTAGACCAGCGGTTTGTTGGACAGCTCGGCCGCTCGCCGGCGCACGTCAGAGAGGTCGGAGCGCATCCTGGCAAGCGTCTCTTCGGCCGTGTCGCCGGCCTGGGCGATGGCCCCGATCAGGCGGATGTCCTGCTCGATGTCAGCCAGGGAATGCGGAGCTAGCGCCAAAACCGGGCATCCGGCCTTCAGGATGGCCGCGAGCGATTCGTTCCGGTAGGGGACCGACGCAATAACGAGGTCGGGCCGGACAGGGAACAATTCTTCTGCCGACGCGGACCAGGAGTCGCGCACGATGGTCAGCGGTCGCCCGCGCAGCGCGGGCACAGCGGCGAGGCAGTAGCGGGTACAGGCGACAAGGCTGTCGAGACGGTCGAGCCGGTCGAGGATAATGCTGATGCTCGGCTGCAGCGATGCGATTCTCACGGGTTACTTGGTGTGATCGGCCAGCACTGCATCCGGATAAAAGATTTTCCAGCCGTGCTGGGCCGCAACTTCCACCAAAGCCGGCGAAGGGTTGACGGGAAACGCGCGCTTGGCCATCTCCAGCATGGCGGTGTCGTGGATGGAATTACCAAAGACCGCATCGGGCGACGGAATGCCGGCGCGTCGCAATGCCTCGGCCTTACCCTCGTCGGTTGGCACGTCGATCAGATCGCTGGAGATGAGCCCGTCCTTCACGCGTACGCATGCGGCCAGCACGCGCTCAGGGCCGATGCCGAACCGCCTCACCCCCTCCTCGATGACCCAGTTGTTGGTGGAACTGACCGCCCAGATATCCGTTCCACCCACCCGCAGATCGGCGACCAGAGACTGCATCTCGGGAAAGATCTGCGCCTCGACATGCGCGGTAAAGAAGCGGGCAGCCGCGCGGCGCAACTCGTCGTCCCGAAGTCCCGCGTAAACCTGCACCATCTCGCCGCAGATCGTCACCTCAGAAACTTCGCCCTGCCGGTAAAGCCGGTGGCGAGCGTCGATCCACGCGCTGGCGTCGCGCGAGAGCAGCCCCGCCTCCATCGACCACGTCATAAAGCCGAGACCGGCGTCGCCACTCCAGAGCGTGCCGTCGCAGTCGAAGACCGCTACGTGCGGCGCCGGAGAAAGAACGGCGCCGCGGAACTCCTCAAAGCTCAAGCGCACCGTCGGCCCTTCCTGCAGTGACATCAACGACATCTCCTCCATCCCTACCCTATCAACTTTTGCAACGGCAATCATGGGGGATTACCTCTCTAAGTATTGTCGCTTCCACATTGCAATCGGTTCAAAATTCGCCTTGCGCTGCCTTCTTTCGTGGCTCTCCTCCAAAGAATTTCCACAGGAGAGGGAACAGTACCATCGTTCCCGTTTCGGGAACGGCACAGCGCACTCACTTCCATGGAATAATGAACATAACTTTAGGACCACCACCTAAGTAAGTTACTCCCAGAGCCTGATTGAACTCTCCTACCTTAGATATATCTTGACGACTTGCTGTAGGGCGTGGGTATCCTCCGAGAGGCAACCCACCATGCAGAGCGAAACCAACCAGGCAAGAGTGCGCATTTCTCTCGGCGATCCGCCGCTCGTCCTTTCGGCCTGCGACTCCATAGAATCATTGACCGGCTTTCCTGCCCAGGAGTGGCTATCTTCCGGTATCTGCCTTCGGGATCGAGTTCACCCCTCAGATATCCATCTCCTTAATTCGTTCCTTTCCCCTGACTTATCGCGTCCCTCCGGATCAGCAAGCATTCGCATCCGGCACGCGGATGGCAAACTTCGCTGCCTCCGTGCTGACTATTCCAAAGCACGTGCAGCTGAGAGCGATGCCGTCATCCTCGACCTTGTTCTGGGAGGCCCAACCGGCGGCGTTAATCCAGCTATTCGCAGTGCCATCGACAGCGTGCAGGCACCGATGGATCGCGCCAACGAATCCGTGTACCTCAGGAATCCTGATCATACATATGTCGACGCAATCAGGAGGATGTACCCCGAGTTTCGTGGCGATACCCTATGCCGGATGGATCAGAAGGCCTCGATCGAGGGGCACAGCACCAGCGAAATCCAGCGCCTGGAGACAAACGACAGCCCAAATCGCTGGATCGATAGCCGCCGGTACCCGTTCAAGACGAATGACGGCGAAATTCACAGTCTCTTCGGCCTTCGCCCCGATGCCACACGGGCGGCCGACGCGAAACACAAGCTGAACGAGAGCAGAGAGGTTTTCCACCTCTTCATCGAACATGCCCCGGCTGCGTTGGCCATGTTTGATCGCGACATGCGCTACCTCGCGATCAGCCGCCGCTGGGCTCACGATTTCGGCCTCAACGCCGACGTGATCGGCCGCTCTCACTACGATGTGTTTCCCGAGATTCCCGATCGCTGGAAGGCGCTGCATCGCCGCGCGCTGGCAGGGGAAGACCTGTACTGCGACGAGGACCGCTTCCTCCGCCCGGATTTCTCCATCCAGTGGCTCCGCTGGGAGATCCATCCCTGGCGGACTGCGGACGGCGGCATCGGTGGCATTGTCATCTTCACCGAGGACATTACCCAGCAGAAGAAGGACAAAGAGAACCTTCAGCTTGCCGCCAGCGTCTTTACCAACGCTCGCGAGGGCATCGTCATCTGCGACCCTCACGGCGCCATCCTCGACGTGAATGACACGTTCACACGCATCACCGGCTACAGCCGCGCAGAAGTTCTCGGCCGCAATCCCCGTATCCTGAAGTCCGGCCGCCAGAGCGAGGCGTTCTACAGCGACCTGTGGCGTGCGCTGCTCAAAAACGGCTACTGGTCCGGCGAAGTATGGAATAAGGCCAAAGACGGCAGGATCTTTCCCGAGACTCTGACCATCAGCGCTGTCTATGACCGCGCCTCCAAAGTTCAGCATTACGTGGCTCTCTTCTCTGACGTGACCCAGGCCAGGGAGCAGGAGCGCCAGCTGGAGCGTATGGCTCAGTTCGACGCGCTTACCAATCTCCCCAATCGCGTGCTGCTCACCGACCGTCTGCAGCAGGCTATGGCCCAGGCGCATCGCCGCGGACAAATGCTGGCCGTAGCCTGTGTGGATCTCGACAGCTACCGCGCCGTCAACGATCAATACGGTCAGGAGGCCGGAGACCAGCTGCTGATGGGTGTGGCGCGCCGTATGAAGCAGGTGCTGGGCGAGACCGATACCCTGGCCCGTATCGGCGGCGGCGAGTTCGTTGCCGTTCTGCTCGATCTGCCCGACATGGATGCGGCCCGGCCCATTCTCGAGAGTCTGCTTGCCTGCGCGTCGCAGCCCGAAGAATGCGGCGACGCCAGCGTTCAGGTCTCCGTGAGCATCGGCGTGGTCTTTTATCCGCAGACCGAGGAGATTGACGCCGACCAACTGCTCCGCCAGGCGGGTCAAGCCATGTATCAGTCCAGGCTCGCGGGAAAGAATCGTTATCAGATCTTCGATCCCACCCGCGACATCACCATCCGCACGTTCCACGAAGACATCGAGCAAATCCGCCGCGCCCTGGTAACCGGCGAATTCGTCCTTTACTACCAGCCTCGCGTGAACATGAGCACCGGCGCCGTGGTTGGCGCCGAAGCCCTGATTCGCTGGGATCATCCCACCCGCGGACGCCTGCTGCCCGCGTTATTTCTGCCCGTTATCGAGAACCATTCACTCATCGACCGCATCGGCGAGTGGGTGATCGGCAAGGCCCTGGCGCAGCTGGAGAGCTGGAATGCCGCAAGACTCATGATTCCCGTGAGTGTCAATATCGCGGCCCATCATCTGCAACAGCCCGGGTTCGTCGATCGTCTGCGAACCCTCCTTTCCGCGCACCCCAACGTTCGCCCCTCCTGCCTGGAACTGGAGATACTCGAAACCAGCGCGTTGCGCGACGTGGCGCAGATCTCCCATGTATTGGCGGCGTGCCGTGAGCTCGGCGTCTCGATCGCTCTCGACGACTTTGGCACCGGCTACTCCTCGCTCACCTACTTCAGGCGTCTCCCTGTCAATCTGCTCAAAATCGACCGGAGTTTCGTGCGCGACGTGCTCGACGATCCGGAGGACTTGAATATCCTGGAAGGCGTCCTCGGCCTGGCGACCGCCTTCGATCGCGTGGCGATTGCGGAGGGCGTGGAGACGGTGGACCACGGCCGCCTCCTGCTGCAGCTCGGTTGTGTCTTCGGACAAGGAAATGGGATTGCCTGGCCTATGCCGGGGGAGGACTTGCCCGCCTGGTCCGCGGCCTGGAATCCCGATCCGGCCTGGGCGCATGTCGCAGCCGTTGCGCCGCGCAAGCGCTCCCTGGTCCACGCAGCCGTCGCCCATCGCGCTTGGATTGCGGCCATGGCCTCCTACCTGTTGGGCGTACGCCGCGTGCCGCCAATGCTCGATCCGCATCGCTGCAGCTTTGGCCGCTGGCTCGACAGCGAACGGTCCAGCCCCCTCGGGGCCACCACCACCTTTGACCAGGTCGATCGGCTCCATCGGCAAATCCATGAACGCGCCGAGCGAACAGCGGCTCCTGACGCGCCGTGGCTAAATGGAAATGCCGAAAGCGAGGTCAAGGAACTCCATCGCCTCCGCGACGAGCTTCTGGAACAGATGAATCTCTTGTTGCAGGATGCCGAAGCGTAGTCTTCCCCGTCACGCCACGTGGTCGTTTTTCAGGAGCGGCAGGATCTCGATGACTTCCTCAATCTCGGACGAACCACGGGGTCGATTCTCCCGAGGCTCGATTTGCAGAGGACTCGTGGCGCCCTCGGGGAGCCACAATCCGGCCTCCTTCCTGGCAGCGACTACAGAACCGCCGAATGTGACGGCGTAGATACCGTCAGGCAGGTCCAGCGGCGCATCAATGACGCAGCACCGGGAGTAAACGGCGGGACTCGTTTCGGAAGCCGGCTCCCGCATCGCCAGCATCTCGCAGGGCGTTTCGCGTCCCATGCCCTTCAGCAAACCATGGATCAGAACCACTGAGCGCATCGTCTTTGCAGGACGCTTTTCGCGACCCCTCCCTGCGTTGTCATCGAAGATGCCTGGGTCTTTTACGAAGTTGGCCATCAGTTACGAGAGTTTGTAAAAGATAAACGTGACTGCAGGCACCAGCGCATCGGTTTCTCCGAGCCGCTTCGCCTACGATAGAAGCGTGAGTTCGTTCGCTGATCGGTTGCAGAGCGCGGAAGAGCGCATCGCGGCAGCGTGCCATCGCGCTGGCCGGTCTTGCGAGCAAGTGCGGCTGATGGCGGTTTCCAAAACGCATTCCGCCGAGACCCTGGCCGAAGCGGTGCGCGCGGGCTTGACGCTCTTTGGCGAAAATCGCGTGCAGGAGTTCGAGGCCAAACGGCCCCGCATTCAAGAGCTCGGCGTTTCCGACGCAGAAGTTCACCTCATCGGCCATTTGCAGTCGAACAAGTCGGCGCGCGCTGCAGAGATTTTTTCGGGGATCGACAGCGTGGATTCGCTGCGGCTCGCGGAGCGTCTGAACGACACTGCTGGAAAACTGGGCAAAAAGCTCCCTGTCCTGCTCGAGATTAAACTCAGCGCGGAGCCAGCCAAATCTGGGATCGAGCCCGACAGCGCTGAGTTGCGACCCCTGCTCGAACGGCTGCCCAGTCTCGAGCACCTCACGATGCATGGGCTCATGACCATTGCTCCGTTTGACGAAAACCCGGAAACCGCGCGGGCCTGCTTCCGGCAGTTGCGCGTGCTGCGCGACACCCTCGCGCGCGAGAATCCGCGCATCGATTTTCAAGAGCTCTCCATGGGGATGTCAGGAGACTTCGAGATCGCCGTTGAAGAAGGCTCGACCCTGGTGCGCATCGGGACCGCGCTGTTCGGCGAGCGCCCACCAGCCAGGTGACGATGCCTATTGCCATACGCGACATCCGGGACGGCGTCAGGTTCAGGGTGCGCGTGACGCCGCGGGCCAGCCACACGGCAATCGTCGGCGTGATGGGCGAGGGCGACGACGCGGCGCTGAAAATCGCGCTGCATGCGCCGCCGGTCGAAGGACGGGCCAACGCTGCTCTCATCGAGTTCCTGTCCGATGTGCTGGGAACGCCGCGGTCGGCGATCGAGATCGCCGGTGGTCAGCACGCGCGCAGCAAGACCATTGTTGTCCGCGGACGTAGCGCCGCTGAAATCTCCGATTTAATCGAGAAGATTTTGCCGCCCACTCGGAAAGTTCAGAGCTGACGGAAGCGCTCGCTTCTGGCTGGCTCTTAGCTCGCCACTAGCTCGCTTTTCGCTGGCCTCTGGCAGACCTTCAGCCTTCTCGTCTCTTCCGCTGAGCCGCGGCTCTCTGCGGCGGCTTCTTCGCCGCAGCCGTTCCCTTAACCTCGGGGGGCTGTCCCATGCTCTTCCGCAGCGCCTCCATCAGGTCGATCACCGGCGCCAGCTTGCGCTTCGGTTGCTTCGACGGCGCTTCCGCCTGGCCCTGCTTACTCTCGATCAGTTGTTCGACGCGGCCCTCATATTCGTCCTTCAACTTCTCAGGATGAAATTCTCCGGTGAGCTGCTTCATGAACTGCTCAGCCAGCTCAACTTCCGCCTTCTGCACTTCCACTTCCGGTTGATTGTCGTATTCGGCGACCGCGCGAATTTCTTCCGGGTAATACAGCGTGTGCAACACCAGCCCCTTCTCGAAGGGCCGGATCATCACAATCTGTTCGCGCTGGTGCAGTGTGATCTTCGCGATCGCGCCTAGCTTCAGCTGCTGCATGCCCTTGTGGATCAGCGAGTACGCACGGCGTCCAGGATCTTCGGCCACACTGAAGTACGAGGTCTGGTAATAAAGCGGATCGACGTCGGGCAGGTTCACGAATTGCACGATCTCCATCGTCTCCGACGACTGCGCTTCGAGGGCCTTCAGTTCCTCGTTCGAGACGAGCACGAAATTCTCTTTGTCGATGGGATAGCCCTTGGCGATCTCGCTGCGCTCCACCACCCGCTCGCAGTGCGGGCAGTAAATCTGCTGCTTGATGCGTGTGCCGCACACCTGGTGAACCTGGTTGAAGCTGATGTGGTTCTCGCGCGCGGCAACAAACAAACGGATCGGCACCGAGATCAACCCGAACGAAATGTAGCCTTTCCAGACCGTCGAAGCCATAGGAAGGCAAGAATATCGCACCAAAAATCGGCAGGAAATGAAAAACCTCGGCAGGAATCGGCGCGATCACTCCCCATTTCGCCCTCTCTTCGCCCCTCTTCTGGTCCCTTATTTGGCTCTCGGGTGCGTGCGGTCGTAGACCTCGGCCACCTGCCCAACCGTCAGCTGCGTGTATCGCTGCGTCGTGGAGAGCCGCTCATGCCCCAGCAGCTCCTGGATCGCCCGCAGATCTGCCCCCTCCTCCAGCATGTGCGTGCCAAAGGCATGTCGCAGTGTGTGCGGATGGACATCCGCCGCCAGCCCGTGCGCCAGCGCGATGTGTTTCACGATGCGCCCAACACTGCGGGCGGTGAGCCGCCCATCGCCGCGCAGCCGCAGATTGAGCAACAGAGCTGCCGTCGTCTTCCCTGCCCCGTTGAGCTTTTGTTCGCGCAGCGGCAGATAAGCCCGCAGCGCCTGCGCCGCCGCATCGCCCAGCGGAACGTAGCGTTCCTTCCGTCCCTTGCCGCGCACCAGAATCGCCTCGTTCGCCCAGTGAATATCGCCGAGGTCGATGCCCACCAGTTCCGCGTTGCGAATACCGCAGCCATAGAGCAGTTCGAAGATTGCGCGATCGCGCTCAGGCCAGGCTGCGGCTTCGTCGGCGGCGCTTTCCACCACACGGTTCATCTCTTCGATCGTCGGCACCCGCGGCAGATGTTTCGGCAGCTTCGGTGTAGCGACCTGCGCGGCCGGACTCTGTTCCACCATCCCTTGCCGCGCGAGCCATTTGAACCACGACCGAATCGCCGCCAGCGCCCGCGCGACGGAAGCCTTCGACAAGCCGCGCCCATACAGCTCTCCGAGATAAGCGCGAATGTGCTGATGCTCGATGCGGTCGACCGCAAACTTCGCGCCCAGCCTCGCGACGACAAACCTCGCAAAATCGTGCAACTCGCGCTGATACGCGCGCACCGTGTGCGGACTGGCCTTCCGCTCGTGCGCCAACATCGACAGAAAATCGTCGACATGACGCATGATCGCCGGCTTCTTCGCGATCTGAGTCTCGCTCTTCGATGGGCTCATGGCGCCACTCGCTTCGCGCGCGGATGATGCTCCCGATGCACGGCCTTCAGTCGTCCCAGCGCCAGGTGTGTATAGATCTGCGTGGTGGCG
>Ga0187863_10001585_pt1 | contig 17954 bp, 16 predicted proteins | sample June2016WEW_11_1_FD_132975 | JGI IMG/M metagenome (GOLD analysis project Ga0187863, IMG submission 132975) | Peatland microbial communities from SPRUCE experiment site at the Marcell Experimental Forest, Minnesota, USA - June2016WEW_11_10 | ecosystem: Environmental > Terrestrial > Soil >... | reverse complement strand
TCGACGCCACGCTGGGCGATTGGGTGAACGAAGTGGAACGCGTGCAATTGATGCTCCGGCTCACACCCCGACTTCGCCAAAAATACCAAGACTAGCTTGTTGGGTTGTCACGACCGCGACGATCCGAGGTTCGGTGCGGGGCTGTCGCCAAGGTGCACTCCATCGAACGGGGACGCTGGGCTCCCATCTGCGGTAAGCGCGTTCGGGAATTCCACCGCAGATTTCCGATTTGGCGGGAACACTTGAAATCCATCACGAGATAGTGCTTGGCAAACTTCGATGTGGGCCGGATCACTCAGAAGCCGAGCGCAACAGTGCGACATCAATAAGCAGGTTTCAACTCGATGGAGAAGTGTTGTTTGACGTAATTGGGGGAAAATAGGTAACCCATAAGAACCTGTACCAAAGTGCACATGTCGTCTCCCCGCCATGCTATAGCCTCGAGGAGAAGTTTACTGCACGTGAAGATCGGCCATAAATGCTTAAAGTCCCCTCAAACCGGAACCAAGCGCGATAAAGGGCATTTTCATGCCAGAGGGAACAGAGACCCTAAGGTAGCTGTTTTTGCGCATTGGTCTTTCGAGCGCGCGGTTACGCGGATCGAAACGGAGCAACAATTGTCAAGTCGACACGACAGACTGCCGATTTTGACGCTGAGGATGATTCTATCAATCATGGTTGGGGTCTTGTGTGTCAATACAGCCTTGGGCCAGCAGCAACCGCAGACGGACGTGAGCCAATTGAGCATTGAAGATCTCGGGAATGTGAAGGTCGAGACCGTTTATGGTGCTTCCAAATTCCTTGAGAAGGTCGCCGACGCGCCCGCGTCTGTAACGGTTGTAACTGCCGAGGAAATCCGGAAATATGGATACCGAACCCTGGCGGATGTAATTAAAAGCGTTCGCGGATTCTATGTGATCTACGACCGCAACTACACTTACGTGGGGGTTCGGGGTTTTTCGCAGCCGGGAGATTACAACGCGCGCATTCTTTTTCTGGTGGATGGCCATCGTGAGAATGACAACATCTTCGATGGAGCCTACGTCGGCACGGAATTTCCGGTCGACATCGATTTGATCGATCACGTCGAATTTATCCGTGGGCCCGGATCAGCGGTTTACGGAACCGGGGCATTTGTTGCCGTAATCAACGTGATTACGAAACGTGGTCGCGACATAAATGGGTGGGAAATCTCTGGCCAAGGAGGAAGCTGGAACACTTATGAAGGGCGCGTTAGCTACGGACACCGGTTCAACGACGCGGAGACGCTGCTCTCCGGGACTTTCTATAAGAGCGTCGGCCAGAAGCGCCTGTTCTTCCCAGAGTTTGATTCTCCGGCAACCAACAATGGCATCGCCGTCGATGCGGACGGCGATGAGTCATATAGCGTGTTTGCGGACGTGATTCGAGGCGATTTCGACATTCATGCGGTACTGAATTCGCGCACGAAGCACATTCCTACGGCGTCGTTCGGCACAGTATTCAACGATCCGCGAACAGAAACCACCGATGCCCGGCGATACGTCGACCTTCAATACATGCACACCCTCGGGAGCAAGTGGGACATTCTGGGCCGCGCCTCAATCGATTGGTATGGGTATAGCGGACTATACATTTACGACTATGCGGGTACGGGCATTCCGCCATTTACGCAGAATATTGATCGGGCGACCGGGATGTGGTCGGATTTCGAGTTTGATGCCTCCCGAGTACTCTACAACCGTCACCGAGTGGTGCTCGGGGCCGAATTCCGCGACGATTTCAAACAGAACCAGTCGAACTACGATTTAAAGCCATACCTTCTCTATTTGGATAATCACAATACTTCGAAGGACGTCGCGTACTACTTTCAAGACGATTTTTCGGTCCGAAAGAATCTAATCCTGGTTGGAGCGTTGCGGAGCGACTGGTATCAGCAATTTGGGAACACCTTCAGTCCGCGGCTGGGTCTCATTTACGCGCCCAACGATAAGACACGCTTCAAAGCGATGTTCAATCAGGCTTTCCGGGCTCCCAATCGCTACGAAGAATACTATGTGAGCAGCAGCAACAGTACTGCGAATCCCTCCCTGCGGCCGGAAAGGGTCAGTAGCTACGAATTGGAAGTGGACCGGAACCTTGTCAGAGATCTGCATTTCACCGGCTCGGCCTTTGTGAATCGGATGGACAATCTGATCGCCCCGGACTTCAACCCTGCGACCGGCCGTCTGGAATACACAAACGAATCCATTCTGCATACCAGGGGACTTGAGCTCGAATTGGACGGACGGTTGGCTGGTGGCTTGGAGGGGAGTGCGTCGCTTTCCCTTCAAAACTCCCGAGCGCTGGGAACCCCATTTGTTGCAAACTCGCCGCATCAACTGGGGAAGGCAAATCTGAGTATCCCTTTGTGGAGGAGCAAATTTTTCACCAGTGTCGAAGGACAGTACACCGGTCGAAGGACGACGGTTTCGGGGCCTGTCCTCGGAAGTTTTGCGGTGGCAAATGCGACGCTGCTAGCCCGGCATCTCGGGAGAAACTTCGATGTCTCCGCGAACGTCGATAACATTCTCGACAAGCGTTACACCGAATCGGGAGGCCTCGAACTTAAAGAAGTCTCCATTCCGCAGGATGGGCGAAGCTTTCGATTGAAGCTGATGTACCGATTTTCTTCCCGGTAAGCACGAACAGGTCTGCGTGAAATGAGGACTATGAAAGGGATTCGCGGGACGCGAAGGCGAGACGCACTGGGTTGGCCCCGCGGTTATGTTGTCGTTCCATTTTTCTTTTTCCTGCTGGTGGCGCCGATCGTGAACTTGAAGACTGCGGCGGGCGCGCAAGACTATCAAGCAAACGAGTATGACATTAAGGCGGCGTACTTGTTCCAGTTTTCGAACTTTGTGGAGTGGCTTGAATTGGACAGCGCAAACTTGCATGCGCCCATGCGAGTTTGCATCCTTGGCCAGGATCCGCTGGGCGGGACGCTCTCGCGAATGATTGCGGATCATCCTTCCAATGCCCCCTCTCTGGTGCTGCGGAGTGTTCGGCGTGGCGAACCGATTGCCGATTGTCAGATTCTCTACATCAGCCGGTCGGAGGGAAAATACATACCCCAAATTCTGGGTTCTGTGCGAAACGCGAGCGTGCTGACGGTGGGAGAAACTGAACAGTTCGCAGCAGAGGGCGGAATCATTCAGCTGGTGATGGAGGAGAATCGAATAAAATTCAAGATCAACCCCTCGGCAGCGTCAAAAGCGAGAATCCGAATCAATTCCAGATTACTCGCACTGGCGCAGATCGTTGGTCCCCACGATCAGTCATCACTTCGCACAGGGAAACCACCGGGGATCTGATTCCCAGGAACTCGCAGCCTCGCCACCAATGGCACACGTTCTGGAACGCCAGCGACGAACCGGCAAGTATTCTAGAGATCATTTCTCCAGCCGGGTTCGAGCGCTTCTTCAGTGAGCTTTCCGATTTGGGCGGTGTCACCAACGTCGAGCCGTCCGCGTTGGCTAGTTTGTGCGCACGGTACGCCCTTGAGATGATGCCTGAGAGCGTGCCCGAATTGCTCCAACGTTTTCAGCTCCGCTTCCCTGGCGATCGGGTGGCGTTGAGCGCCGGTGGGTAGATTCGGATTTTGTCCGTGGAGGGATTCCACGCGCATAAGTGTGTATTCGATCGCCTTTTCAGCCTGAGTCAGCTGGCCATTCATCCATGGTGTCTTCTGCCACATCTTTCATGACCGCCACGACTTCAAGCGTCCTGGTCACACCGGATGAATCGCGTACCGCTTTCCGCACTTCGTAGGGGGTGGGAGTTCCTTCTTGCTATCTGACCCTAGTCTGGATTTGCCGGGACGTGGCCATGATAGACTCCCTCCCGCTAGACACATATCGCAACGCACTGAGCCCCGCCGGTCCCGAGTCCTGCGGGGCTTTTAATTTGGTCAATGGTCTAGCCAACACGCGGGCATCTACAGCGATCCCTGTATTAACCGTTGGGGCTCATCTGGCAACATGTCGAACTTTCGGGCGAGGGAGGAGAATACGCTTGATAGCACTTGACGGATGATTACAGTATCCGTTGGAAACCTAAGTTCATGTCGCCGTCGTCGCCGAGTTTTCTTGAAGGATCGGGCACATGAGTTCAGTGCAACGCTATGAAATCTTCCAGAAGCTTCCCTGTAAACAGGCCACGTGGGTGGAGACGGCAACAAGTCTGGAAGATGCAATGAACCGCCTGAACGAGCTAACGCTGATGTTTCCCGCCGACTACTTCATTCTCGATTGCGAGAACTCACACTTTATCGTTCCGTTCCGATGCCAAGGCTCCGAAAGGCAGAGATGTCTTATGTTTTAGTGAGAAGGAAACAGCTGCCATTTTCGTAAAACGATGTCTGAATCTCGAACTACGCAGCGGGAAGCCTTGATTAACAAGAGGCGCAGCCAGCGGGTGGTGACCCGAATCCGGGTACAGGTGCGGGGACGGACGGCGATGTTTCATGTCAGAGCTGAGCCCCACCTTTTGGGTAGTAAATGCCCATGGTGCGCTTATTGCTCTGGCTATGAAGGTGCAACCGAACGAATTACGTGCTATCGGGAACTGGAAATACTGCGGAAGAAAGGCAAGGCCGAGTTGTCCGGGTCAGGACGGAGGAGGGTTGCCTGCTGGCAATCACTTCGGTGATCTATCTCATCGTACTTGTCGCATTCTTCATCGTGCAGCACGACGTGCTGATCGCTGGCAAGATTACGGGATCGGTCATCGACTGGAGTCCCGAGAAGCCGGGGGCGTTCGGGATGAGACCCGTCAATGGGGAGTGGAACGGGGTTGCTCATGAGCGGCACTCTTAAGCCTGAAACACATTCACACATCGAAACGGACTAACGTCCTTCCGTGACCGAGAGAGAACCGGAGTGGCTTTAAAGAAAGAATCGCACCGTCGACGCGGCACACTGGAATCTGCTGGCGGACAGGCGGTTGGAACAGCCTTCCTATGGCCGGTGAAACGTCCTACGCGACGACTCCCTTCGCCGCTGGGCGAGATCGACAAGACATCAGAAAAAGCCACTTGAAATCCGCTGCATCGGAGGTTTTGCGCTTCCTTTTGATATTACGGGATTCCGCGCACAGCCGGAGACATCGACACTACTTGCAGAGGGCGGAGTTATTAAGGATTCCGCCACCGCTCGGTCTCAAGTCCCGAGGCGGCGTGCTACGCGGACCAAGCTGCGACACAGAGACAAGACAGACACTCCCTTGCCGCAAGGGATGCTGGTTCATCAAAGCGCAACATTGACGATCGATACTGCCCTGCTCGATGCCCGGCAGATTTTCATCCGCGCCCATCAGGAGTCTGCCGAGACGCGCGGTAGCTTCCTATTCGCGGAATTGTCAGGCAAAATGAGGTTAGTCGATGGCCGATTTTCGGAGGACTTGAATGCTGGATGAAGGTGTCTGGGCGGAAATCAAGGTGGCTGGCGAGCACTTGAGGCTTTTCTCTGAGCACAACGCGCAGGGCGTGCAGACCTCCGTGTTCGACGTGAACGCAAAGAAATGGATCGTTCCTTCCGAGCCGGTCGACGACATCGAAGAAGGGAAAGAGAAAGCCACCGAATACGCGAAAGTTCACCTGCGGCGCGCCAACGTCGAGCTCCCGCCGCTGGTCTGGAAAAGAGCCCGCTCGGCGTGAAGTCGTCTCCCCGCTGAGAGAATATTCCGAAGTCTTGCTCTCGGGCCTGAATTCCTCGCGTTACTCGCTTCCGTTGCATCCACCGATCCGTCCGGCTGCGGTTCTTTTCAATTTGGATACAATGGTGCGGGAGCCTAGCTCCAGCTATCTCGGGACCGCCAATCTTCTGATTGGCGGTGTAGAAACTCGGTTCAGCAGAGTTCCCAGGAATAGAGAATCTGTAGCTGCGAGAGAATGTCGTTGACCGTCCGGCTGAAAAAAATTCGGCTGATTTCGTCAGGAGTGGTCGCGGTGCTTCTCTGCGCGAGCGCGGCACCGATCCCAGCCGCGCCACAGAACGAAGACGCCCGGTCTCCCGCGCCCACGAGTTACTCGCGCACGCTCGGCCCTTATTCAATTGACGGCGCGAGCTTCACCGTGAAACTCAGCGTCATTTGCTACAAGGGGACGCGCCACGCGGGACCATGCAACGAAGACGATGAAGAAACCGTGAAGTCGATGAAGATCGAAGACGAAGCTGGCAAGACCTGCTTCCACACGTCGTTCCCCGTGGCGTTCGCGCACCAGGTGGAGCGGCACGTTGTCGCGGTGGCACGGCTCGAAGGGCACGACCATCAGGCCCTCGAACTCCAGTTCGAGAAATTGCCTTCACACGCGAACACGGGGATATCGATCCAACTGTTTGGCGTGCGCGATGGCACGCTGCAGGCGTTCAACGACGATCCCTTCGAATTCTATGGTGGGCTCGGCGATCTTCCCATGGGATCGTCAAAAGATTCCCGGCGTCTGCTTGACGGCGACGCGTTGCCCATCTTCTTGCTCACCAACTATTTCTATATCGAGCAGCGGGTGCGCGTGAACTGGAAGGATTTTCGACTGGAGCCGCAGGAAACGGGTGAATTCGAAGTGGCCCAACAGTCGCCTTACAGTCGCAAGCCCGATATCGAAGCGGATGGCTACATTCACCTGTATGCGTCGCCGGACCAAAATGCGTCGCAGGCTGGCCTGTCCGTAACTCCGCAATCAAGCGTGCAAGTCTTGCGCGCCATCTTCCGCGGAAGCCCTTCCGAGGAGCATTCCTCAGCCAGTGATACGTGGCTCCAAGTCTCCGTCGACGGCAAGGTGGGCTGGATCGTCGGCCTCGACGACTACACCGCCCTAGGCCTGAGCGCGGCTCATTGAGCGAGTCTCCCAGGTGTGCCTCATATTTCGTCCATTCGGCCACAACCCGATGCCCCACTGCATAGCCGCTTCCAACGAAGGCAGGTAAGCAGGGTAGACCTCGTTCTTCTCGCTGGCGAGGTTCTCCGCGGCCGTCGTGCCCGGCGGGGCTGGTCGAAGTTGCTCGCTGTTCGCAACAGAAAATCCGCACGAATGGCGAACTGCTCCGCTGCCGGAGAATGGGCGATTTCCATCCTCGGGCGAGATGCCCGCAATTCCATCCAGCAGCCAGTGGCCTTTGCTCAAGTCGAATTGGGCACTCATCCTCGGCGTCGTCAGATTTACGCCTGGGCGGATATTCTCCGGTCCCACGGCCACGGCGCTTTTCTGAGCCGTCGAGATTTGCCCCGACCGGACGGCTCATTGCAGGGACGTCAATGACCCGATCGAGATGATCGCGTTCCACCCAGAATTGCAGTCGCCTGGTGTATCGCCGGTGTCCTTTTCCAACTCGAAGTAGGCGACGTCGCCCACCCCTCATCTTCCCTCATCGGCGACCGCATGGGCTGCGGCGGACTCATGGTAGAGTGGGCGATCAAGCTCATGCACGGGTGATCCTCACAGGGAGGCCAAGTGGCTTATCGAGATTTGCGCGATTTTGTGCGTACGCTGGAAAAGAAGGGGGAGTTGAGGCGGATTTCGGCTGAGGTTGATCCCGTCCTCGAAATCACGGAGATCACCGACCGCACCCTAAAGGCTCGTGGCCCCGCCCTTTTGTTCGAGCGGCCGAAGGGTTCGAAGGTCCCCGTCGTCACGAATCTTGTGGGAACAGAACGCCGTATGAACCTCGCGCTGGAAGTGGACTCGCTGGATGAGATCGCCGATCGCATCTCCGTCTTCCTTGAAATGCAGTCCCCGCAGGGAATCCTCGAAAAGGTGAAGATGCTGCCGAAGCTGGCCGAAATTGGTTCGTTTTTCCCCAAAATCGTGCGCAGCGGCGATTGCCAGGAGGTGGTTCACACGGAGCGCTTCTCGCTCCTCGATTTTCCCATTTTGCAGTGCTGGCCGCAGGACGGCGGGCGCTACATCACCTGGCCCATGGTAATCACGAAGAATCCAGAGACGGGGAAGCGAAACACCGGTTGCTATCGCATGCAGGTCTTTGACCAACGCACCACCGGAATGCACTGGCAAACACAAAAGCACGGGGCTGAGCATTTTCGCAGCGCCCGCGCGAAGAATCGGGAAGGGAAAATCGATGTCGCCGTGGCTATCGGCGCCGATCCGGCCACGTGCCTCGCCGGAATTCTTCCCGTACCGCCGGACATGGACGAATTTCTGTTCTCAGGGTTCTTGCGGCGTGAGCCGGTGGAGCTGGTAGGTTGCAAGACGGTTGATCTCGAGGTCCCGGCCAACGCAGAGATCGTGCTAGAGGGATACGTGAGCCTTGGCGAACTTCGCACCGAAGGACCGTTTGGCGACCACACCGGATTCTATTCGCTTGAGGGTGAATACCCGGTTTTCCATGTGACCTGCATAACGCATCGCAAAGACCCGCTCTATCTGACGACTATCGTGGGGCCTCCGCCGCAGGAAGACTATTTCATCGGCCACGCCATCGAGCGCGTCTTCCTCCCCGTGATGAAGATGCAGCATCCGGAAATCGAGGACGTGGCAATGCCCGCCGAAGGAATCTTCCAGAATTTGATGATCGTCTCGATTCGCAAAAGCTATCCGGGGCACGCCCGTAAGACGATGAACGCGATCTGGTCGCTGGGGCAAGCCATGTTCACCAAGGTGATCGTAGTGGTGGATCATGACGTGAACGTGCAAAATCCGGGCGAAGTCGTCTGGAAGGCGTTGTGCGCAATTGATCCAGAGCGCGATATTCAATTTGTGCTTGGACCGGTCGATACGCTCGACCACGCCGCACGCCGTCAGGATTTTGGCTCAAAGATGGGCATCGACGCGACCAGGAAGTGGCCGGAAGAGGGATACACGGGACGCTGGCCTGACGAAATAAAGATGGACGAGAATACCAAGAAACGTATGGACGCACTGTGGGCGAAACTAAAATTCGTAAGCGACAAATAGTAGACGTGAAGAGAAGAGTGAAACGCTTCACTAAGGTCCCAACCCAAACCCCGCGGCGACTCAATTCTCCGCAGGGACTCAGAATAAAGGCTTTGCGCCGCCGATTGGAAGTGCCGGCCGCACGCCGCTTATCCATCGGAAGCCCCTGTTGCTTCCCGGCCAGGTTTTATCAATAGCACACGCACCCGGTACGTTTTCTTGACAGGTTCTATTGCAGATGCAATAAACAGTTCAAGGACGAGCAGTACCGGGATTCATAGTACTGCCAACCGTCAGAATTTGGGGTCGGCTTTTTCGGGTATCTGGGGAAGCAAATCGGTGAGTCACATGCGCTTTCTGAAATAGCAGGGCTTCCGGCGGGGGTTACTGCGGGCTTGCACGCGCGAAGGAGCGAGAGGCTGCACGATGTTCAATCTGGGGAAAACGAGGTCGCTAGTTGGCCTGGATATTGGCTCGAGTTCGGTGAAAGCGGTCGAACTGAAGAAGGCCAAGGGGGGATACGAGCTCGTGAGCTTCGGCCTCGAGCCTCTCGCGCAGGACACTGTAGTGGACGGCGCGATCATGGATGCGCCCTCAGTCGCCGAAAAGATCGTATCAATCTTCGACAACCAGAAGATCAAGTCCAAAGATGTCGCCACGTCTGTCTCGGGCCATTCCGTCATCGTCAAGCGGGTCAGCATGCCGCTGATGACCGAAGAAGAGCTCTACGACCGCATTCAAGCCGAGGCCAGCCAGCACATCCCGTTTGACATTGCCGACGTGAATTTAAGCTACCAGCTTCTCGAAAGCACGGAAAACCAGATGGATGTGCTTCTAGTGGCGGTCAAGAAAGACAAGATTCTGAACCATACAAACGTGCTGGCGCAGGCGGGGAAGACGCCTGTGGTGGTCGACATCGACGCCTTTGCTTTGCAGAACAGCTTTGAGCTCAACTACGAGCCCGATGCTTCGCAGGTGGTCGCGCTGCTCAATGTGGGTGCGAGCGTGATGAATATCAACATCATCCGCGGCTGGACACCTCTTTTCACGCGCGACGTTTCCGTGGGCGGGAACCAATATACTGACGCGCTTCAAAAAGAGCTCGATCTGAGCTTTGAAGACGCCGAAAAATTGAAAATGGGCGGAAGCCTGCCGGGCGTGAACGAGGAGCAGCGCACGGCCATTCTGCGCTCGGTTTCCGACATTTTGATCCTGGAAATTCAGAAGACCTTCGACTTCTTCCGCGCGACGGCCAGCGGCGAAAATATTCGCCGGATTTACGTGGCCGGCGGAACGGCGCGCGTTCCCGGGTTGCTCGACCTGCTGAAGGAAGAATTTGCCATGCCGGTCGAGGAACTGTATCCCTTTCGAAAGGTTTCCATCGTTCCCGGGCGTCACGATGAAAATGAACTCCGGGAACTGGCGCCGCGCCTGGCCATCGCCGTAGGCCTGGCGCTGAGGAGTTTTGACACGCCATGATTCGGATCAACCTATTAGGCCAGGCGCGCCCCAAAGCCGCCAAGAGCACAGTACCGCTCGAGGCGACCATGCAGATCGTATTTGCTTTGCTGGCTATCGGTGTCGCGCTCGCGGTCTTGGGCATCACGTATTACCAACAGAAAACCGAGCTCGACCGGACGAACGCCAAGATTGCCGCCCTGCGAGCTGAAAGGGCGAGCCTGGAGCAGATCAAGCAGGACGTGGACCGCTTCGAAAGCCAGAAAAGCGTTCTTCAGCAGCGGATTGATGTGATCGAGACTCTGCAGAAGAATCGCAGCGGCGGCCAGGACCTGCTGCAAATGGTCGCCACCACCGTCGTGCGTGTCGATAACGTCTGGCTCACGTCGCTCAATCGCAGCGGCAATTCCATCGAACTGCAAGGCGAGGCGGGCTCGATCAATGCCGTGGCGAATTTCATTACACAGCTTAAGAGGTCCGGTTACTTCGACAACGTGGAAATCAAACAAGCCACCGAGGACGACATCGTCCAGTCGGTGGAGACCTATGGCTTCTCCATGAGCGCCGCCATCAGCCAGCAAAACCCTGCCAAGACACAGCCGACCGGCGCGATCCAAACTCCGCCGCCGGCCAAGGGAGGAAGGAGCTAATCATGGCGACCAGTTTTCGAGATTGGCCCTGGCCCCTGCAGGCTCTGTTCTACCTTGGCCTTGCCATCGTCCTAATTCTGGTAGGTTTCTACGTTCCGGGATTGCCGCTCAGCAACGTCCGCATGCAGCTTCAGAATGCCCAGGCTGAAATGAAACCGCTGGAAATGGACGTCCAGAACCTGCGCGTTTACAGGCAGCGCCGGGCCGAGCTGCAGTCGGAAATGGATGCGCTGCAAAAGCAGCTGGCCACCCTGCAAACAATCGTCCCCGAGGAGAAACAGACCGACCAGTTCATCCTCATGATTCAGAGCGCCGCGGTCAGCTCGGGCGTCAGCATACGAAAATTGACGGCGATGCCGATTGGGAACAAGCCGTATTACTTCGAGATGCCTTTCGGTATTGACGCAGATGGCCCTTATTATTCCGTACTGGACTTTTTTGCGCGGCTGGGACGCTTGTCTCGCATCATCAACGTCGGTGATTTGAAGCTCACCGCCGTTGCAAAGGGCAGCACGAACAAGTTCCGGATGACTCCGGGAACGTCGGTAAACGGAACGTTCACCATTACCACGTTCTACACGCAACCAGCAGCTGCACAGGCGACCCCGGTTTCCGGGCCCGCCGCGGCACGGCGATAGGGCGATTACGATGAAACTCGCAAACATATCCGCGAAACTCACACCGTGCGTGGCCATTTGCATGTGTTTAGCCGCCGGTCTTGCAGGGCAGAGCAAGCCGGCAAGCCCCGCCCACAAGTCGATAGCCAAAGCAGCCGCACCGAGCGCGCCGCCGGCCAAGGACACCCCGGCGGGTGCTGACTCCGCTCCTTCCGCGGAGAAAGCGCCGTCGGCTGGCAGGCGCGATCCATTCTCGCCCTTGATCAGCGAGAGGAAGGAAGGCGGCAACATGGAGCATTTGCCGCCCGGCAAGGCGGGACTGGTGATCACGACGGTAAGGGTGGACGGCACGGTGCGTTCGCAGGAAGGCATGATCGCTGTACTGTCGAATGCCGAGCAGCACGTGTATTTCGTCCGCGAAGGCGATCAATTGTACGACGGAGATGTGGACAAGATCGGTTTGGACGGGGTCACGTTTCGACAGAACTCGAAAGACGCGTTCGGAAAGCCGGTTGAGCGGGTCGTGACGAAGCGAATCTACGCGAGTGCAGGAGAGCAGCAATGATGATTGGGCGAGCATGGGGGCTGGGAGCGCTGGTCGTGCTCGGCCTAATATTGTCGAACGGGACGTTGTGGGCAAACGACGGCGCGGCGGTGCGTGTGAAGGCTCAGGCCAGCGACGGCATGGTGCGCTTGGAAGTGAAGGCGGATGTGCCATTTGAATACACCACCTATCGCGCCAGCGAGAGCCTCTATGTGATCGACCTGGCAGGTGTATCGGCGGGGGATGCGGCGGGTGTTCGCGTGGTTCCATCGGATCTTCTGAAAAGCTACCGGCTGTCGGCCTACACCGCGGGGGGCAAACCGGTTGTGCGGCTGGAAGTGCTGCTCAACTCAGGCGTGCAGCCGAAGCTGGAACGCACCGATGCCCAAGACTTAGACATTCTGGTTTCGCGGGACGCGAGCGCTGAGGCGGGAGCCGTGACACGCCCGGTGATCCCCGCGGAGAAGCCTGCCGCGATTCCGGTGGCGATCAAGACTGCGGAAGGCAAGAGTGCGGAACCGAGCTTTGGCTCGATTCAGCAAGTGAACCTTGCGGAGAATGGCGACCAAACCAACGTGAACGTTCTCGGCTCGGGGCCGCTGAACTACCGCGCAAGCCATCTTCAGAATCCCGACCGGATCGTGCTCGATTTCTCGGGTTCGTCCCTGAATACATCCGTACGGCACATTGCCAGCAATCTGGACCCGGTACGCGAGATTCGCCTGGCGCAGTTTACCCCGGAGATTTCGCGGGTGGTAATCGATCTGCGGCAGCCAGCGCGGTACAACATCAATACGGCGGGAAATGCGGTTACGGTGGTATTCGAGCCGAGCCCGTCGGGAGGAGCGGCTGCGAATTCCGCGACCTCGCCGGAAACATCGAATTTGATGAGGACGAAATCCAAGATTGAGTCGCGAGCTCCAGAGCAGCTCACGCCGGTGAAGGCCGGAGAGGTACCGTTGCCGGCTGCCGCTCTGCCGGAGGGCTTGACGCAAAATTCCTCGGCGCTCGCCACCCGCGTTCCGGCAGCTCCGCAGTCACCCATGGAAGCAGCCGCGGTAGCAGCGACCCTGGCGAAGCCAGCTCCGGCATCGCAGCCGGCGGGTCCGGCAGCAGCTGAATCGCCGGCTCCGGCGCCAGCGGTTTCCATTGAGCCAAGGAGCACGTCGGCACAGCAAGCGCAGACTCCGGCGCCGGCGGCGAATGGCAAATATTCGGGTGAACCTATTTCGGTGAATTTGAAGGATGTTGATCTGCGGGACTTCTTCCGGTTGATCCACGAAATCAGCGGCCTCAACGTCGTGGTGGACCCGAGCGTCAAGGGTGCACTGACCATCGTGCTCGATGATGTCCCGTGGGACCAGGCCCTCGATATCGTGCTGCACAACAATGACCTCGATAAGCAGCTCGAAGGCAACGTTCTGCGAATTGCCACCAAAGATACCCTTCGAAAGGAAGCCGAGGAAAGCCGGGATTTGGCGCGAGCGCAAGCGGAAGCAGCCGACATCGTAACGACGACGCGGCGGCTCAGTTACGCCAAGGCCACGTCGATCGCCATCACCATGAAGAAATTTCTTTCAGCCCGAGGCGACATCCTGGCCGACGATCGCTCGAATACCTTGATCATCCGGGATATCCCATCGACGTTTCCCGTATTGGACAACTTGTTGCGCCAGCTTGACCGGCGGTCTCAGCAGGTGGAAATCGAGGCGCGCGTCGTGGCCGCCAACCGTTCGTTTTCTCGCGAGTTGGGGACCGAACTGGGCATTTCGACGAGGGCCGGAAATAATGCCGTGGCCGGAGACAATGCCGTAGGCGCCAGCCCGACAACCTTTACGCCGTCGCCGCCGGTGGTCGTCGGGACGGGCGGAACCAGCACAACCGGTGGTCAGATACCCCTTCTGACCAGCCTGGAGACGACAGTACCCACGAGCGGCATCCAGTATTTGTTTGCGTCGCCTAATTTCGCGTTGGATTTCGTGATTGATGCGGCGGAGCAGAGAGGCGTCGGCAAGCTGCTCTCGAAGCCCAAGGTCATTACGCAGAATAACGAGAAGGCAACCGTCAAGCAGGGGACCAAGATTCCCGTGCAGACGGTGGTAAACAACACCGTTTCGGTCCAATTCGTCGATGCGGTATTGGAACTCGATGTGACGCCGCAGATTACGGCCGACGGCACCGTATACATGGATGTGACCGTGCAGAACGACCAGATCGATCAGGCTATTCCCCGCGTGCAGGGCATTCCGGCAATCGATACGCAATCGGCGGAAACCAAGGTTACGGTCACCGACGGGGCGACCGTCGTAATCGGCGGAATTATCGTCACCCAGCAACAGACCGCCATCTCACAGGTGCCGCTTGTCGGCAGCATCCCGGTGCTTGGGAACCTGTTCAAGCACACGACGGTAAGCTCGACGTCGCAAGAGCTGCTCTTCTTCCTTACTCCCAGAATCCTTCCGATGTAACATAGTTGGTCGTGGAGTCTGACAGTTCAAATTCCCGCCGGAGCCGGATTGATCGGCTCCGGCTTTTCTTTTCCGAACTTCGCGCCGACGCGCTGCTGATATCCCATCCCGCGAACATCCGCTATCTCTGCGGATTTTCCGGCAGCGCGGGGTTGCTGCTGGTCGAAGCGTCCGGAAGCGTGCTGTTTACCGACAGCCGCTACACGTTCCAGGCGCGGGAGGAGGTTTCCGGCGCTCGAATCCACATAGCCAAGAAGGGACTGCTGCGGGCCGCCGGCGGAACTCTCCAGTCGCGAAAGGGGCGTTTATCTGTCGGATTTTCCAGCAGCCACCTGACCGTAGCTCAAATGGCTGTGCTTCGGAGCGCATCGGGTGGCCGAGTACGCTGGGCAACCGATGCGAATACTGTCGAGAAGCTTCGCGCCGCCAAAGACGATCAAGAGGTAGCCACCATGCGCGAGGCCGCGATACTGATTAGCAAGGTCTTTGAGAGTACTCTGCCCTCCATCGAGCCGGGCATCAGCGAGCTTGAGCTGGCAGGCCAACTGGAACTCACCATGAAGCGGCTGGGCGCCTCGGGTCCGTCGTTTGAGACGATCGTAGCCTCCGGGGCACGCTCGGCCTGGGCGCACGCGCACCCGACGCCTAAGCCGCTGCGGAAAGGCGAGTTGGTCGTGATGGATCAGGGTGCTATACTGCACGGCTACTGCAGCGATATGACCCGTACGGTCTTCCTCGGACATGCTCCCCAGAAGGTTCGTCGCCTCTATCGCGCCGTTCTAGAGGCCCAGGAAGCAGCCAAGAAGGCAATCCGACCCGGTGTAACGGCGGGAGCTGTGGACGCAGCGGCCCGAGGGGTTTTGAAACAGTATGGCCTAGCCAAGTACTTCACCCATAGCACTGGCCACGGGCTTGGCCTCGAAGTTCACGAAATGCCTCGAATTGGCCGGGGCGAAAAATTTATAATCCAGAAGGGAATGGTCTTGACGGTTGAACCTGGTGTTTACCTCGAAGGGTTAGGCGGGATACGCATCGAGGACGACGTCGTGGTGACCGAGACTGGATCATTGGACTTGACGACCGCTTCAAGAGAGTTTCTCGAACTCTAATGGCCAAGAAAACAAAACAAGCGGCGAGTCCCCTATCCGGGCGCGGTGTGGACCTCGCGGAAGTTGAGCGCCTGCTCGATTTCATGGAGGCGCACCATCTTGAGCAATTTGAATACGAACGAGACGGTTTTCGAGTTCTGCTTAAGAAAGCGTCCGCCCTATTGCCTGTGCCATCGCCGCCTGATAGTCGGCGCCCGGTGCTCGCAGAACACCCCAGCGCCGAGGCGGCGATGGCGGCCGCCGTTGCCTCTGCCTACTCACCCTCGTCGACTGGAGTTCGGTCGGCGGCCGAGAAGATGGAAGACCTCCACGTGATCAAGTCTCCGATTGTGGGCACATTTTATTGGGCCGCAAGTCCTGGCGCGGAACCATTTGTTACGGTCGGGGCCGGCGTCGAGCCGGGCCAGGTGCTTTGCATCATCGAAGCGATGAAGCTGATGAACGAAATCGAATCGGATGTTGCAGGGGAAGTGGCCAAGATTTTCCCGGACAACGGCAGCCCGGTGGAATATGGCCAGCCTTTGTTTGGCATCCGGCTGAATCGCAAGAACTAGTTTCGGGCCCTTCCCTACGGGACAATTTATCGCTCTTTCGCTTTGTAAATCACCGCGGATTTTTTTCAGGGTATACTCGCAATCGAATGTTCCGAAAAATCCTCATCGCCAATCGCGGAGAAATCGCGCTGCGTGTCCTGAGCGCCTGCAAGGAATTGGGCATTGCGACGGTCGCCGTATATTCCGAGGCGGACCGCCACTCGCTGCATGTGCGGTTTGCCGATGAGGCGATTTGTATCGGGCCTCCGCGGAGCAGTGAGAGCTATCTGAACATTCCTCAGGTAATCAGCGCGGCGGAGATTGCGAACGTCGACGCGATCCATCCAGGCTATGGTTTCCTCTCCGAGAATGCCAATTTTGCCGAGGTTTGCGAGGCGTCGCACATCACCTTTATCGGGCCTTCGCCCAATGTAATCCGCATGATGGGTGAGAAGGACCGGGCGCGCGCCGAGATGTCGGCGGCCGGACTTCCGATCATTCCGGGAAGTCCTGGAGTGGTCGCCGACGAGCAAGCGGCCAAACAAGTCGCGGCCGAGATCGGGCTTCCGGTGATGATCAAGGCCGCCGAGGGCGGTGGCGGGCGGGGAATGCGGGTGGTGCGCAAGCAGAGTGAATTCAGCGGAGCCTTTCAGACCGCGCGTGCCGAGGCGGAGCAGGCTTTCGGCAGCCCCCACGTATATTTGGAGAAGTTGATCGAGAGCCCGCGTCATATTGAATTTCAGGTGCTGGGCGACAAGTACGGTAACGTGCTGCACCTCGGAGAACGCGACTGTTCGATCCAGCGGCGGCATCAAAAAGTGCTCGAGGAATCTCCTTCACCGGTCTTGGACCCGGAAGCCCGCTGGGAAATTGGCCGGCAAGTGGTGAAGGCGCTGGAGCGAGTCCGCTATTCGAGCGCGGGCACGGTCGAGTTCCTTCGGGACGCGACGGGAAAGCTCTACTTCATCGAGATGAATGCCAGGATTCAGGTGGAGCATCCCGTGACGGAGATGGTCACGGGAGTCGACCTTGTAAAATCGCAGATACGCTTGGCCGCCGGCGAAACGCTTGCCGACGTGGTCGGGCGTGTGGAATTCCGAGGCCATGCGATCGAATGCCGGATCAATGCGGAAGACGCCGAGACTTTTGTTCCGAGTCCAGGACGTATCACGACGTTCCGCGTGCCGGGCGGTCCGGGAATCCGCGTTGACACCGCAGCACACGCCGACGCCGTGATACCGCCCTATTACGACTCACTGATAGCGAAGCTGATCGCGCACGGTCATGACCGGGCCGAGGCAATCGCGCGGATGCGTGGCGCCCTGGACGGCTTCGTGGTGGAAGGGATCAAGACCACGATTCCCTTGCACAAGCGCATTATCTCTTCTCCGGACTTTGCGGCGGGTAAATTCGACACGCATTTTCTCGAACGACAGCTTGCTGTGGGAGCAAAATAGCGGAGCCACTAATTGTTTCCTGCCCTCTATGCCATTCTCGATCCGAGCTTGACGCCCGAACCAATTGGATTTGCCCGCAAACTTGCCGATGCCGGCGTGCAGCTCATCCAACTGCGGGACAAACGCGGTTCGTCGCGCAAGATTCACGAGCAAGCGCGCGAACTGATGGCCCTCCAAGGACTCGGCGTGCGAATCATTATCAACGATCGC
>Ga0187863_10001584_pt1 | contig 17955 bp, 17 predicted proteins | sample June2016WEW_11_1_FD_132975 | JGI IMG/M metagenome (GOLD analysis project Ga0187863, IMG submission 132975) | Peatland microbial communities from SPRUCE experiment site at the Marcell Experimental Forest, Minnesota, USA - June2016WEW_11_10 | ecosystem: Environmental > Terrestrial > Soil >... | reverse complement strand
GGTCGGTGCCGTCCCGGCCGCTCGGCTGACCGGCGTAGGACATGGGCTGCGACCCCGTCGTCTCCGGCGAGGCATCGCTTGAAGCGGCGCTGGCGAAACGGTCACGCGAGGCAGGCGGAGTCCAGGTGGCCGGGACGAGCGGTGTCGCCGCAAGCTTGATGCTACCCGGAGGGGGCGCCGGCTCGTCCTGGCGCAGCGTCGCCGCCAGAATGCGGTCGTCGGAGCCTTCCATCGGCGCGTGCCCAACATAATCAACGCGCACCCACGTGGTGCCGCGATTGTGGAAATCCAACAGATGCGCGGCCTTGGTGGACACGTCGATAAGGCGGTCGCCGTGATAGGGCCCGCGGTCGTTGACGCGCACGATCAGCGAGCGGCCGTTGGCGAGGTTGGTCACCCGCGCGTAGCACGGCAGCGGCAGCGTCGGATGCGCCGCCGTGATGCTGTCGCGGTCAAAGACTTCGCCATTGGCGGTCAAGCGGCCGTGAAAGTCGTCGCCGTACCACGACGCAAGACCTTCGGCGTGATAGCGCGGGTTCTCTTCCGGAACGTAGACGCGGCCGGCAACCACGTAGGGCGCACCGACTCGGTAGGTGCCGCCGCCCTTGGGCACCGGCTCGCCGTCAGCGACGACTCGCGGACTCGGGGCGACGCCGTAGCGGGGATCGATTCGGCTGGAGTTCGAGCAATTGGCGAGCACGAGACAAAGCGCGACGCAGGCGCCGATCGGCGCAAATCGTCGCAATGCCACGCTGACCCGACCCCGCATCATCCCCCATCCCGTCGCGCCACGGTATTAAACGCGAGTGGTGAGATTGTGGCGAAATTGGGCGAGAGGTTCCGATGGTGAATAGAACCTTGTGAGGCGTGGGTGCCGTTGCCGTCCTGGCGGCGATCCAGGTTTCGCTCTTCCTACACTCCCGCGACGATCGGCACGCCGGCATAGAGCAGGATGAGCAGCACGACGAGACCGCCGATGAAAGCCCCGAAAATAATGTGTGACAATGTTCGCCAATTTGCCGTGAGTGTCTTTTCAACGGAGCCGATGAGTTTAATTGCAAGTGTCGACATTGGCACTGCTGCCTTTCTTACTGTTACTGGCTTTTCTGGGGTCGATGGCGGGCGCGGGGCACCGCGGTCGGGCGCGACTAATCACGGACCGGTTAAAAAGTCCATACCCCGCTACGGCCGTTCGGTTAGCCTCGAAAGGTGCCGCCGCTTCCGCGACGGTTACCGTCAGAGGAGAAACGTCAGTGCAGTGATGAGAAGGACGCCAACCGTCATCATCAGAATCTCAGTGGCGCCGAAAAGCTTGATGGTTTGCAAGGGCACCTCCCAATGTGCCCCCGACCTCCCAAGATGGTAGTAAATACGCCAGAATGGGCAAAATTATGAAGGTGGAAACGTGCGAAGCGCAAAAAGGCGCAATGAGTCCCGATAAGCGACCCCAGCAGCGGAAGTTGCTAGCACGCTGGCAGAGGATATATCGGTAACGTCTTGATTTTGCAGGCGTGGAAGGGTGGCCGAGTGGTTTAAGGCACCGGTCTTGAAAACCGGCAGGCGGGGTAACTCGTCTCGTGGGTTCGAATCCCACCCCTTCCGCCATGTCTTTCAGCATGGCTGGGACGCTTCCTAGGTATCAGACCACGCCACGCATTTTAGCTCGGACGCCGATTTCGGCGCCGGAGCCGAGCGCATATCCGGCGTCGACCGCATCCATGTTGAGATCGAGAAAGCCGCGCGGCGTCTCTGCCCGCACCGCCTGCGCGATGCGTTCGCGGTCGCAGATGCCGCTTAGCGCGACTAAAGCGCCAAGCGCGACGATGTTGGTGACGCGCTCGCTGCCCAGCTCTAGGGCGGTCGCGCTGAGCGGCAGGCGGTGACTGCGGTACTCGCCTTCCGGCAGCTCCGGACAGAGCCTCGTGTCGGCAATGACCAGCGCCCCGGGCTTGAGCAGCGGCCAGGAGCGTTGCACGGCCAGGCGGTCGAGCAGCACCAGATGATCGATGGCCGTCAGCAGCGGAAAGTCGACCTCGCCGTCGGAGATCACCAGGTCGGCGTTGCAGAAGCCGCCGCGCGAGGTCGGCTCGTAGGCTTGCGACTGGGCGACGCGCTTGCCGCTCGCCGCCATCGCGTCCGCCAGCATCTTGGCGCTCAGGATCAGTCCCTGGCCGCCGGTGCCGCCGATGCGGATTTCGATCCGCGATGCGCTCATCGCGGCGCCCCCTTGCCGGCTGGAGCCGCCGCGTCACGCCGATAAGTCGCGCCGTATTCCGGGCGCTCGTTCTTCTGAAGGATGCCGGTCGGCAGCGTGTTCGACCGGAATGGCGTGTCCACGGTGTCGCGATAGGCGCTCGGGCGCAGCTCGCTCTTCTGCCGCAGCATCATCTCGGGGGAAGAGCCCATGTCGTTCTTGCGCCCGAAAATTTCGGTGCAATCGGACAGAACCTCGACGAAGGCGAAGCCGGGATGCTCGAGCCCCGCCTTGATCAGCTCCTTGAGCTTCGGCACGTGCCGCGTCACCTCGCGGCCGACAAAGCCGGCGCCGGCCGCCGCGGCGAGGGCGCAAGCGTCGAAATGCGGTTCGGTATTGCCGAGCGGCGTGGTGGTGGTGAGCCGGGTCTCCGACGTTGTCGGCGACACCTGGCCGCCGGTCATGCCGTAAACTTCATTGTTGAGCATGAGGCAGGTGATTTTGAGATTGCGCCGGCAGGCGTGAATCAAATGATTGCCGCCGATCGCCAGGCAATCGCCGTCGCCGGTAATCACCACGACGCTGAGATCGGGACGCGCCAGCGCCAGCCCTGTCGCGTAGGCGAGCGGCCGCCCGTGCGTGACGTGAAAGGTGTTGGCGTCGATGTAAGCCGACAGCCGCCCGGCGCAGCCGATGCCCGAGACGACCGCGAGCTTGTCCTTGTCGATGCCGAGGTCGTGCACCGCCCATAACAGCGCCCGCAGCGCGATGCCGTGGCCGCAGCCTGGGCACAGGAAGTGCGGCATCATCTCCTTGCGGAGATAATCCCTGATGTCGAACTCCGCGGCCGTGTCGATGAACATCACGCCCCCTGCGCGAGTGCTGCCGCGCGCGCGGCGATTTCCGCCGGTACGATCGGCTCGCCGCTGAACCGATGCAGGCCTTCGACCCGGGTGCCCGCGAGCACGCGCTCCACTTCGAGGCCAAGCTGCCCGGCATTCATTTCCGGCACCAGGACCGCGCGCGCGGTCGCGGCGGCTGCGCGCAGCGCCTGTTCCGGAAACGGCCACAGCGTGATCGGGCGAAACAGCCCGGCGCGTACGCCGTGCGCGCGGCACAATTCGACAGCGCGATTGGCGGCGCGCGCCGTGATGCCGATGGCGACAATTACAACATCGGCGTCGTCGCAATGTAGTCGCGCCGACGCATCGATCGCGCTGCGGTTTAGCTCGAGCTTGGAGAATAGCCGCGACAGATTGCGCGTGACCGCCTCGGGGTTCTGCGTCGGGAAACCGTCTTCGCCGTGCGTCAATCCGGTCGTGTGCGTGCGATAGCTATCGCCGGGGCATGACATCGCCGGAATGCCCGCTGCATCGGCGGCGTAGGGCCGGTAGTCCGCGCGCGGACCGCTCGCCCAGGTGCGTTCCGCGCGCGCGGAATCGTGTGCGATATCGAGCGCGACGGTCTCGGAGAGCTGCGCGAGCACCTGGTCGTAGAGCACGACGACGGGAGACCGGAACGTCTCCGCCAGATCGAAGGCGCGAATGGTTTCGTCGAAAATCTCCCGTACCGATGCCGGCGCCAACACGATGATCGGATAATCGCCATGACTGCCCCAGCGTGCCTGCATCACATCGGCCTGCGCTGGCCGCGTCGGCATGCCGGTGGAAGGACCGCCGCGCATGACGTTGACGATCACGCAGGGAATTTCGGCGCCCGCCGCATAGCCGATGTTTTCCTGTTTGAGGGAAAATCCCGGACCGCTGGTCGCGGTCATCGCCTTGACGCCGCCCATGGAGGCGCCGATCACGGCCGCCATCGAGGCGATCTCGTCTTCCATCTGCACAAAAACGCCGCCCACCTCCGGCAGCCGGCGGGCCAGACGTTCCGCGATCTCCGACGACGGGGTGATCGGATAGCCGGCGAAGAAGCGGCAGCCGGCGGCGATCGCCCCGAGCGCACAGGCGGTGTTGCCCGAAATGAGCTTCAGGGCGCTTTTCCCGGTCAGCGCGGTATCGACGGCGTTCATCGCGCGGTGCCTCCCTCGGAGACGGCAGTCGCCCGGTCGAGATGCACGCGGATGGCAAAATCCGGACACAGCCATTCGCACAGGCGGCAGCCGGTGCATTTTTCCGGTTCGGCCAGTTCCACGATGCGCTCGGCGTTCAGCCGCAGGCACCGCTCCGGGCAAAGCTTCACGCAGATGTCGCAGCTCTTGCACCAAGCGGGCGTGATCTCCAGGCGCACCCGATAGGGCGTGTCCGCCGCCGGCGCGCGCGCCTCGCTCGTCTCGGCCGGGAGCAAGCCGGCGCGCGCCTGCTCGATCCAGCGGCGGCCGCGCCGAAACGCTTCGATGTTCACCGCCACAGTCTTTTTCGGCACGAACTGGGTAACCACCTGCTCCCAGTCCGCAACGGGAAAATGCAGCGCGGCGGAAAGCGCCCCGAGCAGCAAAATATTGGCCGCACGCTCGTTGCCGAGCTCTTCCGCCATGCGGGTCGCATCGATGGCGTATCCTTCCGCAACATGCGCGATCACGTCGGCCTGCGTCTCGTGCACATAGCGCATGGCCGCACCGGGGCGACGATCGCGGCAGGCGAACGGCGGCACGATGCGCTTGGTGTCGCAAATGAAGATGCCTGTCTCGGGCTTGAGATGGGTGAGCCAGCGCAGCCCTTCGGCCCATTCCAGCGCGATCAGGATATCGACCTCGCCCTTGGGGATGGTCGGCGACCAGACCTGCCGGCCAAAGCGCACGTGGCTGAACACCGCGCCGCCGCGCTTGGCCATGCCGTGCACTTCGCTCTGCTTGACGTCGTAGCCCCGCTGCTGCGCGAGCAATGCGATCAGCTTGGAGACCATGATGACGCCTTGGCCACCCACGCCCACCACCAGAACGTTGAGCGGCGCGCGCGCTGGGTCGGCGAGCACGATCGGTGTCGCCGCCGCGCCGGCGGGTTGAGGATCCGACGGCCTGCGGTCGCTCATGGCTGCACCATCGCGCTGGGCTTGATGCAATCCACCGTGCAGACTTGCGCGCAAAGCGTACAACCGATGCAGAGCGCCTGGTCGATCTCGATCTTGTGCCGGCCCTCGAACGACTGGCCGCTCCAGCTCAAGGCCGGACAGCCGAGATTCATGCAGGCTTGGCAGGCATTGCATTCCTCGGCGATCACCCGCAGCGGCGGTCCCTTGATCTTCACCGGATCGAGCACGCAGGGCCGATTGGCGATAAGAACCGCAACGCCGCGGTAGGCGATCGCCTCGCGCAGCGACTGATACATGGCCGCGAGATCGTAGGGATCGACGGAACGAACCCAGGTGACGCCGACCGCGCGCACCAGCGCTTCGTAGTCGACCTTCGGGGCGTCCTCTCCGCGCAAGGTTTTGCCGGTGCCCGGATGATTTTGCCCGCCGGTCATCGCCGTCACGTGGTTATCGAGCAGCAGCACCACGAGGTTGGCCTGGTTGTAGACGGCGTCGATCAAGCCGGGAATGCCGGCATGCAGGAAAGTCGAATCGCCGATCGTCGCCACGATCGGCTTGGGCTCGCCCGCCTTGGCCATGCCGATGGCATTGCCGATCGAGGAGCCCATCGACACCGTGGTGTCGATGCCGCGCAGCGGATCGAGGCAAGCCAAGGTGTAGCAGCCGATATCGCCGGCGACGCGCGCACCGGATGCCCGCACCGCCATGAAACTCGATGTGTGCGGACAGCCGGCGCAAAGCACCGGCGGACGCGCCAGTGGCTCGGGCGCCCAGGTGCCGCGCTCGCGACGCGGCGGCAGAATGCCGGCCTGCTCGAATCCGGCGCGCACGAGCGCGGGATCCAACTCGCCCACGCGCGGGAAAAATTGTTTGCCTTCCACGTCGAAGCCGAGCGCACGGATCTCCTTTTCGATCACCGGCTCGAGCTCTTCGACGACGAACACCCGCTCGACCGACTCGCAGAAGCGCCGCAGCAGTCCCTCCGGCAGCGGCCAGGAGGCGCCGAGCTTGAGCACGCTGGCGTCGGGCAGGACCTCGCGCACATAGGGGTAGCAGGTCCCCGCCGTGACCACGCCGAAGCTTTTGTCGCCGGCCTCCCAGCGGTTGACGGACGCATCCTCGAAATAGGCCTTCAGCCGCGCCTCGCGCTCGAGTACCGCGCCGTGGCGCAGCCTGGCGTGGGCCGGGATCATAACGTTCTTCGATGGCCGTTCGAGGAAGCCGCGCGCCGACGGTTCGCTACGATCACCGACCACGACCGGGCTGCGGGTATGCGACAGTCGTGTCGTGCCGCGGACGATGACCGGCGTGTCGAAAGTTTCGGAAAGCTCGAAGGCGAGCTTCGTGAAATCGAGCGCCTCCTGCGCATCGCTCGGCTCGAGCACCGGCACGCCGGCGAGCACGCCATAGAGCCGCGTGTCCTGCTCGTTCTGCGATGAGTGGATGCCCGGATCGTCGCAGATGGCGAGCACCAGCCCGCCGTTTACGCCGATATAGGTCAGCGACATAAAGGCATCGGCGGCCACATTGAGGCCGACGTGCTTCATCGCGGCGAGCGCCCGGCGGCCGGCGAAAGATGCCCCCATCGCCACATCGAGGGCGACCTTCTCGTTGGTCGACCATTGGGCGTGGACATCCTCGGCCGGATAGGTTGCCAGGGATTCAAGGATTTCGGTGCTGGGCGTGCCGGGATAGGCAGCGGCGACCTTTACGCCCGCTTCCCAGGCCCCTCGCGCAATCGCTTCGTTGCCGGTGAGCGGGCGAGCGCTCGCAACAGCGCCGGCCGGCAGTCCGAACGGTTCCCCCAACGGGCGCAATGCCTCCCCCTCTGCGACAGGGTCTGTCGCCTGCAGCCCATCATTCGCAAATGGGGAAAAAATGTATTTGCGTTAAGTCAAAGCGGGTCCCGGCGGGAGCGGAGGCGCGATACGCGCCAGCGCCGCAATGACGGGCGGCGTTTTGCCAGCCCTACACCGTGCGCTGCGCGCGGTCCTTCTCGTTCTGGGCCTTGATGGCGTCGCGTGCCGCCTGCCATTGCGCGTCGGTCCAGTGCCGCAGCTCGTAGAAATTGGAGCCGGTCGCGTGGCTCTGGCCGCCGTCAAGCGTGATGGTCTGTCCCGTCAACCAGTCGCAACCGTCGGAGATGAGGAACGTCGCAAGATTTTGCAGCTCCTCGATGTGGCCGACCCGTCCCATCGGATTGGTACGCTCGGTGCGTTCGGTCGGCCCCACGCCCGGACTGAGGCGCTTGCTCGCACCCTCGGTCGGAATGACGCCAGGCGCGATGGCGTTGAGCCGGATGCCGTAGTGGGCCCATTCGGAGGCGAGCGACATGGTCATGGCGTGGACCCCGGATTTGCTCATGACCGAAGGCACCACATAGGGGCTGCCGTTGTAGACCCAGGTCACTACGATCGAAACGACGTTGCCGCGATGCCCACCGGCGATCCAGCGGCGGCCAACGGCGTGGGTGACGTAGAAGGTGCCGTGCAACACGATGTTGGCGACGGCGTCGAAGCCGCGCGGGCTTAAATCTTCGGTGCGCGAGATAAAATTTCCGGCGGCGTTGTTGATGAGGTCGGTGAGCGGGCCCGAGGCGAAGATGTCGCCGACCATGGCGTCGACCGCCGCGGCATCGCGGATGTCGATCCCATAGGCGCTGACCTTGCCGCCGTGCTTGCCCATGAGTTCGGCGGCGGTCGCCTCGCACACCGATTTGCGTCGCCCGCAGATGAAGATTTCGGCGCCGAGCGCGAGAAATTTTTCGGCCATGCCCTTGCCCAGCCCGGTGCCGCCGCCGGTCACCAGAATGCGCCTGCCGCGCAACAGTCCGTCGTTGAACATGCCCTGCCCTCTCAGTCAAGAAAACTTGCAATGGGTCGGACTCTTCGATCCTTCAAATCCCGAGATAGCGTTGCTGCACGTCGCCGGCACTCGCCAAATCGCGCGAGTTGCCGGTCCACACCACGCGGCCGCGCTCGATGATGTAATGGCGATCGGCGATGCGGGTCAGCGCGTCGACGTTCTTGTCGATGACCAGGATCGACTGCCCAGCGGCGCGCAGCAGTTCGAGACAGCGCCAGATCTCATCGCGGATCAGCGGCGCAAGCCCTTCGGTCGCTTCGTCGAGGATGAGGAGCCGCGGGTTGGTCATCAGCGCGCGGCCGATCGCCAGCATCTGCTGCTCGCCGCCGGAGAGCAGGTTTGCCATGCTCCTGGCGCGCACGGCAAGGCGCGGAAACAGGTCGTAGACCTTCTCGAGTGTCCATGGATCCGTGGCTCCGTTGCGGTTGGCGGCGGTGGCAAGCAGGTTTTCGCGGGCGGTGAGATTGGGAAAGACCTGGCGGCCTTCGGGCACCAGCCCGAGGCCGAGCTTGGCGATGCGATACGACGGCAGTTCGCGGAGTTCGGCGCCGGCGAAGCGGATCGAACCCGCCGCCGGCCGCGTCAGCCCCATGATCGAGCGCACGGTGGTGGTCTTGCCCATGCCGTTGCGGCCCATCAGCGACACCATTTCGCCCGACCCGACGGCGAGCGATATGCCGAACAGCACGCGGCTCAAGCCGTAGCTCGTTTCGATGTCGGCAACTTCGAGCAGCGGCGCCTCAGTCATGGCCGGTGCTTTCTTTTTCGCCGAGATAGGCTTGGCGCACGGCGGCATCGGCCTTGATCTCCGCCGGCCGGCCCGAAGCGATGACGCGGCCATAGACCAGCACGGTGATGCGATCGGCCAAGGCGAACACCGCGTCCATGTCATGCTCGATCAAGAGGATGGTCATGGCGCCCTTGAGCTGGCGCAGCGTCGCGACCATTTGGGCGGATTCTTCCGGCCCCATGCCGGCCATCGGCTCATCGAGCAGGACCAAGCGCGGCGTTGTGGCGAGCGCCATGGCGATTTCCAGCTGCCGGCGCTCGCCGTGGCTCATGCGGTCGACGCGCACCTGGGCGCGCGCGGCGAGGCCGACGCGGGCGAGCGCGGCCTGCGCCGGCTTGTGCAACGCCGCTTCCCGCCGCGCGTCGCGCCAGAAGCGAAACGAGTGACCGCGATGCGCCTGGGTGGCCAGCGCGACATTTTCCAGCGCGGTAAAGTCGGAAAACAGCGAGCTGATCTGAAACGACCGGGCGAGCCCGAGCCGGCTGCGGCGATAGACCGGAAGCCGCGTGATGTCGCTCCGCTCGAAGCGGATGGCGCCTTCCTGCGGCGCGACCTCGCCGGCGAGCAAGCCCACCAGCGTCGTCTTGCCGGCGCCGTTGGGGCCGATGACGGCATGAAATTCTCCCGGCGGAATGTCGAGCGTGATGGCATCGGCGGCAACCACGCCGCCGAAACGCTTGGTCAGGCGGTCGATTTGCAAGAGCGGGCTAGTCATGGCGCCGCCATTGCAGCAACCCTTCGATGCCGCCGTGTAGATAGATCGCGACCAGCAGCAAGACCGGTCCGAGGATCAGGTCGGGATACTCGGTGACGCGCGACAGCGCCTCTTCCAGCAGCAGAAAGGCCACCGTCCCGATCAGCGGCCCGAACAGCGAGCCCAAGCCGCCGAGCACGACCATGATGATGAGGTCGCCCGAGCGCGTCCAGTGCATCAGCGCCGGACTGATAAAGCTGGTGTGATTGGCCAGCAGCGCCCCGGCCAGCCCGCACAGCGCGCCGGCGATGACGAAACAGATGAGCTTGTAGCGGAAAGTCGGGAATCCGATCGCCCGCATGCGCCGCTCGTTGGAGCGGGTCCCGCGGATCACCAGGCCGAAGCGGGAATTGATCAGGCGCGAAACCAGATAGATGCTCGCCAGCAGCAGCACAAAACACAGATAATAAAACACCGTCTTGTTGTTGAGATCGATGAGGTTGCTGAACCCGCTGCGCTGGTAGATGGTCAGGCCGTCGTCGCCGCCGTAGCGCTCCAGCCCGATCGCCACGTAATAGATCATTTGCGCAAAGGCCAGCGTAATCATAATGAAATAGACGCCGCGCGTGCGTAGGCTAAGCGCACCGACCACCAGCGCGTACAACGCCGAGACCGCGATCGCGACCGGCCATTGCACGAAGCCGGAGCCGATGCCCTCCTTCGCCAGAATGCCGACGGCGTAGCCACCGATGCCGAGATAGGCGGCATGGCCGAAGCTCACCATGCCGCCATAACCCATGATCAGGTTGAGGCTCACGGCGCCGATCGCCAGGATCAGCACGCGGGTGAACAGCGTCATCACGAAGGCGTCGCCGCTCAGCGTCGTATAGACCGGCAGCAGCGCCAGCAGCGCCAGCATGAGCGCGATGAATGCCGTGCGGCCAGTGAGCCGGGACACTGGTGCATGATCGAGCGGCGGATCGAAGGAAGCGGTCATCTGCTCGCCGCCGGGAACAATCCTTCCGGCCTGAATATCAGAACCGCAGCCATCAACATGTAGATCGACATCGAAGACAATGCCGGCCCGAGCGTCGCCGCGGCGTTCGTGCTCAATGCCAGATGCAGCATATCGGGCAGGAACGCGCGGCCTAGCGTGTCGATCAGGCCGACAATGAGCGAGGCCACGAACGCGCCGCGGATCGAACCGATGCCGCCAATGATGATCACCACGAAGGCGAGGATGAGAATATTCTCGCCCATGCCGATCTGGACCGTGAGGATGGGTGCCTGCATCACGCCGGCAAAGCCCGCGAGCGCGGCGCCGAGGCCGAACACCAGCGTGTAAAGGAGATTGATGTTGACGCCAAGCGCCGCCACCATCTCGCGATTGGCGGCGCCGGCGCGGATCAGCATGCCGATACGGGTGCGCATCACCACGACGTAGAGCAGCGCCGCCACCGCCAGCGTGGCCAAGATGATCACCAGCCGATACATCGGGTAGTAGATGCCGGGGATGATTTCGACCGCGCTCAGCATCTGCGGCGGCAGCGGCAGCGTCATGCCCGCCGGTCCCCAGATCAGCCGCACCAGTTCATTAAAGAACAGCAGGAGGCCAAACGTGCCGAGCACGTGATCGAGATGACTGCGCCGGTACAGCCGCCTGATGGCGATGACCTCGAGCACCATGCCGGCGAGCAGCGAGGCGACAACCGCCAGAACCAGGGCGGCGACGAAGCTTCCGGTCACGATCGCGAAGGTGGCGGCGAAATAAGCGCCAAGCATGTACAGCGAACCATGCGCCAGGTTGACGAGGTCCATGATGCCGAAAACCAGTGTCAGCCCGGCCGCCAGCAGAAACAGCAGCATACCGAGCTGCACACCGTTGAGGCATTGCTCGATGAAATACAGCATGGCCTCGGCAGCTATTCCATGGCGCCATCACCCAGTAAAGGCGCGTGGGCCTTTTACCGGATGACGGCCTTCAGGCATTTGCCGGATGGCAAAAACTATTGCCCCAGCTTCATCGGGCATTGGTCGTGGAATCTGTCCTGATCGTCCTTGACAATGGTGGCGACGGTCTTGAGCACATAATCGTCGCCCTCCTTCACCACATCCTGGAGGTAGAAATTCTGGATCGGGATGTGGTTGTTGCCGAACTTGAAGTTGCCGCGCACCGACTTGAAGTTGGCCTTCTCCATCTCCTTGCGCATGCCCTCCTTGTCGGTGAGGTCGCCCTTGACCGCGGTGACGGCGCTGTCGATCAGCGACACCGCGTCGTAGGTCTGCGCGCCGTAGAACGACGGCCTCGACTTGTACTTGGCGATGTAGTCGGTGACGAATTTCTTGTTGGCTTCGTTGGGCAGGTCGTTGACCCATTCCTGCGCGCCGGGAATGCCGACCGCGAGGTCCTTGAGCCGCGGCAGCGACAGCTCGTCGATGGTGAACACGGTGTAGAGCGGGATCTGGCCCTTGAGGCCGGCCTGCACGTATTGGGTGATGAACTGCACGCCGGCGCCGCCCGGATAGAACACGTAAATCGCATCCGGTTTGGCCGCCCGCGCCTTGGACAGTTCGGCCGAGAAGTCGAGCTGGTCCGGCCAGCGGGTGTATTCCTCGCCGACGATCTCGCCCTTGTAGGTGAGCTTCAGGCCGGCGAGCATGTCCTTGCCGGCGGCATAGTTGGGACCGATCAGGAAGGCCGTCTTCACGCCCTTCTGATTCATGTACAGGCCCATCGCCTCCGGGGTCTGGTCGTTGTTCCACGATACGGAGAACACGTACGGCGAGCACAGCGCGCCGGAGAGCGGGGAAGCGCCGGCATTGGCGTCGACCGCCATGGTCTTGCTGTCGACCAGCGTCTTGAGCGACGCCAACAGCACGTTCGACCAGATATAGCCCGAGATGAAATCGACCTTATCGGACTCGATCAGCTTGCGGGTCTTTTGCACGCCGATCTCGGGCTTCTGCTGGTCGTCCTCGTAGACGACCTCCACCGGCAGGCCGCCGAGCTTGCGACCGTGATGGTCAAGCCCGAGCTCGAGCGCATTGCGCATATCGTTGCCGATGGCGGCGGTCGGGCCGCTGAATGTGCTGACGAAGCCGATCTTCACCGTCTTCTGCTGGGCCATGGCCGGCCCCGCGACAAGCGCGAGCGCGGCGGCGGCTGCGATTGCTCTCCTCATTGCGTGCATCCCTCTGATTGCCGCACGTATCGGTTTGGCGGCGTTTCCGTGATTGTTAAGGCGGGGCTATCTCGCGAGGCGCTGATTTGACCCCGGCGGCGCGCGCTAATCAAGCCGAACCTGCGGCTTGGTGAATCGGGCGGACGCAGCCGGCCGACCTCGGCGCGGCCTGGCAATGACCGAACAGCCCCAATTGCCGGCCCGATGCCGCTGGCGCATGCGCCAGCCGTCGCCATATTGCGGCGGTGCGTCCGCCAAGCGTCAAATGGGCGCAACACAGTCGCAAAGACCCGGTTCTGGGCCATGACCGCCCGGCGAAAGGCAACGCATGGCCCAGCATCTCGACTTCGGTTTAGACACGTTCGGCGATATCACTGCCGGCCCCGACGGGCGTCCCCTGAGCCACGCCCAGGTCATCCGCAATGTCATCGAGGAGGCGGTTCTCGCCGATCAAGTGGGCGTCGATGCCTTCGGCGTCGGCGAGCATCACCGTGCCGACTTCGCCGTGTCGGCTCCCGAGATCGCGCTCGCGGCCATCGCCGGCCGCAGCAAGCGGATTCTTCTCGGCTCGGCTGTGACCGTGCTCAGCTCGGACGACCCGATTCGGGTTTTCGAACGGTTTTCGACGCTCAATGCCGCCTCCAACGGCCGCGCCGAGGTCACCGTCGGGCGCGGCTCGTTCACCGAGTCCTTTCCGCTGTTCGGCTACGATCTTTCCCAATACGAGGTGCTGTTCGAGGAAAAACTCGATCTGTTCGCGGCATTGCTAAAGGCCGACACCGTGACCTGGGAGGGCCGGCTGCGGCCGCCGCTGAAAGACCAGCACGTTTACCCGCCGATCGAGTCCGGATCGCTGCGGACCTGGGTCGGCGTCGGCGGCAGTCCGGAATCCGTCGTCCGCGCCGCGCGCTACGACCTGCCGCTGGCGCTTGCCATCATCGGCGGCGATCCCAAGCGGTTTCGGCCTTATGTCGATCTCTACCATCGCGCCTTTGCGGAATTCGGCCGGGCGGTGAAGCCGATCGCCGTGCACTCGCCCGGCCATGTTGCCGATACCAACGAACAGGCGCGCGAAGAATACTGGACCGGCTACAAGGGCATGCACGACAGTATCGGCGCCGAGCGCGGCTGGCCGCCGCTCGGCCGGGCGCAATTCAATCAGGAAGTCGAGAGCGGCGCGTTGTATGTCGGCGCGCCGGAGACGGTGGCGCGCAAGATCGCCGCAACCGCCAAGGCGCTCGGCCTCGCACGCTTCGACTTGAAGTACAGCGCCGGCACGCTGGCGCATGAGAAGATGATGCGCTGCATCGAGCTTTACGGCAGCAAGGTCGTGCCGCTGGTGCGGGAGATGGTTGGTTAGGTCCCCACCAGCCCGAAGCGCGGGCTCGAGGGCTCGGCGTAGGTGCGCTTGGCGATGCGGCCGGCGAGCCGCGCCAGCCGGCCCGCCTCCACCGCCGCGCGCATGCTTTTCGCCATCAGCACCGGATCGCGCGCCTTCGATACCGCGGTGTTGACCAGCACCGCCGCGCAGCCGAGTTCCATCGCCAGCGTGGCGTCGGAGGCGGTGCCGATCCCGGCATCGAGTACCACCGGCACCGGCGAGCGCGCGCAAATCAGCTCGATGAGATGCGGATTGGAAATGCCGAGTCCGGAGCCGATCGGCGAGCCGAGCGGCATCACGGCGGCGGCGCCGGCATCGGCGAGCTTTCGACAGGTCACCGGGTCTTCGGTGCAGTAAGGCAGCACGACGAATCCCTTGGCGACCAGCATTTCGGTGGCGCGCAGAAGCTCCTCGACGTCGGGATAGAGGAGTTCGCGGTCGCCGATCACTTCCAGCTTGATCCAGTTGGTCTCGAGCGCTTCGCCGGCGAGCTCGGCGGTGAGCACCGCATCTTGCGCGGTTTGGCAGCCGGCGGTGTTGGGAAGAAAGCGAACGCGGTCCGCCAACACGTCGACCAGACTCTCGTCGTCGCCGGCGAGGCTGATGCGGCGGATCGCAGCCGTTACCATCTCCGTTCCGCTCGCGCCGACGGCGTCGAGCATGATTTTGCGATTGGGGTAGCCGGCGGTGCCGAGAAACAGCCGCGAACCGAATTCGCGACCGGCGATGACCAGCGGATCGGACATTTGTTTGATGCTCCTCATTTTAGTAGAGCATGATCTTATCGGAAAACTGGCTTCCACTTTTCCGGATCATGCTCTTTATTTCAGTGGAGCATGATCTTTTCGGAAAACCGGTGGCCACTTTTCCGGATCATGCTCTATCCCCCCTGCCGGGCGCGAACGATCTCGACGCTGTCGCCGGGCCGCAACGGCGTCGCCGGCCATGCGGCGCGGGGAACGACGGCGCCGTTGAGCGCAACCGCGATGCCACGCTGCGCCGTATCGACGGCTTTTTCCGCGAGCAGCGCTTCCAGCGTTGTGGCTGCAAGCGGCTCGCGCGTGCCATTGACCTCGATCAGAGCGTCGGCCATCGGCTTCTTTCCAAGATCACTCGGCCGCATGCGCCGGCAGGAAGCGTTCGAGGCAAAACGGCTTCATCGCCGGCTCGACCATATCGTCGAGAATGAGACGCGCCATGGCGTCCGCCGTCACCGGCGCCAGCAGGATGCCGTTGCGATGGTGGCCGGTGGCATAGAACAAACCTTCCAGCGGCCCGCGTCCGAGGATCGGCGCATCGTCGCGGCTGCCCGGCCGATGACCGACGCACATTTCCTCGATCGGCAGTTCCTCGACCGCCGGCACCGCACGCCAGGCGGCCTCGAGCAGCGCGAGCACGCCGCCGGCGGTGATCGTCTCGTCAAAGCCCTTCTCCTCGACGGTGGCGCCGACGATCAGCCGGCCGTCGCGCCGCGGCACCATATAAGCGCCCGGCGCCCAGACCACGTGGGAGATGAGCGGCGCCGCCGCGTCCATGCGCAGCGTCAGCATTTGGCCCTTGAGCGGCCGCACCGGCGGCCGTCCGTCCGGCGGTAGTCCGGCGATGCCGCGCGACCAAGCGCCGGCGGCGAGCACCACGATATCGGCGGCGGCCACCGTTTGGTCTTGCAGCAGCACCCCCTTGGCCCGGCCGCCCTGCACGACAATCTCCTTGACCGGTCGATGCTCGCAAATTGTCGCGCCGGCGGCCTCGGCGGCGACGCGCAGCGCCTGCACCAGCTTGCGGTTGTCGACCTGGTGGTCCTCCGGGGAAAACAGCGCGCCGGCGATTTTGCCGGCAAGATGCGGCTCGCGCGCCCGCGTCGCGGCGGCCGACAGCCACTCGAGCGGCAGATCGAGTCGACGGTGAAACTCCAGGCGCTGCGCGATCTCGGCCTGATCGTCCGCGGTCAGGGCGAGATGCAGGATGCCCTCGCGCCGCAATTCGACATCGATGCCGCTCGTCCGCAAAAGTTCTTCGGCAAAGGCCGGCCAGCGCGCCTGACTTTCGCGGCCGAGCGCGATCAGCGCTTCCTCGCCGGGCTCGGCTTCGCAGCAGGCCGCCAGCATGCCGGCCGCCGCGTGGCTGGCGCCCGATCCGGCCTTGCCGCGATCGAACACCGTGACCGCGGCGCGGCCGGCCAGCCGCCAGGCTATTCCCAGGCCGACGACGCCCGCGCCGATGATGGCGACACTCGGCCGACGATTGGAATGATCCGTCCTGCTCATGCGGCTCCCTTCGCTGGAATGATCCAGACAGGTTCGACGGGTGTGATCTCAGCCGCGACGCAAGCCGGCGCAGTTGCGCAAAATTGCCGTCGCGACACCCCTGGCCGTGAGCCCCAATGATGGGGGTTTTCCCGCGCCGCGGCAAGAGCGAGCGCGGTCGACTTGCAATTCCTATCGTGGCGGACGCTTGGTCCGGGATTTGCCGGCCGTCTTCGCCAAAGCGTCAAATTCCATCAACCGCTCAAGCAACGGCTCCATGTCCTTGAGCGGGATCATGTTCGGACCGTCGGACGGCGCCTTGTCGGGATCCTGATGGGTCTCGATGAAAATCCCAGCCACGCCGACGGCGACAGCCGCCCGCGCCAGCACCGGCACGAAGGAGCGCTCGCCGCCGGAGGTGGCCCCCTTCCCGCCCGGTTGCTGCACCGAATGCGTCGCATCGAAGATCACCGGCGCGCCGATCTTGGCCAGCACCGGCAGTGCCCGCATGTCGGAGACGAGCGTGTTGTAGCCGAACGAAACGCCGCGCTCGGTCACTAGCACATTGCGATTGCCGGCGCCGGTGATCTTTTCCACCACGTTGGCCACGTCCCAGGGCGCGAGGAACTGACCCTTCTTCACGTTGATCGCCCGGCCGGTCTTGGCCGCAGCGATCAAGAGGTCGGTTTGCCGGCAGAGGAACGCCGGGATTTGCAAGACATCGACGACCTCGGCGACGGCCGCGCACTGGCCGGGCTCGTGCACGTCGGTGAGCACCGGCACGCCGAGTTTTTCCCGCAGCTCGGCGAAGATCGCGAGCGCCTTGTCGAGGCCGATGCCGCGCGCGCTGTTGCGGCTGGTGCGGTTCGCCTTGTCGAATGACGTTTTGTAGACGAAACCAACGCCGCGTCGGGCGGCAATGTCCTTGAGCGCCGACGCCATCTCGAAGGCATGCGCGCGGCTTTCGAGAACACAAGGGCCAGCAATCAAGGCCAGCGGCAGGGCGTTGCCGAAGCGCACCTTCGCCACGGCGACAACGGAATTGGGTTGGACCGGCATCGGCTTCATGACGGGGACCATGACCATCCGGCGGGTCAGGGTCAACGCCCGCAATGACGGGCTATACTAGCCGGCTCTGCTCCACCGCCGCCTCGATGAAGGAGGAGAACAGCGGATGCGGCGCGAACGGCCGCGATTTCAGCTCGGGATGGAATTGCACGCCGATGAACCAGGGATGGTCGTCGTATTCGATGATCTCCGGCAATAGCCCGTCGGGCGACATGCCGGAAAAGCGCATGCCGTGTTGCGCCAGCCGATCTTTGTACGCGGTATTGACTTCGTAGCGATGGCGGTGGCGCTCGAAAATCTCCGCGGCGTGATAAATTTCCGCCACCCGAGAGCCGCGTTGCAGCACCGCCGGGTAGGCGCCGAGCCGCATCGTGCCGCCGAGGTCGCCGCTTTCGGCGCGGATTTCCAGTTCGTTGCCGCGCAGCCATTCGGTCATCAGCCCGACGACGGGTTCCTCGGTGGGACCGAATTCGGTGGAGCTCGCGTGCGTAAGCCCAACCAGCGAGCGGCAGGATTCGATCACCGCCATCTGCATGCCGAAACAGAT
>Ga0187863_10001576_pt1 | contig 18024 bp, 12 predicted proteins | sample June2016WEW_11_1_FD_132975 | JGI IMG/M metagenome (GOLD analysis project Ga0187863, IMG submission 132975) | Peatland microbial communities from SPRUCE experiment site at the Marcell Experimental Forest, Minnesota, USA - June2016WEW_11_10 | ecosystem: Environmental > Terrestrial > Soil >... | reverse complement strand
TGGCGGTGTCGGGCAGCTCGCTGTATGCGGGCGGCGGTTTTACGACGGCCGGCACCAATGCAGCCAATTACATCGCGCAATGGAACGGGACTAACTGGTTGGCGCTGGGGTCGGGAATGAACAGCAACGTGGACGCGCTGGCGGTGTCGGGCAGCTCGCTGTATGCGGGCGGCGGTTTTACGACGGCCGGCACCAATGCAGCCAATTACATCGCGCAATGGAACGGGACTAACTGGTTGGCGCTGGGGTTGGGGATGGGTGGCCTCGGCTCGGCGCCGGCCGGAGTTTACCCTTCGGTCAACGCGCTGGCGGTCTCGGGCGGCGCGTTGTACGCGGGGGGCCTTTTCTTGACGGCGGGTGGCGCCCCGGCCAATTACCTCGCGCAATGGGAGAGCGGCAGTTGGTCGGCGCTCGGATCGGGCTTGGGCGGCTACACTTTATATCCGGGAGACCCCCCTGCGGTCAGCGCGCTGGCGCTCCTGGGTGGCAACCTGTATGCGGGCGGGATATTTCTGACGGCGGGCACCAACGTATCTCCGTTCGCCGCCGAAGCCCTCCTCGGCGGCGCGCCGGTGAATCCTGGCATTGTCATTGTCACCACCAACGCGGCTCTTGCTTTCACCAATGGGCTTTTTGGTTTCGACGTGTCCGGCCCCGCAGGCTCGAATGTCGTCATCGAGGCCAGCGCCAATCTACGGACCTGGGTTCCGCTGCAAACCAATCTGCTCGGCGCCGGGCTGTTTTATTTCACCGATCCGCAATCGCGCACCAATCGCGGGCAATTCTACCGGGCTGAATTGCTGCCTTAACACATCGCAATTCGCAATTAAAATCCCGTCCCTCGGTTGCAATTCTTCGTTCCGGTTTTATGTTTTTGAGGACAGGCAAACAAAGGACGCATTATGATTTTGAATGTCTCGACTAAAAGGTGTCGGCAAGACGGAAACCCGTGGGCAACTGCATCAGCGCCGGGAAGATTATCAGCCGCCCCAAACACCGGCAGACAGTCCGTTCCGCAAGTTCGATGTGAAGTGCCTGGCGTGCGGGTCGTATCAATTGCAGATGGTGGCACAGATGGATGAGGAGGCCGTTGAAATGGCCGTGGTGCTCGTCTGCAACCACTGTCCGCAACGGGAAATCCTGCCCGTGCGGTGATCCGCGCTGCATCGAGCCGGTGCGGATAATTAGGGGGCAGTCGCCCGCCATTCTGGGGCCATTGCAAGCAGAGCGTCCTTCGCCACTTCACATTCATAGACGGGATAACTTTCCATTAAGCGAGCCAGATTCATGTAGGCATAAAGGCTAAAATCTTCGACTCCTTGGCGAATGTAGATGCCATATCGAATGCCATCCGTAACGATGAGGCGGTGGCACGCAGATTTGCCATCCGCATAGCCTGCTACGATGAGCATGGAATTTACAGATGATCCTGGAGCCGTTGACTGGGTTAGATTGTCGGAGGTGTTCAAGCGCGCGCCGTTGGGCAATCGAGCTGCCAATAAACTTGAGGAAGTGTTTCAAAATAGTCCAATTCGGTGCTTTGTTTGGGATGCGGGAGAGTTGATTGGAGCGGGTCGGGCGATTACCGATGGAGTGCGATACAGTGTGATTTTCGATGTCGTGCTCCTGCCGGAGTATCAGGGACGAGGCATAGGTAAGCAGATAATGGATTTTCTTGCGGACAGGTCAAAAGCACGAGCCATTCTGCTCTATACGGTGCCGGAAAGAGAAGGATTTTACGCGAAGCTTGGTTATCGGAAAATGAAAACCGCGATGGCGGTCCCCATGACCGAGACGTTCGGAAGCGATTGGACAGACACAGAACCGCCGACGCAAATGTCAACAACCAGATAAAGGGCGATTCCAATCTGGCGCGAAATGAAACAATTCTTCATGGCGATGCCGTGTCAACGCAGTCGCGTTCGATAAAACTGGTTAGTAGCGCCACTCGCCAGCGGCAGGGCGATGACGTTTGATTCGCCCTCAAGACACGAAGTGTTGGTGGCGTCCAACCAGTTGTTGGTGCCGGCGTTTAACTCGTTGATCTGTTGCAACACGAAGCCCGGCGATGGGCTCACCCAACTGACCACGATGTTGGTGTCGGAAAGAGTCGCTGCCAACTGAGGTGCGGTTGGCAGTTGAAAGGCGTTCACAGGTGCAGACACCAGTGTTCCATCTTCATTGATAGTTTCATTGTCCGATAGAGTCGTGGCGTTCACATTGTTCGTGAAAAGCAAATTCGGATAATCGGAAGCCCAAAGGTCGGCAATGACGTCATTGGTCAGCGGTACCAAATCGTCGTTGGTAACCGGTGGACCAAAATAGTTACCGATAACATTCACGTCGGTAGCATTGTGCAACGTCAACGGCGCACGGCGCCAGTCGAGAAAGGCGTTGTAAAGAATCCGGATGCCTGAAATCTCAAAACCGTTGGTCACCAAATCCGACGCAGTGTCGGCTTTGTGCAAGGCAATCATCGCGTAGGCGGGCTGCTCGTCAGGAATGGTGTTGTTGACGGCTTCGTAGGAAAAACCCTCGTCGGAAAGAATGTTATCCATGATGACCACGTTAGTGGGCACGAAGAAATTGAGAAACGTTGAGGTGATAGCGGGAAAAGCGCAGATGGCATTCTTGCCCATGCCGCCAACCGTGTTGTGCGCAATCAGCATGTTGTCGGCGCGGCAATAAATGCCGTGAAACGCCGAATCCATGAATTGATTATCCAGATACGCCGCCGAGGTGTTCAGCGATTCATTGATCAAAAACGTGTTTGAGGTGTAAACGCCCGGCACGAGGTTCGTGATAGCATGGTCAAAAGTGATGTTTGGTAAATTGATGGCCGAGACGGTCGCGTGGTCGAAAACCTCTCCGTTGGTGCCGTTCATAAAAGCAAACTGGTCACCTGCTTGCGCTTCAAATGCTGTCAAATCGTCGGGTACGCTGCCGCTCTCAGTGTTTTCATACACGGCGAGCGTGTTGGTCGGATACGCCGGCGCGTTGGTGACGATGAATGGCGGCGCGCAGGCATTTGCCCCGTCGTCGCTCAAGCCAAAGAAATTGCAGCCCTGCACCCACGGGCCAATGCGCGTTTCAACGAAGATGCCGCCGTCGGCATTACTCGTCCGCCGGCGCGGCGCGGTCGCCCCGGCGGGTGGCAGGCCGAAGGCGATTTGGTCATTCACTTCATTCACAAGCGGACAATACTCTCCGTTGTAGGCCGCCCCGGCGGCGGCGCAAATGGTGTTGCTCAAAAACGTGACCTGACTGGACTGGAACGGATGAAAAATCATCGAGCCGTCCCAGCGCGAAATCATGCACCAGAGATCTCCCGGTTGAATCGTCTGGGCGCGGCTATTCGACGTCAGAAATACCTTGAAAGCGCCATTGGCGTTCGTCTGTACCACGTTGGTGTAAAAAATCTGCGTCCACGCGCCATCCGCAATCCGGCCCGGGCGGGTCGGGTCCATCACCATGCCCCAACGGGCGGCGTTGGGATCGAGATAATTCGCGTTGGTCGGCGCGGGATAGCCGGCGTCCACTTGAAATTCGATGGCCGCCTCCTTGGGTACATCGTTGCTGGTGTAAAAATTGTGCGTCACGACCCCTTGCGTGAAGGGCAACGGATTGTGGTCCATGGAAAATCCCTCCACGATGATGTTGGAGCAGGAATTGACGCCGAGAAATCCGATGCGGGGATTCGTGATCAGAATGTTGCATCCATTGCCGTTGACGAGCACGTTGGTCGCGTGCGACAAGACGATGGGCAACCCTGCAATCAGCGAATTGGTGAAAACGACATAAGTCGCGCTGGCATTGAATCGGATTTCCGTGCCTCCGGCAAAGCTGCCGACAGAATTGAGCGCGTTTTGGATGAGTTGCAAGTCGTTCGTGCCCGGCGAACCGACAAAATTTGTGTGTTGAATAAGCACCGGCAATGTGAGCATTGGCGGCGGCCGGGGCAGCCAATCCGCAGTAGCGGCGGTAGCCCAACGCGCGGTCGGAGTGGTCAGGTTCGTGGACATTTGGAAAATCAAATAACGCGGCACGACCGAACCGGCAGAATTCGTGACTGGCCATTGATTGAAAATCAGGTTCGTCACGCCGCCGTTGACGGTTCCCACGCTCGCAGTGGCGTGGAACGCGTCGTACGTCAGAAAAAACTGTATCTGACTGCCGTTGTTGGTGAAGGCGTTGGGCACGCTCACCGGATTGTTGAGCGCCGCGCCGCCATAGAGCGTGACGGTTCCATTGTCGAACACCTGAATCCACGGCCCGCTCCCGCTGGCGGGAGCCGCCAGGAATTGGTTGCTGCTGCCAAATCCCATGCCGATCCATTCGTTGAAACCCGTGGGCAACTGCATCAGCGCCGAGGCCGTCATCGAACCATGCGGCCCAATGGGTATGAGTTGAACACCCGCCGCCGCTCCGGCGCTGACCGCGGCATTGTACAAATGTCCGCCGCCATCCGTGGCCAGTTGCGAAGCTGTCGGGCCCGATTGCCAGCCGTTCCCTTCGACATCAATCCAAGGCACACTGTTCGTGATATTTCCCGCCGGTTGTGTAAAAAAATCCTGGAAAACTACTTCCGCCGACATGTTCACGGCGACTACGGTCAGCCCGACTGTCACGAACACACGGCTCAAGCGACGATAGGTTACCCTTCGGGACATCAACCAGAAAAGGGAATGCGCACCATGCACACGGTTAATTTAGCAGTGCTTTCGGCGGATGCAACCGCGCACCGTTTGCCCGCCTTGATTTTACTTGGAACAATTGGGCAGGCGGCTGTTTCCCGCTGAACCTGCTGCGCGCGTGAGTATCGGTGCGTCAAGCCCAGAAGAACCTAAAACTCTATCAAGCAGCCATCCCGTTCCGTTCACACTGTGCAAGCACCTTAAAGAGATCCTGACAATGATCTTCTTAAAACAATGGCAGAAGGGGAGGGATACGTGCCCAAAATCACCATTTTCTGGGCCAATTTTACCCACTTCGTTGCACAATTCAAGTATACTCCCCCACAATTTTGCTTAACTCGACTACACAATCTACTGACACTTTAACTGACAGTGATCTCTCCAATAGCCGTGACATTTTAAGTATATGCTTGGGGCCGCCTATCGAGACGTCTTTGGATAACGGTAGTGTGGTCTAAGCTACCATGTATTGCGCGCCAGGTTTCACCCCGCAACCCCTTTTGGGCAATTCTGGCTTGACAATTCCGTTGATTTTTAGGATAAGTATTTCTAAGTAACGGTTGACGTTTTGACCCGGCATCAACCTGTGCTTGGGCAGAGGCTTCGACCGAGTAAACCCGACGACAGGAGAAGTTTATGAGAAACTGCGCTCAAAATGTGCCGGTCTCACTAGCATTGTTCCTAAGGTCACACTGCTGTCGGACGGAAGGGTGTTGGTGGTTGGCGGGGATAACAGCTCAAGGGCCTTGGCCAGCGCCGAGTTGTGCGATCCAGCTTGCAGGGACGTGGACGGCAGCCAGTCCGCTCAACACCGCGCGCTACCACCATACGGCAACGCGAGCCTCCAGAATGGATTTCTTATCTCTTGGCTTCCAATCCATAAATTTAACTTCATGAGAATATTTCGACGTTCAAGAATTGCCTTAAGTAAGGCTGTGAAGTCATCCTGGCTTTTGTGTGTTTTCCCGGCAGGCATCATCTTTTTAAGTGCCGGCATGGTTCGGGCCCAATTGATTGATGTTCATTTTAATAACGACAGCTACGGAGAGAGTCATGGGGGACCCATTACTGGTCCAGACATGTCCGGGGCGGCGGTTCTGGGCGCGGCAGGTGACCAGTGGAATAACATAGGTGTCACCAACGGCACTGGAATTTCTTTCATTTACGCCAATGGCAGCAACTCGCCGGCTACGATCACATTCACATCCGGGGGTGGATATGATGTCTACGCTTTTGGCGGTTCTACTCCTTTTGCCGGCACTCCCTACGATGCTCTGATGGAGGATTATCTCTTTAATGGTGGCACGCCACGAACAATTACGCTCTCGGGTCTCGCTGCAAACTCGATCTATAACCTGGTTCTCTATAATGCCGCGGATGTTCCTGCAGCAGGCCGTACCACCTATTTTACGGTCAATAGCAGCACCCAGACCAGCACGTGGAACGGCTCGAGCAGCAATTTAATCGCCGGCATCGATTATGTGGAGTTCCCGTCGGCCTTGTCGGACGCTTCGGGAAACATGGTTATTACCTGGACTGGAAACGGCAGTTTGGAAGGCGATGTGAATGGGTTTCAAATCCAATTCGTCCAGGGGCCGCCTACGATCGTGACGAACACCGCCGATAACGGCCCGGGTTCTCTGCGACAACTGATTAACGAGGCCGCCAAGGGAGAAACGATCACGTTTGCGCCGGGCCTGGCCGGAACGATTGCTCTGACGAGCGGACCGATTATGATAGGCAATTCGGTGAATATCATCGGCCCGGGGCCGAAGGTAATGTTCCTCACGAGTTCGAATGTGGGTACGTCTCTGGAATTGACTGGGGGGAACTTCTTTCTATCAGGCCTCACGATTACTCAGGCTGGAGGGTACGACTATTCAGGTGTACCTGCCGTCGAAAACAGCGCGAACCTGACCGTGAGCAACTGCGAATTCGTTGCCAACGGGGGACCTGGAATTCAAGACAACAACCATCTGGTTATCTTGAATTCCTCTTTTTGGGACAACGACGGGGGCGGCCTGACCATCGGTTCAAGTGCCACGGCGTCGCTAACAAATTGCACGTTCTTCTACAACGACAGCATCTACTCCGGTGGCGCCATCAGCAACCGGGGACAACTCATTCTGATTTCCTGCACCTTATGGGGCAACGATGCGACGGAGGAGTCTGACACGGGCGGAGGTGTCTATTCGACCGGCACGGCGATTGTGGGTAATTGCGCTATTGCGGGGAACTATGCAAATGCTGGCGAGCAGGATGTCGCCGGGAACTACGTTTCGCTCGGATTCAACTTTATCGGTGTGACGAACGGCAGCACGGGCTTCACCAATGGCGTCAATTCCGATCAGGCCGGCACCAGCGCAACGCCGATCAATCCGGATTTCTCCTATCCGTTTGGATATTACGGCGGCCAGACAATGAATTCATTGCCAGCAATCGGCAGCCCGCTGATTGATCGGGGCAATAGCTTCGGTGCGACCACCGACCAGCGCGGGTTTGCGCGGACACTCGACTTCCCGCAGATTGCGAACGCCTCCGGCGGAGATGGCACTGATATCGGCGCGGTGGAATACGGCTCAAGCATCCCGTGCAGCGATTGCGTCACGCAGGTGACAGTCGACGCGAGCCAAACGTTGCGGCCGGCGGACGGGCGCTGGTTCGGAGCTAACACGGCCGTTTGGGAAGACACTTTTGATTCGGCAGACAGCATGTCACTCTTGGACGAGATGGGTATCACTACGCTGCGGTATCCGGGCGGATCATTCGCGGATGAGTATCACTGGGAATCCAATTACATCGTTGGCAGCAGTTATGAAGGTTGGCCCACCGCGTTCACCAATTTTGTGCAGATCGCCACCAATCTCGCGGATGTTAATGTATTCATCACGGTGAATTACGGCACCGGCACAACCAATGAAGCCGCCGACTGGGTGCGCAGCGCCAATATCACCAACCAATGTGGATTCAAATACTGGGAGGTGGGCAACGAGAATTATTTTGACAACGAAGTGGACCAGAACACGAATCCGCCTTATCAGGCGCACGATCCGTGGACTTACGCGATGCGCTTCTGCAGTTATTACACAGCGATGAAAGCGGTTGATCCGACGATCAAGATCGGAGCTACGGTCACGCCAGGCGAAGATTACTACAGCGGCGGCTCATCCTCTGTGGTGAATCCGCGCACCGGGCTGACTCACAGCGGCTGGACGCCTGTGCTGCTGAACACGTTGAGAACCAATGGCATTACGCCGGATTTCCTCATCCACCATTTCTATCCGGAGTACGAGGTGGAGAGCGACCCCGAGTTGCTGCAGGTAACCGGCAACTGGGAGTTTGACGCGACGGAATTGCGGCAGGAGATCAGCGATTACTTTGGTCCGGGTGGGACAAACATCGAGCTGCTCTGCACGGAAAACAATTCTGAGTCCCAGAATCAGGGGAAGCAGTCCACCAGCCTGGTCAACGGCGTGTATCTGGCGGACAGCCTGGGGCAACTCATGCAAACCGAGTTCAGCTCCTATCTCTGGTGGATTTTTGAAGAAGGCGCAGACACCTCGGGTAATTTCAGCTCATCACTGTATGGCTGGCGGACTTACGGCGATTACGGCCTGGCGCTGAATATCAACACCCGTTACCCGACTTTTTATGCCATGAAGCTCATGCACGATTTTGTCCAGCCCGGCGATACCATCCTCGACACGGGCCCGGGATATCCCTTCCTCGACGTCTTTGCCGCAACGAAAACCAACGGCACGCTCTCCGTGTTGTTCATCAACAAAGACCGCACGAACACTTACAGCCGGCAAATCACGCTCAACAATTGTTCGCCCAACGCCGCCGTGACCGTGCGTTCGTACGGGATGACGCAGGACAACGCGGCGGAAACGAACGCGCCCCTGGCCATGCAGGACATTGCCACCAACCAGATGACAGTTGCGGGCGGCGGCTTTACCTATGCCTTTCCGCCGTATTCGATGACACTTTTCACCTTGGTCCCGACCGGACCGGTGCTGACCGCGTCGGCAACTGCGAGCAACACGGTAAAGATTTCCTGGCCATGGCCCTCCACTGGATGGAATCTCGAGCAAAACGCCGACCTCACTACGACAAATTGGACAATGCCTCCGGAGATGATTCAGAACGACGGCACGAACAATTTCATTACCATCACACTGCCGGCGGGTACCATCTTCTTCCGGCTGGAGCATCCATGACACTAACTCATCATTAAACCCGGTCGTGGGCGTAACAATCGAGGGGGTGACCGTCTTTTTGAATCGTTTGAGGTATGCCATAGGGGCAAAAGTCGGCCAACCCTCCCCCACTATTTTGCTTAACTCGACTATACAAAGAAGTTTTTCGAATCTCTATTGAACTTTTACCGCACGGACCTTTTCGCGCGGTCGTCGTGGCCGCACTGCGCCATGAGCGCCGTGAGCGGTATGTTGTTACTAAATCAAAACCATCTATTTTATTATGATGGCGGAAGGGGAGGGATTCGGACGACTTTTGGAAGTTTTTTCAATTTCCATTACTCCGCGACCACCACCTCACTACCAGAGGCGAACAGCCTCATAACTAACGAACGCCAAAAGAATCAGGCATTTCTGCACTTCTGTCAAGCACCAGCGATTACGCATCCGATACCAATCAACTACTCACCAATTACACATTTACCGCCCGTTCACTGGCACTTTCACTGGCACTTTTTTGATCGTTTTTTGGTCGCATTTCGCGGTGGTGGGGTGGGTTCTCAACCTCCGTTTACATTTTCAATTGGACGGCATCTGCCGATGCGATTTTCCGTTGTGTTCATCCCGGCTGCACCCGCGCCTCTGGTTGCTCCGCGCAACCTCGCGCCGGCGGTCGCAACATCTTTGCGCCCGCCGTCACTCAGTTGCTGATGCTCCGCCGCCCGCCGGCGCGGGCACAGTCGGGTGCGTTTTGTCAGGAGCGGTCCTGCTCTCTCCGGGCGGTGAAGAGAGCAGTCCCGCTCCTTCAGAACAAAACGCAAAACATGAACGCAACCGAAAACCTCATCTCGACAGAATGCCCCGCAACCGCTCCGCAGCCCATCAATCAAATCATCAAGCCGATAAAATTCCCGGCTCAACCGCAGGAATGGAAAATTGTTTCGCTGCGGGAATGTCCTACACCCGACACCATGCAACATTGTGAAACACCGGACCAGGCAGCCGCCTATTGGAATACGCATATCGCCAGTCATCCTTACTTCAATTCTGAATGTGAATGTTTGGTGGTTTTTATACTCAACACACGTCGGCGCATCAAAGGGCACTATTTGGTGTCCATTGGGACGATGGATACAATTCTCTGCCATCCCCGTGAAGTATTTCGTTTAGCAATAATGGCAAGCGCATCCGCTATCATCATCGCGCACAATCATCCGAGCGGTGAATCAACTCCATCGGAAGCGGACATTAAAATTACCCGTGACCTCATTCGAGCCGGTCAACTTCTCAAAATCGAAGTCCTCGACCACATCGTAATCGGAAATCCAAATCATTCTAGTCTTCGCAGTTTGGGCTATTTTTATAGCTAACCGATCTCGGTTTCCAAGAAATCGGGGGGCATTTTTTCCACCATGTATCAATCCTCAAAAATTATTTGAGGGACACCCAATGGTTTCGCCTTCAAAGTTCTTTGCGGATGGATTTCAATTCGCGCCGACGTTTCGCAGTGGTCTTTGGATACGCCATCTTAAATTCATTAAGTGTATCAAGAACAATGCGGGAAACAATCAGTCGGGCATTCTCCTTGTCATCAGCGGGGACGACATACCAGGGCGCGTGCGCGGTGCTGGTCGTAGTCAAGCAATCTTCATAAGCCTTCATGTAATGCTTCCAGTATTTCCGCTCGTGAATGTCGGCGAGGCTGAATTTCCAGTTCTTGTCCGGTTCATCAATGCGTTCGAGGAATCGTTTTCGTTGTTCCTCTTTCGACAGATGCAGAAAAAATTTGATGACCTTGGTGCCATTGCGTTGGAGATGCTCCTCCGAATCCGTGATGGACCGATACCGTTCCTTCCAGATGGTTTTCTCGTCGCGCAATTCGTCCGAAAGTCCCTGACTGCGGAGAATCTCTGGATGCACCCGGACGACCAGCACTTCCTCGTAATATGAACGATTGAAGATGCCGATCCGCCCGCGTTCCGGCAGATGGCGGTTTGTGCGCCAGAGAAAATCATGTTCCAATTCATCGGCGGTCGGCTGTTTGAAACTGAAAACCTCGCAGCCTTGCGGATTGACCCCGGACATGACGTGCCGGATGGCCCCGTCCTTGCCGGCTGCGTCCATCCCCTGAAAAATCAGCAGCAACGCATAGCGGTTGGAGGCGTAGTGAAGTTGTTGCAATGAACTCAACGCCTCAACGTGTGCTTCCAGGAGTTTTTGATACAGTTTCTTCGACTTGCAAAACGCCTTCACATTCGTCGGCCATTTTTTGAGTTTGACCTTGGCTCCCGGTCGCACCCGGAAATCCTTTGATTTTATTTTCATCTTTATTCTTTCAGCAAGTTCAGCCGTGTTGTTTGAGCCGCTTATTTTGTGGCTTCCACTTCGGGAGACTTTTGCTTCGCCCGATCCGATTCCTCAACGGCACGAACATCCTCGCGCCCCAATTGCTCGTAAAATTCATGGACACGCTTAACGAGCTGCGGCGACGCCCCAACCGCAGGTTTTCCATTCGTTTCAGATTTCGTTTCTACTTTGGCATCAGGCTTCGGCTCAACTTTGTCGGTTGGCTTGGCGTCATTTTTAATGTCTAGTTTCGGCTCTGCTTTGACTTCGGACGGCGACACAGCTTTGGCTTCGGGTTGAGGTTCCGCAGATTTGGTTTCAGGTTTAGATTCGACCTTCGCTGCTGGCGGCGGCTCAATCTTGGCCTCTGGTTTTGAATTGGTGTCAGGTTTAAGTTCAGCTTTAATTTCCGGCTGTGATTCGGCTTTAGCCGCTGGTTTAGTTTCAGCTTTTGGTTCAACCTTGGCTTGAGTTTCGCGAATCTCCTGTTCGGCCTTGTCCCAGTTTTGCGCCGATTGACCGTCCCGGTGACCCTGGTGCTCGTAGAGTTCGTAGGCCCGTGCCGCGATCTGCGGCGCCAAATCAGTCGCCGTCTTGGCCTTGGTTTCAGGTGTGGAGTTCACGTCAGGTTCGGTTTCAGTTTTAGGCTTCGCTTCAGAAGAAGCATCCGATGCCGGTGCAATTTTTTCTTCGGGTTTAGCCTCGGCCTTGGGATCAGCTTTCGTTTCGACTTTGGCGTCTGGCTGCGGCGCGGCTTTCGTTTCCGTTTGAGCATCAGCTTTGACTTCGGACTTAATTCCAGTTTTGGCCACAGCTTTAACCGGATCAAAAATCCGATACGCGAGCAGTTTGATGCGGTCGTTCACGAGGAACCACAGCAACGCATAACCCCACACGAACCCGGCCCAACCCCAGCCCAGCGGCGTCATGAACAATCCATACACCGCGATCAATGTCGCGATGATTTGCGTGCCGAGCACGGCCATCCATAAAATCTTTGCAGGACGGATGGACCAGAACGGCCCGCGCGTGCGCGTCAGGAAAATTGTCAAATGTCCCGCCACAGACAGTTTCAAATACATCAGCGTCTGAATGTGCGGGCGGTCTAAGTGAAACACGCGCTCACCGAGATAAAATAATCCAAAGGCCGACACCACCCCGATGACGCCAAGCACCGTGGAGATGCCAAGCACCATGCGCATGTTCCACGACTCAGGCTTATCTTTGTAGTGAACATTGTCATACGCAATGGACAGAATCGCGCCGTCGTTAAGCAACGCCAGCATCACAATCATTACCGCCGTCAACGGATAAAAATTAAAAACCAGAATTGCCAGTGTCATGAACAGCAGCACGCGCAGCGTCTCCGCGATGCGATAAATCGCGTAACTGTTCATCCGCTGGAAAATCCGCCGGCTCTCCTTGATCGCATCAATAATCACCGACAGGCCGGGCGTGAGCAGCACGATGGCCGCCGCTGCGCGCGCCGCGTCCGTCGCACTCGAAACGGCGATCCCGCAGTCCGCTTTCTTAAGCGCAGGCGCGTCATTTACACCGTCGCCCGTCATGCCGACGATGTGGTTGCGTTTTTGCAGAACATCCACGATATGAAATTTATGTTCGGGAAACACCTCGGCGAAACCGTCCGCTTTCTCGATGGACTCGATCACCTCCGCCGACTCTTGTTTTTTTGAGTCGCCCAGCGTTTTGGCATCGAGAATATTCGTGCCCATTCCCAAAGTCTTCGCCGTCTCCTTGGCAATCGCCAGTGCATCACCCGTCACCATCTTGATCTTGACGCCCATTGTCAGCGCGGTCGCAATCGTAGCCTTTGCATCTTCGCGCGGCGGATCGAACATGGGCAACACGCCGAGAAATTGCCACGACCCGTCACCCTCGGCCCGCGCCACGCCCAGTGAACGAAAACCGCGCGCGGCAAAATCATTGACCGCTTTTTCCGCCGCCGTCTTCACTGAACCGACATTGGCCGACAATGCCAAAATCACCTGTGGCGCGCCCTTCGTCACCTTGAACGTCTTTCCGTCTTTGCCCTTGACGGTCGCCTCGGTGCGTTTATGCACCGGATCAAATGGCAGGAAATGGACAACCTGATATTCTTTCAGCGTGTCTTTATTTTTCAGGCCGCCCAAAACGGCCAGATCAATCGTGTCGTTGTTCTCGGCGCGCGATGCCAGCGCGGCGGATAAAATAATTTGCTCGGCGGGAATGTTGTTCACGCTGAACGGATCGCCCAGCGTCAGCTTATTCTGCGTCAACGTGCCGGTCTTATCCGCGCACAATACGTCCACGCCCGCCAGTTCTTCAATCGCCACCAACCGGCTAACAATCGCCTGTTTTTTCGCGAGCAATCGCGCACCGACCGCCATCGTCACCGACAACACCGTTGGCATCGCCACGGGAATCGCAGCCACGGTCAGAACCAGGGCGAACTGCAACGTCGTGAGAATTGGGTCACCCCGATAAATTGCGAAACCGATTATCACCGCCACCAGCGCCACCGCTAGGATGATCAGGTAATTGCCAATCTTCAAAACCGCTTTCTGAAAATGACTGACCGTGAGCGCCTCCTGCACCAATTGCGCCGTCTTGCCGAAATAAGTTTTCCCGCCCGTCGCATACACCAGCGCGCCGATTTCGCCGCGCCGGATGATCGAACCGGAAAAAACGGCGTCACCCGGTTTGCGCGAGGCGGGCAAAGATTCGCCGGTCAGCGCGGATTGATCCACCGACACCTCGTCGCCCGCCAGCAAACGCGCGTCCGCCGGCACCACATCGCCCAGCCGCAGTCGGATGACGTCGCCCGGCACCAGTTCGCGCGCCGCCGGGTTGATCCATTTGCCGTCGCGGATCACGCGCGCCTTGATCGCCAGCTTGGCTTTCAACGCGGCGATTTCATTGCCCGCCTGGCGTTCTTCCCAGAAGGCGACCACCGCATTGGTCACCAGCAACAGAAGAATGATGAAAAAATCCGGCCAGTGCCGGACCACGCCCGACAAAATTACCGCGATCTCGATCATCCACGGAATCGGCCCCCAAAAATAGCCAAGAAATTTCAGCAGGAGGTTTGTCTTCTTCTCGACAAGCTCATTCGGACCATATTGCGTGAGTCGTTTCTGCGCCTCGACTTGCGTGAGACCGTCCGGCGACGACTCCAATTTTTTCTCCACCTCCGCCAGCGGCAGCGTTTTCAAATCATCTTTCGGATCGGGTTTGACATCCGGCTTGGCATCAGCCTTCGCGCCCGGTTTCGATGCGGGTGCTGTCGGCTTCGCGTCAGTCTTGGGATCGGTAGCGTTGGGCTTCGATTCTGCGGATACACTCGGTTTTGGTTCGGGAGCCTTGGGCTGGTCGACATTGGTTTTCATGATGTGTGTCCTTTCACGGTTTTGAATTTTCGAGAACGGGCGTGTTACGCGTTGTTTCCGGCGAGTCGGCGGCTGCTCCTGGTGGCAGGTGTTCCGGCAGGTCAAGGCGGGCCACGCCAATCCGGTTGTCGGCCATCCCGTAATAAATGTCGAAGCGGTCGGGCGTTCCGAGATCGTCGCGCCGGTCGATGCCGGTGGGAAACACGACGTTGGCGATGGTCCCGTGGCGTTCCTGCGGCAACTCTGGCGTCAACACTGGTTCCGCCGAACGATAGCGAATCGTGCGCGGATGCTCCTTTGAAAGCACCATCACCCCGGCCGAGTAGCATAGCTGGCGTCCGTCGTTGCCCGCTTCCGCCATTTTGCTTACGCCGTGGTAAAGGATCAGCCAGCCGTGTTTAGTTAGTATGGGCGGAGTGCCGCCGCCGATTTTCAACTTTTCCCAGGGCGACACCGGAGTTGCCAGCCGATGATGCGAGTTGAACAGGCCGGGACGATGTGGTGCGAGTCCCTTCGGTGGCATCGGACAATAGGAAATCCAGATGCTTTCATGTTCGCGATCCACAATCCGAGATTCGGCTTGGCAGGCGGTTTCCTCGGGGCGGGTGCCGGGAAAAAGCGGACGGTGGAGAAGAGCCAACTGCATCTTCCCGGCGTGATTGGGAATGGCGACGGGGAAAATACTGGCGTCCTTGTTGTCCACATGGACGAAATCAATGCCTTGAAAGGGTTCAAAGATCGCCAGCCCGATCCGCTCCCAGTGGAACAAATCCTCCGACATCGCCAGAGCAATACGGGGTCCACTCGGCGAGAGTGCCGTGTAAGTCATGACGTAATGCTCAAGCGGTTCGACGAAGGTGACGCGGGCATCTTCGCAGCCGCCACTACCGTCAGACCGCCGCTCATAATCAACTTTCGGCTCAAGCGCAATGCCGAGACGTTCGACTCCGCATGGATCGCCGGCTTCGTTGAATTTTACGCGGGCAATGCCGATGCGTGAATAGTTGCCTTTGGCGACGAGCCTCGGAAAAAGGTAAAGCTTGCCATCAGGGCCGCGAGTGGCCGCCGGATTCAGGACGCCTTCAATCTCCTGCGGATTGCCCGGCTCCGGCTCCATCAACATTCCCAGGCGCTGTAATTGAAAGCCACTCATCCGGTCTTCTCCTCGCGAGGTTTTGTGGTTTGAACGCCACCCAGACAAGCGACGATGGCTTCAATCACCCGTTTCGACTCGTTGGGATCTCTGACCCGGATGGAAAGAACACCCGCTTCTTTCGCCGGATAGTCGTTCCCGCCCGGAAACAACGCATCGCCGATAAAAATCATCTCATCAATGGCAATGCCAAGGATGTCCCGGAGTTTCCGTATCCCGTAGGCCTTATCAATGCCCGGCTTGGTGACGTCAACGGAGGTCGTGCCACCCAAGCGCACGGAAAACTCGGGGATCAGTTTATCTAGTAGTGCCTTGATCTTCTTCCGCTTGCTGAAATCAGGATCCCATTTTTTCTTTTCTTCGATGGGCGCCTGCTGCCCTAATGCGGAAAACGTAATCTGGCTTCCCCGGTCTTCAATGGTTTCTCCCCAGGCCTTTTCGACTTTGAAACCCGCTGCTTCAAGTGCCTGCTTTAGCGAACTGATAATTTTCTTTTTTTCATCTGCGGTGAAATCTTCCGAGTAGATCTTTTTCCAATCCCCTGCGTATTGGTAGAACTTTGTCCCACAGGTGGGAAGCAGAGACAGGTTCTTCAGGCGTTCGTCATGGGGAAGATTGGAGAGCACTTGTTTCTCAAACTGCGGCCAGTCGCCGCCGGAAATCACGGCCACCTTCACAATATCCAGCAACGCGGTAAGCAGTGTGGCCATTTCGGCATCGAGCGATGCTTTGCTTTCGGCAAGCGTGCCATCCAGATCGAATACAATAAGTTTCTTCATGGGTTAGTTGCCTTCCGGTAGTGAAATTTCCAACAAGCTGATGGCACCACGCGGTCGGCACAAACACGCTCCAACCACGGCGGGCAAGAGCAGCACATCCCCCTTGCCGATGGCGTGATTGGCACCGTCGTGCTCCACCTGACCGTTGCCGGCGAGGCACACCAGCACCTGCGGAGTTCTTTCGGCACCGACTCCAAATGGCGATTCTGCGCCGAACCGCCACAACCCGAAATGTTCACAATCAAAGAGCCGCTCTCGCAACACCGGCTTCACCTCATCCACCATTGGCACCACCGGACCAATTGCCCCTTGCGCAACATCAATGCAGGCCATCGCCTGATCCACTTGCAGCGGTCGAGGCTGGCCGGTCTTGACATCAACGTGGTTCCAGTCGTAAAGGCGAAACGTCACGTCACTGTTTTCCTGCACTTCAAAAACCACCACGTCGCCCAGCGAATGAACGGTTCCGGCCGGAATGAAAATTCCGTCGCCGATCTTCGGAGTGAAGGAGGCGAGCTGGTCCGCCACCGTTCCCACGGTTCCATTTGCGAGCGCCTGTCGCAGAGTGTCAGCCGTGGTGACAGGCTTGAGGCCAGCGTAAATGCGGCTTTTTGCCCCCGCCTCCAGCACCACCCAGGCTTCGGTCTTTCCGGTCTCGCCTGCCGGGATATATTGGGTCTGCTGATCTGATGGATGAACCTGAACCGAGAGCGTGTCGCGCACGTCGAGGAATTTCAGCAGCAGCGGGAACCGGCGAAAACGCCCGGCCAGTTTTCCCAACATCTGCTCCGGCCACTGATGGAGCAATTGTCCGATACTCCGTCCCTTGAGTGGTCCATCGGCAACGCGGCTCGGATGGTCCTCGCGGTCACTCAACAGCCAGGCTTCGCCGATGGGACCATCGCCGGGCAGCGGAGCAGAGAGCAGATTGGCCAAACGCCGACCACCCCAGAGCCGATACTGATAGATCGGCTCAAATCGAAGCGGATACATAGATATTTCATCCTTGGCATGTCTTCTTGCTGTCATGCTCATGTTCTTTCCATCGCAGCAGTGTATTCACCCCGGCGCGCGGCGCGGTCGCATCGGGCACGTTGAAGCAGAGCTTGTTGCGCCGCTTTCACGTTGGACTCCTTGCCTTGCCAAATCTCCAAGGCCGGTTGTTGAATGGCGCGGGCAAACGAAAATGATAGCGCCCAGGGCAGTCGCAACTTGAATCGAAGATTCATGGTATTCAAACGGGCTGAAGCCAGTTCACCAGATTGGCCGCCGGACAAAAATGCAATTCCCGGAACTGCTGCGGGGACGGTTCGCCATAGACTCTTCACCGTGATGTTGGCCACTTCGTCCACGGATGCTTGCGTGGGGCAGGTCAATCCCGGCAGCACCATGTTGGGTTTCAATATCATGCCTTCCAGCAGCACGCGCTGGGAATTCAGTTGGTTGAAAACGGTTCGCAGGACTTCC
>Ga0187863_10001575_pt1 | contig 18031 bp, 13 predicted proteins | sample June2016WEW_11_1_FD_132975 | JGI IMG/M metagenome (GOLD analysis project Ga0187863, IMG submission 132975) | Peatland microbial communities from SPRUCE experiment site at the Marcell Experimental Forest, Minnesota, USA - June2016WEW_11_10 | ecosystem: Environmental > Terrestrial > Soil >... | reverse complement strand
CAACCCGGAATTTGTTGATACTTTGGCCCGGCTGCGGCATCGGAATATAAGTGAATTCGTGGCTCTTTGGATCGTACTTGATCACCATGTTATGAGCCGCATCGCCCATCCAAATATTGTCGGATTTATCCGGCCACGCGTCGTAGGGTTGGGCACCATTGTAGGGAATTCTGTATTCGGTGAGTTCGCCGGTTGCCGGATCCAAGCTGGCGAGAAGTCCGGTGGTGTACTCCGAGGCCCAGATCACGCCCTTGGAGTCCACACCGATGCGGCGAATTTGTCCCCACGCGTGCGGCACGGGATATTCCTTCACCGATTCCGTGTTCACGTCCCATTTGTTGATGGTGCCCTTTTGCCAGCCCGCCGCCCACATATTGCCCTGCTGGTCGATCACCATCCCGTAGAGGCCGTTGTCCGGTGTGGGCGTCGGGTACATGTGAATTACGCCGGTGATGGGATTCAATCGGCCAAACAGCGCCCCGTAGATCAGGTCGAAGCCCACGTTGCCGTCTTTGTCGACGACTGCTTCATGCAGCGCGCCGGCCTGTTCGGGCAGTGAGTAGCGGATCTGCTTTCCGGTAGCTGGATCTAATTCACCCAACCTCCCGGTTTTCAATTCCGCCCAGAACACATGGCCTCGCTTATCGACGCCGATACCGTCTGGATGCACGTAAACGTCGCCCTTGATGGGATAGTTCTTCCACCGGTCGGCGCTCCGCTGTTTCGGGTCAAGCCGGAGCATGGAGCTGGAAGTTCGGGAGCTAAACCATATATTCCCATCGACAGGCGAGATGAACGAAGACCCCATGTGGTGCGTTCGTCCTTCTTTCGGGTACGGGAGCGTTTCGATTGCGCCATTGATCATCGGCGCGCCTATCTTTTCGCCGCCGCCTGCAATGGGGAGGTCCTTGGGGATGTCGTAGGAGACATAAATCGCTTTGGAGGCCATTTCTTCGTCAAGATCGACCGGATCGACGCGGAGTCTCTTCTCGGGCATTCCTGGGCCGAAATTCTTGGCCAGGTAGTCGGCCATCAGGTCCTTCTGCTCTTTGTTGATCGGCGTTCTGCCCAGGGCCAAGACATACGGATTGTAGCCGGGCCCGGTTTCCGTCATGTGCTCGATGCCCTTCAGATAGCCCGCTTTGTCGAGGTGGTAATGCCCGAAGTTGCTGAAGGTCTCGGCGTGGCAGCCGATGCAATTTGCCTTCAGGAGGTCGAGGGCGGGGCTCGGGGGATACATATCCTCCATGCTGCTGACGTACGAGACCTTCGAGGAGTCTCCCGCAGCTCCCCCTTCTTCGCCGCCCCCGCCCGCCGCAGCCGCGCGCTTTTTGATCGCAAAATCGGCCGTCTTGGTGTCGCCCGGCCCGAGCTGCAAAGTGGTCCTCGGGGAATCATAGGTCCCCATATCGACAAAAACGTCATAATTGCCCGGCAGCGCCTGGGGCACGACGTAGTGGCCTTTGTTGGTGAATACCGTGTACCAGAGCTGAAGATCCACATTGTGAGCCTGGACGCGGAAACCGACCACCTTCCCTTGGTCCGCCGTCACCGTTCCGGTGATGGTGCCGCGCTTAATTTCCTGCGCGAAAGATGAAGAGGCAAAGTAGGAAAGCAGCCATGCGACCGCAAAGCCCGCCATCAAAAGCCGAAGCAATGTCCTGTTTTGCTTGCTGTACATAAATTTTGGTTTCCTCTCAACTCGCCTTTCAAGATTCTTACTCCCCGCTGCAAACCGTGGCTCCAAACCGACAGTCTATAGCACACTTGCTTTTTGGCCGGAAGCATTTTGCATCCAGGGATCCAAGGGACACCCAGGGCGGGTGAAGCCAATTTCCGATATAGTACCTATGCCCTCGCCAAGACAAGTGACGTAGAAAGCCGGCGCCGCGTTTCAGCCGACGCTCGCGTTCCGCTTATTGCTACGCGCATCGGACCAATCCTGTCCTTGCGGCCAGTACCCCGCTCAACGCGCGGTGAGTAGACTTAGGTGAGGCATGATGACTACCGGATCGGACATGGATTCCCGCATCTCCTTTTGCCGCAAACAGCTTGGCTCCGAGGGACGCAGCTTTTCGAGGGCGTGTCTTGGCGTGCTGGCTCTCATTCTATTGACCTGTGCCGGCCTGACCGGTTGCGGTAGAGCGACGAGCACGACGAACTCAACCCCCGGCACGGGCTCTGCGCCCTCGATCACGTCCTTCACCGCGAATCCGACAACCATAAACTCGGGCGCGAGTAGCGCGCTGAGTTGGGCGACCAGCGGCGCGACCACGGTTTCGATTTCTCCTGGCGGGTTCAGCTCAGCGTCGGCGAGCGGCTCAACGACGGTGAGCCCCTCGGCGACAACGACCTATACTCTGATTGCGGCCAATGTCTCTGGCTCGGCGACGTCCACGGCAACCCTCACGGTAACCACCGGAGGGACCCAGGGTAACTTGACGATCACGACCGCTTCGTGCCCGGGCGCGACGCAGGGCACCTCTTATGCAGGCTGCACAATATCGGCGAGCGGCGGCTCTCCGCCTTACACCTTTTCAGTAAGTACGAGTTCCAGCTTTCCGCCACTACCGGAGGGAATGTCTCTGAATGCCAGCACAGGTCTCGTAAGCAGCCCCCAGATTGGCGGTCAAGGCACGTATGGCCCGGAATTTATAGTTAAGGACTCCCAAGGTGTTCAGGCTACGGGCGAGATCAGCATTGCCATCGCCGGAAACAATTCATTTCTATCAAGCATATTCCCGTCCACCTCTATTTTTCGCCATCGAGTAGACGCCGCTACGACCAGCTTGCCCGTCGACACATCGCCCGCCGCTCCTATCTACAGTGGCTATTTGTCTGAGACGATTAAGCCATTCTTTGGGAACACTTCGGGCGCTCCCTTTCCGAACGGAATACCGGCGATCGAGGTTCCTTACAACCAAGCAGACGTCACGGTCGCAACCACCGTCTATCAATCCTACTTTACGTCTGGCCCTGTCCCGGAGAATGCTCCCGTGGAGGGTACGAGCAACTCGACTGGAGATCGGCACGTCCTCGTTTATCTGGAGGCGGGTGGAGGAAACAACCCGGCCCTATATGAGATGTGGCAGGGAATCTACCAAGGTGGCCCGTGGACGGATTCGTCAAACGCGCTTTGGCCCAACGTGTCTTCAGATGCCTTGACGCCGCAGGGCCGGGGAACGTCCGATGCCGCGGGCCTTCCGGTAGCGCCCTTGCTCGTCAATGCCGACGAAGTGATTGGTGCCGGCACACCGAGTTCACCGAACGGTACGGTTGCCCACCCGATAAGATTCACGCTCAATCACATGCTGAATTATTGGGTGTGGCCGGCTACAGAGACAGCCGGCGTGGGGAGCTGCACGGCCACAGCAGGGAGTTCCATTCCCGTGGAAAACGAAATTTCGCAATCTGCTCCTCCGGCAAGTTGCACCATGTCCGGGCCTGCCGGCGAGATATATCGGCTGAAGGCTTCCGTGGCGACTCCCTCCTGTACCTCTACGAGTCCACAAGCGGCCATTATCATCACCGCATTTCGAAACTATGGAATCATCCTAGCCGACAACGGGATGAGCGGAGGACTGATCGGCACTCCCGACGCGCGCTGGAACGATACCGATCTGTTGTGCCTTACAAGTCTTACCTTATCCGATTTCGAGCCTGTGAACGTGTCGAGCCTTATGGTCAGCGCTGACAGCGGTGCCAGCAGCCATTAGCTCCGCCCTAAGTTGTCAGCAACTATTACGCCTTAAAACCGCGATCAGGCCTGCTCGAGACCGCTTTTAAAAAAAGCGGCCGGATCAATAAAGATCCTCCAGCTTTCCAGTTCACTGATTTCTGGCTCGGCGTCCTTCACACCCAAGGGCTGCTCCCTAAGCTCTTTGATCGACCGCCTCGCCCTCGCGAATTATATTCGCGGGGGCGGCTAACTAATCCCAGCGCTGGTGTTTGGCCGCAGGGCATGGCTTGCCGTCATGACCCTTCTTCCTGTGGAGTTTGATTTCGAGGTATAGACTCTCCCGCTTTTCCTGTACTTCCGCCCGCGCTTGTTCGTTCCGCAGCAAACCGGGACTGAGGGTGTTCAGCTTGCTGTTCAAGGTGATCAGCTGATTCACAAGATTGTCTTTCACTTTGCACTTCGGGTCGGAGGACATGTCGCTCGATACCTCAGCCTAATTGGATGCAGCTGGCCGCCGATTTCCGCCAAAATTCACAAATCTAACAGCTGCGTAAATCGCGCGGCATAGCTAAGTTATTTTATTTGTTGGAGTTAGATAAAAAGATGGAGACTTTCGCAACGGGATCGGAACCCCGGTTTTTGGATGCGCTTTCTTGAGGGATTAACTTTCGGCAAATCCAGGAAATCCAGAAAAACCAGAAAAACCAGAAAAACCAGGGCGTTTTCTTGACGGGGGTGCCCTATCGATGGTAAACTCAGCTAACTGTTGGGGGGGCTTCCCGCCGCCTCGCAGATCCCCGCGTCGGATACTTCCGATGAAGGGGGATTGCTGCGATGTTTCCCGTTTGTTCTGCAAATTGCTGGTCCCGAAGTGTCTCTGCGTGCCTTAAGACAGATGCCAGAACGTGCGCGCTGGTGCTTTCTCTCCTGGCGTTTTCGCTGATGCTCGCGCCGCTGGCCGCGCGCGCGCAAGTGGTGCAATCAGGCTATACCTCGATCGTGGCGGCCAATAGCGCCAAGTGTCTCGACATCAATGGGGCGTCGGTTTCTCCAGGCGCAGCCGCCATTCAATGGCACTGCAACTCCGGGGAGAATGAAGAATGGACCGTGCGGCTTTATAGCGCGTCCGGGTCTCGCATTATCGAGCAGCAAACCGGCGATTGCCTGGTGGTATCGGGCGCGAGCACGACCGCGGGCGCGCTGCTGGTTCAGGAACCGTGCACCGGGACGAACAGCGAGCTGTGGTCCTTCGTGCCTAGCGGCGCCAACTTCGAGCTCGTCAACGAAAACAGCGGACAGTGCGCCAGCGTTAGCGGCGCAAGCACCGCCGATGCCGCCGATATCGTCCAGGAGCCTTGCTCGACCGCATCGAACTTCCTGTGGACTTTCTCCTCGGGCCTGATCACCTCGACGTCGCACAGCGTCGCGCAAGCAGCGCACAGCGGCCAGTGCCTGAACGTTTCCGGAGGGAGCACCAAGGCCGGCGGGATCATCATTCAATGGCCATGCGCCGGCGCGACCAACGAACAGTGGACGCTTCTGCCGTCAGGAAGCTATTTTATGCTGGTCGCCAATAATAGCGGACTGTGTCTGTCGAATAACGGCAGCACCGCCCAGAATGCCGACATCGTCCAGGAAACCTGCACAACCAATACGAGCGATCTGTGGACCCTGAAACCGGTTGGCGGATCCTACGAATTCGTGGCCGACAACAGCGGTCTTTGCGCTGAAGTCTCTGGCGCCAGCCAAACTCCCGCAACCAATGTTATCCAGTCTACTTGTACGGCTGCGTTGAATCAGGTCTGGAGCCTTTCGCCATCGGCCATTCCATCCAGTTGGACTGCCGTCAACCCGCTCGCCGTTGATCCCATTGCGGTAGCCAATCTGCCTAACGGCCAGCTCGTCATGTGGTCGGCCAACGCCGAATACACTTTTGAAGGCGACATCGGCGATGGCAATGGCCAGACCTACACCGCCGTCTTCGATCCCGCGACTGGCGTCTCCACTCAAATCCTCGTCACCAACACCGGCGATGACATGTTTTGCCCCGGAACCGCGAACCTTTTTGACGGCACGATTCTAGTGAACGGCGGCGACAGCAGCCCCAAAACCAGCCTCTACGATCCGACCACCGGTTTCTGGACCTCCGACGCGCTGATGAATATCCCGCGCGGCTACGAAGGAGACACCGTGCTAACCAACGGATCCGTAATGACCCTGGGCGGCTCCTGGAGCGGCCGCCAGGGCGGCAAGACCGCCGAAGTCTGGACCCGCGGCAGCGGCTGGACAGTGCTCTCTGGTGTCCCAGAGACCACCATCATCGGTCCCGATCCGCAAGGCGTCTATCGCGGAGACAATCACCTCTGGCTTTTCTCCGCACCGAACGGTGAGGTCTTCCACGCCGGCCCCAGCGCCCAGATGCACTGGATCACCACTACCGGCGCCGGCACCATCACATCCGCAGGCAACCGTGGCGACGATCCATACGCCATGACGGGCGATGCGCAGCTCTACGATGTCGGCCTGATTATGAAGACCGGCGGCTCCCCGGCCTACCAGGACGCCAACGCAGAAGCAAATACCTACATCATCAACATCAACAACGGCACAGCGGGAGTCACCGTCACAAAAGTCGCTCCGATGGCCTATCCACGCGCTTTCGCCAACGGCGTCGTGCTGCCAAACGGCGAAGTCGTCATCATCGGCGGCCAAACCTACCCAGTTCCCTTCTCCGACGCCACCGCCGTTCTGATCCCGGAAATCTGGAATCCCGTCACACAGGTTTTCCGCCAGCTCCAACCGATGCAGACGCCGCGCGTTTACCACAGCACCGGCATCCTGCTCTCTGATGGCCGCGTCTACGAGGGCGGGGGAGGGCAATGTGGAGTGGGCTGCTCCGCCAACCATTTCAACACGGAGATCCTCACTCCACCCTATCTGTTGAATGCCGACGGTACGCTTGCTACCCGGCCGGTGATTTCCTATGCGTCTCCCACTGCAGTGTTGGGCGGCACCATCACCGCGACCACCGAATCGCCGGTGGTTTCGTTCGTGTTGATGCGGCTTTCCTCCACCACCCACACGGTGAACAACGACCAGCGCCGTATCCCGTTGCAGATGGAATCCACTTCGGGCACGACCTACACGCTCACAATTCCATCGAATGCAGGAATCGTCCTGCCGGGGTATTATTGGTTGTTCGCGCTAAACTCCCAAGGAGTGCCTAGTGTGGCGGCGGTTGTACTTATCAGCTAGTCTTGGCGTCACGCTGTTGCGGGTCGCGACGGGAGCGGTGGACGCGAAGAACCTGCAGGCCAAGGCGACAAACTCAGCATCGTCAGCCCCGTCGGCGATTTCGGTTGAGCGCGGCGACGAGCTCTTCCGCGGGCAGGAGCCGCTCACCGGCAGAATCCGCGGCCACGACGACGACCTGCCTTCCGAGGTAGTCCGCTGCGTCAATTGCCATGGCGCGGCGCCAGCAAACGCCAGCACCCAGCGCCTGTCGCGCCTCGCACCGCCGCGCCTCGACAGCGCTCTGCTACTGGAATTTCATCAGCGCCGCGGCGGGCCACCCTCGCGCTACGATCCGCCGGCCTTCTGCAAACTGCTGCGCACCGGCGTCGATCCGGCGCACATCCTGATCGCCCGCGAAATGCCGGCTTACGATATCGACGACGCTCAATGCGCAAGCCTCTGGGCCTACGCACTCGCGAAGGAAAGGGACGGGGAAAATCCCGCCGCAGAGCTAAAAGAAACTCCCGCGGAGAAGTCCAGTGCGAAGCCCTGACCGAGATTTCTCGCGAGCGATCCGGGCTACGGCGAGATTGCTTGGGATCTGCGCACTCTTCCCGCGCGGGCGGGACTGCTGGGTTGGCGGTCTGGACGTAGGAAGCGAGGCGCTGCAGGAGTTTGCTCCTATGCATCTCTCGCGCCGCAACCTTCTTCAAGCTTTGCTGTTTGCCGCCGTTCCCACGGTCAGCGGACACGGCCAGGTCAAGCCCCCCCTTCTCGTGCCAGACATCAAGCTCCTCTGCCACGATGGGACCTCCACTACGCTGTTCAACTTAGTCGACAATCGCGCCACCGCGGTCCAACTCATGTTTACCTCCTGCACCACCACCTGCCCCATCCAAGCCGCCATCTTCGAGCGCGTGCAGAAAACGATTCCAGACATGCGCGCCCGCGGCATGCAGCTACTCTCGCTCAGCGTCGACCCGCAGACCGATACGCCTGCGGCTCTGTCTGTCTGGCGGCAGCGCTTCCACGCCGGGCCATCGTGGCTGGCCGCCGCGCCCTTCCCCGCCGACTCACAACGCCTGCAAGATTTCTTCGCCAAGGCCATCGACTCCATCGTCGACCATTCCACTCAGGTAAGCATCCTCGACCGTCAAGCTCGCCTCGTGTGGCGCACATACGAACTCCCCACCGCTCTGGAAATCATCCAAATCCTCCAAAAAGTCTAGTGCCCGTTCGGCGCCCCAGCGCATGCGTCGGATGTGGTCGGGATCGTCAGGAAAATTAGGTGTCGCGCTCATCCATCTATACCGACAGACCAAGGCTCGACAGATTTTCGAGCAGATTGTTGATGTGAGATAATCCCGTTGAACTTCACACGGCTTATCACAATAGCGGACACATCGATGAGACTTGTGGACAAGCGGAATTTCGCGCGATTGTACAAACAAAAGGCAACCGACCTAACTGCTGCAACGTCTGTCGCCATATGCGCCTCCAAAGAATCCTAAGGACATAGCTGCAGCACGGACCGATGCGATCAGGAACGCCGAGATCAAACTCGACCATTCAGGCCCATCAGAGTGAGCGGCAACACACTCCGATACAGTCGGTCTGAGCCGTACAGATACGGTTCCAGCGTTATCGAGGGGTGATTTATGGCTCAGGAGCGATGGACAGCTGTTGATACCTACATCACCAATTTGCTTCATCCGCACGACCCTGTACTGGACGCCGCGCTCTCGGACAGTGTCGCGGCTGGCCTGCCATCCATCGCCGTTTCGCCAACGCAAGGCAAACTACTGACGCTATTGGCGCTGGCCAATGGAGCGCGCAACATCCTCGAGATCGGCACTCTGGGCGGCTACAGTACGATCTGCCTAGCAAGAGCGCTGCCGCCTGGCGGACGTTTGATCACCTTGGAGTATGAAGCCAAGCACGCCGCAGTTGCCCGCATCAATATCGCGCGAGCCGACTTGTCTGGTGTCGTTGAGTTGCGCCTCGGGCGGGCACAGGACACATTGCCGAAGCTCGCCCTGGAAGGCCGAGGTCCTTTCGACCTGATCTTCATCGACGCCGATAAGCCTGGCTATTCGGAATATCTCGCGTGGGCTGTTACGCTCTCTCGTCGCGGTACTTTGATCATTGCCGACAATGTCGTGCGCGAGGGAGAGGTGATTGAGCCCGGTAGCACTGATCCCATGGTCCAAGGAATTCGCCGCTTCTACGAGTCGCTTGCCGCTGAGTCGCGCGTGAGTGCCACGACGATCCAGACCGTCGGCTGCAAAGGGTATGATGGCTTCACGATCGCGGTTGTCATCAACGGCAAATAGCCACCCCCCGTATGGGTCTTGCGGACACCGGATGTTGCCTTGGGGGGCGGGATTGGCTAAGGGACCGCCTACAGCCTACAGCATGGGTAGAGCGCTAAGGGTTCTGGGTCTTTTTTCGATCGTTATGGCACTCGCGGAGTTCGCTCCCATTTCAGCAAATCCCATCCGGATCTACGGCGTTTGGCATTGCGGGAGTGACCTGTGCGGCTGGGATACGGTCGGCGAAATGGCCGACTTCGACCGCAAGAATCACTGGCTCATAGACCGAGGCAATGGCTCCCCGTCTGTGAACTTAGTCGTTCTCAGTTTTGTTGACCCTTTGAGATTACTGAATCTGACCAATGACGCCCATAACGTCGAGGGCATCCCGGTTGGAATTACACCAGACATCGTGGCCTATTTTACGAGCCACAAAATCCGCGTCATGCTCTCGATTGGTGGATTTACCTATGCCAAGGACTGGGATGAGGCACTCGCAATGAATCCCAAACAACTGGGTCTCCACGCCGCGCAGGCTGCACAGCGTTTCGGAGTTGGAATTGAAATCGACTATGAAAATGACCACAGGCCCAATCTTAGCGGCTTGCAAGAATTCATAACTGCCTACCGCTCAGTTCTTCCCTACGGCGCGGCATCCGCGAATCCAGCGTCCCGCCTAACGATTGACCTCGCCCTGGATGACGACTATCTTGCCCCGCTGACCCAATATGCCACCACCAATTGGCTCACCATCGCGCACCCAGTTTTGGACTATGCAAATGCAATGGTTTCTTCCGAACAAGCAAGTGCTTCTGTTTTGGAAGAAGGGTGGAAGGAACATGTGCAGGGTAAGGCCCCCATTCCTCCCTTAGCTCCAGCCAAGTTCACCGGCAGCCTATACCTTGCAAATCGCGGAGGTGCGTCAGCCGAATGCACCGATTTCAGAAATTCCCTGGAGAAAGCCACGGGCAGATTCGTAAAGACCGTCAAACCTCACGGTGTCGGAAAGACCAAAGGAATGCTCGGTTACATGTTCTGGGCGGCCGGGTGTCCCGGATCAAGGTCGGCATGCACCGTACCCCCGAACACATGCGAGAAGGGCGTGGGGATGGGCGCTAAGGTTTACAAGATTGCCCTACCAATGCTGTCACTGCGTCAGCACTAAAGGGGACTTTCGTCGCTATAGACACGTACCGTGCCCCATTCGACAGCACTGCGGATGCGGTTGACGGCACGAAACGCGCGTCACGAAACGCTGTGCCGCCAATCCCGAAGCCTATCAGGACTATCGAAAGGGTCGGTTATTGGTGTAACAAACCAAAGAAGGTTAACAACAGCATCGAGTATTTTCAGTCAGCCCATTGAGGAGGGTCCCGCTATGGGTGGCCCGATTCGTTCAACGCTTTCCGTTTGTGGTCAGTGCCCCGTTTAGTCGAGGAGATCTCCGCACTCCGATTTGTTTCGTTCGGTAGGCGATGACTGCGATAATCACGAGCAAAATGAACAGGATAATGACGACCGAGTTGTTTGACCGTCTTCTCATGAGATGGAGGGACTAATAAACATGGAGCCTTCACTCTCGATCGCTCCGACGCGAGGCATATTCCCAGCCAAAAAGGTCCCCGACTTCTTTTCCTCTTCGGTTAGGCGCTTTGTGAAGTCGTCTACGGTCCGTTGCGCTCTCGCCACGCCCTTCACGACGGCCACGACTTCAGGCGTCTCGGGGACACCGGATGAATCGCGTACTGATTTCCGCGCTTCGCAGTAGGAAGTTTCCCGATTTCGTCGAGGCACGGGCACAACCGGATTCTAGCAACGTTCCATAGTATCCCAAGGGAGTAACGAGAAAGATCCGACGGGCTTGCCGCGCGGAACAACTGGAAGGAGAACTTGAAGCACAGTTTGGCCAGGTATCTGGTCGCGGGAAATGTGAATCTTGCACTGATTTGTCCGGCGCTCGGCCGCCGCATGAAGAAATGAAGTTGGCAACGGCAATCGACCGCAGTTAAAAGCACCATCGCCGCGCTGAGCGGTGGTAGTTCGGCGGCTGTAACGCGAGGGCGCATAGCGCCCCCGTGCAGCTGTTCGATATCGGCGTATGCCGAAGTACGAGACGGTTGCGTTCGTGATACGTGACAGCAACGTGGTTTGGTTGTACCGCGATCGTACGGTCTGTGAAAAGATCAACGAGCAATGTGTAAGAGCTGGCTTCAGCGCTTCGGGGACGAGAGTCACGAGGAAGGAATTCCTGAGAATGTCCGCAATCATCGATTGGACGTATCCCACTGTATCGTCAAAAGCGAGAGGACTCGCGTTCGGCACCGCAGATGTTCAGAGAAAGCAGCTGTGCGAGGATTCTTCTGGTTACTCCCGAGCACTAATAGGAAACGCTGCCAACATTTCCTCTGTGCCGGTGCCTCGACCAGCCCCCCCCACTGCGAAGTGCGGAAATCCGTAGGCGATTCGTCCGGTGTTCGCAGGGCGATTGAAGTCATGGTCGTTGTGAAATGACCTCTTGGTTTACCGAACGACGACTACGCGCGTCTGGTAAGACTCGAATGCCACGATGACCTTCACGGCTGCATTGATTCGGGTTGAAGGTATTGTGCGAACGTCGCCGGTTTGCGGTTCCCAAATCTCGGCACGGGTACCGCGACTCTTCAGCGTCAAAAGATGCCATGAGGGATGATTGCTCTCGTTGAAGAAAAGGTAGAGCGAAGCGTCCTTGAGATCGCGTTTGATGTAGCGGATTGCGGTGTCTGGCACGTCGAGCGAAACATCCGAGGTCGCCCCGACCGCTCGCATCACGGCTTGCCGAATTGCCGGGGGAACTGCCTGCGGAATCGGCGGTGCGGACGGAGGCCTTCCCGGTGGAGTCGGAGTCGGAGGAAGCTGGGCGGACACCTCGACGAGTGCCCAGGAGAAGTCCGCCGAAGTGGCCGGACGTGCGTCACGGATGGTTCGGCCTGCGATGAGGCTGGGGGTGCGATCAAGGAATAGGACTTTGCCTCCGGCCAGCGCAAAACCACGCAGGCGGTCGAGCGCTGCTTGCGAGAGAAGTATTTCGCCCGGCAGAATGACCGCGCGAAAGCGGTTGCCGCTGGACGTCTCGAATGTGCCCTTGCGCGGAATCAATTCCGCGGCCAGAGCGTTCTCATCCACGATGTCAAAGTCGATTGGAAGCTCGGAGAGAAGCTGCTCGGTGGCGACAAAGGCCCGGTTCGCCGCTTCATCGTCTAGCCAGAAAGAGCTGGAAGGAAGATAGAGGGCCACAGACGCGGCGGGCCTTCCCATAGACATCAGGTAACTCAGCCGCCGGGCGTATTGCATCAACTCGGGAAAGCCAGCCGAGGTCATCAATGCCGGAGGTCCTCCCGTGGCGGAGCCGGTCGAAGGAAAATACATCGCCTCCACTTGATTGATGCCGCGCACGAACTGCTCGTTGAGGATATAGCGCGCCTGCTCCACATCGGGTTCTGGACGGTAGGCGGCAAAACTTTCCGTAAAGGCTCGCGGCTTGCCATACACATGCGCTGCCGAAGCCGCCAAACGCGGGAAATCCGAGATGGTATCGGTCCAAATCTGGTGCCAGATGGTGTCGATGCCGGGTACCTGCACGTAGCGCATGTCGCGAAAGAAGTCACCTTCGGAGCGGGCCAGCAAGAGTCCCGCCTCTTCGTGGTTCAGATGCACCTGATACTCCAAATGATTCTCCGCGCACCATTCTGCTTGCGGCTTGAAAAAGCCATCGCGAAACAGAATGGAAAACACGTCCCAATAGTCCGCCTTCACGCGCTTTTGTTCGTCGGTCATGTTCGGTGCAAAGAAGGCCGCCACGTAAGGCCGCACATCGTATCCCTTGATTTGCTCGAAGCGCTCGAAGAAAGCCGGCGTCCAGGGAATGCCGGTAATCGTATAGTCCGGCTCGTCGCCGCGAAATCCGATAATCGTCTTCCCGAACTCATCGCCCATGGCGCGCTTGTATTGTTCATGGGTGAAGGCCAGGTACTGTCTTGTGGCCGCGGGATCGAGATAATCTTCCAGCGACTGCGACGTATCCTTTGGTCTGTTCGGATTCGGATTCGTCACCGATCGTGTCGGCGACGTTTGGAACTGGTGCTCCACTACCATCACCGTCCATTCACCTGGCGGTGCTGTCCAGTGGATTGCCCCGTCTGTCACTGGCACCGGCTGCGTTGCACCGGCGCTATTGATCGCCAGCACGGCGACGGTGGCCGGAGACACCGGCTGCGAAAGCATATCGCCGCCGGCAGCCGAAGTCTTCCGAGCCAGTACCAGCGCCTGCATCCGGAGTTCAGGTCTCAGTTCCGTGAACTTGCCGCCGGCAAACCCGCTCGGATACCCGGCCTCGTCCACGAGCCACACGCGCATGCCACGCTTCTTAGCTTCCTCAAGGAATACACGAAGCAGCTTGAAGTAACCTTCGGAGAGGTAGGCAGCCGGCATATCTCTTCCCGCTTGCAGCGTGACGGCCTGGTAACCCATGGCTTTCATTTGGTCCATGTCATGCTGGATCATCGTTTCATCGATCGTGCCATTAAGTCCGTAGTACACCTCCGGGCCATATTCCGGGGGAGGCGCTTTCCAGCGCATGGCTGTCTCGCTGGCCGTGGGTATCTGGATTTTCTGCCAGGGCTGCTGCCCATGAGCGTAGGAGGGGGCGGCCATCGTCACCATTGCGATGAGAACGGAATTGCGAAGAAGGCGGAATGCCGTTTTCACCGGCGGGCCCCCGGTTGGATGGATGGCGGTGTTTTGGGGGGAGATCCAAAGTCTAACACTTCTGTTACCTCTTCTTGGCCGAATATCGCGAGACAGCGAGACAGGCCGGCCAGGGAACAACTTCTACTGATGTGGCTGCATCCTACTACCCATCCGATGAGAGAATGACCTGGCATTGCTGCGCTCATGCTAATTCGACAATCCGAATCTTTTGACCATCCCGATGGGCCCTTCGAGGCGAAGCGCGACGGTTTTCGAGCGATCGCGTCACGGAACACCGCCTGAATCTCAAATAGTAAATCGAAGCTCGACTGGGCTGGCCAGAACCAGATTGAAGAAGTCCCACTTCCGTCAAGAGCCAACTCTACCCGCATCTCCTCAGCACTTCGGAAACGGCTGATAGGTCGGCTACTCCGGAAGGGCAAGAGAGGTTCCGTTGGCATCATTCCTCTGGCGCGTTTTTTCTTTATCGAGGTCAACGACGAGGAACGAGTGCCGCGCGCCCTCAGGGGTAACGTAGTTGAGGTGATCTGCTGAGATCGTGAATGCATTGGCGAGCACGACCTGACCGTCCTTGCGCACGAGCATGAACTGGCCGATATCCGGGACGGGGGCATCCGGCGCGGCAACGGCGGATTCGCTCGGCTCTGAACCGGACTGCCGCGGCGCGGGCTGCTGCGCGGTGTCATCGGCAGTGTCAGAGGAACCGTAATCTTCGGAGGGTTCGTAGTCGTACGGATAATAACCCGGATAACCCGCGCCGAAGAAGATTGGCGCGATAATCCTCACGCGGTGCAGCCGTCCGAAACGATCGCGCGTGATACGGATTGCAGCCTGACGGTTATAACCGAAACCAGAACTGCGTACGCCGTTGAGCCTGACGTAGCTCAGGCTGAAGGGACTCGCTACTCGCGGCACAAAACGAGCCGTCGGCGCACCCGACATGCGGCCGGATCGGCGGGCTCCTCCTCGTGACTGACCAGATCCCGGCACGGCCAAGGCGATCAGCAAAGTTGCTCCCCATAACGCCACCAACCCGGCTTTGATTGCTCTCGTCATATGGAGTGTCCCCGCCTACCACGGCAGATGCGCGGCGGAGGAAACTGGATGCTCATGACTTGAGGTCGATCCCACCAGCCGACTTGACCAAACCGCGATTGATTCCGCCTGGCGCAAACTGAGTTACGCGATTTCCTGAAAATGCTTCCGTGAATTGAATTCGATAATCGGAAGATTTCAGGGCTTCTTCCAGTCGCGTCTCCCAATCGTCAATGCCTTGAGGTCCGCACTGACGAACCAAGTGTGCAGTCTGATCTCCTTCCACCCGCACGCGTACCAATTGGTCCGGTTGATCGCCGCCCAATAAATCGCGCGGCTTAGAGCTTGAATGTTCAAAACGACGCTTGGATTGAACCATGCCTATCTTCGAATTGCCCCATACCGCCGCATCGCTGGTCTCGCTGCCCTACTGCAATTCAGACACTAGCGGACAGACCCATCCTAAGGCGCTAGGGGACGGCGCATTGGTGGCCTGATCTAACATTTTCCATTCAGCCTACGATTTTTGGTATTGACTGCCTTGTCCCTGCATGTAATATAATATATATACATGCATGATACCAAGCGTCAGGAAAAACTTAGCCGCTTGCGTGGAGCGTTACTCGGGCTTCTGGAGCGGTTGCGCGAGGCTCTGGAAGCAGCACTGGCCCGCAGCCCCTTGGTCAAAGGCAATGTCTATGAAATCGCCCGTCGTTGCGGTACAGCGAACTGCAGTTGCACGCGCGGCCAGCTGCATCGCAACATGGTCCTGACTTGGAGTGATCAGGGCCGGCACCACATGCGCTCCATCCCCCCGGCACAGCTAGCGGACCTGCGGAAGAAGAGTGCGGAGTATTTGCGCTTTCGTAGGGCGCGCGCCGAGGTGTCGGTGCTACACAAGAAGATCCTGAAGGTGCTGGATCAAATCCAGGAACTGCGTCGTGAGGAACCCTGAGATGGACGAGGCTCCTCTCTCCACTGCTGGTGCCATGCTGTTTGAGTGCAACCAGGCGCTGGTGCTGCAGGCCTTCCGCCGCGGCGAGTTTGATTATGTCGATGCCATCGGCGAGGTCAGCGAAGCCGATTTCTTCCGGGCCATCACGGAGCGGAAGATCTTGAGCAAGCTGGCCGAGAGCTATCCCTCCCCCCGCGAAAGACATGACGTGCCCTTGTGGGTGTACCTGGCCAGCAATCTGTCGATGCGTTTTCACGGCGAGCATCATTTCCATGCGTTTCCCTACCTGGTGCGGTCGGGTGGCATGATTCAGGCCTTTGGTCCGGCCATGGGCCACAAGGCAACCCATCCCGAGACCGGCGACGTATCGCTGCGTTGTGAGGGATTTAATGAGAAGAACGACTACGATCGCCAGACGCCCTGTGATCAAGACTACTTGCGCAAGATGGCCCGGGATACCCCAGCGCACCTGCTCGAGACCTGGTTCAATCGAAACGTAGTGGGTGTGTTTAAGCAGCACCATGCGTTGGATGGGGAAGGGATTTTTATAGGCGATGCGACCTATTTATTCGTACCTGACAATCCCAGCTACGAAGGTTCCGCGCTGCTTTTGTTTGACGAACACAACCATCCGGTGCATTCGGCGAAGGTGACGCCCGAACAACGGGCGCGCTGCGCCTGGCGGCGCTGCTACAAGCTGGTGACTTTGCTGCACACGAATCGTGCCGGGGAGTTCTTTCTCTATGGCGGGCTGCGGGTCACCGGTGGCGAGGAGCATGAGGGACCGGTGCTCTACGACTTGGTGGAGGAATTTGTTCGCTACCATGGTCTCGGGGTGATGAAACGGTTGATTCTGGATCGCGGTTTTCTGGATGGAGCGAAAATCGGTCGCTGCAAGAAGGAGCTGGGCATCGAGGTGCTGATTCCGGTGCGTAAGGATATGGATGTCTATCACGATGTGGTCGGCATGGCCGAAGGCGGGTTGTTATCGTGGGAAGCGGTGCCCGCTCCGGTACCGGCCGTTCGTGGGGTCCCGCTGCACCGGCCAGAACGCATTCGCAAACGCGAAGAGGCTCGACAACGCACCTTGGCCAAGAAGAAGGCCGCGGCGGCACAGGAGGCCAACGCTACCGGAGCAACGCCTGCCCCGGTCCAGTATCTTCGCAGTGAAGTGGCCACGGTAGAGGACCTGCAGACGTTCACGACCTGTCCCGTGCCGCTCCACGCCGTGGTCAATCGTGAGATCTATAGCGATGGTCGTCAGGAATACTGGGTGCTGCTGGATACCGCGAGGATCAGCAATGCCCTGGAGACGCGCGATCAGTATCGCTTGCGCACCAGCATTGAAGAACGGCATCGCCAGCTGAAGTGCTTTTCGGATCTGGAGAGATTTTCCTCGCGGGCCTTTTCTTTGGTGGTCAATCAGGTGGTTTTCGTCTTGTTGGTGTACAGCTTGCTGCAGTGGTATTGGCTACGCATCGGCCGCCCAGAACTGCAATCGCGAAGTCAGCCTCATGCCTTGGCACAGCTACGGCCCACGTTGACGGTGATTTTGATCTACTATCAGAACTATGTTGCGCGGCTGAGCCCGCTGCACTACCAGGAACTGCTGCTGACGCTCGGCGAAACGGCGCGCCGCAAAATATTGAGCAAAACGCGAAGGCTGCGTCGCGGTCTGGCTCACCAACTCGACCATGCTCGCGCTCCGTAGCATGCACTTGGCAGGGACATCAGCGCAGCGACAAATCCATCATGGTCTGCCGAACGCCGCTGTGCCCAGCAGCGACAAAGGCTATCTATTCCTCAGGCACGGAAGCTTTAAAAACATCTCTTCCTCGTGCGCCCCTGAATCCGTCGTCTGGGTGGTAGAACCCCTCTCTCAAATCTGCTCGCTTCAGGCTACCCCTCCGTCATCCCCCCGCCTCCACTGCACTGTCTGAATTGCAGGTCTTGGAACCCTCCGATGCGCCACCCCAGAAAGGGTGCTAGGCTCGACAGCGAAAGGGGCAAGGCAACCGTGACCATACGCGAGCGCGTAAACTGGGTACTGCGAATGTCCCTGATGCTATT
>Ga0187863_10001573_pt1 | contig 18047 bp, 14 predicted proteins | sample June2016WEW_11_1_FD_132975 | JGI IMG/M metagenome (GOLD analysis project Ga0187863, IMG submission 132975) | Peatland microbial communities from SPRUCE experiment site at the Marcell Experimental Forest, Minnesota, USA - June2016WEW_11_10 | ecosystem: Environmental > Terrestrial > Soil >... | reverse complement strand
GACAGGCTCAGGTGCCCGTGTCGGCGGGAGAGATCAGCGTTCCGCCGCCGACGATCCTGTTCACCCCCCCTGTGACTTATGGCCTAGCGAACATCGTGCCGCCAGCAAGCATTGCAAAGCCCCTTGCCAAAGAAGCGAACAATCGACGACAGGCTCAGGTGCCGGTGTCGGCGGGAGAGATCAGCGTTCCGCCGCCGACGATCCTATTCACCCCCGCTGTGACTTATGGCCTAGCGAACATTGTGCCGCCGGCAAGCATTGCAAAGCCCCTCGCCAAAGAGGCGAACAATCGAATGCGAACTCAGACGCCCCCCCCGACTGCGGAAATCAAGATTTCCTCGACCGCGATGCCATTCGCAACCGCCGTGGCTTATGTCCCGGCGAACCTAGCAGTGCCCGCGCCGTTTACGCCCCCCATCGCCAGGAGCCTGACAAAACAGACAACCATCGAAGCCGTTGCTCCCAGGGTGGATTCCCCCTTTGCGGCTGCGCCGGTAAGGCTATCCCTGACGGAGCACACAATCGTGCGGCCAGAGGCTGATCCTGTCACGGAAGTCCGGCCAGTGACCTGCGCCAGGCCCTGCGAGTCGAGGGTCAGTGTGATCCCGCCTGCTGAAGTCTTGATTCGAACAGTCGGCGTTCGTCCTGACGTCGCGAAGACTGCGCCGAGCCCTGCGGTTGACCTATGGGGCCTGAACCGCAATCAAGCGATTGTGGGCAGCACCGGAAAGGTCAAGGTTCTGCCGGGAGATTCACTCTGGAGGCTGGCCGAGCGTTATTTCGGCAATGGTTCACGCTGGAAACGCCTGGCCGCGCTGAACCCGCAACTGGCTGACCCGAATCGCATTCTGGTGGGTGCATGGATCGAAGTTCCCTTGGAACGCAGACAAAGCGCGAAACACGTGGTAGTTCAGCCGGGTGACACTCTCTGGAAAGTTGCTCGAGCCGAGTTGGGAAGCCCTCTCGCCCTGAACTGTCTTGTGCAGGCAAATCCGCAACTTCACTCAGTGGATATGGTTCTTGCCGGCGAGACGCTGGTAGTTCCGGTCAGCTGCGGCGATCTCGGCAAGACTCAAAACTAAACCGGCCGGCGCCCGGCCGGCCCGCAATTGCTCTCTTGTTGGTTTCTGGCAGGCTGGGTGTAATCGCCAGCCACACTACACAGCCAGTTGGTCTGAGATTTCCCTGCTCTGACTTAGCCCTCCGCCCAATCGACGAACTGAATCGGGATGATTCACCCCACAGCGTCGGAGCCCCATCCGGTGATTGAAAGCAAACAATCTGATTTTCCAGCGACTACTCTTCGAGGCTTGTTTGAGAAAACGCCCAACCGGGGCCCTGGTGCATCTAATCAACAGGACACTGAAAAGGCCCTTTTGGGCTTTTGTAGAGTTAGAATGAAGGTCTCGCACATGGAACCTGTTGGCAATTTGACGAGTGTCAGCCCCGCGGCAAAGCGCACCGTCGACCTGCGTTTCGTCGAATTGGTGGACAAGGTGCGCAAGAATCGTCCTGGCGACGATTTCACTCTGCTGCGCCGCGCCTACGATTTCGCCGCCGAGCACCATCGCGGGCAAATTCGCCTTTCCGGAGAGCCCTATCTTTCCCATCCCTTGGAGGTAGCGCACTCGCTGGCGGACATGAAGCTCGACGTCACGTCTCTGTGTGCCGCGCTGCTGCACGATGTGGTGGAAGATACCAAGGTCACAATCGAGAGGCTCTCCGCTGATTTCGGGCCCGATGTGGCGCGTCTGGTCGAGGGCGTGACCAAGATCAGCCGCCTTGACCTGCTCGCCCCCGAAGCCCGCCAGGCGGAAAACGTCCGCAAGATGCTTCTGGCGATGGTCAACGATGTTCGTGTGGTGTTGGTAAAGCTGGCCGACCGGTTGCACAACATGCGCACCCTCCAATATCTCGATTCCGAGAAGCAGCAGCGCATCGCCCGCGAGACGCTCGATATCTACGCGCCGGTCGCAAACCGGCTGGGGATGGGTCTGATCCGTGGTGAACTCGAGGACCTTTCCTTCCGTTACCTGGAACCCGAAGCGTTTTTTGAACTGCAGAAGAAAATCGTTTCCAAACAGAAGGTCTTCGACAAATTCCTGGTCGAAGTTCAGGACATGATTCGCGGGAAGATGGTCGAGAACGGTATTCCTGCCGAAGTGCAGGCCCGCATCAAGCGCCTCTATTCGCTGCATCTCAAGATTCAGAAGCAGCAGCGGACGCTCGACCAGGTTTACGACCTGCTCGCGGTGCGCGTGGTGAGCGACACGGTCAAGAATTGCTACGCGGCGCTGGGCGTTATCCACCAGATCTGGCGTCCGGTTCCCGGGCGATTCAAAGACTACATCGCCATGCCACGGCCCAATCTCTACCAATCGCTTCATACCGCCGTGATCCATTCGGGACAGCCTTTCGAAGTGCAGATCCGCACGCAGGAAATGCACCGGATCGCCGAACAGGGCGTGGCCGCTCATTGGAAATACAAGGACGGTCGCGCGGAGACGGCTTCCTCCCCCGACGACCAGCGCATTATCTGGATGCGTCACCTGATCGAGTGGGTGCAGGAAATGCAGGAACCCAGCGAATTTCTTTCCACGCTGCGTGTCGATCTTTATCCGGAAGAGGTATACACGTTTACGCCCAAAGGTCGCGTCGTGGTGCTGCCGCGTGGCGCTACACCCATCGATTTTGCCTATGCCGTGCATACCGAAGTAGGCCACCAGTGTACGGGAGCGAAGGTGAACGGCGAGATGGTCCCTTTGCGCCACGCGCTTGCCAATGGCGACGTAGTGGAGATCGTAGTGCAGAAGGGGCACGCGCCCTCGCGTGACTGGCTTTCCTTCGTGCATACCTCCCGGGCGCGCAGCAAGATCCGGCAGTGGATTCACCTCCACGAACGCGAAGAAGCCACAGAAGTGGGCCGGCGCCTGCTCGAGAAGGAAGCGCGCAATTCCGGCTTGAGCCTGAAGAAAATTCCGGAGGAAGACTGGCTCCGCGTCGCATCCGAATATGGATGCTCGCGGGTTGAGGACCTGCATGCCGATCTGGGCTATGGCAAGTGGTCTGCCCGGCAAGTGCTCGCCAAGGCCAGTGGCCAGCCTGTTCCGGACACGGGTCCCGAACAGAAGCACCCGAAGTTGGCTACTACCGTTAAGCGCATGCTCGGAATTGACGATGCGGCGATCCTAGTGCGAGGTCACGGCGACCTGATGGTCTACCGCTCGAAATGCTGTAATCCCATTCCCGGCGACGATATCGTGGGCTACGTCACTCGCGGCCGCGGTATCGCCGTCCACAGCAAGATTTGTCCCAATGTCGAGAATCTGCTTTACGAAGCAGAACGCCGCATTCCGGTCGAATGGGCGGATGCGACCCAAGCAACTTTCCCAGTTCGTTTGCGCATTTTCACCGAAGACCGTCCAGGGATGCTCGCCGGCATTACGAGCGTCATCAGCGACACCGGGGCGAATATCCGCACGTTTGAAAGTGGCGGCGAAGACAACACCCGCGCACGCATTGAAGTGGCTCTCGATGTCCGCGACCGGAAGCAGCTTGAGCTGATCCTGGCAGGTATCAAGCGCATTCCGGGCGTCTTCGATATCGAGCGCGTCTACAACGTTTGATTCCCTCCCTCCAGACGGTAATGCTTGCGCCACAGATTCTGTCAGGCGCTAGTCCGCCCGCCTTCGGAATCGGTAGAATGGAATCGATGGGCCGATCCCCGCAAAAGCGTTCCGAACTCGCACAGATCTGGTCTGTTTCTTCGCGACTTCTTGCGGCAGTTGCAATGGCCAGTCTGGTGCTTGTTGCTGCAGGCTGCCATGACGCTATTCTGGTGGACACTGCGCCGCTCGATGCGGCCGGCATGAGCTATGACAGCATGCAGCAGGTGAAGAGCCTCAATGCTACGACACCGGAGGTTGGCGAGCTTGCCAAGGCCCGCCAAGGCGGCCTGTCGGATGCCAATTGCGTCAAGATACTTCAGATTTTCCGTGCCCAAGGCCAGCCCTTCACAGCTGGAGAAACCATCGTGGGATTGATGCAGGCGGGAATCGGTGAGTCCACTGTGGTGGAACTAGCCAAGCTGAATCAGTTGGGCTTTACAGCCGGGGAGTTGGAAGCGATGCGCCTTGCGGGCCTTTCCGATGAAACGATCCTGGAAGTGGCGCGCCGCCATGCGCAGGGCCAGACCGTTTTATCAGGAGCTTCGCTCGCCGGCATGAAGAACGCCGGACTGCGCGATTCGACGCTCCTTGAATTATCGCGCCGCGGCATCCCGGATTCGCAAACAGCAGCGATCATTGCGTTGCGGCGTCAAGGTTTACGCGACGAGGAAATTCTCAAGCATTTCGCAGGGTCCTGAGGCCCGAACCGCCGCCATTTTGATCCTTTCCCCTCCTCGTATGGCTCGGTAGAATTGGTGCATCTTGGACCGTCCCTCTCTGCGCTCGTGCCTGGTCGCCCTGGTCGCCATCTGGCTCATCCTGTGCGGAGCTGCTTGTAGTGTCCCGCTGGCTCCCGGCTATCGCATTCTGAAACAATCCCGCGAAGTGCGGTTTGTACCCGACGATAGGGGGGAGTTGCGTGTGGACTCGCACGATAGGTTTGAAAACTCGGGCACCGCCGATTTGTCCTTTATCGACGTAAATCTTCCCGACGAGACGTCCTATGGCCGCAAGGACCTTCACGCCGGACTCGATAGCCGGGTGGTCCCGCTGGAAAGCTTGCCGGGGGAGCATCAACGCTGGTCGCCTAACGCGCGGCGTATTGAGTTCGACCCGGTTTGGAAGCGCCGCGAAAGCCGCGACCTGGCGATCGAATATGCGTTCAGCTCCCCGGAAGATTCGGGTTCGCAGATCACCCTCGGGAAGGACGATTTTCACCTGGGATCTCGCGGGTGGAGTCCCCTGCCACAGCCTCCCCATCATTTCCTATCCCCTTATCCCGGCCGGCCGGCTCGCGTAATCTTCACAGTCCGGGTGCCTTCGAGTTTCATGGTGCTCGCAAGGGGCGCTCCCGCCGGCCGGAAACAGCAGGGGGAAGAAACGGTCTATCGTTTCGAGCTTCGCAAAGGTGATTTGACACCGTTCGTTGTTGCGGGCAAGTATGTCGCCTCGGCTCCGGAGCGCAAATCACAGACCGCGATTTTCTGGACATTTCGGCCTCTCAAGGACACCCCAGAACCTGCGCTAAAAAGTATTGACGCCGCATGGGGCGATCTCGAGAAAGATTTTGGCCGGCTCGACAGAAACATCCATGTGCCCCACATCGTTGAATCCACCGGGCTGCGAAATCATCTGACGGGCGAATCAGGAGCCGCCGCCGTGGCTTTTCCGGGAGGGGTGCTGGTGAATTCCGAAGCATTATCCCTCGGCATCGCCAGTGAAGCCTTTCTGGGTCCCGTGACGCACGCCCTGGCACACAATTGGTTCGGCGATGAAGTCTTTTTTGCCCCGGACGCCGCGCTCGGCATGGGCGAAGGGCTGCCTGAATATGCCACCATCGTCGTCGCAGAGAGCGAGAAAGGCGAGCCGGGACGGCGCCAACGCATCGTCGAATACTTCAACGACTATGACAAGGCCCGCAGGCAGGCCGACGAAACGCCCCTCGGCCTGACCATGCTGAGCGATCCGATCGGCCAACGCCGCATCGCCCTTGCCAAAGCGCCCCTGTTCTTCATCGCACTCGAGGATGCTTGCGGCGAGGAACCTGTACGCAGTGGGCTGAGGCAAATGGTTACTTTGTTGCGGGGGCAGGAGACCAGCTATGATGTCCTCCGCGCGGCGCTCGAGCAATCCAGCGGAAAAAATCTCGCCGCGCAGTTTCGTGTCTGGCTCAACGACACAGGAATCCCGGCGGATTTTCGGGCGCGCTATGAAGGTCCAGCAGCGAATGCACAACAATGAAGACAGAGCCACCGGAGGTTTCGTGAAAGAAATTATCGCAACAGACAAAGCGCCCCAAGCAATTGGTCCGTATTCGCAGGCCGTGAAGGCCAACGGATTTATCTATACCGCGGGCCAAATCCCATTCGATCCGGCTACCGGCCAGATCATCGAAGGCGGCGTGGCGCAACAGACGGCGCGCGTGTTCGAAAATCTAAAGGCGATCGTCGAAGCGGCTGGATCGTCGCTCGACAAGTCCGTCAAAGCCACGGTCTACCTCCAGGACATGAGCGATTTCGCCGCCATGAACGAAGTGTATGGGCGCTATCTGCAAAACGATCCCCCCGCTCGCTCGACGGTAGAAGTCGCGCGCCTCCCGCGCGACGTCCGGGTGGAAATTGATCTCGTGGTCCTGGCTTGACGCAGCGCCGGCGTCTGCACCAGGCGGAATTGTCGCGTGCGGCTGTTTCAGCGCGCTTTTTTGATCGACTCGGATATCGAGCCTTAAGCGATGAATGAATCAAATTTCGACCTTGTGGTGATCGGAACCGGACCCGCGGGACAGAAGGGCGCCATCTGCGCTGCGAAATTGCGGAAGCGCGTGGCGGTGATCGATCGCACCTTCATGCTCGGCGGTGTTTGCGTGCATACCGGCACGATCCCGAGCAAGAGCGTCCGCGAGGCCATCTTTCAGCTGACCGGCATGGCCGTCAAGGCTCTTCACGGAAGCGATTGCCGCGAGACACGCGACATTTCTTTGCAGGAACTCTCCTTCCGCGTAAGCGCCATCGTCAAGCGCGAGACCGACGTGATCCGCGCACAGTTGAAGCGCAACGGCATCGCAATCTTTCAAGGCACCGCGGAATTTGCCGATTCTCACACCCTCGAAGTGCAGGGGGAGGAAGAGAAGGTGACGCTCCACGGGGATAAGATTCTGATCGCATGCGGCACACGCACCGCGCGCCCCGCCGGCATCCCCTTCGACGGTAAGCGCATTCTGGATACCGACCAGATTTTTGCCCTCGCCGAACTTCCCCGCGAGCTGATTGTGGTAGGCGCGGGGGTGGTGGGCCTTGAGTACGCCTCCTTTCTGGCGGCTCTCGGCGTGGAAGTTACGCTGATTGACCAGCGCCCCGTGATTCTGGATTTCGTGGACCGCGAAATCTGCGACACGCTGGAGTATCACCTGCGGCAGCTGGGCACCGTGTTCCGGCTCGGCGAGAAGGTGACGCGTGTAGGGATCGATCCCCGTCGCGACCGCGTCTTCGCGGAACTCGAAAGCGGCAAGAAGATACTCGCCGATGGGTTGGTATATGCGGTCGGCCGCCAGGCCAACGGCGACCAGCTGCGTCTCGAAGCGGCGGGACTGGCTCCCGATCCTCGCGGCAAGGTCAGCGTCGATAAGTTTTACCAGACTGCCGTCCCGGATGTTTACGCCGCGGGTGACGTGATCGGATTCCCCGCCCTTGCCAGCACATCGATGGAGCAGGGCCGACTGGCAAGCTGCCATATGTTCGGGCTTACTTCGACCGCAATGTCGGACTTATTCCCCTACGGGATTTACACGATCCCGGAGATCTCCATGGTCGGCCAGACGGAGGAAAAGTTAACCGCGGCGAAAGTGCCCTATGAGTTGGGCGTGGCAAGATATGCCGAGCTGGCCAAAAGCATGATGCTCGGCGACGAAACAGGCATGCTTAAATTGCTCTTCGACCGCAACACGCTCAAGCTGCTCGGCGTCCATGCCCTGGGCCAGCGCGCCACCGAAATCATCCACATCGGCCAGGCGGTGATGTCCTACGGCGGCACCATCGAATATTTCCGCGACACCGTCTTTAATTACCCAACGCTAGCCGAAGCCTACAAAGTCGCGGCGTTAGACGGCCTGAATAAGCTCTAGAGTCACGGCTGTGGGTAGCACGGCCACTCTTGGCGGTGCGCTTTCGCGAAGGCAGGAATGTCAACCCCCACCCGGCGCGACAGTTTCGAGTTACTCGATTCGGTGCTAGAGGCCAAGTCACTGTTGCGGTAAGGCGTTTACCAGTAGTAGCTTGTTGTCTTCACACGACCTTCGTCTATTGCTGAGAAGGAACCTGTTCCCTCCAGTACAGTCCTGACCCCAGGTACTTTCCTACGATAACAGTCTCAAGTCTTCAAATCGACCGGTCCGAAGGGAAACTCTTGAGTAAGGCCGAGTCATTCCAAGTTGAAACAGCGAATCGGGGGCGTGCCTTGATCATCCACACAAGTAAGCTGCACGTAGCAACGGGTGCGGCGTTGTTCTTCCTTATCGCGAGTTGCGGGTTCTCCCGACAAAACGCATCTCAGCAGAATTCAGCGAATCCGGCCGACGAATTAGCTTCCATGGACCTAGAGAAACTGATGGATATCGAAGTCACGACCGCTTCCAGGTTTAGTGACAAGCTTTCGGAAGCTCCCAGCATAATGTCGGTTGTCACCAGTGACGAATTGCGCCGCTTCGGGGGAATCACTCTGGGTGAAATACTAGACCGCGTCCCTGGTTTGACCCAGTCCAGCCAATATTTCACCGACCGCAGCCTGGTTGCCGCAGACGGCGATCAGACCAAAACTTCAGGTGCCCATATCCTGTTCCTCATCAACGGGCGCCCCACGAGGGAAGTGATGGAAGGGGGCATTATTTCCGATCTGCTGGAATCGTTCCCAGTCGAGATTCTCGAACGCATTGAAATTATTCGCGGGCCCGGTTCAGTTCTCTATGGCTCGAACGCTTTTTCCGCGGTGGTGAACCTGATTACCCGCAAGGCGGACGGCAACGATGCCAGCATCCGCGGTCTCGTAGGAGCCAATGGCGCTCTAGCTTCGTCGGGACACTTTCTCTATAAGCAGGGCGATTTCAGCATGGTAGGGGCTTCGCAGATTCACGAAGCGCCCGATTGGAACCTTACCTACCTGGTCCCCCCGCCCCTGCAAAACAACCCAGACGCTCCGCCCGAGCCGCCCTTCCACAACTCTACTATGGTCGACCGGGGCACAGGCGACTATCTGGGCATGAACTACAAAGGACTTAGTTTCATGTCCGCCTTCACCGAGTGGCAAACCACAGCCTTCGTTCAAGGCGCCGTTGGCGAAACGCGACAAACGCGGGACTTCGCCGATCTCGGATACGAATACAAAGCCCGAGACAACTGGGACATGAACTTCCATGCGACCTACACGCGCACAACTTTTATGACGTTCGCCTATCCCTACACCGACAGAGATTCCAACGAATTTGTTGGCGAATGGACGAACCTGATCACGCTCACCTCCAAAGATCGCCTGACCGCCGGCATGCTGTTCAATCGTATTGCCGGCACGGAGGTTGCCAGCATCGACCACAGTGCGGAGGACGCGGGGGGCAACCGTCCTGCGGGCGGCTTCTACGCCCAGCTCGATCACCAGTTATTGCCCAGCGTGAAACTGATCGGCGGTTTCCAGTCCAACAAATTCGCGGGCATTCCTTTTTCCACCGTTCCGAGGGCCGGGATGATCTGGAGCCCATCGCACACGGTCAGCGTCAAGGTGCTCTATAGCGAGGCGTTTCGGCCGCCCAGCCTGGATGAAAACACGCTCAACCTCCCTGACATCCAGGGCAACCGCAACCTCCGCCCCGAAATCGTCGAATCCTTTGACCTGGGTTTGTCTTTGCAGTACACGCACTTTCAGCTCGGCGCCAACTATTTTCATAATCACCAAGTTCACAGCATCATCACCGTTGGCGAAGCTCCCATTCACTATGAGAACCTTGGCGGAGTTGTCTTTGACGGCGTCGTAGCCGAAGGCAAATACTATTTTCGACGGGACTTCTTCACCCAGGGCTCGTTCCTCTTTCAGACCAATCACGACCAGACTGGGGCGAGCAACATCACGCCCATTCCAAATTACGGTTTTAAGACCGGGATCAGCTATGAAAACAGCCGCGGACTGGTCTTTGGCCTTTTCGATGTTTCCGACGGAAAGACCAAGCCCTACGCTTACAACGTGAATCCTCTCACGGGCTGGCGCTACAGTCTTAATGCCGAATTGCGTCAGGACATTTCCAGGTTTCTGCGTCTGCGGGAAAGGAACACGGTAGTTATCGCCGTCCATGCCAATGATCTCTTGGATCAAACGGTTTGGCTGCCGGGCTTCGGTTTTTTCAACATCGACAGCATTCCCGTGCAGCAGGGCCGGACGGTCTACGCCGGATTGGAGTTCTCGCGCGGCAAGCAATAGCCGAACCTGCCGAAGGGCTGCAGGGGGCTCGTTATCGACCAGGTAGAGAAACCTTCGGCAAGTCATGGAAGCAGCGGGCTAAGTCCTGCGCAGCTCTATAGAGTCAGTCATGTCGCTTCGCGACACCCGCAAACCATGAAAATGCGCTCGAGATCGGTTTATGCGTAGTGGGTTTGGTCCTGTCCCAGCGGTTTTCATCGCCTGTTTGCGACGAGGCCAGTCAGTTCTGAAACCAACAACAGAACGGTGGTCAGCGTGCCAACGATGGTTCTATCGGGGACTCCGTGAGGGTTTCCAACCTACTGAGGCGTTTGTGGCCCCGGCATTACGTAGCGTTCCGACACCGGCCGGACTCTATCGCCGCCCGACGCGACGCCCCGCTGCTGCTGGCCCGTTCGACGACATCCTATCGTTTAGCCAGCGTGCCCATGCCGAGAAAATATATGCCGAGCTTCGCGAGCCCCACTTTGATCGTCTAAACGTTCTGCCAGTGGCTACAACCCGTGCTGGCTGGACGGGCACGGTGGCTGGCTACCGATCCCAACACGCGCGGATCACAGCGACGCAAGGGGATGGCCTCGCATAAAGGGCGGCAAACACGCTCAGGCAGGCTATCGAGAGCAAGGATGGCACCCTTTTCCCTCGGTCCGAAAAGACGGTTCCCGTTCGCTACCATGCACGCCTTCTAGCATACGCCCTCTAGTTGACGCTTAACATCGGTCGGTATACCATCCGCACGCAAGATGGGTGACCCCGCAACTCCGCCTCTCCAGGAGTGTCCCATGAAGCGCACGTTGAGAACTACGCGGAATGAGATGGAGTATTCCGTTCCCGTGAAGAAGCTGCACCAGGTCCTTGCGCCTAAGAGCTGGGCCGCTTTGGTGCTCGCTGCGCTGGTTCTCGCAGGCTTAAACGGAGCATTCCCGCCGTCAGCCTGCGCCCAAGAAGCGCGCCCGAGTGCTTCCGGCTCTGGCAAGGCGAACCTTTCGCGGATGGTCGTCGTCGGCGACTCGCTTTCCGCGGGCTTTCAGAACGATTCTCTACTCGACACGCAGCAGCCACACGGCTGGGCGAGCGTGCTCGCGGCGCAAGCGAAGGTGCCGTTGGTACTGCCTCTAATTGCGCCGCCGGGGATTCCTAACGTCCTCGAACTGGTCACCGCGGGACCACCACCGATCGTTGAGCCGGCTCCGGGCTTGGCATCTCCGGGGCGCGACGATCCTTATGTTCAGGCGACCGACCTTGCCGTGCCGGGCGCCGAACTCCAGGATGCACTGACAAGCCTGCCGTCGCTGCCCATCGACGATTTGACGGACCTGGTCCTCGGTTTCCCCGGCCTTTACGAGGGGGTTTCGCTGAGCCAAGTGGAATGGGCTCAGGCTCTGAAGCCCACAACCGTTTTCGCGTGGATTGGAAATGACGACATTCTGGGAGCGGCGTCTGAGGCGAATCCTTCCGGTGCCACCTCGCTCAGCAGTTTCAGCTCGAATTACAACAAATTGCTGAATCAATTGTCCGCAACTGGCGCGACGCTTGTCGTGGCGAATATACCGGATGTGACGGTCGTGCCCTATTTCACCCCGGTCACCACGATCGAGCAGGAAGCCGGCCTTCCTCTATTCATCATCGGGCCAATTCTTGGAATCGGGTCGGGTGACTACGTACTGCCCGACGGTGTGGCGCTGATTCCTGGCATACTGGCCAATCCTTCGCTGGGGCCGCTGCCTTCGAGCGACGTCCTCCGAGCGGTTCAGGTCCTGGAGGTCCGAGCGCTCATCGATGCCTACAACCTGATTATCACGGTGGGGGCCATCGAGCATGGAGCCGCGCTCGTGGATATTCACTCGCTCGCAGATCAAATCCGCTTGCAGGGTGTGGAAGCGAACGGCCACCACTTGACGAATGCATTTCTTGGCGGCCTATTTTCCCTCGACGGAGTTCATCCAACCGACACCGGTTACGCTGTGATCGCGAACCAATTCATCACTACGCTGAACCGGACGCGCGGGACTTCAATTCCACTCGTCAACATCGATCAAGTGGCTAGCGGTGATCCACTGGTGTTCGGGGAAACGGTTCCGGCTGATTCGCTCGGCCAGCACGTGAGTCTGGCAACTGCCAGGGCCTTGCGCTCTCTGTTTCTACATACGACGCCACCCGAGTAAGAATTGCTCGGCCTACAAGATCCCGACCGGCGCCAAGCACACCCAGCGTCGCCACCGGGAACGAGAATGGTCTCCGCTTGCATCGGTGCAAAAGCTCGGGGACTGACCGGCGACTGTCCACAAAGTAATCCGATCCTTCCCACGCGCATGGGAAAGCGGGAGGCGGCCGGGAGGGCGAGGCTGGGGTATCGATCCGCAATGACACACGTTGGTCCTCCTGGAATGTGAACCATCCCTTGCGATCCGTGCCGGCCAGCATCTCGCATGCGCAGCGATTTGTCTTTGTGCAGGCAGCGCCGCAGCAGATCGCGCACTTTCAGGGGCGTCGCAGTGGGCAACGATTGCAAGTCGGGCTCAGCCCTAACCACGGCAGCAAGGATGTCCCCTACGTCCTCGCCGTGAAACGCCTGCTTCCCGGCCAGCATTTCCTACCGCACCCAACCGAAGGCCCGGGTGTCGGTCCGTCTATCTACGGCTTTGCCCCGCGCCTGCTCCGGGCTTATGTACGCGGCCGTGCCCAGAATCACTTCATGCATCGTCGCCGCCATGCTCAACGTCGGTGAATTGATTGGATTGGGTGTCTTTGTGTCGCCCGCGAACGCCTTTGCCAATCCGAAGTCGGGCACTTTGACGTCCTTCGGGAGTCACCTTCACGTTGGCGGGCTTCAGGTCGCGGTGGATGGTGCCTTTCTCGTGCGCGGCTCCGAGCGCTTCCGCGATCTGTTTTGCGACTCCCCAGTGTGGCTTTCCGTGGCGCGCAGTGACCCTCGCCTGAGTGAGAATCGTTTACCACTCCTGTAACAACCATCTGCGGGTTCCCACGAACTGGACGTGCTACAATTCCGAGTCCGAGTAATCCTGATGCCTGACGTCCCAGCCATCGGCGACGCTGTTCTCGAAGTCATTTCTCCCGAAAAGCCCTGCCGGATTGTTCGCGTCACCGAATCGCCCTTCTTCATCGGCCGCGGTGGCGAACATGGAAAGCATCTCCAGCTGACCGACCGTCGCATCTCCCGCCAGTGCGCCGCGATCCTCTCCGAAGCTGGATGCCACTATTTGGAAGATCGAGGCCATCGCTACGGCATCTTCGTCAACGGGGAAAGAATCAACCGCCACGCCCTTGAGGACGGTGACACCATTACTTTCGGTCTTGCTAACTCCTACGAAATCACCTTCCGTTCTTCCATGGCCGACACGGCGATTCAGGACATTCTCACCCGCATCGAGAGCATATCGGGCAGCGAGTCCTCCTCCGACGGTCTTCGGAAACTTAAGCTTCTCCTCGAGGCAACGTCGCTTCTACATTCTCAGCTTCCTCTGGACTCCGTGCTCGGCACGATGCTCGATCATGCTATTGCTGTCACCCATGCCGACCGCGGGCTCTTGCTCGAGCCTGATTCGTCAGGATCGCTTCGCGTTCGCCTGGGCCGCCGCAAGGGAGGCGCGCGTCTGCCGTCAGATAGCGTCGCTCCCAGCCAAACTGCCCTGCACTTAGCCCTCGAGCGGAAATCCAGCGTCATCACGGAAGATCTCAATCAAGCCGACTTCAAGCTTCAGGATGCGCAGAGCATCATCGCGCAGGCTCTTCGCGCCGTTGTGTCCATTCCCCTCTACGCCATGCCTCGCGCAAGCAGCGCGGAATCCGCCTCTCATGTCGAGCGAGGACATTTTCTCGGAGTTGTCTACCTGGACTCGCGCCGGCCCGCCGCCTTTTCTAAACTGGACCGCCAAATCCTCGATGCCCTCGGAGTCGAAGCCGCGAGCATTTTGGACAACGCGCGCCTCGTCGAACGCGAGCGCGAGCGGCAGCGGCTCGAACAGGAACTCAGCATTGCTCGAGACATTCAGCGGGCCCTTCACCCTTGCGGCTTTCGCGATTACCCGCATCTCACCATCACCGGCACCAATTCTCCCTGCCTGGCCGTCGGCGGCGACTACTTCGACGTCTTCCCGATGAGCGACGACCGCACAGCCTTTCTTATTGCGGATGTCTCCGGCAAGGGCCTCGGCGCTGCGCTTCTGACCACCATGCTGCAGGGCGCTCTCTCGGGCATGGGCATTGGTGCTGACCCCGCACGTGTCTTCAATCACCTGAATAGCTTTCTCTACGAGCACGCCGAGGTCGACCGCTACGTCACGATGTTTTTCGGCGTCCTCCACCGTGACGGACGGCTTGAATTCATCAACGCCGGTCATCCCTCGCCACTGCTTCTTCGTCGCGGCGAGGTTGCCGAGCCTTTCACCGAAGGTTCCTTTCCGCTGGGGCTCATGCCTGGAACCAGCTACGTCGCCGCCTGTATGGAACTCCAGCCGGACGATACTCTCATCCTCTTTAGCGACGGCGTTACCGAGGCCATGGACCCCGACAAGCAGGAATTCGGTGTCTCTCGTCTCCGCGACGTTTTTGCCGACCGCGACAACACGCCCCTGGACCGTCTCCAGAAGACTGTTCTCGAGTCCGTCGAAAGCTTTACTCGCGGAGCTAGCCAGGGAGACGATATCACCCTTCTTCTTGTTCGCTACCGTGCGGCCGCGCAGGCCGCCACATCGTGAGCCTCGTTATTCTTCATCGGTATCTACGCTGGTCTAAACGCAGCCGAGACGCCTGAGGGAGTAGCAGACTCGTTGTCTCAAGCGCAGGACGAGCGTGCGATGGCATCCGCAGGACACGCTCGGAACTTCGGTGAAGCCTGCCGCTGATACTGCTTGATTTGTCGTGGATTGGAGGTAGACGCAGTGGGAGGGATGATTCCATTAACCGATGCGTCACGAAGGCCGACGCATCTTCCCATCGTTACGGCCGGCATCATTCTCGCTCGCAAACTGCTGCGTTTTTGCACTTGAAATCAAAGGCGGCGAGGAATTCGTCGTCAAGTGGTCCGCGATTCTGGCGAACCTGATTGGCGACGCGGCGGCGCTGCTATTCACAAATCCCCCAAGAAAACCGCTCAGGTACACGCCTCGCGTACCATCTGCTTTCAGAAGGACATAATTTACGAATCCGATTCCTGCAATAACGATCACTGTAATCCAGGCTCGTCGGGGATTGATGAGTTGCACGGATCAATGAAACGGTCCGGCAAGATGGGATAAACCACAAGTCCCAAAAGACCTAACAGCACGGCACTCCGAATCTCTGCTGGCTGTAAACCGCCAGCAAAGCGACGCAACTCAACTTTCCAAGCGAGCAACATCGTCATCAAGATCGCCGCTGCCACAGGTGTGAACAGATGGCCCTGCCCGGCCAATGCTCCCAAGACGAAGATCGCGAGTAACGCTGCGGACGTTGTCGCTTCTAAAGATCGATCTACTAACAAACTGCGGGTGTTTGCGAATATAACGATCAGGAAAACGCCCACGAATGACACGATAACCATGGATGGAGCAAACAGAGCAGCGACGGTTCCTAGAAGAGCGGTAAGCGCAAATGTTCGCGCACCGAGGTCCTTATTCGACCACTCCCTTTCGATTCCGACCAGAAGTCCAATATCGAGAGAGACGGCAATCTTTGCCGCGACTTCCGCCGGGGGAAACCGACAGACAAACATTGATACGGCCATACAAAAGTATATCGCTCAGATTGCAGCGCAAGGACATGAGATTGGGCATTGTTATCAAGCGAGATTGAGACCGAGCGCCTACCCGGTTCAGTTCGGGGAATCGGGGACCATCTCGGCGTGCACAATCAACCGCTGTGGGGCGGGGCCAATGAAATCAAATGGGTAACAAGTAACCAACGTCAGCGTCGGCAGCTGCGTAGCATTTAGAACCTCGATGGCATTGGGAAGAACAATTTGGAGAGAAACAACTCGATATTTGAACGCACCGGCCACGGTGGAAAAACGAATCTCGTCTCCTACCTTGATCTTTCGCAAGGAACGAAAGAAGGTAGTCCGATGGCCTGCAAGTCCCACGTTGCCGGAGGGACCGGGAAGTGCGGTGCCCGGGATGTGCCCAACAGCCAGCCTGAGTGTATTTGCATTGGAACCTTCGAGCACCTTTGTCGCGAGACCAAGAGCGGGAATCTCGATCATTCCGACCGTAGATGTCCCGCTTTGCCGGTTTACGCTTGCGGCCTTCGGCTGATCAGTCACGCGTGCCGAACTACCTCCTGCGAATAACAACACGGCAATCATCGCAGCACTTAAAATGTTCATCTTGGTTCGGAGAGTAAGGTTCATATTCCCTTCCTTTGGGCTCCAGATCGGACCGAGAAAGACAGCCCCGCTCGCATATGCACCGATTTGGAGCCCTTGGAAGGGGCTGGAGTGGCGGCATGGATACACAATAGCTTGTACTGGAATGGTTCAGCTACTGGTCACTGGGGCAGAACGTGGACACCTGCGCAACGGGCGGTTGACTGTCGAGGATCAAGTGGATTCAAACCAAAGAGTGGCTGCACAGCTGCGATTGAATTCTCCTGTAGTCCCCGTCCCGAAAAACGTCCCCCGGTCCCAGCATGGCAATTACGGCTTCCTTGCCCACCTCGTTGACCACGGAGAGCTTCACACGGCTCTTTTGAATGTACATCACATACCGGGAGGCATTCCCCTGAGTGAAGATAGTCGCGTTTTTCTGATATTCCACAATCTTTCGGGCTACACCGGTTGAATCTAGAAAAGCTTGGGCGTCAAAAACGGATTCTTTGACCGGTTTCATAGGTCACACCAATATTCGTTCGGCGGAGCTTGCGCATCGCTATTATATGCCGCTTACGGAGCGAAAGCGGACACTTCCCATGGGCATCCCTGGACACGCAAAAGGACCCTTGGAATAGGTGAGGTGAATCGAGGTGTCCGTTGACAGTGTTCAATCGAAAAGACCTTAGTAGTCGGGAAGTTCCTAACTCCTGTGTCAGCTGATCGAACAAATAGTGGCCTAGTATCCCATGCGGGCAACCGCGTTGCTGGCGTCTTCCTGATATCGCGGGCTTCATTCGATTCCAAGCGGTGATTTTTTGTCAAATGCGTTGTCTCCGATAGCTGCGATTGAATTCTCCCGTAGTCACTTGTTGGCTTGCGCGTTGAAGATTTGAAGCTAGACCACGGTGTGATCGAAGTGCGCCGTGCAGTTTGGAACGGCATCGAAGGAGACACGAAAACCCGAAGCGGAAGGCGGAATGTGTTCATTGATTCTGCTACGATTCAGTTGCTTCGTGACTTTATTGGTGGCCGTCAAGCTGGTAGACTTTTCCAATCAAGGATCGGCACGCCATTAGAGAACAGAGACATTTAGAGAAATTGCTATCTTGTGCACAAAATGAGGATTTGTGCACAGTTGCGGAAGACGCTAAGGCATCGTAGAATGAGGCAGTTGTAAGCATTTCTCTTCGCAGTCTTGTTGGGCCTGTAGCTCAGGTGGCTAGAGCGCACCCCTGATAAGGGTGAGGTCGGTAGTTCAAGTCTACCCAGGCCCACCATTCCTTCGTTTTAGCCCGTTCGAAGATCATATCGAAGGGCTTTCTGTAGGTGGGATAAACACTTACCGCGTCCACCGCACAGTTCGATAGCACCAATCGGAGCAATTTGGCCTTTTCCTGCGGAGTCTGCGTAACGTACAGAGAATGCGCCTTATTCGCGAGTTCTAAAATACGCCTCGTCAGCAGAATCTATGGGCTGATTCTGGTTCTGGGAGCCGGCCGAGCGTGTGATAGAGGGCTATTTCCATGGCATCGTAGGTGCGGAATCCGTAAGATCTTCTGGTCACTACTCGAATTTTGTTGTTGAGACCCTCGACAACGCCGTTGGAAATCTCACCT
>Ga0187863_10001570_pt1 | contig 18081 bp, 19 predicted proteins | sample June2016WEW_11_1_FD_132975 | JGI IMG/M metagenome (GOLD analysis project Ga0187863, IMG submission 132975) | Peatland microbial communities from SPRUCE experiment site at the Marcell Experimental Forest, Minnesota, USA - June2016WEW_11_10 | ecosystem: Environmental > Terrestrial > Soil >... | reverse complement strand
TCGGCGTTGACTGGCCTCCGGCGGGCTGCGGACTTCGCGCTGTTCGAGGCGGAGTTCCCGCTTCTTGAGACCCGCAATGGCCACATCCCCGCGCGAGCGAATCGAACCGCGGAACGAACGGCGGAGCGCTGGGGCAAGATCGCCACCGGCGGCAGCGATTCGCATACCATGGGCCCGCTGGCGCGGACCTGGACTGAAGTTCCCGGCGCCAGCAATGTCAGAGAATTTCTCGACGGGTTGCGGGCAGGCCGGGCCACGGTGGCGGGCGCGGACGGAACTCCCTGGATACTCACGCGCACGGTGCTCGAAACCGGCGGATACTTCGTTCGGGAACTCGGTTGGCCGGCATTTCTGTTTCCGCTGTTTGCCGCGGTTCCCGTCTCCACTGCAATCGCACATTCATGGGATATCCTGTTTGCCTCCATCTGGGGCAAACGTCTCGAACAAACCGCAAGGACGCCCGCGCGCGAGCAGCTTTCCGTCGCGGCCTGAGCGCGCACGCGGATTAAACTAAGAACCGGATGCGTAGTTCGATACTTGGCGCGCTGGTGTGGTGTACTCTCGGCACCGTTGCCATCGTTCTGGCGCTCTCCGCCGTGCTGGCCGCGTCCGGCGCCGCAGATCCCGCGCACGCGATTGCCTCCTTCCTGAGCAGTTGGCGCGTCTGGCTGACTGCGATTGTCGCGCTGGTTTGCGGGCTTGTTTCGGTACGCATTATCGCTGGCTCGCTGACGCATCGCATCAGCGGACTTAGGCAGTATTCCGATCGAATTCTCGACGATCCCGCAGCCGATCCAGAACTGTTCCGAGCCGACGACGAGCTCGGCGTGCTGGGCCGCTCCATGACCCGCGTGCCTCCGCGTGTACGCGAGCTGGTGCAACGGGTAGGGCTCGAAGCGCAACGCCGCGACGCGATCCTGGGCGGCATGGTGGAGGCTCTGCTGGCGGTGGACCAGGACCTCAAAGTGGTGCTATGCAACGATGCGTTTGCGCGTGTGGCCGGACTCCTCGCGGGGATCGCGCCCGGGACGCCGTTGGTGCGCATTGTTCGCGATCCCGCTCTGGTGGATCTCTTACGCCACGTGCTTGAAACCAGCAGCGCGGCGCGGCGCCGCCTGCAATTGGGATCCTCCGAAGGACCGTGGTTTGAGGTGAATGTCGCGCCGCTGGCCATGCCCGCCGGACGAGGCGCCATCGCCCTCCTGCACGATATTACGGAATTGGAGCGGCTGGAACGAATTCGCAAGGATTTCGTGGCCAATGTCTCGCATGAGCTGCGCACTCCACTCACCGCCATCCGCGGCTATGCCGAAACGCTGCTTGACGGCGCGCTGGACGATGCCGAAAATCGCCGCCGCTTCGTCGAAGTGATCGAGACGCACGCGATCCGTCTGAACAACATCGCTTCGGATTTGCTGGCGTTGTCCGAGCTGGACAATGGCGGTCTCACGGAACCGGCGCGTCCCGTGCTGGTGCAGTCGGCCGTGGAATCGGCTATGCGCACGGTGGAACCAGCGGCCGCCGAACGCGGCGTGCATCTGGTAACCGGCGCGATCGGCGATATCGAAGTTATTGGCTACCGCATGCGTCTCGAGCAGGCGCTCGTCAACCTCATCGACAACGCCGTGAAATTCAATCGCCCGGAGGGCGAGGTTCGCGTGGAGGCCGAACGCATCAATAACGGCTGCACGCGAATTGTCGTTTCCGACACCGGTATCGGCATCCCCTCATCGGACCTGCCCCGTGTTTTCGAGCGCTTCTACCGCGTAGACCGCGCTCGCTCGCGCGAGATGGGCGGCACCGGTCTGGGCCTCTCCATCGTCAAACACGCTATCGAGCAAATGAAAGGCACCGTGGCGGTTGAGAGCGAGTTGGGCCAGGGTTCGCGGTTCATCATCGTACTGCCGGCCAACGGTACGGCGTAGCGCGACCGATCCCCAGGTAAACAACTAAGCCAGGCCGTAAACGGCAGATAATTCACACCTCAAAGGGCCGGTGTAACCAGTTTGTCACCTGGTGTTCACATTCTGCTCACACCTGATCGATATCCTCAAGATCGCCTTTGAAAATTCAGGGAACCTTATTCAACGAGGAATCAGGAAAGGAGTGTACGACCGAATGACCACAGGTCACAGGCGTTTGAGATTGGTGGGGCTTGCTCTGGCTATCATGTCTTGCACAGCGGTGATGTGGGGAGCCGATCCCGCACAGACACAAGGGAGCGATATCGATCAGCTTAAGGCCACGCTGGCCGCGCAGCAGAAGCAGATCGAAGAATTGCGCAGCGCGCTTGAAGCGCAGAAGAAGCTGATAGAGAAGCTGACTCCCGCGCAGAACGGAAACCCGGCTCCGGCGCAAGACAGTAACGATAATGCTAAGTTCTCCCTGCCCAATGCGGCAAAGTTGGGTGAAGTTGCATCCACCAGCCCGGTGATTCCGCCGGCCCCGCTGGGCGCGCCGCAGGCCTCGGGCAATGCCGTGGAGAACCCGTCGCCGCTGTCGTTCAAGATCGGCGTAGCGGATTTCACGCCGCTCGGCTTCATGGATTTCACCAGTATCTGGCGGTCCACGAATTCGGGCGGTATTGGAACGGGTTTCGGCGGCATTCCGTATGCCACGACATCCTCGGCCCCGGGCAACCTGAACGAGTGGCGCTTCAGCAATCAGAACTCGCGCATTGGTCTGAAGGTGGACAGCGAGGTCATGGGCGCGAAGGTTCGCGGGTATGTGGAGGCTGACTTTCTTGGCATCCTGGCGCAGAACGCGTTTCAGGAGAGCAACTCCGACTCGCTGCGTATGCGGCTCTATTGGGTGGATGTTCGGAAAGGTCCGTTTGAGCTTATGGCCGGACAGTCATGGGGTTTGCTGACACCGAACCGGGTTGGAGTATCTCCGATGCCGGGCGACATCTTTTATTCGCAGGACATGGACACGAACTACCAGGTCGGTCTCACATGGACGCGCCAGGCGGGCATCCGGTTCGCTGTTCATCCCAATGACCACTTTGTCTGGGCGATTGCAGCGGAGAATCCGCAGCAGTATGTTGGCACCGCGGTTACTTGTCCCACGGCCCTGGCGGCAACATATTGCGGCACCATTCTTGACACCGGCAGCAGCAGCGCGGCCGGCACCCCGACAACGCCAAACGCGGCTCCGGACATCATCTCGAAACTGGCATTCGATGGTAAGCACGCGCATTTCGAGCTCGCCGGAATCGTGCGCACTTTCCGTGCGTATGATGTGGTGACTCTGGACCATCACACTTCGATTGGCGCGGGCGGTGCGATAAACAGCAACATCGAGCTGTTCAAAGGATTCCGCCTGATTGAGAACGGCTACTACAGCGATGGCGGCGGGCGTTATATCAACGGCTTCGGTCCTGATGTCATCGTTCGCGCCGACGGGACACTTTCTCCCGTTCATGCCGCATCAACGGTGGATGGCTTCGAATACACGAACCACAACTCCTTCCTGTACGGCTATTACGGTTTGGCCTATCTGGACCGTGACGTCGCTCTGGACACCACTGGCAAAGACATCGGCTACGGCTTCGCAGGCAGCGCCACCAACAACAACCGCACTGTCGAGGAAGGCACGTTCGGCTGGATTCAGACGTTCTGGAAGCATCCGACGTACGGCGATCTCAAGCTGATCACGCAGTACTCATACCTCTGGCGCAATCCCTGGGCGCCGCCGGCCAGCGGTCCAACGAACGCGCACGCCAACATGATTTACGTGGACATTCGTTACGACCTGCCCTGAGCCGGCCGGAAACCGGTATACGGCCGAGATGTTGACGAAATGGGCGCCATTTCCCGGCGCCCATTTCCTGCTACGATCTACCGCGAAGCCGATCTATCTCGCGGCGATTGCGCTTCGATGGCTTGCCTTCGGGCAACGATTCCGCGCGCGGCATGGCCCTGCGCTCTTCCGCCAGCTTCAGCCGCAACGCCCGGCTCGCCGCGGTCTCACGGTAGAGCGTCTGCGCAACCGGCGCCGGTCCGCGTACTTCGCTTAGCGCCAGCACCTCTACTTCGAAGTCGCCGCTGTCGTTTTTCACGCGCAGCAGATCGCCCGCGCGGAGTTCGCGCGATGCCTTGACACCTTGCCCGTTGGACACGATCCTTCCCAGTTCACACGCCCGTGCAGCCAGAGCGCGTGTCTTGAAGAAACGGGCGGCCCAGAGCCATTTATCGATTCTCACGCGGGTTATCTTAGCGCTCGGCCAAGGCTGTAACCAGTTTGTCATCCAATATTCACATTTTGCTAATGCGCGGCCGGTATCCTCAAGGTCGCCTCAAACTCTTACAAGGAGTCATCATGCGATCCACGGTCTTGATTGCTGTAATACTGGCAATGGCCTTTCCGGCCGCGTATGCGGCGGAGACCATCAATGCGGCGGGCGCCACGTTTCCGGCCCCCATTTATCAGAAGTGGTTTCAGGAATATCGCGCCTCACACGGCGATGTGCAGATCAACTATCAATCGATCGGGTCCGGTGGCGGGATTCGGCAGTTAACGGCGGGCACTGTCGATTTCGGCGCGTCCGATATGCCCATGACGGACGAACAGATCGGCAAGATCACCTCGTTCAAGGTGCTTCATTTTCCCACCGTGCTCGGGGGCCTGGTGCCCACGTATAACATTCAGGGCGTGAGCGGTGAACTGAAATTCTCGCCGGAGACTCTGGCCGGCATCTTCCTGGGCCGGATCACCAAGTGGAACGATTCCGCGCTGAAAAGGGACAATCCCGGGGTCAATCTGCCGGGCGCGGATATTACCGTCGTCCATCGTTCCGACGGCAGTGGCACCACCTTCGTCTGGACCGATTATCTTTCCAAAGTGAGCGGCGAGTGGAAGAGCAAGGTCGGCGCGGGCACGGCGGTGAACTGGCCGGTGGGTCTGGGCGGCAAAGGCAACGAAGGTGTCGCCGGGCAGGTGAAGCAGACGCCGAACTCCATCGGCTATGTGGAGCTGATTTATGCGGCACAGAACAACATGCCCTACGGGGTTGTGAAGAACCAGGCGGGCGTATTTGTAAAAGCCAGCTTCGATTCGGTCACCGCCGCCGCCGCTGGCGCCGCGAAGAACATGCCGGCCGATTTCCGGGTCTCCATTACCAATGCGCCCGGCAAGACAGCTTATCCAATCTCGTCGTTTACCTGGCTGTTGATTCCGGACAAGATCGGCGATGCCACCAAGCGCGAAACCATCAAGGCATTCCTGAAGTGGATGCTGACAACGGGCCAGAACGATACCGCGTCTATGAGCTATGCTTCGCTGCCGGCTCCGGTGGTCGCGAAGGAAATGAAACAGATCGCCGAAATCAAGTAAACTAAGCCACCGGCGATTGACTATGGCCACAGCCACTCAGTCCGTGCCAGGAAGGGCACGGACGTTTCTTCATGGTGTTCGGGGAGGCGATCAGATCGCCTATCTGGTTACCTTCCTGTTCGCCGCGTCGGTGGTTCTGATCACGGTGCTTCTGGTATTCGAGTTGTGGACGAAATCGGGCCTGGCCATCCACAAGTTCGGGTTCAGCTTCCTGAGAACCAGCACGTGGGATCCCGTAAACGACCAGTTCGGCGCTCTCCCGTTCATATACGGCACGATTGTCACCTCCGTTCTCGGGCTTATTATCTCCGTTCCTTTGGGAGTTGGCGCGGCGATCTTCCTTTCGGAGCTTGCTCCTCCCCGGCTATCGAATACACTGACATTCCTCGTTGAGTTGCTCGCCGCGGTCCCCAGCGTCATTTTCGGCGTGCTGGGGTTCTTTGCCCTGGTGCCGCTCATGCGGGATCATGTTCAGCCCGCGCTGATCTCGGCATTCGGCTGGTCGCCCGTCTTTAAAGGTCCGGCGTACGGCGTAGGTGTGCTCACCGCGAGCATGGTATTGGCGATTATGATGTTTCCGTACATCATCTCCATTTCGCGCGAGGCGCTAATCCAGGTTCCCCGTGAGCAGAAGGAAGCCGCCCTGGCCCTCGGCGCCACCCGTTGGGAGGCGACATGGGACGCGGTGGTGCCCTTCGCACGCCTGGGAATCGTAGGCTCCGTCTTTCTCAGCCTGGCACGCGCGCTGGGCGAGACCATGGCCGTGACCATGGTGATCGGCAACGATCCCAAAATCAATTCCTCGATCCTGGCCCCTGGGTACACCATCGCGTCGGTGATCGCTAACGAGTTTACCGAGGCCACCAGCGACCTGCATCTCGCGGCGCTGGTGGAGCTGGGCCTGGTGCTGTTCCTGATCACCATGATTCTCAATGGTCTGGGACAACTGCTTCTACTGGTCACCACCAAACCCGGGTCGGCGAAGTCATAATGCTGCGAATCTGGCGCCACGCAGTTAATAATGTAATGCTCTCCCTCACGGGCATCTGTGCGTTCGTCACGGCGTCGGCGCTGTTTTTCATACTCGGCTACCTGCTGTGGAATGGCGGCAAGTCCCTGGACTGGAACTTCTTCACGAAGCTGCCATTGTCGGCTGGCGAACTGGGCGGTGGCATGGCAAACGCCATTGTCGGCAGCGCAAAGGTTGTAATGCTGGGAGCGCTACTGGGCGTGCCCGTGGGGTTTATGTCCGGCGTCTATATAGCGGAGTTCAGCGGCAAGGCCATGGCCAATGTCATTCGTTACACGGCGGATCTGTTGAACGGCGTGCCCTCCATCGTTATCGGGATCTTCGCGTGGACGGTGCTGGTGGTGCCTATGCGCCATTTCTCGGCATGGGCCGGCGGTTTCGCGTTGAGCCTGATGGTCATCCCAGTCACCCTTCGGGCTACCGAACAGTTTCTCGGCCAGGTTCCGCTGTCGCTGCGCGAGGGCGCCCTGGCGCTGGGAGCGAGCAAATGGAGATCCGTGGCCACTGTCGTGGTTCCGGCCGCCCGGACCGGCATCATGACGGGTATCATACTGGGAGTAGCGAGAGTGTCCGGAGAAACCGCTCCGCTGCTGTTCACGGCTTTGAACAATCAGTTCTGGAGCAAAGGATTCGGCGAGCCGACGGCGTCTCTCCCCGTGATGATCTACACACACGCGATCTCGGCGTATGACGATTGGCACCGCCAGGCCTGGGCCGCCGGCCTTGTGCTCCTCGGCCTGGTCCTCGTGGCCAATATCGCGGCGCGCATGGTGCTCGCGAAAGGAGCCGCTGGTCAGCGCGGATAGAATTATGAGCGCAAGTCCACGATCCGGCGTAGCCGGGAAAGAAGAGTCTCTGGAAGGCCCGGTGTCGTCGAAACCGATCGCGCAGGCCGGCCCCAAGCTGCGGGCCTCGAATGTCGATTTTTTTTATGGAAAATTCCAGGCGCTGCACAACGTCTCCATCGATTTCCCGGAGAACCAGATCACCGCGCTGATCGGCCCCTCCGGCTGCGGCAAATCGACATTCCTGCGAACGCTGAACCGCATCAACGATACGATACGTGGCGCGCGCGTTACCGGCGAAGTGGTCCTCGACGGCAACAGCATTATGCAGGTAGACGTCACCGAACTGCGGCGCCGCGTGGGCATGGTGTTTCAGCGGCCCAACCCATTCCCGAAGTCGATTTTCGACAACATCGCCTACGGGGTGCGCATTAATGGGCTGGCGCGCCGCAGCGAAATCCACGACGTGGTGGAACGCAGCCTGCGCCGTGCGGCGTTGTGGGAAGAAGTAAAAGACAAGCTGAATAAGTCGGCCTATGCGCTCTCTGGTGGGCAGCAGCAGCGGCTGTGCATAGCCCGCGCGCTGGCCGTGGACCCCGAGGTTTTGCTTCTCGACGAACCCTGTTCCGCGCTCGACCCCATCGCAACCAGTAAGATTGAAGAGCTGCTGTTGAGCATCCGGGATCAGTGCACGCTGATCATCGTCACGCACAATATGCAGCAGGCCGCCCGCGTCGCCGACCTGACCGGGTTTTTCCTGATGGGCAGGTTGGTGGAGTTCAACAAGACCGACTTCATCTTCAAGACACCGGCGAAGAAAGAAACGGAAGATTACATTACGGGCCGGTTCGGCTGAGCCGGACCGCGCACGAGGGAGAATCGCTTTGCGCCATTTCTCACAGGAACTGGATGACCTGCATCAGCGCCTGCTTCAGATGGGCGGTCTGGTGGAGTCGGTGATTCGCAAGGCCGTCCGTGCGCTCGTCGACCGCGACAAAAACGTCGCCGACCAGGTCTTCCAGGACGAAGAACGAATCAATCAGATGGAAGTGGAGATCGACGACATCGGCACCCGCCTGCTGGCCCTCCACCAACCTGTTGCCCGCGACCTGCGCTTTCTGACTGCGGGCCTGAAGATCAACACGGATCTGGAACGCATGGGCGACCTCGCCGTGAACATCACCGAGCGCGCTCTTTCGCTTATTTCCATGCCGCCCATCAAGCCGCTCATCGATATCCCGAAGATGGCGAACCTTGTCGAGCAAATGCTGCTGCGTAGCCTGGGCGCGTTCGTGAACGGCGATGCCGAGATGGCCAAGATCGTTCTGCTGTCCGACGACGAGGTGGACCGGCTGCGCGATGCGATCTACCGCGAGTTGGTGGCATTCATGCAGCAGGACCCAGCCAGTGTGCAATCGGCCGTGGATTTGATGTTCGTGGCCCGCGACCTGGAACGGATCGCCGATCACTCCACCAACATCGCCGAGGACGTGGTCTATCTGGTGCAAGGCGTAGATGTGCGCCACCGCGCCGTCGAAGCCATGAAGTAAGGCCCAACGGACTTGCGGCGGCAGTCGCGTTCCGTTCGGCTGGCGGCCCCTCTTCCTGAACCGGCTACAGTAAGAGCGGGGGGAGGAGTTGCCGTTTCAGCTCAAGCGCGGCGAACCCGTGCCGCGCGCCATACGGAGAATCGCCGCCGAGCAACTCGGTTCCAGCGCCAGTTACTTGCGCAACGCGGCGCCTTCCGAACGCAACGAAGCCGTGCATGAGGCGCGCAAGAGCATCAAGAAAGCCCGCGCGATCCTGCGTTTGGTTTCCGAAGAACTGGGCCCCGTGGCCGTCGCCGGAAACACGTTGCTGCGCGATCTGGCGCGCAGGCTCTCCCCACTGCGCGACGCCGCGGTGCTGGTCGAAACTCTCGACAGCCTGAAGGACCAGTTGCCCACCGATTTCGATCCGGCGTTATTGGCTGGCATCCGCGAGCGCCTCGCCGGCGACCGGGACAAGATTGCTCAGGGGGTCATCGCCGATCATTTACCGGCGGCTGTCGCATTCGCGTTGGAGCGGGCGTCTGAACGGGTCCGTACATGGCCTCTTCAAACCGCCGGATTTGCCGCCCTCGCGCCCGGTCTCAAACGAGCTTTTCATCGTGGCCGGCAGGGTCTGAAGCACGTACGCGGGAACCCCACAATGGAGGATTTTCACGAGTGGCGCAAGCGCGTGAAGGACCATTGGTATCACTTACGGCTCCTGGAAGGTTCCTGGACAGAGGCTACACGGTCATACGAGAGAAGATTGAAGGAACTGGAAACGTGTCTGGGGGACGATCACAATCTGGCCGTCCTGCGCGAGCGCATTGCGGCGTCTGAAAACGCAGCGGATCCGGCCGCCCTCCTGACGTTAATTGACGCTCGTGAAAAGCTTCTTCGCGATCGGGCGCTCCGCCTCGGGCAGCGCCTCTATGCGCAAAAGCCGCGGGAGTTTGTGCGGCATGCAGGGGAATTGTTTGATGCCTGGCACGCGCCACGCATATCTCAGGGGAGCGCGAAGAAGACAAAGGCTTCCGCGGCCTAACCGACGGCTCTAAGCCGCGACAGCGGGGGCACTTACCGTGAGGGCCATCATCACTGGCTTGCGGACCGGGCTCGACGCATCGATGTAGGCTATTTCAAAAGCCGCAGCCATGGGAGCGCAGCCCGGAGAAGTATAGAGCTGCCCAAAGATCCGCTGGATACCCACCCCGGCCAGCCCGGGGCAGACGTGCGCCACGCTCGAGGCCGACTTTTGAATGCAGGTGCGGCAATCGAGACCGAGTGCCAGACAGGTCTCAGGCCGGTTTTCGTCGAGTAGGTAGTCCATTTGATATCCCCACGCCCGGCATAGGGACGCCGACTGCGGCCCGGAACAGTGGACTACCACCCCCCTGCCCGAACCCCCTTGCTCGTTTGCGTATGTAACGATTATTGGGATTCCGGTGGTGGTTTACCACTGAGCATGGGGGTGGCAGGTTCAACTCTTTTGCGGGTATTGAAATATCTGCGAAGTACCGAGTGAAAAAGGGGGTCCGCCTTAGGGTGAATGGCCGACACCGGAAATAGCCGCGCGCCCCTACCATTGGGCAAGGAGATCCCCATGACCCTGCGCCCCGTTCTCATGCCCTTTGCCGCTGTTGCCTTTGCAACCGCATTGTCCGGACAAGCTCTCATCGAGCACGCCGCGGCGATGGCGGGCGCGAGCGCCGGGGTCGCCGGGGGCAAAGCAGTCAGTGACGCCCTGACCAGTGTCCTTGGAAAGGCGGCCGATGAAACCAGCGCGGCGGCAGCCGAATCCCCAAAGACGAGTACGAGACCCGCGGGAAACCCGGAAGCGAAACCGGCCGGCGTTTCGGCCATGGCGGATCAGCAGGGTAAGGCGGCTCCTTCCGCTTCCGCACGGCCTGCATGGCGGCGTTCAGACGGGGAGCGGCCGGTGCTTCCGGTATCGCAGTCCTATGACAGCCGTTACCATTCCCAGGCGGCGCCGCTGGTGAGCTCCGCGCAACTCAGGTCCATTGCGACGGGAGCCAGCCAGTCGGACGTGATCGCGAGTCTGGGAGTGCCCGCCGCTCGAATCAGCATGGATGACGACGGCCACCACGTGGAGATTCTCGAATACACGTCAAATGGCAGCCGCGTGGGCAGCGTGCGCTGCACCGACGGGCGGGTTGAGTCGGTCAACACGGCGCAGCCATAGACTATCCCTTAATCCGGCTTCCCACGCCGGTGAGACATCCGGTATCGGTACGCCAGATAGAGCGCTGCAAGAATCGCCGCGATTACCGTGACAATGCGGATGTTGTGATCGATCACCTCAAACACTCGTTGCCATTGCTCACCGAGGAAGTAGCCGATCGAAACAAATGTACACACCCATAACAGCGCGCCTGGCCAGGCGTACCCGGCAAAGGCTCGGAATTCGAGCTTCGAGGTGCCCGCGACAATCGCCGTGAAATGGCGCACACCCGGAATGAAGTAGCCGAAAAACAGAGCCCAGTGGCCGATGCGTTTGAACCAGTCGTGCACGCGCTGGATGTCGTGGTCGTTGATGTGAACCCAGCGGCCGAATTTGTGCACGAATCCCAGCCCGAGGGTGCGTCCGATGGCGTAGCTCACGCTGATGCCGCAGGCGCTGCCGCAAAAGGCGGCGAAAACGCCCGGAACCGGGTGAAACCGTCCTTTCCAGATGAGATAGCCGGTAAACACCAGCAGCCACTCATCGGGCAGGGGCAGTCCTACGATTCCCAGAACCAGGCACCCGAACACAGCGCCATAGCCATACCTGGATACCCAGCCGAGGATTTGATCCAAGCTTAGAGGATAGCGTGAGACCGGGCGGTTGCGTTGTCAGCTCGCGGTCTTGGTGGCCAGAGCGCCGCCGCGCCCAGGAATGAGCGAGAAGTACTCGATAAAGCGCTTCTTCTGATCGGGGAGCGACTGCGGCCGCGGACTTTCCACCATGCTTTGTGCGAGCACCCGGAACTGCTTGCCAAGATCGGTGGTGGCGTCCACCGGCTTGCCCAGTGTCAGTGCCCGTTGCACGCCGTGATAATCGTTAGGCAGGGTCATGTGCACCGGCAGGCCCAGCAGTTGTTCGATTTGCTGTGGTGTGATCATGGGCCGTTTCTGGCAACGGTTCACCAGCACGCAGACGCGGTCGCCCAGATCGAGGCGCTTCAGGTACATGTATTTTTCGCGCGCCAGGTGCAGGGAGGGAATCTCCGGAGTGCACACCAGCATGATGCGCTTCGATTCGTGCATGATCTCCAGCGAGTAGCGCTCCAGGTTGCCGGAAAGATCGAAGCACAGGACCCGGTAATTACGGCGCATGAACTCGATCAGATGGCGGATCTGGGGGGCTTCGATGCGCAGGTCCGGGTTGAGTTTGCCCGCGTGCAGCACGTCGAGCTTGTCCACTTTGGTCACCAGTTGCGGCCACAGGTTCTCGTCCATGTTGAGAGCGCGCTCGCACGCATCGGTCACGCAGAAGGTGTTGTCGAGCTTCAGCATGAACCGGACCATGCCCGAATTCATGTCAAAGTCCGAGAGCAGCGCGTTCGTATCCGGCATGGCTGACAGGCACATGGCGGTGTTCAATGCGATGGTGGAAGTGCCAACCCCGGCTTTGGACGGCAAAAAGGCGAACACCTGTTCGGTCGTCTCGATGGCCGGCGGCTTCGATTCCACCACGCCATGGATGCGGGTCAATGCCTCGCCGAGGGAGCGGACGTCGATGGGCAGAGAGCAGAATTCCCGGATGCCCAGTTTCATGCATTCGAGCAGAAGCTGCGGATCGCATACGCGGCTGATGGCAACCGTCTGGATGCCCGGAAGCCGCTGGTCCATCTCTCGAAGCAATTCCGTTGCGCGCGTCATCGATTCGGTGCTGAGGAAAATGACGTGCGGAGCGTGGGCGCGCACAAATCGCATCAGCTCCAGCGTATTGGGGTAATGATCGAGAACACGAGTAATGCTGACCAGACCGAGGTCTGCCAGCGCGGATTCCAGCCGATGGGTTACGTCGGCATCAGGACAGATAATAATGCCCCGCAGCATCGCCGCCAACTCTCCTGTGTCCCAGCCTAAGCGCGCCGGAACATTGAAACAATTAGACCTTTGTACCCTTTTCTCCAGGCGTCATACCCTGGTACCCGGGCCTCTCCTCTGGCTACTGCTGAGGTGAAGCACCTGGCACAGGTTCGTGCGCCCTCACAGTTCCTTATCGGCCGGTTGGCGCGGAAATTTCAGAAGAGAATCCGATCCTCCGCCGCGGCTGGGGTGTCTCCGGTTCCAAAAGATCGCGAATCGCTTCGAAGATGGCCTGGATCTCCTCGTCGTGATCGCGGTATTTACCTTCGAGAGCCTCAATCTTCTCGGCGAGATCCCGATGGGTGAGCATCGCCTGGCGGAGTTGAACAAACACCCGTATGATCGCGATGTTCACCTGCACGGCGCGTTCGCTGCTGAGCACTGACGAAAGCATCGCTACTCCTTGTTCCGTGAAGGCATAGGGCCGGTACCGGGTGTTGCGTCGCGCGGATGCGGTCACAAACTGTGACCGCATCGTTACTGCTTCTTCCTCAGTGAGTTGGATCATGAAATCATCCGGGAACCGGCTTCGGTTGCGTTTTACCGCCTGATTGAATGCCTTGGTGGAGACTCCATACAACCGTGCGAGGTCAGAGTCGAACATGGCCTTCTGCCCTCGAATGATAAAGATGCGACGTTCTATGAGCTCCACCGCGACCGGGGCTGACTATCTGCCATAACTGCACGATCTGCCATATCCGTGAAGTGTCCGCAGGGGACCACTCTCTCTCGCGGATTCCCGCTTACCGTTTTGCTATTCTGTGCTTTAGGAATCCAGGTCATCCGTTCTCCGGCTCTCTGAGCCCGAGCCAGAGGTTTCATATGTCAGGCCATTCCAAGTGGGCCACCATCAAGCACAAGAAGGGCGCCCTCGACGCCAAACGCGGCAAGGTCTTCACGCGAGTCATCAAGGAAATTATGATCGCCGCGCGCAGCGGCGGTGGCGACCCTGACGGAAACCCCCGCCTGCGCACCGCCATTCTCGCCGCTAAGGCGGTCAGCATGCCGCAGGACAACATCAAGCGCGCTATCATGCGCGGCACCGGCGAGCTCGAAGGCGGCCAGATCGACGAAATCATGTTTGAAGGTTACGGTCCGGGCGGGGCTGCTGTGCTGGTCAACGTGGCCACCGACAACCGTAATCGCACGGTGAGTGAAATCCGCCACTGCTTCTCGAAGAACGGCGGCAACCTGGGCGAACAGGGCAGTGTCGCGTGGATGTTCGAGCGCAAGAGTGAGATCGTTGTCGACAAGGACAACGCCAGCGAGGACAAGCTGATGGACATCGCACTCGAAGCGGGCGCGGACGACCTGCGCGACGACGGCGATACGTGGAGTGTTCTTTCCGCCCCCGACGCTCATGAGGCGGTGAGCGAAGCGATCCGCAAAGCCGGTATCCCCACGGTCGAGGCGGCGATTGCCATGGTGCCGAAGAACCTGATGAAGCTGGAAGGAAAAACCGCCCAGGGAATGCTGAAACTGCACGATGCCCTCGAGGAGCACGACGACGTGCAGAACGTTTATTCCAACTTCGACATCGACGAGTCGGAACTGGAGTCGATGTCCTGACTGAGCCGCGACGGTGACGGAGCGGACCCATGCGCGTTCTGGGAATTGACTGCGGAACCGAACGAACCGGCTACGGCCTGATCGAAAGCGACGGCCGGTCGCACATCCTTGTCGGTGCGGGCGTTATCTCAACCAGTGAAAAGGATCCGCTCCCCCGGCGTCTGTTCGTGATCGCAACGCGGCTGCGCGGTATCATCCGCGAATTTGCCCCAGAGGCGGTTGCGGTGGAAGAAGTATTCTTCTCCAGGAATGTACGCACCGCGCTGAAGCTTTCGCATGTCCGTGGCGTGGCTCTCATGACAGCGGCCGAGGCAGAGCTACCGTTAGGCGAATACTCGCCCCTCGAGGTTAAGAACAGCGTGGTCGGCTACGGCCGCGCGGAAAAATCGCAGGTGCAACTCATGGTCCGATCTCTGCTGCGCCTCGCCTCGCCGGTGGAATCCGAAGACGCGAGCGACGCTCTGGCCGTGGCCATCTGTCACGCCACCCACGCCACTGTGCTTAAGAAGATGGGAGCCGCTTAATGAGAATCCGCTTCGCCGGGCTCGTTTTCCGCTTCGCGGCCCTCACTCTTCTCGCCGCTGGTTCGGCCTTGGCCGATCCGCACATCATATTCTCCAAAAACTTCAAGGGCGGCTACCCGGAATTCACAAGCATCACCATCGAAAAAGACGGCCACACGGTTTTCCGGCTTGCGCCTGACGATCCGAATGCGCTCGAGCTTCGTCTAAGCTCTGAGCAGGCCAACGAAGTGTTCTCTCTTGCCGGCAAGTTAGGCAACTTCACGCGTCCCGTCGAGTCCGGGTTAAAGGTGGCTTATCTCGGTCAAAAAACATTCCGCTTCGAAGACGGTCCCACCGTGCACGAGGTCTCATTCAACTACAGCCTCGATCCGGATGCGAAGCAGCTCCTCGATGCGTTCGAGCGGATCTCCGAAACTGAGCAGCGGTATCTGGATCTCGACAGTGCCATCCATTTCGACAAGCTTGGCGTGGACCATGCGATCCTGCGAGTCCGCATGCTCTGGGATTCGGGCCGTCTCATCTGCCCCGAACAATTTCTGCCCATGCTCGCGCGCATTGCCAATAACGAATCTTTCATGCACGTTGACCGCGAACGCGCCGCCAGCCTGTCCGACGAGTTTCGCAGCGGCAAGCCGCCGGTAGAGAAGTCATCCCGATGAAGCTGTTGTGCCTTCTTTGTTCGCTGCTCCTGTGTGCCGTCGCCTCCGCGCAGACCTCCGCTTCTGAAGCCCAGGAGCTCAATCACGCTCTTGAAGACGCTGGCGCGAGCCCCGTGGATTTTACTCGCGCGCTCGAGAATCATCTGCGGAAGTATCCGAACACCGCTCGGCGCGCGGAAATTGAACGTGGGCTGGTTCGCGGAGCGGTGGACGCGCAGGATTATCGCCGCGTGGCGCTGTACGGCGAACGCGTACTCGCCCGCGATCCTAATGATGTCGATGTCCTCGAACAAGTCGCTCATGCCGAATTGAAGAGCGCTACACAGGATGACGCCCGAAAAGCTCTGGCACACGCGGAGCTTCTCGAAACGCTTCTGACCGCCAGTGATAAGGAGGCCCGGCATACGGCGGGCTCCGGCCCGTCGGCTACTCATAAGGTCATCCAGGCCGATCTGCGGCTCGCCGGAGCCATCGTGTTCGAAGCTCGAGCACAGGGGACGCTTGGCGAGCCCGCCAAAGCCGCCGATTTGGCCCGGCATAGTTTCGAAATCTCTCCCAGCGCCGAAGCCGCGCGCGAAGCCGGCTTCTGGTATGAGAAGCTGGGCAATTCCGCCGACGCGGTGCGCTGGTACGCCGACGCGTTTACCATAGGCGACCCACGCGCCACCGAATCCGACCGCAACAGCGACCGCGAGGAACTCGGTGAGATCTATCGCAAGTGGAAAGGCTCCGAAACGGGGCTGGGTGAGATTGTTCTCGCTGCCTGGGACCGTAACCGCGAAGTCGTCGAGCAGCGCCGTCTTATGCTCAAACAGTTCGATCCCAACATGCAGTTGGCGGACCCCATGGACTTCACGCTCACCGGCGTGGATGGCGCCCGGTTGAAGATGGCATCGTTGCGCGGTAAGGTGATCGTCCTCGATTTCTGGGCCACCTGGTGCGGTCCGTGCCGTATCCAGCATCCGCTCTACGACAAAGTGAAGCAGAAATACAACGGCCGCGATGACGTGGTTTTCCTGGCCATCGACACCGATGAGGACCGCTCCCTGGTTCCCACGTTTCTCTCTACGAACAAGTGGACGTACAGCTCTTACTATGAGGACGGCCTCTCGGTTCTGCTGAAAGTCTCATCGATTCCGACCACGCTGATTTACGATGGGCGGGGCGAACTGGTGAGCCGCATGACCGGCTTCGATCCCGATCGCTTCGTGGCCATGCTCAGCGACCGTATCGACGAAGCGCTGAAATCGGGCGGGGCGAGCGCGGCGGCGAAGCCATGAGCAACCGACGATTGGACACGCGGCGTCAGCCGCGTTTTTGCGGGATCCGGCGAGTACGCGGCTGTCGCGTGTCCACATGACCACCGCGCCCCCGTTTGCCCGCGTCGTCTGGATCGTGCTCGACAGCGTGGGCATTGGCGAAATGCCTGATGCGGCCGCCTATGGCGACGTGGGCAGCAACACGCTTGGCAATATCGCGCGCCAGAGTGGATTGAATCTGCCGAATCTGGCGCGGCTGGGTCTTGGCAATATTCGCCCGCTCGACGGTATCGCGCCCGCTGCCGAGCCTTTGGCATCTTTCGGACGGTGTGCGCTGGCCTCGCCGGGTAAAGACACCACGACGGGTCATTGGGAAATGGCGGGCATTCATCTGGATAAACCTCTACCCTTGTTTCCGCATGGTTTTCCGCCCGAGATCATGGATGAATTCGAGCGGCGCATCGGCCGCTCCTCCCTCGGCAACTACGCGGCGTCCGGCACCGAGATCATCAAAGAGCTTGGCGCGGAGCACATGCGGACTGGCTCGCCTATCGTCTACACGTCCGCCGACAGCGTGTTCCAGATCGCCGCGCACGAAGAAGTGATTCCGCTGTGGGAACTCTACCGGATGTGCGAAATCGCGAGGCAGATTCTGACCGGTCCATACGAAGTGGGCCGGGTGATTGCCCGTCCGTTCACGGGCTCGCCCGGAGCTTTCACGCGGACCTCGAATCGAAAGGATTACGCGATCCCGCCTCCCAAAGGGATGCTGCTCGATGAGCTCGAAGGGGCCCGCGTGCCCGTGTACAGCGTCGGCAAGATATTCGATGTGTTTCTCGGCCGCGGTATCGGTCCGCATGCGAAGACAACGAGCAACGCCGACGGCATGGCGAAAACTCTGATCGCCCTGGATGAGGAGCCGAACGGTCTTGTCTTTGTGAACCTCGTCGATTTCGACATGCTGTACGGCCATCGTAACGATGTGGACGGTTATGGACGAGCGCTCGAAGAAGCCGATACCTGGCTTCCTTCGTTGATGGATAAACTGACCGCGGACGACCTGCTGATTCTCACCGCCGATCACGGATGTGACCCGACCACCCCATCCACCGACCATTCGCGCGAATATGTTCCGTTGCTGGCTTACTCATCGAAACGGCCGTCCGGCGCCGACCTGGGAACGCGTGCCACGCTGTCCGATATCGGCCAGACCGTGGCGCAAAATTTTGGAGTACATATTATGAAGGGAACCAGCTTCTTAAGCGACCTCACATCATGAGAACACCCGTAATGGCGG
>Ga0187863_10001569_pt1 | contig 18090 bp, 18 predicted proteins | sample June2016WEW_11_1_FD_132975 | JGI IMG/M metagenome (GOLD analysis project Ga0187863, IMG submission 132975) | Peatland microbial communities from SPRUCE experiment site at the Marcell Experimental Forest, Minnesota, USA - June2016WEW_11_10 | ecosystem: Environmental > Terrestrial > Soil >... | reverse complement strand
GTCGCACCGAAGAAGTCAGCCTTCTTAATTGTCGACAAAGATTCATCGTCCCCACTCCGTTGAAAGTCGCGGGTAACCCGTTTGGCATCAATGAGCCTTAGCAAAGCGCTTTCACCCCTAGGGGTGGGCCGCAGGCCCATGGCTAACTCATTGAAGGTTCGTAAGCGCTATCGCCTTAGCGCAAACCGTCATCCTAACGGTTAGCCCGTCACTCGCCCTTGATCTACTCAACTTCCGACAAGCCAAGTGCTGGCCTGGAGCAATTTCCGGCAAGTGGGGCACAGGCGCAGAACAACGTTCGCTCCGAGTCGCGAAGGGTGAAGAGGGTCGTCCACGCTGCACTATATTTTTTGTGGACAGTCAGTGTCCCTATTTAACCGGAGCGGCCGTGGTAGGAACGTCTTCAGTGGGCCGACGCCCAACTCGCGCCATGCGAGGAACCAGAATGAGAGCCAGCGCGTACAGGAAGATCGACACGGCTGTGGATCCCGGATGTCCATGTTGCAAATCTTCGAACAGCAGCTTCGCTGTAAGTAAAGCCAGCGTGCCGTAGGCAATCCATACGAGTTCAGTCCGCTGCCAACGGGTACCGCTGAAGGCAAGCGCGAGCGCGACCACGCAGGTGATCAATGTTCGGATGACTGCAACGTGGGATGCGCCCGGAGTCATGCCATTCTCCGCCAGCCACACCAGGACAGAAACCAGAAACGTGATCGCCGCGGCCACCGCCAGAATGGCCGAAAGCGCTTGCAGAAGCCGCTGGTTCCAGCGCTCCGTGCGGAGGCGGCCTGCGACCGCGTAGCACGGAATTGCCGAAGCGGCCACGATCCAGACAATCCATCCTGGCGCGGCTGGGAACGTTCCCGCGAGGGCACGCCCCGCATATTCCAGCAGGCCGGACGCGTACGCCGCAGCCGCCAAATACATCAGGCCGTGGAATTCCAGCGTCAGGCGAGATGCCCGTGCGCCGAAGATCGTAGCCAGGATCGCAGCTACGCTCAAGCACAGCGCCAATGACACTGGGGGAAGACAGAGAGAGCTGCCTGCGAGGAAAAGTGCCCCGCTCCAAGTGGCATACACATGGTAGTTACGTTCTTCGTGGTAGCGGTCGAAATAAGCATAGGCGGCCCTGTAACAAGCTGCCGAGAACAGCAAGCAGAGCGCCTCTAACACCCGCGCGCCGGCACTTTGTCCAAAACGCAGGATGCCAAAAGCAGCCAGCAAGAACGTAATGACGGCCTGCCCGATCTCGAAGACTCCGATTCTCTGGCGAAGCCGCGTAGTCCGGAAAACGATGCTGCCTCCATAAATCAGAAACAGCATGCACCCGAGTGCCAGCAACTCCGGCGTCGCGACGCTCTTGTACTCCGAGGGGATACCTTCCGGGCGGGAATAGATGTAGAAAAGAATAGATATGGCAAGATCCGCCGCGGCGGCTATCAGCGGCCGGAGTCTGAGCCAGTGGTTGCGGCCAGCCGCCGCCTCGCTGGCCAACGCCATGAACAGAAGCGCGGAGATGAAAGGCACCAGATCGAGCGTCGCGATCAGCAACGCGAGGGTAGTGAAGACCGCGGTGACATTGGCCACCCAGATGATCGATACCAGATTGCGCTTCCAGGCCAGAGCGTAGGCGGTGGCCACGAACACGCTGAGGACGGCGGCGGTCGCCGAGGTGGGCAAGACCTCGAATCGAAGAGTTAGTTCCCAGAGCATGGGAGCGATGATCAGGGCCGCCGTGGTGGCGTAAGCGCTACTCACAAAGGTCGCTTCAGCCGGAACTCGCGCTGCCCATACCAGCCACATTTCCGCATAGGCAAGCGCCAGAACTACGACCGCCAACTTTGGAAATGTACCGGATTCGGCTACAGCCCGGAGGAGATAGGCGCCGCCGATTCCGAGCATGGCTTTGCCTACCACCGGGAACACTCCACCAGCTTGTGCAAGTGAGAATGCGGCGGCGGTTGGCTGGAGTACGGTCGGAGCGGCGGGTGCTGCGGCAGCACACGCCGCTTTCTCGGATCGATGTTCGAGGTCGGAGACTCGGCTCTCCAGCTTCTCCAAACGAGCGATGAGCCGTGCTAAAGCGTCGAGATCGTCCATAATCTCCACTCGCTTTGAGGCTGGCAACAAGAACTAATCGAACGTCGCGTTCCGAAATGCCGTGCTAAAACTTGCGCTTGGAAATCAGTGGGCGGGTGCGGCATCCGGAGACAGGTCTGAATCCTTCTCCGGCCAGGGAGGCAGAAGCTTCGTCAGCACCCACAAAATAAGCAATGGCAAAATAGTCAGCGCAATGGCCACGAACAGTCCTTCGCGCGTGGCCAAACCCATCTTGTAAGTCGTATATCCCAGAAAACTCTTGGAAAACAACTGGCCTCCGATCACGACGTTCCAGCGCATGGCAAAGATTCCGACCAGGGTCAGGCATCCCGCCAGAGCGTAAATGCGCTTGCGGGCCATTTCGCCGAGATTTAACACCTGGGTCAAGGCAAGAAGCGCAATGGGAGTGACCGTGCCAAGAATGATCTGGACCACGATATGGGACATGTACAGCTTAGTGTGGACCATGAAATCCAAGCTGCGGAAGCTCTCATCCGCCTCGTAGATGCGGTGAATCAGGTCGAGCATTTCCAAGCTGAAATCGATGATGAACGTGTAGAACAGGTAGCGCGCCACCGTGTCCACGCAGCGCATATCGATCGTCTCTTTGCGAGCCCACGACAGCAGCATGTAAAGCAGCATCACGACGGCGATCCCCGAAACTATGGCTGAGAAGATGAACACCACCGGCATTAGCGGCGACGACCACCACGGATTCGCCTTTACCGAGCCAAAGATGAAGCCGACGTATCCGTGGAGCAGGAACGCCGAAGGAATGCCGATAAGTGTAATCACCCAGCCCAGTCGGTCATCAAGCTCAAGTGCGTGCTTGGTGATGTTGTTCGAGCCCAGGGTCATCAGTCGGTAGATCAAGCGCTTCCATCCGGTGGTCGATTGAGATAGCAACACGATGTCGCGCCGGTAGTCGAGCCAGATTTCCAGCAACAGAACACCCATCAGGTACCACAGATACACAAACCCGAACATGGCCATGGCGGAGCTCCGGTGCGGCGTCAGGTACATCTCGTACGAGCGTTCCGGATGTCCAAGGTGCAGTTGCAACGGCAGCGGCGCCACCAGCAGGAAAGCCAGGGCCGTCAGCAAGGCCAGGCGGTACGTAGGCTTTACCGCCTCCACCTGGAAAACCCGCTCCAGCGAAGCCAGAATGAATGCCCCGGCGACCAACCCCGTGAGAAACGGATACAGCACGATGAGCACGCTCCACTGGAGTTCCACTTCGTTCGGATACATGAAGCCTTCAACGCCGGGCATGGTCAACCGTCTCCTTATCGCACTGAACCATCCAGGTCGTTGTAAAACACCTTGGCATGGGTCGCCATGTAGGGTTTCAAGACCTGAACGTCATGGGTCTTCAGGAATTCGTGAATCGGGTCGTTGGGATTCTTCAAGTCCGCCAACTGGCGCGCGCCGGTCGGGCATGCCTCGCAACAGGCGGTGGTCAGGCCTTTCGTAATCCGGTGGTAACAGAGAGTGCACTTTTCGGCAGTCGAAGTTTTTGGATTGATGAAGCGGCAACCGTAAGGGCAGGCCTGAACGCAATAGCGGCAGCCGAGGCAATACGTCTTGTCCACTAGAACCACCCCATCCGGGCTTATGAACGTCGCACCCACCGGGCAAACCTGGGTGCAGGGTGAATCCGCACAATGGTTGCAGAGCTTAGGCACAAAGAAGTTTTTCCCTCCCTCTGCCTTGCCCGAAGGAAATCCCTTCTTGCCACCGTCCGGCGAGTCCACCTGAGGATTTTCAATGTCGTAGTCCGACACGTGGTAGCGTTCCACCCAGGTGCGGAAGTATTCGTCCGGCACATCGTTCTCGACCTGGCACGCCCGCACACAGTTCCCACATCCGATGCAATTGGGGAGGTCGATCAGCATGCCCCACCAGTGCTCGGACATTTTGTAATTGGGGGCTGCGTCCGGTGCCCCGGCAAGAACGTACTTCCAGGCGATCGCGGCCGCCGGTAATATAAGGAGCATGTGGCGCCGGGTGATGCTCATTTTTCCCCTCCGTCAATCACCGGACTATGCGGCTGGTGGCAGGTATCGCACGGCACGCCGGAGGAGTGGTCGACGGAAGCGACTTGCGGAAATCCCTTAGGCTTGGCGATGTTCGCTTCGTGACAGCGGACGCACAGTACCGCGGTGTCGAGTTTGGCGGGTGTCACCGATCCCGGATCATCGACATGTTTCGCCAGCGGTCCGTGGCATGCCTCGCAGTTGACGTGCACATGTTTACCGCTCTTCTTTTTTTCCAGGACGTCGGCATGACAGTCTTCGCACGCCTGATGGCCGGCGAAGTTCACGGGACGGGCCGCCATCTCGGTCATGGCATTTCCGCGGTAGTGTCCATACTGTCCGAAACTCTTCGGCACAAGAAGCACACGTATCCCCAAGAACGCCAAGCCGATGACGCCGAAAACAACAGCCACACGAAAAAGATGCCCAGCGTCTTTGAACATATTCATAAAGTATGCTTTGCTTAGTTACCCTAGCTTGTCGCCAGATGCTGTGCGCCGGATCACGCGAAACCGTGTCTAGATCACAGGTAGCTGTGACTCAGGGAGCATCCGGACCAAGATTCTCGATTCCGGGAGCACAGCGAACGCTGGTGCAAGAGTTTGGAAGTTGCCTTATCCAGCGTTGTGATTTGGGGCAAGACGAAGCACTTCCGTTTGGTCGGGAATCCAGAAATACCTGCCGTTAAGGGCATGATTGGCAAATTTTAACCCGTAGTACAGCACTACTCATGATGTTGGCGGACGCGATGTACAGGCTACATGTCGACAAGCAGAACCACGCTCTCGGGTCTACCATCCAAACTTATTTCGCGGAAGAATGGTAGATGTAAAATTGAGGTGCTGTTGACCGATCATGTGTGGCCGCTACCGACTTTCGCGACGCAAGCAACTCGTCGAGGAATACTTCGATAGCAGCGGCTTCGATGATTGGCGGCCGCGCTACAACCTTGTTCCGACCCAACCTGTTCCCATCATCCGTCAGCATCCCAAGGAGCCGCGACGTGAGTTGTCGATAGTTCGCTGGGGTTTGATTCCGTCGTGGGCGACAGATTGGTCAGGTGCTGCCAGGATGATTAACGCGAGATCGGAGAGGGTCGCTAACAAGCCGGCATTCCGCGGCCCGCTGCGGTACCGGCGCTGCATTATTCCTGCTGACGGCTTCTACGAGTAGGGGCGATCAGGCGCGACCAAGCCACCGTTGTGCTTCGAGGTTGATGGTGGTGCGCTGTTCGCGTTCGCTGGTATTTGGGGAACAATGGAGAGACCCGGCTGGTACGACACTGGAGAATTGCACGATCCTGACGGCGCCGAATGCTGTGATCTCAGCAGTCCATGATCGTATGCCGGTGATTCTCGATCCGGACACCTACGACCTGAGTCTCGATCCGGGGATGCGCGATGCAGGCACCGTGGCAGAACTCTTGAAGCCACACGAGGCGAATGCGATGAGCTGCTACCCGATAAGCACGGGCATCAACCATGTCGCGAATGCGCGCGTGGAACTCGCGCAGGTCCGGCTCTCTTAGGCTGTCGGCAGTAGCGAAACACGAATAAGGTCTAGCAGTTCTTCGTTGTCGACCGGCTTCTGGAAGTAGGCCGCTGCGCCTAATTCGAGCGTTAGTTGTTCAAAGTCTCGCGAATCCCAGGCGGTGAGGACAATCACCGGAATCGGAGCGAGTGCTGGGGATGCTCGCATGTGTTCGAGCACGGCAGCTCCGCTTGCACCGGGCAGGCCCAAGTCAAGGAGGATAAGATCAGGGCGTTCGCTTTGAGCCAAAGCCAGTGCGGAATAACCGTCTCCCGCGCTCAAGGTCTTGTAGTGATTGGCTCGCAGACGTATATCCAGCGCGTGGCGGAGACCCGGATCGTCGTCTGCAATCATAATTTTCGATTGCCGTTTCGAGCTTTTATTCGTTGTCTCTCCTGCTGCCAGTAAGGGACCAGTTCGTCGCATCATTTTCCAGTCATATTGGTAAGCGGCTCCACAGGACAGGCATATCTGGTAATGACCGCCATTGTCGTCGTTGCGTGGCCAACTAAACTTATGCCGGCATCCTCGCCCGACAAAGCGCTCCAAGAGGCTCATTGCATTATCCATATTGGGTGACTATATCGTGTCACTCTCTCCGTTTGTCATCCGCCGCTCCACGATATTCTTGCAGAGCGCTAATCCGATTGCCGACATTGGGTGCTCCGTCGTCTGTTTCGAAGCACAACTAGTTGGCTAGGTTTCCGATTTCGAGCTAATCGCGGCGAAGGACGAGGAATTCGGCCTGTGGATAGCTTACTTCACAACTACACTCAAACGTTGGGGCATTAGGTGCGCAACCTTAGACTGGGGACTTCTCTTTGGCGCTCAAAGGGCGACCAAACGCAAATGATTTGTTATGCCGAAACATCCGAAGAAACGTGCACCAGATGCCACGCCGCTTGCCCTGACCGGCTGGAACCAGAGCGCGGCATTCTCGGGCGAGCCGACTTCCGAGATGCAGCGCTGGTGCGTCGGAGGGAATGCGGTACGTCGGCAAGGAACGCGACGTCGAGACTACACCTGACGAACTCAATGCCTGGCTCGGAAAGGAAACCGGCAAAGTGATGCGCTCGATGAAGCCAAGATAGAGCAGCAACTCACAGGTGCGCTGCGGAAGCTGCTGATGGGTGACTCGTCACCAAAGACCTCCACCGAACGGGCAGGCTCGCGCGGACAGAGAAGACTATCGAAAAAGCCATCGCGCCGAAAAGAAAGATCTAGGACCGGTGCGCAACGGTACGCGACCGACAGCTTGTCGTGGTAGGGACGGGAGCTGGCTATCGCGATGCTATGATGCCGATTCGTGTTTTATGATGGCAGGAATATGCCGGAGTCAGGGGAGGCACCGTGAAAAAATCTAGTGCTCCAAATAGCGAAGCTGCGCGCCTCCGCCGATGGGGACAGGACCAGTCAGATAAGGGATCTGGCTCCAAGGCATTCCTGTCGTTGCGGGATGCCGCGAGGCTCGGGGGTGAAGAAGCTCAGGTGTCAGTCGGTGACTATGCCTACGGGATTACCCGCAAGGTAAACGTGGATGAAGCGCTTCGCGGGTGGATGCGCGCCTACAAACAGGGCTCCTGGCCTGCTGCATTCAATCTCGGAATGCTCTTTCGCGACGCGAAACAGTGGGCAAACGCTTTAAAATAAAGACGCAACCGTCAAAGGTCGGCGGCATCAAAGCTTAGGACTTCCGCTGTTAGCTCAGATCGTCAGGCCCTTCCAATCTCACAACACGAGGAGAATTTCCATGGCGTACGTTACAGTCGGTAAGGAAAACAGCACCAACATCGACCTCTACTACGAAGACCACGGCAGCGGCAAACCCATCGTTCTGGTACACGGATATCCGCTGGCCGGGCGCGCCTGGGAGAAGCAAATCCCGGCGCTGTTAACGGCCGGTTATCGAGTCATCACCTACGATCGCCGAGGATTCGGCAAGTCCAGCCAGCCCTGGACTGGATATAACGCCGACACCTTTGCGGAAGATCTGCATGCGCTGGTCACGAAGCTCGACTTGCGTAACTTCGTTCTGGGAGGCCATTCTATGGGCGGAGAAGAAGTGGCCCGCTACGTTGGGAAATACGGGACCAGTAACGTGAGTAAGGCGATTTTTGTTTCTGCGGTGCCGCCATTCCTGCTCAAGACCCCGGACAACCCGGAAGGCGTAGACGCCAGCGTTTTCGAGGGGATCAAGAAAGCGGTGATCGCTGACCGGCCCGCGCTCCTCAAACAATTCTGCCTGCTCTTCTACAACTACGCCGATTTAAAAGGCAAGCTGGTAAGCGAAGAGGCGCTCGATGCAAGCTGGAACATTGCGGTCGCCTGCTCGCCCAAAGGCGCACTCGATTGCGTAGACAGCTGGGGCACCGACTTCCGCAACGATCTCAAGCGCTTCGACATTCCCACCCTGGTAATTCACGGCGACGACGATCGAATCGTGCCGTTCCCGAATTCGGGGAAACGGACTGCCGCTCTGATCAAAGGAAGCAAACTTCAGGTCATTCAAGGCGGGCCGCACGGCATTGCATGGACGCACAGCGATCAAGTCAACAATGCCCTGCTGGAATTTCTTGGGCAAGCAGAGCGAAGCGAAAAGGTAGCGTAGCCTTGTAAAACAAAGCGGGGCGGGCGGGCGCGGTCCCGCATTTCTTGCGCTTAGGCCACCGACCACATTTCGAATGCGCACCCTGATCTCATTGAAGTCATCCAGCCTTAAATAAAACAAGAGAATTTAAATTCAAAGTAGCCCACTACCCACTAGTCCCTGGTCTTGAACGCTCGTCTTGATGTGCAATAATCTTCCCCAAGGCTTGCTGAGTCCTGAGTTGGCTGCGGGTATCAGCCGGGTAAAAGGAGTCAAGCAGCTCGGATTTCGCTCCGGCAACTGGTTGAGCGCAGAGCAGAGCTCGGAAGTCCTGAAACATGCTGTTGGCGATAACATGCGGGCCAAGCGCGATTACGCGATGCTTGCCATGCTGTTCGGCTATGGCTTTCGCAGATCGGAACTCGTGGGCTTAGAGCTGGATGAGATCCAGATGTGCCAGGGGCACTGGGCAGTGGTTGATCTCGTTGGCAAGCATGGCCACATCCGCACCGTTCCTATTCCGAACTGGATCAAAGCGGCCCTCGACCAGTGGACGGAGGCAGCCGGGGTCGGAGATGGCAAAATCTTCCGAGCAGTCGCCAGAATGCGAAAAGTGTGGGGCAGCGCCATCCCGCAGAATGTCGTGTGGTAGTGGTCAAGACTTGCTGCGAGAGAGCCGGGCTGGAACACATTGCAGCATGCGGCATAAGCTCAGGACCTGTGCGAAGCTCTGCCACACCAGCGGTGGTGAGCTTAAGCAGATTCAGTTCTTGCTCGGACACGCATCGGTCCAGACTACGGAACGCTATCTCGGCTGCAAACAAAATCTCGGACATCCGGTAAACGACCTTTTTGACCTTAAGAAGCGACGTCCACCCTCAGGAAGCTGACTGCGCAGCTGAAGCTGCGGAAAGGATTCATCCCTGTAGAAACAGTGTCTCGCTCAGAGATAGAATGTCGAGACGGAGGATCTGCCTATGACCAGCCCATCCCGATCTCTCATCCATTACGGTTATGCCAGCACGAGCGACATGACATGGTCGAGGTCAGAGAAAGCCATCGCGCGCCAAACCTTCGACGCTGCTCTGAAAAGGGAGCTTCACGAGTTGATGCAGGAAGCAAAGGAGATCGCCGGCCAGATCAAGCAGCCGTCGGACCTGTGGGACCTGCAGGAATACCTAACCCAACGACGTAAGGAGATCGACCACAAGTACAACTATCGGTACTCGCACCTCACGCCAGTGTTTGGGAGGCTTTTGTACGAGACCCGAGTCAGTGAAGAAGAGCTACGCGGTTTCAGTGAGGATAAGCTAAGGACGATCCGTTCTTTCGCCAAATTCTTGGCAGAGGACGCGGCCTGACCTGCATTTTGAGCGCTATCGCTGTTTTCGCCAACTCTGGAGTTGTTCCTTTTCGCCGCGAAGTACCGACGAGAAATGATCAAGACGATCCGTTGCCCGCTCGGGTTTTGCGGCTCAACACTTCTTGCTTTGCTTGCAGCCAGTCATCTGTTGGGCTTCCATTCACTCGGCCACGTTCTTGATACAACTCATACGCGCGTTGGCGGATTTTTTCTTCAATTTGGGCGTCGGCTTGGTTGGGTCTGGGTAAGATCGGGGGCTGAGAGCTCGCGGTCGGGTATCTTCGCTTCGAGTTGCGCCCCCGAGATGTGCCCTTTCGCGATGTGTCACCGCATGTGGCTGAGTTGGACGCAGAACATGTACTTCTGGCCTCAGGAGCTGCGACTACCGAACTGCTGTTTTCGCGCTCAGATAGGGCCAAGAGCTGCTTGATGATTTCTCCCTTCTCCCACTTTTCTGCCTTTTTGGTTTTGCCCGCGCATGTTTTGGCCAAAATAGTGGACACGGCCAGGGTGGTCACGACCGCGATGAATACGAGGCTAAGCATTAGCGGGTTGTCCTCAACATCAATGCGTTCCTGAGGCGCTCATCTGAAGCTCGGTACAGATCGGTGTTCGCAAGCGAAAACTCAACCATCAGATGGCGTCCAGGAACGCCGAGATTATGCGCCTATCTGCTGCGAGGCCCTTCCTGATTGCAATGGCAGTGCCATCTGAAAGCATCCAGGAATGTCCGCACGTAGCCGCAAGGACCTTTAGCTTGTTTCCTTTCGTGGCATCCTGTCGCTTGATCCCCAGACCTCGAACGGGGTTTCCGGGGCACACGGGGCACCGCAAATACAAAAGGGGGGAGGGCCGGCCGAGCATTATGCAATCTCCTTTTCGAATCGAAAATAGCACCAGATCAGAGCGGCGGGTCTAATCGAAAGTGTTCTCTGAGTTCGGACTAAAGGACAGGGGGATGGTCAGGCGGGGATTGTGCGATCGCGGTAGGGACGATCATGTGCGATCTGCTGATCGCGCCGGGTAGGCCCGGGGAACTTCACCTCGAGCCGCCCACAGATCCGGACGTGAACCTCTCGATTCATCCGGCTCGTGCCACCCAGAGAAGGCTGCCGCCTTCCATCAAGACTAAGGAGTTCCTCCGGTTGTCCGTTGACTCCATCCTGACGTGGGTAACCTGCTCCCTTTGCTCCACGGGCATTACCCCGTTTCATCGCTCTTACGAAGCCGTGCGCCCCTGGTCGGTGCATCGGTACTTTCGGCCTCGTGGGTCATCCACTTGTGCTTTTTCCCTTACCATCACCGACCCGGTTCTCAAGTTCCGTACGAAAGCCCGGATAAGAGTCATGCCTCCTGTACACCGGACACCGCATGGCCAGTAAGTAGGTACCTTCCATGCTGCTCCCAGAGCACGGGGGAACCCCCGGTTTTGGTGTCATCTGAGTCCTTTCGGTGCTTCATCAGAGGTTCGTTTACACTCATCTCTCTTACCCATACATGACGTGATCGGACTGTCACGCCTTTTAACCATAACGTTCACCACCGCGGCCTTTGGGACCGAAGCAGCTTATGGCAGTTTGAAGCCTCCCCCTACAAGGCGGCTCCGGAGGGTCCACCTCCATCTTTCGTACAGCATGACGATTTCTCGTCTTCCTGACACAACACCCGCGCGGACCCGGACGGCGCTGATTAGCGCATCCGGTTCTTATCGTGGATGGCTGGCGGCAAAGCGATCCGCGGGATAAAGATGGAGTATTCGCGGTTTAGGGAGCCATCGGGAAGCCAGAGCGAGAGTACGCTTCCAAGAAAGCGGGCGTTTCCGGCTTCGGGGGCGAAGTGTCTGCCACCATTGCCCAATCAACCGATCCCGGAATACGCCGAGACTGTCGATGTTCACCGGTACCGCGTAGTTGAAGTGGCCCTGCACACTCGCCTTGAGCCATTGGCCACTTTGGCGTACGGGATCGTGCATGCGCTCGCGGAGCTGCTGCTTGATCTCCCGCAGCTTTGCCCGCATGTGTTTGTGCGCCAGGCGAGCTAACCAACGCTCGCATAGGCTGTCCTAATGCAGTTCCGCCAGGACTGTTACTTGCTGAGCCGTTTTGTCCTGCGCGATTTCCACTTCTTCGCGACGAACGCACGGCAGTTTATGACCTACTCTATTTCCCTTCATCCAGATCTCGGAAAGGAAATACTAGTCGCCATAGCGGTAGAAAACCAGCTTGGTTTGTTGGGAAGCCTTCATGCTCTATGGTGAAAGTCACGGGTTTGCCAAGAATAGACTCGACTTTTGCCCTGCTCAGGACGTGGATATCCCGCTCGGATCGAATCTCATATTCGCCACTGGGCAGCGCTCTCCCGGTTACGACAAAGTTGAAAGGAACAACCGCCTTTAGTTTGATGGACTGGGCATGAGTCGATGCGCGGGCCAACAGCGTACCCAGGCTTAGCAGCACAAACAGCAGCTTTTTCATCGATCCTCCTCGTTTGATTTGGCCTCACGTTCGGGCTCATCCTGTAAGGCGGGATTCGGCGACGAAAACTGCAATGCCCACATAAAAAACTGCAGACAGGAGAAATGGAAACCAGATGTGGCCTGTGATAACCTATGCCGCACCCTACCCCCATCTGCCAGTGAGCAAACAACTCCGGAGTGCGCCGCGAAATGCGCGCGATCCAGCGTGCTGCCCGTCGGTGATGGCGATGCAGCTTTTTTGTATTTACGTTTGGCCCAAAGGACCAGATCTTGGTTCAGTGCGCGCATCGTCGGGTAAAGCGCCGAGTGATAATGTCGCCGTAATAGGAAATCCTAGAGCAAAGCTGACCTTGAGAATTCCGCTTGGCCAGCTATTGTGGCAAGACGTTGCGTATTGACTGTCGGCTCTCGAAGCATCTGTGCGGTGATTGAACTTCATAATCCCGGCAGAGCGGCTAAGGGTTTGTAGCATACTTGCGAACGATCGTTGCGAGATAGGTTCAATTTAAACCTGCACTGCTGGATAACTTGCCGCAGCATTCGGGCCGCTCTGGCAGGCCTGAGCGGTCCCATCCCCCGCCGAGAGCCTGAATCAGCAACACCGTGTTCGCCATCCGCCGTCCTAAGATATTGACCGCCGTGACCTCATCCGCGAGGGCGGCACTTTGCGCGGTGATCACCTCGAGGTAATTTGTGACGCCCCCCCTGTAACGAATGACAGAGAGATCGAGCGAACGCTGCGCGGCCACGACTGCTTCAGCCTGGACCTTCGCCTCATCTTCCAGAATCCTCACTGCCGCCAGATTGTCTTCTACCTGTTGGAATCCAGTTAGCACGTTCTGCCGATAAGCAGCGACTTGATAGTCGTAAGCCGCGCGCGCTTGGTCGTTAAGAGAACGGCGCCTTCCTGCATCGAAGACTGTTCCGACGGCAGATAGTCCAACAGACCATAGGCCGCTTGGACCGTTGATGAGGGTCGAGATGGCGGAGCTTTCAAATCCTCCGGAAGCGCCTAAGCTGATCAGTGGGTAATAGGCTGACTTTGCAACTCCAATCTGGGCATTAGCGGACGCCACTCGCCTCTCCGCGGCCGCGATGTCAGGGCGTCTCTCCAGCAGTTCCGACGGCAAACTGATAGGAATGTGCGGAGGCGGTGCGGTGAGCGGCAATGGAGGAAGGCTGAACTCAGCCGGAGGCTTTCCAATGAGAATCGCAACTGCGTGTTCGTACTGTGCGCGCAGTACACCGACATCAATTGCTGCTGCCCGCGTCGTTTGCAGTTGAGTCTTCGCCTGCTCGACGTCCACCTCCGAAGCGATCCCTCCCTGGAAGCGGCTTTGATTTAATTCCAGGGCTTGCTCGTAATCTTTAACGGTAGAATTCAGGAGCTGTTCTTCGGCGTCCAGGCTTCGGGCCTGAAAGTAATCTACGGCCAGATCCGCGTGCATGCTGAGATTGACCGTCGCCAGGTCCGCCGCACTCGCCTGCGCTTGCTCTCGATAGGACTCCACGTTCTTTCGAACTCGCCCCCAGACGTCAGCCTGATAGGACACGTCGAACGGCAGCACAAAATCGTTGTAGGTGGCGCCCTGCAAGGCCGAACTAGTGGGACTGTTAGCGGAAACGCGTGTTCGAGTCGCAGATGGCCCAGCGGTCACGGTCGGGTAATAATCAGCGCGATAGTAGCGCAGGACTGCGCGTGCTTGCTGGAACTGCGCTTCCGCCGCTTTAAGATTCTGATTCGATACGTTCACCTGCAGTTCCAGGGCATCAAGCTGAGTATCCTCGAATATCGTCCACCAGGTCCCGCCAAGATTCCGGTCGTTCGGCTGGGCGGGCTTCCAGTCCCCTACCTCCTTATAGGCTGGAGGAGCCGGTGCCGCAGGCGGGCGGTACTTTGGGCCGACCACGCATGCTGTCAACTGCAGCACTGTTATCGCTACCAGAATACGCCCGGCGGCTTTCCCTGAGCTCCTAAGAATCGGTTTTCGAGGTGGCTTCACTTGGTATCTCCCGGCAATGTTGCCTGAACAATTTGGACTTCCTGGCCGGAAATAATCGAGTCGGGCGGATTGATAATGACCTGATCATCCGACTTGAGGCCCGATACGATCTCAATCTGGTTGCCAAAATCGTGCCCTGGAGTGACGGCAGTCAGCACGACTTTCCCGTCTTTCACAATTCCTAGGCGCAACCCTTCGGTGCGGAATAGCAGAGTATTGACCGGAATCAAAAAGGTTGAGGCCTGCGTCGGAACCGCCAAATGGACCTCTGCATAAGAACCCGTGAGCAGTGTGCCGGTCGGATTATCGACATCGATTTCTACAAGCAGAGTACGCGTCGTCAAGTTGATGTCATCGGCAGTGCGCACCAGTTTCCCCTGAAATTTGCGATCCGGAAACTCGGCGAGACTTAGATCCGCTGTCATACCGACTTTGATCCCGCGCGAATATTCCTCTGGAACGTTCACGTAAACGCGCAATTTCCCAGGTTGAGCGATGTGGAACAGATCGGTCTTCGCAGCGTTACTGCTGCCAGAATTGATGAGGTCGCCGATATCGGTGTTGCGCGCGGTGATCACGCCATCGAAAGGTGCGTAGACCTTTTCGAAAGAGACCAGCGCCGAGTACTGCTGTACGGCCGCCTTATCGGCTTCAACCATAGCGTTATTGGCATTGTAGGTGCCGACTGCGTTATCGACGTCCTGTTGTGACACAGCGTTGCTTTTCAGAAGTCCCTGATACCGCGTTTTGGTGATGAAAGCCAACTCGAGATTGGCTTGAGCGGTTAACAGGTTGCTGCGGGCTTGCTCCAGTTGCTGATCGACCTCTGGCGTCTCGATGAGAGCAAGAAGTTCTCCTTGCTTCACGTGCGCGCCGATATCGAAATACCACTTCTTCAAATAACCATTCGTGCGAGCATAGATGGGCGAACTGATGTATGGTTGCACGTTTCCGGGAAGGATGATTTCCTCAGCGGGAGTCGTTTGTTTTGGCGACACCACCGACACCGCCGTCAGAGCAGCTTGAGTTGTCTCCGTGTCTAGCGCGGCGCGCGCCTTGACTCGGGACCAGATGCCGGATATCAAGAGTGCGGCGACCAAGATCACCGCAACAGCCAGGACCAGCCATTGTTTTTCCGTACGCTGTCCTGCGCCGCCATTTGCTGCTGGCGATCTCTCGGCCATTGTTTGTACGTCAGTCTGAGGCAGCATAATTGAATCCCCTAACTTGGATGACTACTACCGTTTTTCCTCTGGGCCCGCATGCGTGCGTGCCCCCTGCAGTACGCTGAAAAATGCCGGGACAAAGAACAACGTCGAAACCGTTGCGAAGAGCAGGCCACCAATGACCGCCCGGCCCAAAGGAGCGTTTTGTTCACCGCCGTCGCCTAGTCCGAGCGCCATGGGCACCATGCCGATGACCATGGCTAAAGCGGTCATCAGCACAGGGCGAAAACGGGTAAATCCTGCTTCCAGCGCGGCCCCAAGGGAATCCATTCCATCCGCCATTTTTTCCGTGGCAAAACTCACTACCAAAATACTGTTTGAGGTTGCAACACCCATGCACATGATGGCTCCCATGAGTGCCGGCACACTCAGAGTCGTGTGCGTTATAAACAGGAACCAGGCGATGCCGGCGAGCGCCGCGGGCAGCGCCGAAATCATGATGAAAGGATCAAGCCAGGATTGAAAGTTGACCACGATCAGCAGGTATACAAGTACGATCGAGAACGCCAGTCCACTCAGCAGACCGATGTAGGAAGCTCGCATGGTCTGAACCTGTCCGCGGACGACGACTCGCGACCCGCGTGGTAACTGTTGCCGGTTTGCGTCAATAATCTTGTTGATGTCACCCGATACGCCACCAAGGTCGCGGCCCGCGACAGAGCCGAAGATGTCAATCACGGGCGCGACGTTGTAATCGGACACAACAGCCATTCCTGCTCCGCGCTGCGTAGACACCAGACTTGCCATGAGCGATGGAGGAGCGTTTGGGTCTGTACCCGTAATCGGAAGATTCGCCAGGTCCTGCAATGTGTCTGCGCGGTATTGCGGCGTCTGCGTCGCGATTTGATAGCTGACGTGATTCTTTGGGTCCACCCAAAACGTAGGCGAAGTTTGGAAGCTGCCGCTCAGGGACACCAAGAGATTCTGCGCAATATTCTGAGCTGAAAATCCAAGCTCTTGTGCTTTCGTACGTTCAACTCTTAGGCGGAGGTAGGGCTCATCGAAGGGCTGCTGAATCCGCAGATCGGTCGCCCCGGAAACATACCTCATTTTCGCGAGCAGTTCGTCCGCGTAGATCCGGTTTCCGTCTAGGTTGTTCCCGACAACCTGAACGTCGATGGGAGCCGGCAATCCAAAATTGAGAATCTGCCCGACCATGTCGGCTGGCAAGAAGGCGAATGAAACACCAGGGAATTGTTTTGGCAGTGTCAGACGAAGCTGGTGAATATAGTTATCCGTGGGATGGTGGCTTTCGGACAGGGTCACAAGAATGTCGGCGTCCGAGTTGCCAACCGGGGCCGAATTGCTGTACGAAAGATTGATGCCGCTATAAGGCAGGCCAATATTGTCTATGACGCTCTGGACCTCGGTAGGCGGAATCTGCTGTCGTATTGACCGCTCGACTAGATCGCAAAGGTTGGCGGTTTCTTCAATGCGCATTCCTGTGGGTGCGCGCATATGAAGCTTGAAAGTGCCGCTGTCAACGCTGGGGAAGAAGTCGCGGCCCAGCCATGGAATCAGAATCGCGAGGGAGCCGATACAGAACGCAAAGAACGTGATCAGGAACGCACCCCTGTGATGGAGAGAAATCTCCAGCAGGCTGCGATAGCTCCGGCGAAAGCTTTCAAAGGCCTCTTCAAAACGTTTCTGAAGTCTCACCAGCGGATTGCGACTAGTGGCATGTCGCGCCTCCCCTTTTTCTCCCCGCAAGAGGTACTTGGCCATGGTCGGGACGATGGTCCGGGAGAGAAAATAAGACGCCAACATGGCGAAAACGACTGCTTCGGCGAGCGGTACAAAGAGGTAACGAGCCACGCCGGATAGCAGGAACATCGGAGCAAACACAATACAAATTGCAAGTGTGGACACGAAGGCGGGTGTCGCGATCTGCGACGCACTGTCTAACACGACTTCGTCCATCTCCTTCTCTGGTTCTGCTTCGCGATTGCGATTGATGTTCTCGACTTCAACCGTGGCGTCGTCCACTAGAATGCCAACCGCCAGAGCGAGCCCGCCGAGCGTCATGATGTTGATGGTTTGCCCGATCGCACTAAACGCGATGATCGAGGTCAGGATCGCCAGAGGGATCGAGGTCGCGATGATCACGGTGCTTCGCCAACTGCCCAGAAAAGTAAGGATCATGAAAGCAGTCAGGCAAGCGGCAATCAACGTCTCCCGGACCACTCCGCTGATCGCGCCACGAACAAAAATCGATTGATCCGCCAGAGGGGTCATTTTCAGTTGCGCTGGAACTGTGGCCGCAATTTGAGGCAGAAGAGCCTTGATGCCTGCGATCACGTCTAGCGTCGATGCATCCCCAGCCTTTTGGATCGTCAGTAAGACTGAACGCTGTCCGTTTACCCGTACGATGTTGGTCTGCGGGGGGAAGCCGTCGCGCACCCAGGCGACGTCTTTCATATAGATGGTCGTACTGCCAATTGTTTTGATTGGAATACGGTTCAGATCCGCGATCGTCTGCGGGGCTGCATTGGGAATGGAAACGTCATATTCCCTGGAGCCGATCTTGGACGTCCCTGTGGGCAGGATCAGGTTTTGCAGGCTGATCGCGTTGACCACATCCAGTGCCGACAGACCCTTCGACTGCAGAGCAGTTGTGTTGAGATCAACTTGCACCTGGCGTTGCTTACCGCCATAGGGATAGGGCACGGAAGCCCCAGGCACAGTGATGAGCTGTGTCCGAATGAAATTCAGACCGTAATCGTTGAGTTCTTGCTCCGCTAGATTTTGCCCCGAAAGCGCCAATTGAAG
>Ga0187863_10001568_pt1 | contig 18104 bp, 9 predicted proteins | sample June2016WEW_11_1_FD_132975 | JGI IMG/M metagenome (GOLD analysis project Ga0187863, IMG submission 132975) | Peatland microbial communities from SPRUCE experiment site at the Marcell Experimental Forest, Minnesota, USA - June2016WEW_11_10 | ecosystem: Environmental > Terrestrial > Soil >... | reverse complement strand
CGAACCAGGAAGCCTGGATTATGCCCGGCGTTCACCACTTCCAGCCGATGCGCCCTCGGATCGAGCTTGAGAAAGATGCCGGTGACGTAGCGATTGCGCGCTTCGTCTCCTTCAGCGCAATGCTGGCGATTAAGACGGGAGACGAGCTCGGCCAGCGGCAGGCCTGCGCCGACGCTGGCGCGAAACGCGGAGCGAAAAGCGGTGCTCACGATCGCTGAAGCCAGGCCCTTGCCGGCCACATCGGCAACCGCCATCACCTGCACACCGTCCGGCAGGCTGATGATATCCACGCAATCCCCGCCCACTTCATAACAGGCGCTGTAACGAACCGCGACCGAGTAGCCCTCGATTGCGGGCATTTGCTGCGGCACCAGGCTGCGCTGGATCGCGCGCGCTGCGTGCAGGTCCTGCTGCACGCGGGCCCACTCCAGGCTGCGCTCATAGTAGCGGGCGTTTTCCACCGCAACCCCCGCCTGCAGCGCCATGCGCTCCAGAAAATCCTCTTCAAAAATCGTGAGCGGCCGGCCCTCCGGCGTCGCCACCACCAGCTCGGTCAGATGGCGCCCCTCTTTGTCGTGCAGCGGAAAACGAAAGCAGCCCTGCCAGGGATCGGCAGGCATCTCTCCACAGCTCATGCGTGGTTCGGTAGTCAGAGCACCGGGCAGTTCCAGCTCGCGCACAACGATACGCAGGACCGTCGACAGGACTTCGTCGAGCCGAATGGTTGAGTGCACCTGGCGGGAGGTTTCCAGCAGTGCCTGGAGTCGGACGATCTCCTGCTGCAGATCAAGGGTTTCCACCGATGGCGCGGAATGGATTGGGCTGGCCATGGCTATCGCTCGCTGGGACGCCGGGCAGAGGAGTAGGTTTTGCCCCCGGGAGTGGGTTCACTGTAGCACAGCCGCAACGGGATGCTTTCGCCAGTAGCGATAAGCAAACCGGCGTCAACGGCGTTCTTGAGGGAAGGGGAAGGCTGTACACGGGCTCTCCACCCATTCGGGCGATAAATTCGACAAATTGAAAAGTGAGCACCTGACACGCGTGCCCGATCCTTTCGAATCACAGGCGCAAATGACATTGCCCACTTTTCAGTAGCCTCTCCAACAATCCGCGCGGCAGTCTGATTAACGTCCTCGCGCGGCTCTCTCCTGGCAGGTTCCCGTTTCGGCTTCGGGGCCGTCTTCTTCTTCGCGGCTATGCCGCCGTCTCCGAATCGCGGCGACCTCGTGGATCAAACTGCACCACTACAGCGGTTTTGAGCCACTGCCGGGCCGTTGCGGTCTTCTTTCGATGAGGCTCTCGTGAACCGCCTGAAAGCAAGATAAAGAGAGTACAAGTCGTTTCCGCTCTTGCAGAAGGCACCACAGAAGCAGGTTCCTGGCCAGGTTTGCTGGCCTTCAGGGAATCCAAAATTCAGACCGCACCACTACCAAGACCGCGTCGTCGCGCACTTTTGCGCGTGCAACACATAATTCCACCAGCACTAGGGTCGGCGCTGCGCTGCTTGCTAGCCGCCACCCACCCGCTACCCGCTCATTACTTCCGTTTGCCCCGGCCGCCGATTCTCCTTGCAATACCGCGCCCGGCCTCGCAAACTGAAAACGAAGCCTGAACCAGGAGGACTCGCCATCGCGAGTCCTTTTCTGTTTTCAGGGCCAGGGTCTTACGACCTTCACACGTCCGCTCTTTGACATATCGGAAGGAATGTCGACGCAGGCAACCGAGCCTGGCCGGACCAGCGCGTTCTTAGCTCCTGGCTATGGCTCCGTATTGCCTACTCCCTACTGCCTACTCCCTGCCTTTGAGGGCCTCAGACAACTAATCTATTTTCAATCACTTGTGCAACGGAAAAGACGGAACAAGCCTGTTTTCATACACTTAACAAAAGAGCAGGGGGTAGGGGGTCCGCTGTTCCTGAACGCCTGATCGCTGAACGCCTGCTCTTCTGTGCCCTGAACCCCGCTTTTTCAATTACTTACGAAGAGGGCCTCAGACAACTAATCTATTTTCAATTACTTGTCCAAAGCAAACGGGCGAACATACCTGTTTTCATACACTTAATAAAAGAGCAAGGGGAGGGGGGCCGTTGTTCCTGAACGCTGATCGCTGAACGCTGGACGCTGAACGCTGAACGCTGATCGGTGATCGGTGATCGCTGAACGCTGAATGCTGGTCTCAACGTCGAACGCTGGCTGATCCGTTCGGTGCTGATTGCCCGATCACGAACTTCCGCGTGTATCCGGTTGGATCGGCCGAGATTTTCACCTGCAGGTTGCCGTTCGCGTCGCAGGTGTACATCTCGCGCACCGTGAGACTGCTCTGGCCATTGAGCCGGTGCACGGGTTGAGCGGACAAATCCGAGCCGCTCTGCAATTGCGGATCGAAGGGAAACCGAATCTGTTCCCAGTTTGTGATTTCGCCCAGCGGTTGCCCGCGCTCATCGAGCTTCGAGCACTCCAGATAGCGGAAGTGTCCGACGTTGTGAGCCGGATGGTAGACGCGCTCGCTCGAAAGCGCAGGTTCGCCAGGCCGAGGCAGACGCGCACCGCGAGGAAAGATGAGGTCAAAGACGATATTTCCGCCGGAGTCGCCTTCGCGCCAGATTCCGAAGTTCTGATTGAACTGCTCGCGCAGTCCGTCAGCCTGGGCAGAAGCACGGATCGCCAGCCCCACAGCGCTCGCCGATCGCATGTAAGCCGAACGCCGAACCTTGCGGCCAAAAGTCTCGCGCAGAATGCGCGCCACCGGAGGCAATTCCGATCCGCCACCGGTGACGTAGAGAGTGTCCAGGGTGAGGTCGGGATGCGCGGACAGCAAGCTCTCCACGACCTCGCGCGTGGATTCGACTAATGGCCGGCATCGCTCGTAGTAAGCGTCCACGGGAATCGTGACTTGCGCCCAGCCGGGGCGAACGCGCTCGAGGTCGACGCTCACCTTGCGGGTGTTCGGATTCAGCGACTCCTTCTTCTCGCGGCATTCTTCCAGCAGATGGTGCCGTTCGGCCGGAGCGAGTTCGGCATCATGTCCGGCCGTTTCGAGAGCGAGGTCGGCGAGAATCTGGTCGAAGTCATCGCCGCCAAGATTCGGGATGCCGTCGGAAGTCTCGACCGTCTGTTCGTTTTCTCCCAGCGTCACAAGAGAAACATCGAAAGTGCCGCCGCCCATGTCATACACCAGCAACCCGCTGCCAACGCGGCTGCGGCGCTCGGCGCCGTCGCGCCAGGCGTACTCGATGGCTGCGGCAGAAGGCTCGTTCATCAGCCCCAGCACGGAGAAACCCGCGCTCTGCGCCGCTTCCTCGGTGAGAAAACGCTGATTGCTGTTCGCGTTCGCAGGAACACCCAGAACCGCTTCGAGCGATTGGTTGGGCTGCACGCGGAGATTCGAATGCTCCAGCAGCTGGGTCCGCAAGGCGGTCATCATCTCCGCCAGCAGAAGCCGCAACGGCAGAGCCTGGCCGCCAGCATGAAGCTCAGTGTGCAGCCCGGCACTGCGCAGGCAGCGCTTCAGCGATCGCAGGATCGTCCAGCTGTCGTCCTCCTGCGCCGCAATCGCCTGCCATCCGTAGAGCCGAGTGTCGCCTTTGACCGCCACGACGGGAGGAAACCAGTCGCTCGCCTGGCCGTCAGGCTTTTCGAAATTCACCAGCGGAAAGTTGCCGCGATCGACAGAAGCGACAACCACGCGCGTCGTTCCGAAGTCGATGCCAATTCTCATTAGCTTCAGTTTACGACGAAGCGACTGCGCTGGTTTGCGTGGAAAACTCTGTCAGGAAACTGCCGCGGCGATCCGCATGGTAGCGTTTCTAACGGATCACTTTGATCCTTCGTCCGATGCGAATCCTTTACGGCTCCACGATTTTTCTCGGAGCATTTCTGCTCTTTGCCGTCGAGCCCATGGCGGCCAAACAGCTGTTGCCCGCACTCGGCGGCTCGTCCGCCGTCTGGATCACCTGTCTCGTCTTCTTCCAGACCGCGCTGCTGCTTGGGTATCTCTACGCGCACTGGCTCAGCAGGCGCGTGCCAGCGCGAATGGCTGTGTCTCTGCACATCGCATTGGTGGTGCTGGCGGTGAGTGTGCTTGTGTTTGTCGCTCAGCCGGATCTGAGCGCGGCAGCGGGGCATCCGCTGACCGCGATCTTTCGCGCGCTCACGGTGACCATCGGGTTACCGTTCCTGCTGCTCGCATCGACCGGTCCTCTGCTGCAGCTTTGGCTGGCGCGACAGCAGCGTAGCGGCGTGATCTGGAAGCTGTTCGCGCTGTCCAATGCAGGATCGCTGCTGGCCCTGCTGTTGTATCCCACGCTGATTGAGCCACACCTTTCGCTGGTCGTGCAGCGCGAGGCCTGGGGCTGCGGATTCGGAATCTATGCGGTGTTTTGCACTGTGATTGCGTGGCGGGCGCGAAAGACGGAGGGTGCCGGTCCGCGGGAACCGCAGTCTGCTGCGGGAGCGACGCGGAGTTCATGGCGCTCGAAGCTGCTCTGGTTCCTGCTTCCGGCTGGAGCGGCGATGCAATTGTGTGCCGTGACCAGTCATCTGAGCCAGAACATTGCCGCCATTCCTCTGCTGTGGGTGCTGCCGCTGGGAATCTACCTGCTGACCTTCATCGTTGCGTTTGAAGCGCCAGGCTTCTATCGGCGATGGCTCATGGTGCGGCTGCTGGCGCTGGGGCTGGCCGCGCTGGCCTGGATGCTGTCGCAAACCGATGCGACCTGGCCGATCCAGTTCAGCATTGGGTTCTTCCTCATCGAGCTTTTCTTCGCGTGTCTCTTCTGTCACGCGGAGACCTATACGCTGCGGCCTGCCAACCGCTCGGAATCGACGCTGTTCTATCTGCTCATCGCCGCGGGCGGAGCGGCAGGAACCATCTTCATCGGAATTGCCTGCCCGCTGCTCTTCGATGCGAATTACGATGTGGCGATCGCGTTCCTGGCGACGGCTGCGCTGGCTCTCATCGTCACCTGGCAGAACGGATGGCCTCAGCGGTTGCTGTGGTCAGTAGGAACGGCGCTTCTGCTGGTGCTGATCATCATGCTGCACGTCGTTTACGCTCGCAGCACGCTGGTGGAGGAGCGGAATTTCTATGGCGCGCTCCGCGTGCGGGAGTCGCATGTGCCGCCGCAGGCCGAGACCGTGCGCACGCTGCTGCATGGCACCATCGAGCATGGCACGCAGTGGTTCGCCCCGCAGTTTCGACACAATCCAACCACCTACTACGCAACGGATTCGGGCGTCGGGCTCGCGCTTCGCTTCTGCTGCGACGATCGGCCCCGCAACATTGGAGTGGTCGGCCTGGGAACCGGAACCCTGGCAGCTTACGGAAAGCCCGCCGATCGGATGCGCTTCTACGAGATCAACCCGGCGATGCGCCCCATCGCAGAAAATCTGTTCACTTACCTGCGTGAATCCGGTGCGCAGATTTCCTTCGCCGACGGCGACGCGAGGATTTCCCTCACGCGCGAGGCGCCGCAGTACTTCGATGTACTGGTGATCGATGCGTTTTCCGGCGACGCGATCCCGATCCACCTGCTCACCACGCAGGCCATGAGTGTGTTTCGCAGACAACTTGCGCTTGGCGGGGTTCTGGCGTTTCATGTCTCGAACCAGTATCTGGATCTGCCACCAGAGATTGCCGCGCTCGCCGCAGCCTCGGGCATGGAAGCCCGCGTTGTCGACACTCCTCCGCAGGAAGCTCGCGGTGAATATCGGGCGACGTGGGTGCTGGTGACCAACAACCCTGCGTTTCTCGCTCAACCGCAGGTCGCCGCACTCGCGCGAGAGATTCACCCGAGGTCAGATTTGCCGGCGTGGACCGACGACTATTCGAGTCTGCTGCCGATTCTTCAGTGGCGGGTTCCCAGCCGAAATTAGCCGAAGATCCCGCAAAAACCCATGGCTTAGCAGCGCTTCGCGACACTCGCTCCTGGGCGCTTGGGCGGCCAAAGCAGTGCCGTAAAACGAACAAACGTTTGTTCATTTTGATCATTTTTGTGGCCGAAATCTCCAAAAATGTGGTTAGATTATGGTCACATTCAGTTCCCTCCCGGAACTCGATGTCTACCAGAGGCTGTGACAAATCCGGCAATTTTCATCGAACTCAGGGAACAGACTACAGACAAAGCAAAAAAGGGGAGAACCCTATGACGACCAATTTGAGGCGGCTAGTTTGGGGATGCGCGCTGAGCGTGTGCATGTGCGTCCCTGCGGCAATGGCGCAAAATGTGACCGGCTCCATCACCGGTGAGGTCACCGATCCGAGCGGAGCAGTGGTTTCGGGCGCTCAGGTGATGGCGCACAACCTGGACACAGGGGTCGACACTGCGGCGACCTCCAACGCCGACGGCGTTTATCGGATCGACTTCCTGCCGGCCGGGCACTACCAGGTGACAGTGACGGCGTCGGGGTTCAGCAAGACGACGCTCACCGAGTTCTCTCTGGAAGCGGTCGAGACGCCGACACTCAACGTTACGCTGCAGGTGGGAGCGGCCACGACGACGGTGAATGTATCGGGCAGCGCGCCCATTCTGAACACGAGCGATCCGACCATCAGTTCTACATTTACGGCGAACACGATTTCGAATTTCCCCCTCAATGGCCTCGACTTTTCCGCGGTCACTCTGTATGAGCCGGGTGTCGTGGATACCGCCGGGACCTCGGGCCCGACTCAAATTGAGCGCAGCAATTATTTCGTCGATACCCCGAACATGAACGGCAATCGCGCCCAGGCGAACAACTACACGCTGGACGGCATCGACATCAATGAGACGTTCAACAACCTGATTGCCTATAGCCCCGCCCCGGAAGCGTTGCAGGAAATGAAGGTGCTGACCGCGAATGCGCCCGCCGCCTTCGGCAACGTAAATGGCGGTGGCGTGGTGAGCATTCTGAAAAGCGGCACCAACAGCTTCCATGGCTCAGCGTATGGCTACGAGCAGGACTACCGGCTGAACGCGAATTCGTGGACCAATAACCAGGCGGTTCCGCAGCTGCCGATCAATCCGTTCTCGCAGGCTCAGTTTGGCGGCAGCTTCGGTGGACCGATCAAACGCGACAAGTTGTTCTTCTTTGTCGACTATCTCGGATCGCGTTATCACACGGGAGGCACGGGGTCGGCGAGCGTATTCACGGCGGCCATGCGCGGCGGAGATTTCTCCGTATTGCTGGCCGGTTCCAATCCGATTCAGCTCTATGACCCGGAGAACGGCTTCGCGCCCTATGCCGGCAACAAGGGAGTTCCGATCGTCAATCCCGTCGCAAAGTTTCTTTTTGCCAACCCGAGCTTCTATCCGCTGCCCAATGCGTCACCGACGGATGGGATCGTGAACAACAACTACCAGGGGCCGACACGGAGCTACAAGGCCAACAACCAGGGTGACATCAAGATTGAGTACGACCCGCGCGGTTCCGACAAGATTACGGGCTTCTATTCCATGTCCACCGCGTACGACGGATCGACAGCGGTGCTGCCCATCGAGTTCCCTGGCGTAAATCTGTTCCCAACGAAAGTGGTTGGCGCTAACTGGGTGCACACGTTCTCGCCGAACCTGATTAACTCCGCCCGCGTCGGCTTTACGCGCACCGACTGGAACACCGGCTTGCCGCAGGATCCAACCGGCCAGTTCGGGACCAGCGGCAACGCCAAAGTGGGCATCACGTTCCCCAACCAGTCCAACAATGGCTTCTCTTTCCAGAACATCAGCGGCGGCATCAGCGGTGTCGGAACACCCGCGTTCGATGGCGGGATCATTGACAACACCTACAGCTACATGGATGACGTGACGTGGCAGCGCGGGCTGCACACGCTGACCTTCGGCATGGAGGCCATCCGCTACGAAAACAACTACCCCACCAGCAACAACAATGGCTATCTGGGATCGCTGAACTACAGCGGGGCATTCACCAGCAATCCTTCGTTGCCCAATGCAGGCGGGTATGGGGGCGGAGACTTCGTGCTTGATCGTGTGAGCGGAGCCGCCGTGACCCTGAGCAGCGTCAACGTAGGGCAGCGCCAGTGGCGTGTCGCCGGCTACGCCCAGGATGACTACAAAATTCGGCCGCACCTGACCCTGAACATCGGCGTACGGTACGAATACGACGAGCCCTGGATTGAAGAGAACGACAAGACCGGCAACATCGATCTGAGCACCGGGCAGATCATCTACGCGGGTCATGTTCCAACCGGCGCACCTTCCGGATCGGGCGTTTGCAGCAATCTCGGCTGCTATCTGCCCAATTACCGGCAGATTATGCCGCGGCTTGGCTTCGAATATCAGGCCATGACCCGCATGGTGGTACGCGGCGGTTATGGAGCTACCAGCTTCTACGAAGGCAATTCCTCAAACCAGCGTCTGACGTCGATCACGCCTTTCATTCAGGCCGTGAATGTCAGCGTCGTCACGCCCACACCTGGCAATCCGGGAAGCCCGCGTACCGCCGAACAGGGCTTTGGCGGCGGCAGTGTGGCCTACGGCGGCACCTTCAACGTTTACCCGCAGGATATTCAGCCGGCTTACGTGCAGGAGTGGAATCTGACCCTCGAATACGCTCTCACTCACACGGCATCGCTGCAGGCGGGATACCTCGGAGAGTCAGGCCAGCACATTGAGGACTATGGGAACGTCAATCAGTATCTGGTGAATGGCGATCCCACCTCCGCACCGTTTTACAACAACAAATATCTCGGCATTAACGCCATCGACCCCTCCGTGAGCATCGGATCGAATTCGCTGCTCATTACCGAATCGCGGGCCAAGATGAACTTCAATGCTCTCGAATCGACATTGCGCGAGCGCCTCAACCAAGGCCTTGAGTTTTCTGTGAACTACACCTACAGCAAGGCTATGACCAACAGCCTTGGCAACTACGGGCTGGAAGTCAACGGGTTCAGTGGCGCCTTCCAGAACTACTACAACGCGGCGGCCGATTATGGTCCGGCCGGCTACGACGTGAAACATAACTTGTCGTTCACAGGCGTCTACGCACTTCCGTTCGGACGCGGGCGGGAGTACTTCGCCGGCGCCAACCGTGCGGTCGATGAGGTCATCGGCGGCTGGAAGATTTCTACCGCGGGCGTGGCTTGGTCTGGATTCCCGGAGACGCTGACCGGGCCAGGTAACAATTCGAACAGCTACGGCAATTCGCGGCCGAATCAGTACCGGCCTTTGAAAATAGTCGACCGCAGCCTGACCAACTGGTTCGGCACGGACCCTTCGGCTACGCCCTGCACGCAACCGGGCGTAGACAACGGCACATGCGCATTTGGAGTACCGGCGCCCAATACTTTCGGCACGGCCGGCAATGGTCCGTTGCGCGGCCCTGGTTTCACCAATGCGGACATGTCGGCATTCAAGGACTTCCATACGTACCACGAACAGGTGGTCGGATTCCGCTTCGATGCGTTCAACGCGTTCAACATCGTCAGTTATGGGAACCCGGACACCGGCGTCACCGACTCCACCTTCGGGCAGATTGCTCCGCTTGGCCAGATCCGTTCGACGGAGCGGCGTTTGCAGTTCTCCCTCCACTACGCGTTTTAGCGAGCGGGCTGCCGCGAACCAGCGGCAGCCAATTCGCTCGCCTGGGCGCGGTTCGGTTCCGGCAATGGTATAACGGCGCGTGGAAGCAGGGACGATGGCACAATGGGATACAGACCGTATGCAAGTTGAGATATGCGCCGATTCGGTGGAATCGGCCGTTGCCGCGGAGCGGGGCGGAGCACAACGTGTGGAACTCTGCGGCGATCTGCTGGAAGGAGGCACGACTCCCTCCACCGGTCTGATTGCCCTGGTTCGCCGCCGCATCGGTATCGGAATGTTTGTGATGGTTCGCCCCCGCGGCGGAGACTTTTTCTATACGGACGACGAATTCGAGGTCATGCAGCAGGACATTCGAAATGCGCGTGAACTGGGCGCGGATGGCATCATCCTGGGGGTGCTGGACGAGCATGCGCACGTCGATGTTCCCCGAACCCGGCATCTGGTGGAGCTGGCGCAACCTTTGCCGGTGACGTTTCATCGTGCCATCGACATGACTCCGGATCCGCGCGCGGCTCTGGAGGACGTGGTTGAAACCGGGGCCGCGCGCGTCCTCACTTCCGGAGGAGCCGCGAAGGTGACAGAGGGGCTTTCCGTGGTGGCCTGCATGGTGCAGGCTGCGAAAGATCGCATCCAGGTGATGCCCGGCGGCGGCGTAACGCCCGAAACCATCGTGAGCGTCGCCGAGGCTACGGGCGCGACTGAATTCCACGCCAGCCTGAGAACCGCACGACCCAGTTCGGTGGAATTTCACAGGCGAGACGTGCAGATGGGCGAGATTCGCGATCGTGAGTATCTGCGCTTTGTAGTCGAGGAGGAGAACGTTCGCGCACTTTCCCTGGCACTGCAGCGTATGGTCGGAGAGCGATCAGCCGCCGGGCCTCGCTGAAGGGTCCCGGCTTGAGCAAAAAGCGTGCCGCACGCCGGGTTTCAGCGATAATGGTTCGGCAATCCCATGTCACTGAAAACTGAGCAAAGGGCAAAGAAGATCCTGCAGGTCCTTCTGCAGCACGGCAACGCGTCGGTCGACGAGCTGGTGAGCTCTCTGGGCGCCTCAGCCCCCAGCGTTCGCCGCGACCTTGCGCGACTGGAAGAGCGCAATCTGGTCCATCGCACGCACGGCGGTGCGCGGTTGGCCGGCCAGATGCAGTACGAGCCGTTTCGCTTCGATTCTTCGTTTCATGTGCGCGAATCGCGGTTCGTGGAAGAAAAGCGCCGCATTGGGGTGGCTGCGGCGGAGCTGATCCGGGAGCACGACACAGTAGGTTTCACCGCCGGTACGACACCGACCCAGGTGGCGCGCTGCATCCGGCACCGCAATTCGATCCACATCATCACCAATGCCGTGAACATCGCGATGGAGCTCAGCAATCAGCCGGCGCTCAACGTGACGCTGACAGGGGGAACGATGCGCTGGGCGGGCGCATTCTCTCTCACAGGTCCAACCGCTATCGAAATGCTGAGTGGCGTTTTCATGGACAAGACTTTTATCGGCGCCTGCGGCGTCGACGCGCAGCGCGGTGTGACGACCATTGAGCCGGATGAGGCAGCCGTCTTCCGCGCCATGGTTCGCCAGGCCAAACAGGTGATCGTAGTCGCCGACTCCAGCAAAATCGGCATGGTAAGCCCCGCGCTCATTTGCCCCGCAAACGAAATCGACGTCCTGGTGACCGATTCCGGAATCTCCGCGGATGCATTGGAAGCCTTCAAAGCGAACGACATTGAGGTGTGTGCGGTATGAGGTCAATGAAATACGTGGTCTGGCTGCCCATGGTTGCGCTCCTGCCTTCGGCATTCGCGGCCAGTCATCCGGTTGCCCTCTTCTATATGGATAGTGACCCAAGATCGATCCGCGATTTCTTCGCGCATTCCTCGCAGATCGATCTCCTGGTTCCCACGTGGTACCAGGTGGATGAGAATGGCCTCGTGACCGGCGCGCCGGAGCCCGCAGTGTTGGCCGAAGCGCAAAGCGAAAAGCTCCCGGTCATGCCCATCGTCGCCCTCTTCAACAAGAGGAGCTTCCATCTGCTGGCGACCAACGCCAGCGCGCAGGCACAGATGAATGCGGCGCTGGTCCGCGAGTGCAAGCTGCATGGCTATATCGGCTTCCAGTTCGACCTTGAAAACATCGAGTGGACTGATCGCGACGCGCTTTCGGCGATGGTAAAGATCACCGCGGACGCACTGCACGCCGCAGGCCTGCAGCTCAGCATCGCCACGGTTCCCAACGCACCTGGATACCCCGGAACCGGCGGCTTCGCAAAGTGGATCTACACCGATTGGCGGGGCGCATACGACCTCGCGGCGATCGGGAAAGCCGTCGACCTGGTTTGTCTTATGACCTACGACCAGAACACGCGCTGGACCACGCCCGGCCCCGTCGCGGGCTGGCAATGGACCGCCGACAATCTCAACTACGCGCTGCAGGCGGTGCCGAAGGAGAAGCTCTCGCTCGGTATTCCCCTCTATGGCTATCACTGGTACACGGGCGCGCCAACCATAACGCCGCCTTTACGCGAAGGCGAATTGCCCATCGAGAAACCGAATCCCACGGCGGATTACATCAGCGCAGTCGATGCGCTGCAGCTAGCGCACGACTGGAACGGGAAGATCCAGTGGGACGACGAGGACCACACTGCATGGTTCTACTTCTATCGCGACCAGATGCGCGAATGGATTTTCTATACCGATCTGCATACGTTCCGGGATCGCTATGAGCTGGCGCAGCGCGATGGGCTCGAGGGCTTCTGCTCCTGGGTGCTGGGCGAAGAGGACCCGGCGATCTGGACGTTCCTCCCGAAACGGCAACCGTAGCCAGCGAATCGCGGACGAGCGCAACCCGTAGCAAGCATCACCTTCAACGAAAGAAACGAGTCGCATGCGGTATTTTCTCGGCGTTGACGCCGGCGGCACAAAGACCGAGTTTGTCCTGGGCGACGACAGCCGCGAGCTGGCTCGCGTGCGCACCGGCACGATCAAGAGAATGAAGGCCGATGCTACAACGGCAGAGGCGAATCTGCAGTCCGCCCTGGGGGAGCTTGAGGCGGCGACTGGAATTTCCAACTCATCGATTACGCGTTGCTGCATCGGCACCGCCGGAGACACCGTCCCTCTCGTCGTGAACTGGCTGCGCGAAGCTTTTGCGCGCCACGTTGCGGGGGAACTGGTCATCGAAGGTGATGTGGAGATTGCGCTCGACTCGGTCTTCTTTGGTGGACGCGGCGTCCTGGTCCTCGCGGGAACGGGCTCCAACGTGGCTGGCCGTGCGACTACAGGCAGAATCGTCACCGCGGGCGGATGGGGCCCGGCCCTCGCCGATCAGGGTTCCGGGCACTTTCTCGGACTCGAAGCGCTGCGTCGCGGCTTTCTCGCCGTCGATCAACAACGGCCCACGAGCCTGCTGAACGACGCACGGACTTTCTGGAAGCTTGGCTCGCTGGCCGAGTTGATCGAGTTTGCCAACGCTAATCCTGCGCCGGAATTCTCGCGTCTGGCGCCGTTGGTGATCGCCGCCGCCGAACAGGGCGACCTCGTCGCGCGGGAAGTCGCGGCGCAGGGAGGAGCCGATTTGGCCGCGCTGGCTGCGCTGGTCATCGAGCACATTCGTAGCCTCGAAACAGGCGCCGTGCCAGTCTTCGAAGTTCCCGCTGTGGCTGTGGCCGGCAGCATTCTTGAGCGAGCCGCCCCGGTGCGCAATGCCCTGATCGCCGAATTGAGCAATCGCTATCCTGGAATTGTCGTCCGGGATGCTCCGGCCGATCCGCCTGCGGGCGCCTTGTGGGCCGCACGCCAAACGGCTCGGCCCGCACAAAGCGCGCTGGAGATCGAATGAGACAGCGTTCTCGCAACCGGATTCTGGCAATCGCGCTCGCCTCTCTGTGCGGCACGTTTTCGGCGCGTGCGCAGAACTTCACTGAGACCAAACCCACCCCGCAGCAGGTCGAGTGGCAGGACCTTGAGTTCGGCGTCATCCTTCACTTCTCCACCAATACCTTTCTGGACCGCGAATGGGGTGACGGGACCGCCAGCCCCACCGTCTTCAACCCCACGCAATTCAACCCGGACCAGTGGATGCAGGCCATTCGCGCGGCAGGCGCGAAGTATGTGATCCTCGTCGCCAAACATCACGATGGATTCTGCCTCTGGCCCACCGCGCAAACGGACTACAGCGTGAAGGCAAGTCCGTGGCAAGACGGTAAGGGCGACGTGGTGGGAGACGTTGCCCGGGCGGCCCGGAAGTACGGTCTGAAATTCGGCATCTACCTCTCGCCCTGGGATCGGCACGATCCGCGATACAACGACGCTGCCGCCTACGATCGCTACTACAACGCCGAGCTCGCCGAGCTTGTACAGAATTACAGCGACCTCGTCGAGTTTTGGCTTGACGGCGCCGGTAGCGCCGGGCATGTGTACAACTTCAAGGAGATCGTCGAGACTCTGCGCACGTACCAGCCCAACACGATCGTCTTCGCCGATACCGCGCTGTTCGAATATGGTGACGCGCGCTGGGCGGGCAACGAGGCGGGCCGTGTGCCTTACGAGAACTGGAACGTGATCGATCGCCACGGCTATCTGCGCTGGCGGCCGGTGGAGGCGGACACGCCGCTGCGCGTGGGCCACTGGTTCTGGCATCCGAACGATGATGCGTCTCTCAAAAGCCTTGATGATCTGCTCACCACCTGGGATGAAACCGTTGGCCACGGCGCACAGTTGATGCTCGGCCTCGCTCCCGATCGCCGCGGCCTGCTGCCGGAGAGCGACGTCGCCCGTCTCGAAGAATTTGGCCGGGCCCTGCGCGATCGTTACGCTCATGATCTCGCCCTCGCCCATGCGCCGGCTCCGGCCGATGTCGCCGCGGCGCTCGATGGCAACCCGGACACTTTCTGGTCCGCTCCGGCGGGTTCGCACCATGCAGTACTCGAGGTCCGCTTCGACAAGCCTGTCACGTTTAACCGCGCGTTGACGATGGAGTGGCTCAACGACGGCCAGCGCATTGAGAAATATTCCATCGACGTGTGGTCCGGAGGCTCCTGGACGACCATCGCCGCCGCACACGCCATCGGTCATGAGAAAATCGACGTCTTCCCCACCGTGACGGCCAGCCGCGTTCGCCTCAACATTCTGTCCTGCTCCGATGGCGCGGCCATTCGCGAATTTCAGCTCTACAACGTTCAGCCTTCCGGAGGACGATGAGCAGGTGACCAAATCTTCGGCCGCTCGGCTCCCAATTCTGCTTTGCTTCTGCATTACGCTGCCCGTGGCTCATGCGGCTGCCCCTTCATCGCGTCCGGCACTCATGCCGCAGCCCCGGGAGTTTACCGCGCGCGACAATCTTTCGCTGGCCGACGGCGTACTCGTCATTGTGCCTGCAGGCAACGTCGAAGACCGCTTCGCAGCCGACGATCTGAAGAATGAATTGAAGGCGGACGGCACCCATCTGCGCGAGTCCGCAGCAGCTGTGCGCATTTATCTGTTGCGCGACGAGTCCGTCGTGGCGCGCCGCATTCTGCAGCGCGAGGCGCTGCAGTTCAACGAAGCCATGCGGCTCGAAGGCTACGTACTGGTGACGGGCAAGCACGATGCCTTCGTCATTGCCCACACCGCCGCCGGAGTTTTTTACGGAGCCCAAACACTGAAGCAGTTGGTCCAGACGGGCAAGGGCGAGCCAGTTCTGACCGGCGCGGCGATCCGTGACTGGCCGGCCATGCGCTGGCGCGGGGTTCACGACGACCTGTCGCGCGGGCCGATTCCGACGCTGGAATTTCAGAAAAAACAGATCCGGACCTTCGCGGCATACAAACTTAACGTCTACTCACCCTACTTCGAAAACACCATGCAGTACGCCTCGAATCCGCTGCCGGCGCTACCTGGAGGCTCCATTTCCGCGGAAGACGCGCAGGTTCTGGTGGCGTATGCGGAGAAATATCACGTCACGATCATTCCCGAGCAGGAGGCGTTCGGGCACCTGCACAAGGTCCTCACGTGGCAGCAGTACGCGTCGCTGGCGGAGATTCCGAACGGCGCCGTCCTGGCGCCAGGCCAGTCCGGATCGATGCAACTCATCACCCAGTGGTTCGATGAGCTCGCGAAGATTTACCCTGGACCCTTTCTGCACATCGGCGCCGATGAAACCTCCGAGCTGGGCCAGGGACAGACCGCCGGCGACGTGCAGCAACGCGGCCTGGGCGCGGTCTATATCGACTTCCTTTCCGGAATTCATGACGCGCTCGCGCCACTTCATCGCCGCCTCCTCTTCTGGGGAGACATGGCCATGAACAGCCCAGCGCTGGTGCCGAAACTGCCGCACGACATGATCGCCGTTGCATGGCAATACGATCCCGAGCCGTTGGGCTTTCATCGCTGGCTCGATCCCTACACGAAGGCCGGCATGGAAACCTGGGTTGCGCCGGGCGTGAATAACTGGAACCGCGTGTGGCCGGACTTCGATATGGCTCTGCGCAACATTCAGGCGTTCGTCGCCGACGGGCAGAGCGCCGGCAGCACCGGCATGCTGAACACGATCTGGGACGACGATGGCGAAGGGTTGTTCCTTGAGGACTGGTACGGGGTCCTGTTTGGCGCGGCCGCATCGTGGCAGCCGGGAAACACAGATATCGCGCAGTTCCAGCAGGACTACGGCCTCGTCTTCCACGCTGACACGACTGGGGACATCGACGAGGCGCAGCGCGCGCTGATCGCTGCGCATCAGGCGCTCGCGAGAGCCGGCCTCGGCGATGCGCGCGACGCATATTTCTGGGTCGACCCCTGGAGTCCCGAGGGCCAGCAGATCGCAGCGAAGATTCGCCCCGTGAGTGCGGAAGTGCGCCTCGATGCAGAACGCGCGCTGATGCTGATCGCCAGGGCAAAGGCCGGTGCCATGCTGCGCGAGACCGAAGTGCTCGATGCCATGGATCTTGGCGCACGTCGCATCGATTTCCTGGCGTTCAAATTTCAGACTGCCGATCAGATCGCCGACGCCTACCGTCGCCTCTACGACGGCCAGAAGACTCCGGAAATCTCCGCCCACACCTCGCGTGACCTCTGGAATCTCTCCGGCGTCAACGGCCGCTGCGAAGACCTGCGCGATGGCTACAGCTATCTGCGAACGCGCTTCAGCGACGTGTGGCTCCTGGAGAATCGACCCTTCTGGCTCAACATCGTTGCAGCCCGCTACGATGCCGCGGCCCAACTTTGGACCGAGCGCAGCGAGAAAATTGCCGTCGCACGCGAGCAATGGAGCCAGAATCACACCTTGCCTTCACCGGAAGAGATCGGAATTCCGCAGGCGCCCGCAACGCCCTGAGACCCTCCGATGCTCTTGCCCCCCTCACATGCGATTCATCTGCGCCACATCGACCTGGCGCTGGTGGCGGTGTACCTCGCGGGCATCACTCTCTTCGGACTGCGCTTCCGCAAATCAGGGGATCGCTCCTTGCGCTCCTACTTTCTGGCCGACCGCAATCTGCCCTGGTGGGCGATCTCGCTGTCCATCGTCGCGGCAGAAACCAGCACGCTCACCATCATCAGCGTTCCCGGGCTGGCGTTTTCCGGCGATTTCGGATTTCTTCAGATTGCAATGGGCTACCTCGTCGGACGCGTCGTAATCTGCATTCTCTTCCTGCCACGATATTTTCGCGGCGAATTGCTGACCGCCTATCAGCTCATCGGCCAGCGTTTCGGTCCGCGCCTCCATCGCTTCACAGCGGCGCTGTTTCTGGTCATGCGCGCTGCGGCCGAAGGCGTGCGCGTGTTCGCCGTCGCCATCGTTGTCGGACTCGCCATCGGAACCGGTGACATCGCTTCGATTGCGATTCTCTCCGCGCTCACACTGCTCTACACGTTTGAGGGCGGCATGGCCGCGGTCATCTGGACCGACGTAGTGCAGATGTTCCTCTATGTAGGCGGCTCGCTGGTGGCCCTCGCAACCGTCTGCCACAGGATTCCCGGCGGCTGGAGCGCGCTGGTCGCCGGCGCATCCGCTGCGCACAAGCTCACGGTTTTGCACTTCTCGTGGTCTCTGGCTCAGACGTACACGTTTCAGGCTGGCATCCTGGGGGGATGCTTTCTGACCATGGCGAGTCATGGCACGGATCAGCTCATGGTGCAACGGCTGCTGGCGGCGAAGAATCTGCACGAGTCGAGACTGGCGCTGCTGGCGAGCGGCGTAGTAGTTTTCTTTCAGTTTGCGTTGTTTTTACTCATTGGCGCAGGCCTTTTCGTTTATTACAACAAGATGGGCATAGCACCAACTCTCGGAACGGACCGCATTTTCCCCGCATTTATCGTGCAGCAGATGCCCGCCGGCATCGCCGGGCTGATGATCGCTGCGATTCTTGCCGCGGCGATGTCCAATCTGAGCGCGGCTCTCAATTCACTGGCGTCTGCCTCCGTGGTCGATTTTTATCTGCCGCGGTATCCGGATATTTCCGAGCAACTGCGCACGCGCCTGTCGCGGCTGATGACCGTTGTATGGGCTGGCGTCCTGTTCGCGCTCGCGATGTTCTCGCGCAGCGGCGGCCACGTCGTGGAGATTGGCCTGTCGATCGCTTCGGTGTTGTGGGGCGCGATG
>Ga0187863_10001565_pt1 | contig 18123 bp, 16 predicted proteins | sample June2016WEW_11_1_FD_132975 | JGI IMG/M metagenome (GOLD analysis project Ga0187863, IMG submission 132975) | Peatland microbial communities from SPRUCE experiment site at the Marcell Experimental Forest, Minnesota, USA - June2016WEW_11_10 | ecosystem: Environmental > Terrestrial > Soil >... | reverse complement strand
TGTGGCTGGCGGGATTTTTTTCCAACACCGTCCACTGGCGCGGCCTGGTGTTCCGCGTAAAGCAGGGTCTTTTGATTCCCCTACCCGCCGTGAAGGACGCCGGCGCGGGAGACTAGCCGACTTCCTCCCCGTAGGGTCCGGTATCGCTGACTGCTCAGCGCGGCATCGCGGCAGCCGCAGTCACTGCGGGAATTTCGAGGCGAATCTGGGTTCCCTCACCCGCCTGGCTGCGAATATCCATCTTGAACTGGTCACCGTAGAGAAGCCGCAGGCGCTCGTGGACGTTGCTGATTCCGATCCCGCCTCCGTACACCTCGACGAGCCGCTCGGGCGGGATGCCCATGCCATTGTCTTCAATCTCGATCAAGAGGCGCCCGTCGCGGCGATGGGTACGCAAATGAATCTGGCCGCCCTCCAGCCGGGGAGCCAGCCCGTGCTTGATGGCGTTCTCGACGATGGGCTGAAGCAGCATGCTCGGTATAAACTCCTCCAGCGTTTCCTCACCGACCTCCTTGAAGATTTGCAGCTTGTCACGCCCGAAGCGGATCACCTCGATATCCAAGTAGTCGTCGATGAAGGCGAGTTCTTCGCGTAGCGGCACGAAGGTCTCGTGTTTTCGCAGCAGTCGGCGCAAGATGTTGGAAAGTTTCAGGACCACGCCGCGGGCCATATCCGGATCAAAACGGATCAGCGAGGAAACGGTATTGAGCGTGTTGAAAAGGAAGTGCGGATTGATCTGGCTGGTGAGCGCGTCCATGCGCGCTTTCAGGAGCAACTGCTGGTTCTGCTCGAGGTTCATTTCGATGCGCGTGTTATTCCAGATTTTGATGGGCATCGCCACGCACATCACCGAAGAAAGCACCACCAGCGCCATGTAGCCCCAGTTGGCCGGCTGGATGGGAAAAAGCCAGTGCGGAGGAAAGATGCTGGCTAGTTCGATCCAGGCAACCTCGAAAGCGGCGCAGGTGAAAAGCGGCAGCATCGCCCAATTGCCCTTGCGCTCACGGAGGAGACTCCATATCCATTGCGGGATGTTCAGGAACAGAAACGGACCAAAGTGCCAGACATCCTCTTTTTCAGGGATGACCTCGCGGACGACTCCGGCAAGCAACCCTACGAGGGCGGCCATGGGGCTCGCAAGCCACTCATGATTGCCGAACGCGGGAAGGCTTATGAGCGAACCGCCGAGCAGTCCCACCACCTGGCCGCCAATCAGTCCCATGAGGAACGATCCCTCAAGCATTAGATCGAAGAACCGGTAGCCACCGAAGATCCTCAGCATCACGCCGATGGCGAGCGGCGGAACCAGGAAAAGTAGCAGCTTCACTTTTTGATCGGAGTCGCGCGTTTCGATGAACAGCAATTTCCGGAAAGACCGGAAACGCACCAGCAGGGCCGCCAGCGCGGCCGCCCAGCCCACCTTGAGCACGAGAATGAAAAGTAGATCTCTTCCTCCGGAAAGTGGTTCCATGTCGCTCGTAGGCCTGTGATGTGCAGCCTGGGGCTACGTTAGCCAATGAGGAAGGCGTTGTAAAGCGATGTAGTGTCACCGCCGGCGAAAGCCCGAGTGTCTACCGCACCGAGCGCCGATGTGACCCCTGTCACAGAAACACGTGGCGCGGGGCACATCTGTTGGGCGGCGAGGGTTTCATAATACGGTGTGTAGAGGATGAAATGGCCACCTTAGACCGCAAAGTCATCTACTGGCATCGCGAGTTACCTCCCTTTCATGCGGAGGCCATTGGCGAGCACACGCTGGAGGCAGTCAGCATGCGCGTACCGGGAACGCTAGCCCACAGGGATGAGTTGTGGGAGCGTTGCTATGCCGACCTGATGACGAACGTCTCGGCGGAGCTCGCGCAGGAAGTGAGCCGTCTCGGGGGACACTACGCGCACGTGCTGTCTGAATCGGTTGACAGCAAACACAACGACGTGGCCAATGAAGCGTGGCTGCATGGCAGCTTCCGCTATGTGGTATACCGCCAGCCAGCGAAAGTCTGACTCCAGGCTTGCGCGTGAAGAGCCGTTTCCCGAAGGCTGCTATAATCTCCCTTTACAAAAATGGCACCACGAAAAAAGAAGGACCGAGCACGCGTCATAGCGCGCGCGCAATTGCCCACCAGCTTCGGGCGGTTCAGGATTTTGGGCATCGAGGGCGGCCCCGGCGAAGAAGCCGTCGCCATCCAGCACGGCCGGATTTCCGCGAAAGCGCCGCTGGTGCGCGTTCACTCGCAATGCCTCACCGGAGACGTGTTCACGTCCCAGCGATGTGACTGCCATGCGCAGCTGGAATTTTCCTTGCGGAAGATCGCAAAGGAGCCTGCTGGAATCCTGCTCTATCTGCCCCAGGAAGGCCGCGGCATCGGCCTGCTCAATAAACTGAAGGCGTATGAACTGCAGGACGAAGGTCTTGACACCGTGGAAGCCAACCGGCGGCTGGGATTTGAAGCGGATTCGCGCGACTACGAATTCGCGGCCGAAGCGCTCAAGGCGCTCGGTGTGACATCGGTGAGGCTGCTTTCCAACAATCCCGATAAGGTGCAGCAGCTCGAGGAATCAGGTATTCGGGTCGTGAAGCGGGTCCCCTGTCGCCCGCCGACGAGCCGTCATTCGCGCGGATACCTGCGCACGAAAAAGAATAAGCTCGGCCACATCCTGTCCAACCTGTAGGACTGTTTATTCCCGTCCGGCGCATGTTCACAGCGCCGCGCGAAAAGGTCTTCGCCGCGTGGACCGAGCGGGAGTTCCATCTGCGCGAAGGTGGCAGCTACCTGCTTGAGCTCCCGTTGCCCGGCAGAAAATTCTCGACAGGATTCGGAAACGCATTCGGAGTCAACCGGCGGTGTGGCCCGGATGAGCCGCAAGACCGGTGGCAAGTTCACTCCGTGGCACCGCGAGGTCGATGGGCGGAACCTGCTCATCGCACCGAAAAAATTGATCGTGCAGACGTGGCGCGGGCCCATTGAGGTGCAAGTAAGGAGAGAAGTTCGTCATTCAGGTTCCGGGCAAGGTGCGGCCTGACTCCCACTCCGACCGGCGGAACAGACTCGCTGGCTAGTTGTTTACGGGTCCTGGTTGGACCGTTTGGTGCGCGGCATGATCGCTTCGATCCGCTCCCTGCTCAACGCTTCCTGTAGTGTCGTTCGATTCTGACGTCCAGTCTGCCAGCGATCTAAACATGCCTTCCCTCCGTTACTCTCCCGAACAGTGCCTAGACTTCGGCCGGCCCTGAAATGCAGTGAAATCCGAAACGGCGCGTGTTTGATCGGATCGCCTAGCCGCCGCCGACGAAGTGGACGATTTCAAAGGTGTCGTTTGATTGCACCGGAGTTTCCTTCCAGCGCGGGCGCGGGAGAATATCGAGGTTTCGTTCGAGTGCGACGCGGTCAAGCGACAGGCAGAGGTACTCGATCATCGTAGCGACGTTCAGGCCATCGGGAATTTCGGTACGCTCTCCGTTAATCACGACCGTCATTAACAGGCACCTGGCGGCGGTGCTTTTGGTTTCGAGCGCATAGCAAAGCGAATCTCGTCTTTGCCCGAGCCCGCCCGGGCCTGGATCACCAGGGTCAGATCACCCTTGCCGAGCACGGGTAACGGAAATTCAATCCTGGCGCGCCCCTGACCGTCGCTTGTTCCCGCATGGGCCACCTCCTGGGCCGCCCCTTCGATCGAGGCTTCCACCTGCGCTCCTTCCTCGGGCCGGAGGTCGGCGCGGCGAAGGATCTCCAGGTCGAGTGAGATCTTGCCGCCGGTCAGCCAGGACTTCGGGTTGAGCAATTGAACTTCGATTCCGCCGGCACGCGCGGCCTTCTCGGTCGCGGCCGCGATCTCCGCATCCAGGTCACCGCAGCGGAGATCCTCGATCACACAGCGGTGCTGCTCCTCTACCCTTTCGCTCAGATCCTCCGCATTGAATTCAGACGATTTGGCAAAATGTTCGTAATCACTGGAGCGTCGATAGAGCACCCTTCCATTCTGGTAGAGCGCGGTATCAATAACAGCAGGGCTCGGGCCGCGGTCCTCGGTTTGGACATGGAATATCTGCTCGCCGACCTGCACGTCGGTGTTGAATCCGGAACCCATGGATCCCTACCTTCTACCTAATCTTGCTACCCGACTGACGCTCACGTTCTCCTCGTGCAACCCAAACAATCGCCCGCCGCACGAATTCTTGGAAGTTCATTTGACCGACGTGCGATCGGACGTTATTATAACAGCGCATCGATCATGGACAGCGCTTACCTCGACAGCTATGGCGGACTTTTGCTCATGTTTATACTGGCCGCTGGGCTGGCCGGTGTTCTGGTGGTTGCCTCGACCGTTGTCGGCAAACACAAGCATTCCCGGGCAAAAGATCAAGCCTACGAATGCGGTATGGCGCCTATTGGCGATGCGCGCCAGCCCTTTTCGGTTCACTTCTACATGGTGGCCCTGGTCTTTATTCTTTTCGACATCGAGGCCATCTTCCTGTATCCCTGGGCGCTGGTTTATCACGACCTGAAGGTGTTCGGTTTCGTGGAGATGTTGCTCTACATTATCATTCTGTTGGTCGGTTATATCTTCCTCTGGAAGAAGGGCGCGCTCGATTGGGATCGTTGATCGCCTGTCCAGAATCGGACTCATAGTGCCACAGGAAATGGACAAAATATCCCCCGTGGGCAAGCTCCAGCAATGGGATGCGCGAGCCGTCGCGGAAGTGATGGAAGCCCGGGGCGAAACGACGATTGTAATCGCCCGCGAGCATCTGTCCAGAGTGGCGCAATATCTGGCTACAGAGCCCTCGCTGAAGTTCTCCTTTCTCTCCGACATCGCGACCGTGGATCGCTTTCCCCTGGAGCCTCGCTTTGAGGTGAATTACCAGCTTCTTTCGATCGACCTTGCCGTGCGGCTGCGCCTGAAGGTGAAGCTTTCGGGCAGCGATCCCGTGATTCCGTCGGTCTTTGGAATCTGGCCTACTGCGGACTGGCACGAACGCGAAAATTTCGACCTGTTCGGTATTCGCTTCGAGGGCCATCCGAATCTTCGTCGCATCGTGATGCCCGACGAATGGGAAGGCCATCCCTTGCGTAAAGATTACCCGACGGAGGGGTATCGCTGATATGCCACAAGCCCCCGGCGTGACACTCGAGACCAGCACTGGCCCTTCGCCATCAATGGTGCTCAATATGGGGCCGCAGCACCCGTCAACGCACGGCGTGCTGCGCGTGATTCTCGAGCTGGACGGAGAAATCGTGATGAAAGCCGATCCGGTGATCGGATATCTGCATACCGGCATCGAAAAGTCCTGTGAATCAAAGACTTACACGCAGGCCATCACGCTCACCGACCGCATCGATTACCTGGCTCCGCTTTCGAATAACCTGGGCTATTGCCTCGCCGCCGAAAAGCTGATTGGACTGGAAGTCCCCAAGCGCGCGCAATACATCCGTGTGCTGCTCACCGAACTGACGCGCATCACCTCGCACCTGGTCTGGCTGGGAACGCACGCCATCGACCTTGGCGCCATGTCGGTGTTCCTCTATAGCTTCCGCGAGCGCGAAGAAATCATGAAGATTTATGAGTACGTCTCGGGACAGCGGATGATGACCAGTTACTTCCGCATCGGCGGGCTCGCCTTGGAACCGCCGCCCGACTGGCTCGATCGCGTGCGGCGCGTGGTGGAGTCGCTTCCGGCCCACATCGACGAATATGAGGATTTGCTCACCGGCAATCGCATCTGGATGGCGCGGACGAAAGGCGTGGGACTGTTGAGCGCGGCCGACGCGATCGCGCTGGGCGCTTCCGGCCCTCTGCTGCGCGCGAGTGGCGTTCCCTACGACATTCGCAAAGTGTTCCCGTATTCCAGTTACGACGAGTTCGATTTCGATGTGCAGACGCAAACGGCGGGCGATTGCTTCGCGCGGTACCAGGTGCGCGTGGCCGAAATCCGCGAGAGCATCAAGATCGTCAAACAGGCGGTGGAGAAGATTCCCTCCGAAGGTCGGTTCCGCGCCGAGCTGCCGGGACTCATTCCACCCTCACGCGAGGAGATGAAGACCTCCATCGAAGGGCTCATCTACCACTTCAAGATTTGGACGGAGGGATTTGCCCCGCCACCGGGAGAAGTCTATCAAGCGATCGAATCGCCGCGCGGGGAACTGGGCGTCTTCATGGCGAGCGACGGATCGCCCAAGCCCTACCGAGTGCATTTCCGCACGCCGTCGTTTGTGAATCTGCAAACGTTGCGCACGCTTTGTGAAGGGCGTTTGATCGCCGATGTGGTAGCTTGCATCGGTACCACCGACATCGTTCTGGGAGAAGTGGACCGCTAAGCCGACCATGGAACTTCCGCCGGTAATAGAAGAGAAATTCAAGGTTCTTATCGGGCGCTACCCGGTCAAGCGGTCGGCGCTCATTCCGATGATGCTGTACGCGCAGGATCACTTCGGATTTTTGGGCGATGAAGTGCTCGAAGAAATCGCCGGGCGTCTTGATCTGAATATCACCCAGGTGACGGAAACTCTGGAGTACTACTCGATGCTGCGCCGCAAGCCCGCGGGGAAGTATCACCTCCAGGTGTGCACGAATATTTCCTGCATGGTACGCGGTGGCAACGAGCTTCTCGCGCACGTCAAGACGCGCCTCGGCATCGGGCACAAGGAAGTTTCGCAGTCGGGCACCTTCTCCCTGGAAGAGGTCGAGTGCATGGGCGCGTGCACGGGCGCTCCGTGCATGCAGGTCAACTATGACTTCCACGAAAATCTGGACGCCGATAAAGTCGACGTGCTCCTTGAGCAGTTGCAGGAAGGCAGGCGGCCGGCGCCGGCGGGGGTGACCTCCGGCGCGCTGCACGAGCGTCTGCCCGCGGAAGTTCCGGTGATCAGCAAGCGTTTCGGCATTCCCAATTCGAGAAAAATCGACACGTATCTGAAAACCGACGGCTATCAGGCGCTTGAAAAGGCCCTGAAACAGATGACGCCGGATCAGATCATCGACGAAGTGAAGAAATCGAATCTTCGCGGGCGCGGCGGCGCCGGGTTCCCCGCCGGGATGAAGTGGAGCTTTGTTCCCAAGGAAACAGGCGGCAAACCGAAATACATTCTAGCCAATGGCGATGAGAGCGAGCCGGGAACCTGTAAAGACCGGCCCCTGCTCGAAATGGACCCGCACCAGCTCATCGAAGGCATGGTAATCGCCGGCAAGGCCGTGGACGCGCATCGCGGCTTTATCTATATTCGCGGCGAATATCGCTACGTGCTCGACATCATGGACGTGGCCATCGCCGAAGCCTACGCGAAGGGCTACCTGGGCAAGAATATTCAGGGCAGCGGCTTCGATTTCGACCTGATCACACACACCGGCGCGGGCGCCTACGAGTGCGGTGAAGAATCCGCGCTGATGGAATCACTGGAAGGCAAGCGCGGCTACCCGCGCATCCGTCCGCCCTTCCCAGCTGTTGTGGGCTTATACGGCTGCCCGACTGTCATCAACAACGTCGAGACGCTCAGCACCATTCCGGCGATTATCCACCGGGGCGGCGAGTGGTACGCGGGGCTCGGCACGCCGAGAAATGGCGGCACGCGGCTCTATTCCATATCCGGACACGTGAACCGCCCGGGAATCTACGAATTGCCGCTGGGCTTCCCGCTGCGGCGCTTGATTGAAGAGGTCGCCGGCGGCATCAAGGACGGCAAGAAGCTGAAAGCGGTGATTCCGGGCGGAAGTTCCTGCCCGCTGCTGACGGCCGACGAAATTGACGTGGCCATGGACTACGACTCGGTCGCCAAGATCGGCTCGATGCTGGGCTCGGGCGGCACGGTGATCTTCGATGAAGACACCTGCATGGTCGACCTCGCCCGCCGCATCATGCACTTCTACGCACACGAGTCCTGCGGCTGGTGTATTCCCTGCCGCGAAGGCACCGCCTGGCTGCGCAAGATGCTTGACCGCTTCCACGAGGGCGGTGGCGCGGCGGAAGATATTGCTCTGATCTCGGAGCTTTCGCAGAACATCCTTGGGCGCTCGTTCTGCCCGCTCGGAGACGCGGCGGCGCTGCCCACGATCAGCATCGTGAAGAAATGGCGCAACGAATTTGAGGGTCATCTCCACGGAAAATGTGCCTATCAGCACGCTGATTTGATTGCGGCAGAGCACTAACTGTTTTATCGTGTGGAGACTTTGCGCGCCGAAAGTTTCGATGTACATGGCGCCAAACGCTACGGTGCGGCTTTAGAAAGCGCCAAGGGCAGGCATGGCTGAACAGAAGCGCATCACGTTTACCCTCGACGGACGGCAGATCACCACGCCGCCCGGCACACTGGTCATCGAAGCGGCCAAAATGCAGGGGATCGAAGTTCCCTCCTTCTGCTACTACCCCGGATTGTCTCTGCAAGCGGCCTGCCGCATGTGTCTGGTCGAAGTGGAAAAGATGCCCAAACTGCAAACGGCCTGCACGCTCGTGGCAACCGAAGGCATGGTGGTCAAGACCGACACGCAGCAGGTGCATGGCGCCCGCAAGAACATGATCGAGTTCCTGCTCTCGAATCATCCACTGGATTGTCCGGTGTGCGACAAGGGCGGCGAGTGCGAATTGCAGGACATGACGTTCCGCTACGGCCTCGATAAGACGCGCTTCACCGAGGAGAAGCTGCACACGCCCGAAGAAAAGTGGTCGCCGCTGGTTTATTACGACGCGCCGCGCTGCATCCTGTGCTTCCGTTGCGTGCGTGTGTGCGATGAAGGCATGGACGTAAAGGCCCTGGGAGTCGGCGCGCGCGGCGTACAGTCGGTGATCCTGCCCAATAACTCCGGCGAACTCGCTTGCGAAGAATGCGGGATGTGCATTGATATCTGCCCCGTCGGCGCGCTCACAAGCGGCACCTACCGCTACCAGACGCGGCCTTGGGAGATGACCTATGTTCCCAACCCGTGCGCGCACTGCTCGAATGGCTGCAAGACGACGCTGAGTGTCCGTAACAATGAGATCCTGCGTGCGAATAACCGCGATCACTCGGGCTTCAACGGTGAATTCCTGTGCGGCAAGGGCCGCTTCGGGCACGAATTCACCAGCCATCCCGAACGCGTGCGCAGCCCGCTCGTGCGCCGCAACGGGAAACTGGAACCCGCAAGCTGGGAAGACGCGCTGGAAGAGGTGGCTCGCCGCCTGAAGCAGGTGCATGCCGCGCACGGTGGAAACGCCATCGGCGTGATCGGCTCAAACCACACCACCAACGAGGAGAATTACCTTCTAAATCGCTTTGCGCGCGCCACGCTGGGCACCAACAATCTCGATCATCATCGCACCGCCGATTATGCCGGGCTGGCCGCCGCGCTTGGGCCCAACGCGAAGAATTCGATGGCGACCATGGCGGACGTTTACAACGCCAACGCGATTCTCCTGATTGGCAACGACGTTACCAACCAGAATCCGCTCGTGGCCTGGCAGATACGCGCCGCTGTGCGGCACCACAACGCCAAGCTATATGTAATCAACAGCAAACCAAGCAAAATCCATCGCCAGGCCGTCAACGCGGTTGCAGTAGCCGAAGGCGGCGAAGCAGAAGCCATTGGCTGGCTGGCGTCGGAGCGCGGCCAATTCGATCCGCAGACCACGCAGGATCTGGTGCAGCTCAAGGCCGCCCTCGAAGCGTCGTCGGATGTAGTCGTTCTGTTTGGTGCGAGCATTCAGGGCGCAGCCATTGGCGATCTTGTTTCGGTTGCGTCGCGCTTCGGTGGGCAAACGCATTTCATGGCCTTGGGCGATTACGCGAATTCGCGCGGCGCGGCAGACATGGGCGTTCTGCCGGACCGTCTACCAGGATATGCCGCTCTATCGGATGCGGCCGAACGGGCGCGCTTCGGCAAAATCTGGGGCGCAGAGCCCAGCTCCGCGCCAGGCCTTACCACCCACGCGATGATGGAAGCCGCCGTCGAAGGAAAGCTGAAAGCTCTCTACGTCGTGGGCGCGAATCCGCTGAAAACCTTCGCGATTTCGGCGCCGGATCGGCTGGGGAGCCTCGCACTGCTCGTCGTGCAGGATCTGTTCCTCACCGAAACCGCGCAGCGCGCCGACGTGGTGCTGCCGGCCGCTTGTACTTACGAAAAAGACGGCACCCTGACCAATACCGCGGGTGAAGTGCAACGGACGCATCGCTCCATCGATCCGCAGGGCCCGCGCAGCGATTTCGACCTGATCCGCATTCTTTCGCACCAGCTGGGCATGCTCGGTCTCGGCTCGCCGATCAAGCTGCGCACGGCGGAAGCCGCGTTTGACGAAATCCGCCAGAACGTGGCCGGCTACAACCTTTCGCATGCGAATCTGCTGGCCGGCGGCTCAGAAATCGCCGCTGCCGGCACCCGAAACGTGGAATCGTCTCACCACCTGCCCGCGGGCACGGTGTTTTCTTCCAACGATTATTTGTTTACGAGCGGCACACTGGGCCGTTACTGTTCCAAGCTCACTTCGACCGACGAGGCTAAAGATAAGCCGTGGAGTTCATCACCCAGCACCCAGTCCTGGTGGTATCGCTAGTCAAGATTGCCGTCCTGCTGTTTATCGTCATGACGGCTTTGGCGTACCTTACCTGGTTTGAACGAAAAGTCGTCGCACGCATCCAGTCGCGATGGGGCCCGTATTATGTGGGCGCGCACGGCCTGCTGCAGCCGCTCGCTGACGGCCTCAAGTTCCTCTTCAAAGAGGACATGACGCCGCCGACGTCTGACAAGTTCACCTACACGATCGCGCCGTTTCTCGCCCTGGCATTGGCGCTCACGGCGATCGCGCTGATTCCCTTCGGGCCGCCCAGCGTCCAGATACTCGGCCAGCCTGTGTTCATGATCTCGAATCTGGATATCGGGCTTCTTTTCCTGTTCGCCATCACGTCGATCGGTGTCTACGGCGTGGCCCTGGCGGGATGGTCTTCAAACAGCAAGTATCCTCTGCTGGGCGGCTTGCGCAGTTCGGCGCAGATGATCAGCTACGAAGTGTCGCTCACGCTTTCGGTGGTGGGCGTCCTACTCATCGCAGGGACACTCAACTTCAACGACATCATCAGCGGCCAGTCCGGCTATTACTTGCACTTTATCCCGCGCTGGCACGTGATCCCGCAACTGGTAGGCTTTCTGTGCTACATCACTGCCGCGATTGCAGAAACAAACCGCATTCCCTTCGATCTGCCGGAAGCTGAAACGGAACTGGTTGCCGGGTTCCATACCGAGTATTCGAGCTTTAAGTTCGCGATGTTCTTCATGGCCGAATACGCGAACATGATCACCGTCTCGTGCCTTGCGACGATTCTTTTCTTCGGCGGTTGGCTCTCGCCTTTTCCCGACAGCTGGACGGGGCAAGTGTTTCTCCCGGGCGCCGGCCTCGTGCTACTGGGAATGTATTGCGCCTGGGACACCATCATCAACATGCGCGGAATCGCACAACTTCAGTTCGCCGTCGTTACGATGCTGTGCCTGGTCGGAGGGTCCATCTGCCTAATGCCCTGGGTCAGGCCGGTCATTCAAGGGCCGTTCTGGTTCACGACGAAGGTGATCGCATTTCTTTTCTTCTATGTGTGGACGCGGGGCACGCTTCCCCGCTTCCGCTATGACCAGCTCATGGATTTCGGCTGGAAGCTACTGCTCCCCGTCTCGCTCGCCAATCTGGTGGTCACCAGCTTCGTGCTGGTGGTTCCCTACCTGAGGCACGGATGAGCGTACCGTTCCTTGTTTTTTTCGCGTGCGCCTTCCTGTCCGTGCTGGGAGCGGTACTGCTGCTAGTTTCCTGGGAGCCGATTCACAGCGCGTTGTCACTGATCCTGGTGATGATGTCTCTCGCGGTGCTCTATTTGCTGCTCGGTGCGGAATTTATTGCCGCGGTGCAGATCATCGTGTATGCGGGCGCCATCATGGTGCTGTTCGTCTTCGTGATCATGCTGCTCAATGCGGGCAACGAAGAACGCACCGACTGGAGCAAGATCGCCAAGGTAGTCGGTCTCCCGATGGCTTTTTTCCTGTTGCTTCTGATCGCACGCGGGCTTTCGCGCTCGGTGATTGGCGCGACCATCGCCAACGGAGTGGGCGCCAGATCGAATGCGGGCGTCTCCACCCGGGATCTCTCGACGGCTCTGTTTCGGCAGTACCTGTTCCCTTTTGAGGCAACTTCGATTCTGATTCTGATCGCGCTTCTCGGCGCGTGGATCCTGGCGAGGAAAGACGATTGAGCATTATTCCGATTTCCTACTATCTGGTGCTGAGCGCCATTTTGTTTGGACTAGGCGCGGTGGGTGTTGTGTTCAAGCGCAACATCATCACTATCCTGATGTCCATCGAGCTGATGCTCAACGCCGTGAATCTGGCTTTCGTGGCTTTCGCCCGCGCGCACGGACAGATCGACGGGCTCGTGTTTGTTTTCTTCGTCATCGTCGTGGCCGCCGCGGAGGCGGCCGTGGGACTGGCCATCGTGATCATGATTACGAAGAACCGCGAGTCGCTCAACATCGAGCGAATTAACCTGCTCAAGTTCTGATGCCTATACTCGACCATCTCTGGATCATCATGGCGCTACCGCTTGCGGGCGCGGCGCTCAACGGGCTATTGGGCAAGAATTGGTCCAAGCCGGTCGTCAATGCAATCGCGATAGGCTCGGTGTCACTTTCTTTTCTCGCGGTGCTCGAGCTGATCCGCGAATTCGCGCAGCTTCCCGCCCATCAAATCCCGTGGGGGAAGGACTACTTCACATGGCTCACCGCGGGGAGCTTCCGCATCGGTTTCTCTCTGCAGGTTGATCAGCTCACGATCGTCATGCTACTGGTAGTCACCTTCGTGAGTACGCTCGTGCACATCTACTCGACGGGCTATATGGCGCACGAGGACGGCTACTACCGCTTCTTCTCCTACCTGAACCTTTTCGTCTTCTTCATGTTGACACTGGTGCTGGCCGCAAACCTGATCGTGATGTTTGTCGGGTGGGAAGGCGTCGGGTTGTGCAGCTACCTGCTGATTGGGTTCTGGTTCCTGAAGCAATCGGCCATCTCTGCCGGCAAGAAAGCCTTCCTCACCACGCGCCTGGGCGACACCGCCTTTACGATCGGCATCCTGCTCGCGTTCTGGACGTTCAGCTCGCTCAACTTTGGCGACATGTTCAAAAGCATCGTGCAGATGCCTCCCGACACGATGGCGCGCGCCGGGACGCTGACGATCATCGCCGTGCTGCTCTTCATCGGCGCCATCGGCAAATCGGCGCAGATTCCACTGTACGTATGGTTGCCCGACGCCATGGAAGGCCCCACACCGGTCAGCGCGCTAATCCACGCCGCGACCATGGTGACTGCGGGCGTTTATATGGTGGCGCGAATGAATCCGCTGTTCTCGCGCGCGCCCATCGCGATGCTCGTGGTCGCGATGGTGGGCGCCGCCACGGCGTTCTATGCGGCCACGATCGGCCTGGTGCAGACAGACATCAAGAAAGTGCTGGCCTACTCGACGGTCTCGCAGCTTGGCTACATGTTCCTCGCGTGCGGCGTCGGCGCCTATGCCGCGGGCATCTTCCACCTGATGACTCATGCGTTCTTCAAGGGACTGCTCTTCCTCGCGGCAGGCAGCGTCATCCACGCGATGGGCGGGGAGCAGGACATGCGCAACATGGGCGGCCTGCGCAAGCAAATCCCCATCACCTACTGGACGATGCTGATCGGCACCATCGCGATCGCGGGCATCCCCGGCTTCTCGGGCTTTTTCAGTAAGGACGAAATTCTCGAGGCCGCCAGTTCTGGGCCGCACAGGAATGTAGTCCTTTGGCTGCTTGGTTTGGTGGGCGCGGGACTTACGTCGTTCTACATGTTCCGGCTCGTGTTCCTGACATTCTTCGGCAAGGAACGCTTCGATCATCACAAGGTTCACGTTCACGAATCGCCCGCAACCATGACGATCCCGCTCATCCTGCTGGCCGTTCTTGCACTCGGCGGCGGCTGGGTGGCGGCGCCGCACCTGATGGGCGGCACCGACCATTTCGAAGCCTTCCTGCATCCCGTGTTCGCAGCCTATGCTCCGCAGGAAGCGGGCGTGGAGCAGGGCGCTTCGCTTGCGGCTGGAGCCCAGGCGACCGAGGAGATTGAGTCGAATTCAACGATGGAACTGGTGCGCGCCATCACCGGCCCGCCTGTGATGGTCGCCATTCTCGGACTTTTCCTGGCTTGGTGGTTCTATATCCGCAAGCCAGAACTGCCGGGGAAACTTGCCACGAGCCTCCATGGGCCCTACATCGCGCTCTACAACAAGTATTACGTAGACGAAATCTACAACGCCCTGTTCGTCGCTCCCTTGCTTTTCATCTCGAAATACATTCTTTGGCACGTCATCGACGAAGGCATCATCGACGGTGTTGTGAACGGCTCGGCCAGCGCCGCTCGCGGCGCCGGCGGCAAGCTGCGGCAACTGCAATCGGGCAACGCCCGCAGCTACGCCACCTGGGTGGTTGTAGGTGCGGTGGGCTTCGCGGTTCTTTTGCTCGCCCTGCTGAGTGTGAGCCACTAACATGCCGACACAACCTCTATTGCTGACGGTCATCACGTTCCTGCCCCTGCTGAGCGTGCTCGCGCTGCTGCTGCTTCGGTCCGACGATCATGCGTGGATTCGGCGCATCGCACTCGCGGCCTCTCTCGCCGAATTCGTGATCTCGCTGTTCCTGTTGCGCGGCTTCGACGCAGCCGACCCGCACTACCAGTTCGAGGAGGTTCACGACTGGATCGGGCAAGCCATCCACTACCGCTTGGGTGTCGACGGCATCAGCCTGTTCCTGGTCCTTCTCACGACATTTCTGACGCCCATCGCGATTCTCTGCTCGTGGCAATCGATCCGTGAGAACGTGAAGGGATTCTTCCTCTCGATTCTCGTGATTGAGACGGCCATGATCGGCGTCTTTGTCTCGCTCGATCTGTTCCTATTCTTCGTCTTCTGGGAGCTCACGCTGATCCCGATGTACTTCATGATCGGGATGTGGGGCCATGAACGCCGGATTTACGCCGCCGTGAAATTCATTCTGTATACGATGCTCGGCTCGATCCTGATGCTGGTGGCCATCCTGTGGCTCTATAACCTGACCGGCACCTTCGACCTGCAGGAGATCGAGGCCAAGCTGCAAGCCGGGATCATTGCCCTGCCTCCCCATACGGAACTTCTGCTGTTTGGAGCCTTCTTCCTGGCTTTTGCGATCAAGGTGCCGTTGTTCCCGCTGCACACCTGGCTGCCCGACGCGCACACCGAAGCTCCTACCGCAGGTTCGGTGATCCTGGCCGGCGTGATGCTGAAGCTTGGCACCTACGGCATCCTGCGCTTCTGCCTGCCGCTGTTTCCCGGCGCCGCCCATCGCATGGCGCCGCTCATTGGCGTGCTTGCGATCATCGGCATCGTCTACGGCGCGCTGGTCGCCACTGTACAGCACGATTTAAAGCGCCTTGTGGCCTACACCTCGGTGAGCCACCTCGGATTCGTGGTACTGGGATTGTTCGCGTTCAGCACGATCTCGATCCAGGGTGCGGTATACCAGATGCTCAACCACGGCATCTCCACCGGCGCGCTGTTCCTTGCAGTGGGGATGCTCTATGACCGGCGGCACACACACGAAATCTCGGAGTTTGGCGGCCTCGCGAACCCCATGCCGGTACTGATGGCGTTCTTCTTGTTCATCAGCCTGTCGTCGCTGGCGCTGCCGCCGTTGAACGGATTTATCGGAGAATTTCTCATATTGATTGGCACCTTTGAACATCATCACCAGTGGGCATCGTGGGCCGCAAGCGGCGCCGTGCTGTCCGCAATCTACTTGCTGTGGGCGTACCAGCGCGTGGCGCTTGGTGAGGTTACCGTCGAGAAGAACCGCACGCTACCCGATGCCAATGGCCGCGAGCGCCTCATTCTGGTCACCATGTCCGCCATGATCATATTTATGGGCATCGCTTCCCCGCTCTTCACCCGGCGTATGCAAGTTTCCACGGATACCTTGCTGCATCTGATGGGCCGGCCGCAGAACGCTTCGCGGCCGCCCGTGCTGCCTCCGGTCGGGAAAAGCGCAGCCTTTCTGCCGCAGTTGCCGACACAAGACCGGCCGCTTGCGGCCGTCGCCGAAAGGCAGGTCCGCCCGTGATTTCCTTCCCTGCCGAGCAGATCTCCAATTTCCATCGACTCCTGCCGGAAATCGTCCTTTGCTTCTTCGGGATCATCGTCATGTTTGCCGATCCCTTCTTGGCAGCTGCTCACAAGCGTATTCTCGCGTGGGTCGCGTTGGTCGGCGCAGTTGCGGCGCTGGTTTCGATCCGTGTGGTCGCCAACGACCCGGGCCCGGCTTACAATAACCTGATCAGCGCGGACCAGTTCAGTGTTTTTTTGCATGTCACGGTGATTACAGCCGCGGTGCTTGCGATACTGGGCTCGCTGAACTACCTCGACACCGAGCATCTACAGCGCGGTGAGTTCTACGCGCTCGTGCTGTTTGCCACGGCGGGGATGGGCATCCTCTCGGGCGCAAACGAACTGGTCACCGCGTTCGTGGGCCTTGAGATGAGCTCTATTTCGACCTATATTCTCGCGGGCTTCCGGCGCCACTCCGTGAAGTCCAACGAGGCCTCGCTTAAATATTTCGTGCTCGGCTCCTTTGCCACCGCTTTCTTTCTCTACGGCGTCGCGATGGTGTATGGCGCGACGGGGACCACCAAGGTGGACGCTATCCAGGCTTACCTGGCAGCGCAATCCTCCACCCCTTCGCTCGCGATGCTAGGCCTCGGCCTGATTTTCGTGGGGCTGGGATTCAAAGTGGTCGCGGCGCCGTTCCAGATTTACGGGCCGGATGTTTATGAGGGCGCGCCCACTCCGGTGACCGCGCTGCTGGCATCGGCTCCGAAAGCCGCCACGTTCGCCATCATGCTGCGCATCTTTATCGTGGCCTTCGGCGGCTCGGCGAACATCTGGTTCTGGGCCATTTCCATTTCGGCAGTGCTCACGATGTTGATCGGCAATCTTGCCGCAATCGTGCAAACCAACGTCAAGCGCATGCTGGCATATTCTTCCATCGCGCACGCGGGATACATCCTGGTCGCCTTCGCCGCTTCCACGGTCGTGGGCGTAGCGGCCGTACTGTTCTACCTCGGAGCGTACGTGCTGATGAAGGTTGGTGCGTTTCTGGTGGTCACGCATCTGGGCCAGCAGGGTGAAAAGCGCCTCGAAATTCGCGACTATGCGGGTTTGGGCTTCCGGCAGCCCGTGCTGGCCGCGTGTTTTTCCTTGTTCCTGTTCTCGCTTTTGGGATTGCCCGCCACGGGCGGCTTCCTTGGAAAGTTCTTTGCGTTTCAGGCGGCGCTTGATCTGCGCGATCCCCGCTTCGTATGGCTGGTGGTGATTGCCGCGATCAACAGCGTGATCGGCGCTTATTACTACCTGCGCGTGATCATCGTGATGTACTTCTCGGAGCCGTCGAAGGACTACACGCCCACGTCCGTGGCGCCTGCTCTGGGCCTCGCGCTAGCGATCGCCGCCATCGGCACCGTCTATCTCGGTATCATGCCGGGCAGAGTGCTCGCCCTAGCCAAGTCCGCCGCAGACTCCCTCTCGCTGCACTAAGAATCCTGCTAAGAGCCTACTGCACCAGGGACATCGACGTTCGATCGCTGACATCAAACGCTTCAGCAGACGCGCAGAAACAGCTGCCGTGGCGGAACGGGCTGGGTGGTGGCAGTGAAGCGCAAGTCTCGGCTCATACGCCGGGCCGCTCGCTTGCGAACGACAGAAGGGCCAAGCCTGCTACTCAGACCAAGTTTCAGTCCCGTATAGCCTGAACATCGCTACCTTTTGCTGCCGATGTCAACAGAGCCAGATAACTTCCAGGGGGAATCGCGGACAGGCCTGGCCCTGCTCAAAAAAATCCGGGTACTCGCAATAGGCGAGCACCCGGACCGAAAAGCTTGGGGGGGGGTAGAACTACTTGATTAGAACGATCACCAGCGCATACAGCGTCAGTGACTCGATGAGCGCCACGCCGATGATAAACGCGATGCGGATGGGGCCGCTCGCGCCCGGATTCCGCGCCGTGCCTTCGCAAGCGGCCGCTGTCGCGCGCCCCTGGCCGAGACCGCAACCTGCCGCCGTGATGCCCAGAGCAATCGCCGC
>Ga0187863_10001564_pt1 | contig 18136 bp, 10 predicted proteins | sample June2016WEW_11_1_FD_132975 | JGI IMG/M metagenome (GOLD analysis project Ga0187863, IMG submission 132975) | Peatland microbial communities from SPRUCE experiment site at the Marcell Experimental Forest, Minnesota, USA - June2016WEW_11_10 | ecosystem: Environmental > Terrestrial > Soil >... | reverse complement strand
GACGAGCGCTTCCTGGACGATCCCCCGTTCGCCTCGGGACGCGTCGTGGCGTCGCAAGGCGCGTACCCGCCCGTCGGCGCATGGGATGGCGAAGGCCGGGATGCCCTCGATAAATTGACACGGCGGGATCATCAGTTTGCCAGCGGCTTCACTCCGCTGCCCTACGACGGCTTTGCCAACGTGCACAATTTAACGCTTGATCTCGGCCACGTCGACATAGCGGCCCCAGTGAAGCTGCTGATGACCGGCTACGTGAATTACTTCAGTGCGACCTCGCTCTATGCCGCTTGGCAAGCAGGTGTGAAGCCGATCTCGCCGTACGTCGAAGCTCAACTCGCGGACGGAAGTTGGCGGCGCATTCCAGGCGAAGCGGGTTTTCCCGCGGGGCAGGAGCGGACCATCGTCGTCGACCTCACAGGCAAATTGCCGGCAGGTGTGCGCCGCATTCGTCTCGTCACGAATCTAGAAATCTACTGGGACCAGGTTCTGATCGATAACGCCCCCGAAGCTGAGTCGCGCGCGACCGAAATTCCACTGGCACGGGCGACCGAACATTTCCGCGGCTACCCGACGCAGATCGAAGGCGCGAGTCCCGGCGACCTCGATTACGACTACGACCGCGTCAGCCTCACCGGCCCCTTCCAGCACCAGCGAGGCAATTACACGCACTTCGGTGACGTCACTTCGCTCGTGAAGGGAATCGACGATCGCTACGCCATCTTCGGCAGCGGCGAAGAAATCGCAACAGAATTCGATGCGACCCGCTTGCCCGCACTACCTGCCCATTGGAAGCGGGATTACTTCTTTTACGCGAATGGCTACGTGAAGGATATGGACTGGTGGGATGCGTCACCGTTTACCGTGTCGCAGCTTCCATTCCACGCCATGACCATCTACCCGTATCCCGCGAACGAAAAGTTTCCGGACGATCCATCTGCGTTGGAGTATCAGCTGAAGTGGAACGATCGCTTCGATTCTGGCGAGCCTGTGCACTCCTACCGCTTCAACTATCAGGAGCTGCCGTCTACACCGAAGGACGACGCATCGTCGACAATTCCGGCCGCCAAACCATGAACGACATCGTGCTGAAGCCGGCCGTGCAACAGCTCAAACTGTTACGCGCCGGCGAAATCTCCATTCCCGAGTTAGCTGAAGCACACATCGCGCAGATTGAGCGTCTCAACCCGCGACTGAATGCCTTTGCCGACTTTGATCCTGAACGAGTCCGAGCTCAAGCCAGGCATCTCAGCGCCTCGAAAGATCGCATTGGCCCGTTGCACGGTCTCCCCGTCACCGTGAAGTCATCGATCGCGACAGCTGGCTGCAAGTGTGAAATCGGCAGCCTGTTGCACAAGGGCGACATGCCGAACGAAGACGCGGTTGTCGTCGGTCGATTGCGTGCCGCAGGAGCATTGATTCTGGGCACCACGAATTGCCCCGAATTCCTGATGGCCTACGAAACCGACAATCTCCTCCACGGACGCACATCCAATCCATGGGATCTCGATTGCACGCCGGGCGGGTCCAGCGGAGGAGAATCGGCGGCCATTGCAGCTGGCATGTCGGCGTTAGGACTGGGTTCAGACAGCGGCGGCTCTGTGCGCGTGCCCGCGCACTTTACTGGAATCTGCTCGCTGAAACCCACACCGGGCCGCATTCCAGGCGCCGGTCACTTGCCGCCATGCGTGGGGCCATTTTCGGTATTGGGCGCAATCGGGCCCATGGCGCGAACGATGGATGATGTCACCCTCGCATTTCGCAGCCTGTGTGGCCAGGACCCGCAGGATCCCGCCAGCCCGCCTGTTCCACTGCGCGGGCACTCACCCCGCGATCTACGCCGGATCACCATCGGGTTCTTCGAAGACGATGATCTCATTCCCGTGACGGCCGAAACGCGTGCGGCGGTGCAGGCGGCGGCCCAGGCCTTGCGCGAAGCCGGCTTTCGCATCGAGCCTTTCCGGCCCCGTATCCTGGAGCAACTGCGCAAATTATGGTGGAAGTTCTTCGTGCAATGCGGAGCAATGTTCTACGAGCCCGCTATCGCCGGCAAACGCGCTCAACTCAGTCCGATATTCCAGGAATTCCTTCAAATCGCTGAGTCTCTGCCACCGCTGACTGCTACGGAACTACTCAACGCGTGGGCTGAACTCGACCTGCTCCGCGCAATCACGCTCGAAGAAATGTCCGCATTTCCAATCCTGCTCTGTCCGGTGGCCAGCATTCCCGCATTTCGCCACGGGGAACGGAAATGGACCATCGAAGGCAGGTCGATTGGATACTTGGACGCAGTCCGGCACACGCAGTGGTTCAACACACTCGCTGCACCCGCAGCGGTGGTTCCCGTCTGTCGCTCGTCCGATGGTTTACCGATCGGTGTCCAGATTGTCGCGCGGCCGTTTGAAGATGAGGTTGCCCTTGCCATCGCGGCCATCGTGGACGCAGCATTCGGCTACCGTCCGCCTCCGATGGCAATCACCGCCTAGCCCCCGCCAAGTCAAGTTCATCCGTCACAGACAGATGTTCATTCCTCCGCTAAAAACGCAGTGACAGGTGCGGTGCATCACACACACCGCATCTCCACCCTTGGATGGAGGCGGCGCATGCATGATCGCGATAGTCTGACGCTTCCCCAATTAGTGGAGGCAGACCGGAGCGCAGTGGTGCGCCAAAGTTGGCGAGCACGATTTGCCGAAACCCCTGATGTGCTGAAAAACCCGCAGCACAGGCAGACTATTGTCCAGGTGCGGGATTTTGAAATCGGCGGGGACGACTTCATCACCATGGCTGGGCCGTGCTCGGTTGAGACCGAGGCCCAGCTCATGGCTACCGCAAAGCATGTCTGCGCTGCCGGTGCGCGAGTTCTTCGCGGGGGCGCCTTCAAGCCCCGCAGTTCTCCTTACGCGTTTCAAGGGCACGGCCTGGAAGGCCTCAAGTTGTTGGATCGCGCGCGCGCCGCGACAGGTCTCGCGATCGTCACCGAGGTGATGTCGGAGTGCGACGTGCCGTTGGTCGCCGAGTATGCCGATATCCTCCAGATCGGTTCCCGCAGCATGGAGAATTACACCCTGCTCGAAACCGCGGCGCGCTCCGGCCGCCCCATTCTGCTGAAGCGCGGCATGGTGGCAACCGTTGCAGATCTGCTTCGTTCGGCGCAGGTCATTCTCGATAACGGAAATCCCAACGTCATTCTCTGCGAGCGCGGCATCCGCACCTTCGAGACGGCAACACGCAACACCTTCGACGTCACGGCAATCGCGTTGCTGAAGCACATCTCCCACCTTCCCGTAATCGCCGATCCCAGCCACGCGGCTGGATGTCGCGACCTGGTTCCAGCGCTGGCCCGCATCGCCGTAGCCGCTGGTGCCGATGGCCTGCTGATCGAAGTACACCCCGATCCCGACCACGCTTGGAGCGACGGCGAGCAGTCCCTCAACTTCGCCGAATTCGACGACACCATGGCGTCACTCCAGCCGTACATCGCGTTGCGCGGAGATGGCCTCCGCAGGCTCGCCGATGTCCGGCCGATGGAGGCAGTGGGATGAAGTTTGGGGCCACTGCATTTCACATTTCAGCCTGCCTTGCGATGCTCTTCTTCTTGTGCGGATTTGGTTCTGACCGCGCGGACGAAGTTGGCTCGGACTTCATCGTGACCGCGGCCCCCGCCTACGAACCGCTCGCCGCGCTGCACGGCCAGGAGCGTTTTCCGAAAGGCGCTCAGTTGTTATTTGTCCATGAAGGCAAGACGCAGCCGCTCGTAGCCAGGTTCGCGGCGTCCGCCGATGCCAATGTGTCTTTCGAGGGCAAGAGTGTGCTCTTCGCCGGAAAGAAGAATGCGAGCGATCCATGGCAGGTGTGGGAACTGGTGCTTGCCGATCAATCGCTCCGCCAACTCACATCGGGAACAACAGACGCGATTCGCCCACTCTATTTGCCTGGCGCGCGATTCGTGTATGCCCAACGCACTCCATTGGGCTTTCAATTAAATTCAGCTTCGATCGATCCCCCTTCCGTTCCCGGCGAACCCGCAAGGGATCGCGAGATCTTGCCGCTGACCTATACCAACGCCAATGCAATCCCCACCGACGTATTAGCCGACGGCCGCATTCTCTTTGAATCCGGCTTCCCGCTCGGTTCCGGCGCCACCCCGGAATTGTTTCTGGTCTACTCCGATGGATCGGGCGTCGAATCCTATCGCTGCGATCACGGAGTGGCCCGATGGGCCGGAAAGCAGTTGGCATCCGGAGATATCGTCTTCACGCACGGCTCGTCACTTGCGCGCTTCACTTCACCTCTCGCGCACGAAGAGCGCATCTCCGCGCCTAGCGCCGAATTCACAGGTGCGGTTGCAGAGACCGAATCGCATGCGTGGCTCGTGAGCGCACGGGCCGCGTCGGAAAATCATTACGCGATCAAGCTCTGGAAGCCGGGCGACTCAGCAATGCAATCCGTCCTCGTCGAACCCAAGAATGACCTTGTCGAGCCAGTGCTTGTTGCGCCGCGCAACAGGCCGAAACGCCATCCATCAGGGCTGCACCCGTGGGACTACGCAAATCTCCTGGCCCTCGATGCGCGTCTTTCGCGGGATGGACCCCTGAAGGGAACGCCGGTTTCCGTGCGACTCGAAATCGAGGACGCAAATGGTCACGCAGGTGTGCTCGGAACCGCGCCGGTCGAGCAGGACGGCTCCTATTTCGTACAGGTCCCCGGCGATCACCCGATTCGCTTCTCTCTGCTCGATGCGCACGGCACTGTTTTGCGTCAGGAGCGCGGCTGGTTCTGGGCACGCGGTGGAGAGCAGCGTATCTGCGTCGGCTGCCACACCGGGCCGGAGCGTGCGTCCGAGAATCGCATTCCCGCGGTTCTGCTGCGCACCACAACACCCGTTGACTTGACCGCACCACGTCCGGCACAAGCCGCGACAAATTCTGCGGGAGGCCGCTGAGATGAATCGCCTCACGACACTTTATGTGCTTGCAGGAATGCTTGCTGCATCCTGCGCAATAAGTGCACAGACGCAGCCGGCGGCCCCAAGCGCGCCTGCAGCGCAACTCCCCGCACAGACACCAGCCGCATCGCAGGCGCCGACAATCCGATTTGAAGACGCGACTGACCAATCCGGCATCGACTACGTGCACAGCTTCGGATCGGCCCAATTGGGCTCGCTGCTCGAAGGCACAGGCGCCGGGTGCGTCTGGTTCGACTACAACAACTCCGGCTTGCCCTCTCTCTATGTCGTCAATGGCCGCCCGCTCGATGACTCGATGCATCCGCATCCGCTGAAGGTAAAGCCGAACCCCGCCCCGCATAATCACCTCTATCGCAACGACGGCGGCGGTCACTTCACCGATGTAACGGACAAAGCCGGCCTCAATCCCGACATGTATGGCATGGCCGTGGCCGCTGTGGACTACGACAACGACGGTCATGTCGACCTGCTCGTCACCGGCTACGGCAAGACGATCCTGTACCACAACGACGGCAACGGCCACTTCACCGACGTCACTGAAAAGGCTGGCATCAAGGTTGACGGGTGGGCCATCAGTTCAACCTGGTTGGACTACGACAAGGACGGTTGCCTCGATCTTTTCATTGGGCGGTATGTCAAATTCGATCCCAAGTATCGCGCGTACTATGCCGCGGACAACTATCCGGGGCCGCTGGACTACGAAGGTGAAACCAATAAGCTCTACCACAACAACTGCGATGGAACCTTCACCGATGTGACCGAAAAGTCCGGTATTGGCGCCTATGTCGGACGCACCATGGGCGTTACCGCGGCCGACTTCGACGGGGACGGCTGGGATGAAATCTACGTCGCCAACGACCGCACCGAGAACTTCCTCTTCCACAACAAGCATGATGGAACCTTCGAAGAAATCGGAAACGACACTGGCACCGCATTCGGGCAGAACGGCGAGTCGACATCCTCCATGGGTCCTGTCTTCGCCGATCTCGAAGGGCGCGGGATCCTCGATCTGTGGGTGACCGACGGCCACTACAACCGCCTGCTTCGCAATACAGGCAAGTTGAACTTCGACGACATCGGAGCCACCAACGGCGTCTCACAGGCGAATGCGCAGTACGTGAGTTGGGGAACCGGCATCTACGACTTCGATAACGACGGTCTGCTTGACATCCTCATCTTTCATGGCGGACTCATTCACCTCATCCCGCAGGAACATACCCTATTTCGCGGCTTGGGCCACGACCGTTTCGCGGATGTCTCGCGCGATGCGGGTCCGGTTCTCAGCCAGCGCACAGTCGCGCGCGGCGCCTGCTTCGCCGACTACGATAACGACGGCAAAGTCGACGCATTCCTGGTGAATCTCGGCTCAAAGGGCACGCTGCTGCACAATGTCTCAACCAATACAGGCCACTGGCTGGCAATCAGCCTCAAGGGAACCAAGAGCAACCGCGACGGCATTGGCGCGCGCGTGGAAGTGTTCGCTGGAACGAACCGGTGGACGCAAGAGCGCGTGGCTGACTCGGGCTACATGTCGCAGAATGAGGCCCGCTTGCATTTCGGCTTGGGCGCGGCAACCAGCGTCGACAAGGTTATTGTGCACTGGCCGAGCGGCCGCGAGCAGACTCTCGAAAGGCAGGAAGTAGATCGCGTGCTGACCATTGAGGAGCCGAAGTGATGCGGCCTCTCCACACGCCAAGGACCGGCGTGATCGTGTGCCTTCTCGTTGCCGGGGTCGGCACACTCTGCATGGCATTCTGGATTGCCGATCCTGCGCGCGCCGACATCAATGAAACGGCGGGCACTGGAAGGACCGGTGAAGCTTTGATCTATGCCTCTCCGGTAGAAATGCTCTACTCCCACGATGGCAAGCGGCTTTATGTGCTGTGCCAGGGCAGCGATCAGGTAAGAGTTCTCGACGCGGTCGACTTCGAGGCCATCAAAACAATTCCGGTGGGCCATGTGCCCCGCGGATTCTCGTTCTCGCCCGATGGCACGCGCCTCTTTGTCGCCAACACCTGGGACGACACAATCTCAGTCATCGATACAGGCGCGCTTGAAGTGATAGCGACATGGCCTGTTTCCGCCGAGCCTTCCAATGTCCTTGAGGATCGCGAAGGCAAACACCTCTTCGTTGCCAATCGCATCAGCAACGATGTCGCCGTGCTGAATGCGCAGACTGGCGAAGAAGAGAAGACGCTCGCAGCGGGGCGCGGCGCCAGCTACATCACTCCCTCTCCCGATGGGACCAAGCTATACGTTACGCATGTCTACCCGAATCCAGCACCGCAAAGAGCCGCGCCCGAGTCGGAGATCACCGTTATTGATACTTCGCGCGCCATCGTAGTTGAGCGCATCCCATTGCATAGTATTGCCCACTGCTTTCATGTGGCTTTTTCCCGAGACGGTCGCCTGGGTGCGGCCGCCGGATTACATCCCAAGAACCTCGTACCTCTAGCCCATCTGGAGCACGGGGGTGCATTCGCCGACACTCTGACGCTCTTCGGATCAGACATCGGCGAAAAGCCGGTCGAGGTTCCACTCGACGAATTGGAGCGCTATGCAGCTCGTCCCTTCGGAGTGGCGATTGCGCCCGACAAGTCGCGCATCTACGTCACGAGCGGCGGATCGGAGATCGTGACCGTCATCGATGTGTCGCGATTGATGCGCTTTCTCCGCACACATAAGCCACCCTTCGCTCAGGACCTATCGGCAAGCAGCAATTATGTCATCGCACGCGTCGCCGTCGGACAAGACCCGCGCGGAGTCATCTTCTCCAACGACGGCCACAGCCTGCTCGTCGCAAACCGGCTCGACGATACCATCAGTGTGATCGATACACGCTCCAATCGCGTTACATCCACAGTTCCGTTAGAAGGGCCGAAGCGTCTGTCCGTGCTTCGTCACGGCGAGCAAACCTTCTATACCGCGCGTTACTCGTTCCAGGGCCAGATCGGATGCGCGAACTGCCACATCGATTCAACCTTCGACGGCTTGACGTGGGACCTGGAACCGGATGGTTTTGGGCGCGACATCGTAGATAACAAACTACTCGAAGACACCAAGGGCACAGAGCCTTTCAAGTGGAATGGCGGCAATCCTGATATGCCCACCGAATGCGGCCCACGCACAGAGAAATACTTCTGGCGCTCAGAGAACTACGACGATCTGACGCTCACCGATCTGGTCGTCTACATTCGCAGCTTGCCGCCAAGGCCCAATCGCTGGCGCCAGGCCAGCGGCGAATTAACCCCGGCGCAGGAACGAGGCAAGGCGATCTTCAGCCGCGAGACAGACAACTTCGGTAAGCCTATAGCGGAGGCGAATCGATGCTCCTACTGCCACAGCGGTCCCAAAGGCACGAGTAAAAAATCCTTCGACGTTGGGACCAAAAGACTCACAGACAACTCTGGCCTGCTCGACACGCCGCAGCTGACAAACATCGCGCTTACCGCGCCTTATCTGCACGATGCTGCAGCCGCGACGCTCGAAGAGATCTGGACGAAATTCAACCCGGACGATCGCCACGGCCGCACCAACGATCTGAAAAAAGATGAGCTGAACGACCTGATCCAGTATCTGAGGACGCGATGAAATCAGAGTGCAATTTCGCAATCGCTGCAGCCGCGGTCCTTCTCTTTACGGCTCCAATCCTCAATGCGGCACCGCCATTTACTCCTGCGCCGAAGTCACACGCGGCCAGCGCGAGCACGAATGGCGCGATAGCGCGTGTGGCCCCACCGCAGGTGGTGCCGCGGTATCGTTTCGAAAACTTCACTACTCCCAACGGTCTGCCCGACGATCATGTGTACTCGGTCCTCGTCGACGGCGATCGCATCTGGGCCGGCACCGACAATGGCCTCGGCCTCTACGAAAACGGCAAATGGAAGACCTTCAGCACCAAGGATGGACTTGCGCATCGGGCGGTATTGTCGCTTGCCCTGGACAAACGCACCGGCGATGTCTGGGCTGGAACCATGGGTGGCTTGAGCCGTATCTCTGGAGGCCGCATCGACAGTTATACGCAGCTCAATTCCGGTCTAAGCAATGATGTTGTCTACGGCGTCTCAGTCGAAAACGAAAATGTCTGGGTTGCGACAGCCGCGGGCGCGTGCCGTCTCGATCTTCATACAGGCGAGTGGTCGCTCTACAACGAACGCAATACGCCGATGGTCGAGATCTGGGTCTATGGCGTTTCGGCCACGCCGACCAAGGTCTACTACGCGGTGTGGGGCAGCGGCATTTTGGAATACAACCAGCAGACGAAGGTTTGGGATAAGTACGACGATCCGGATGGCGAAAACGAGATAGTGCTCTTCAAAGATCAGGGCCTGATTCACGAGATCACCACTTCAGTCAGTTATGTGGACAACGTGCTGTGGGCCGCGACCTACTTCGGTGACAGCCGCTACGACGGCCGTTACTGGCATAACTTCCTGACCAAGGACAGCGGGTTGCCTTCCAATTTCACCAACGTCGTCAAGGGAGTTGATGCCAACCGTGCATGGTTCGGAACAGATAAAGGCCTCGCCTACTACGACGGCGTGAACTGGGCCGTGTATCGGCCATCGCTTACAACCGGAAAACCGGAAATGACCGTACGCGATGCCCAGGGGCGCATCACGCAAGTGCCCGTGACCACCGCGCCCGCTCATCAATACATCCTCAACATCGATTTTCAAGGCAACGACATCTGGGTGGCCACCGCAAAAGGGTTAAGCCACGGAATTCTTCAACAAGAAAAATAAGGAGCCATCGTTATGATCGATTTCACAGAAATCTTGGAGACCATCGCGCACAAGCCGATTGAGAGGCGCGCCATGACCAACCACGGCGTGCTGAACGAGGCCTATGCTTACGCCAAACCCAGTTCATTTTCACGCGGCATGCGAATCGACCTGAACGGCCTGACAATTCTTCTCATCTCGGGGACAGCTTCAATCGACGAAGAAGGCAAGAGCGTGCACATTGGCGATTTCCGCGCCCAGATGCGGCGTACACTTGCCAACATTACGGGATTGCTCGAGAGCGAAGGGTGCACCTGGCACGACATCGTGCGCACAAGCTGCTACCTGCGCGACATCGATCGGGACTATGAGGAATTCAACGAAGAGCGCACCGCGTTCTTCAAGGAACAAGGACTCGATCCACTTCCCGCGTCCACTGGTATTCAGGCCAAGTTGTGCCGCCCCGAATTGCTGGTCGAGATCGAAGCGATCGCCATGTTCCGCACTAACAAGGCCAACAGCGATAAGGAGCAGTGATGACACGCAGAAGATGGTTCAGCATCACGGCGCACTTGCTGGCCGGCGGAGCCGTCACCATCTTCGCAGCGCAAGCGCCCGAGGCGCCTCCAAAAGGAGGCGCGCATGTCTGTGAATGTGGTGCTCATCCTCCCGGACCACCGGCGGATCGAACGGTGCAGCCCTACGCAGGCGAGCCCGCGGATATGAGTCCCTACTCAAAGTTTGCCGCGCCCTACGATCTCAACTACACTCATCCGAATATCTACTCTGGCGCGGGCCGCGACATTCCGGAGCCAAAGAATCTCACCGAAGTACGCATCGGTTTCTTCGGCCCCATCCAGCACACGCCCGATCAGGTTCTCGGACAGCGCATGCTCCGCGGTGCGCAGTTGGCGATCGATGAAGCCAATGCGCGTGGTGGCTACGGCGGAAAGCCGTTCCGCCTCATGCTCCACAACGACTACGACAATTGGCAGGCCAAGGCAGAGTACGGCGAAGACCGTCCCACGGATCCCACTATTTGGGGCTCGCCCTCGAACGAAGCCGTAAAGATGGTCTACGACGACCAGGACTGGGCTATCTTTGGATCGATCAACTCCGAATCCACGCACATCGTGTTGCGCGTCGCGTTGAAGGCCGAGATTCCCATCGTCAACTCAGCCTCCACCGACCCCACCATTCCCGAGACCTACATCCCCTGGTACTTTACCGATCTTCAGGACGATCGGGTGCAATCCCTCACGCTGGCGCGACGCATCTACACCGAGCTCGGCATGAAGCGTGTCGCGATCCTGCGCGTCAACAACCGTTACGGGCGCTTTGGAGTTCTCAAGTTCCGCGACGCGTCTCGGCGTCTCGGCCATCCGGTCGTGATCGAGCAGAAATTCATGCCAGGCGATACGGACTACACGCGCGAGCTGAGAATTATTCAGTCTTCGCGCACCGACGCCATCGTGCTTTGGACCGATGAAATTCCGGCAGCAAATATTCTCAAGCAAATGCGTGCCCTCGGAATGAAGCAACGCGTATTCGGCTCCCATCGCACACTTGGCCCGGAGTTGTTGACCGAGGCAGGCCCAGCCGCTGAGGGATTCGAGGCCGTCTTTCCCTACGATCCAACCCGCAATGATCCACGCTGGCTCGAATTCAGCAGGCGTTTCGTTGCAAAGTTTCGCGAGCAACCCGAACAGTTTGCGGCACTGGCCTATGACGCCATGAACGCGCTGCTCGATTCCATCTGCAAAGCCGGTCTCAATCGCGCGCGCATTCACGATGCGCTAGCCGACGTGGTTTCCTATGACGGCGTAACGGGGCACATGGTCTTCGATCCGAACCAAAAGAATGTGGCCCCGATGTTTCTCGGGACTGTCCACGACGGCAAGGTCACTTACCGAGTGGCAAAGATGGATAAGGAATCGGCTCCGACTCAAACTGCCGAAGCGCAAACGGTGCCGTACGCACGCGTAGGTGAGGATGGAGTAAGCTACTCCGGCCCAGCTCGTCCCGATGCGCCGCCGGGCCCGTTACACGTCATTCTCTTCGGACCACATGCAGACCAGATTGCAGCGTCACCTGACGTTCAAGCTGCGATTAAAGGGAGGACTCCGAACAGCCGATCCTGGCAGATCATGCCCATCGCAAGCGACCAAAGCTGGGGCGCCGCATCCACGCAATTAGTCCATGCGCTTTGGGACGATCACGCGCTGGCAATCATCGCATTGGACCGCGATGCGGCGCATCTATCGGAACAACTGGCGCTGAAGGCATTTGTCCCGGTGCTCGCCTTAAGCGATGACAAAGCGCTCACCTCGACCAACGTCCCGTGGATATTCCGTCTTCCTTCGAGCACCAAGCCCGATGCGGCGTTACTGCTTGTTGAATCCGCCGCCGTCCGCAGCGGTCCAAACCCAGAGCGATTGCGGGATGTGCTGGCCTCCGGCGATCAATTCCTGGGCGTTGCCTTTGCCTCAACCGGAGAACCGAAGGCCCCGTAGGGATTCCTGCTGCGATCGCCCTCTCAAGATCCACAACAGGCATAAAAGCAAGAAGGGTAGCCCCGCATCGGAGCTGCCCTTCCTGTTAGTTATATCTCCGTTGATGCTTTGTCGATTAAGGCAGGTAGTAGCGGAACGAGGTCCAGAACATATTGTCGATGCCCTTGGCCCCAATTCCCGAAGCTCCCGACCAGCCTTCGCGCACAGCATATCCGTATTGAATGCTCTGGCGCAGACGGCCCCGGTCGCCCTTGTAAATGTCGTACCAGTAGCCACCCGTGATTTCCTGCACATCGCGCGCTTGCGCACCGCAGGAGCCGCCGGGAGCATAGCCAGTCGACGCGCCACCGTTGTATCCGGGATTGCTGGTGGTGTTGCAACCCGAGTTGGAAAGCAGGTACGAACCGTAGCCCACCGCAGCATTGCTCGGCGCGCCCCAGTGGCCGCCCCAGGCGCCGCCGGCAGCGATTGCAGCAGCCGAGGCCGAGGTGGCGCAGGTGATCTTGCCTGCCGCTGTATAGCAGAAGTCAGCCGAAGGCGCGCCCAGTGAGGTGGTGACGCCGGCTTGACCCCAATCGTCGCGGCCCACGTAATCACCGCCGTAGTTTGCCCAGATCAGCAACCGGGGAGTCGGATTCGCTTCCACGGTAAAAAGACCGGACACGTTATGAAGCGGTGAGAATTCGCCCGCACTATTGGCCGTGAGATCCGACAAGGTCGTGTCGCCGTAGCGGCCCAGGCCCGTTCCGTACATGCCCTTTGCGCCCACGGTCACAGCTTTGGTGACCGGCACACGGAAGCTGGCGCCGCCGCCGCCGAGAACGATGCTGTTGCTGTACGAACCGTTCACCGTGAGTGCGGGGGCCACGGCTGCGCCTGTAGCGATATCGGTCAGGCCGCCATAAAGGTTGCTATTCGTGGTTTCCCCTGGATAGACCGTCTGATGCGCAAAGCGGCCGATGCCGAAGATTTCATAGTGCCCCCAGCCTGGATCGATCGCGACCTTGGCGATTAGGTCTGGAGCCTCGTTGAACGAGAGGTTCGCTACGTTGGCGCAACCGTTCACCGTCTTGTAGACAGGGACCGCGACCTGAATCGTGTTTCCTGCCGAGTCGGTCTCCTTCTGGTCGCTGTAGTTCACGATCGTAGTCGATGGCGTGCAGGCGCTGATCGCCGCGTTGTAGTTGCCGCCGTTGTTGCCTGCGCTGCCGATGACTGCATAAGGCGTGTTGCCGGCGAGCGAAGCCGTGTAAAGGATCTGCGGATTCTCGGCTGCGATGCCGAAGGCCGCATGGTTGAAGGTTTTGGTCACCCGGAATCCGTACTGGCGCGTCCACACGAAGCCCGGAACGTAGTTCGGGTCTATCGTCTGCGGCGTTAGGATGTCGCCTGACAAGTTCGAGATGCCCTTCTTGTCTTCGGTTGCCAGAGACCATAACTGGCCGCCCGTGAAGGCCCAATGACTGTTGGTCTCGGCCTGCGCCCAGATCACGCGCTGGCGCAGCACATAGCTGTTGGACTGGTTGTTGTTGGAGGATATGCCGGTGCCCAGCCAGTCAGCCTCGTAGTAGCCGCGCAATGTGCCCCAGCTTGTCTTGCCCTCGGCCATCAGTGTGACACGCGACTGACGGGCGCTTCCGTAGAACTCACTAAGCGAATAAGCGTCTGCGTGCTCGTAGGGAATGGCACTGAACGCGGTCGGAATGTCGCCTCCCGTGGCCTTCGTGCGGTAAACAGTTTCACCCGCCGCGTAGCCGCCCGGTGTGATCGTGATTCCCTTGTAGCGAAGGGCGGTTGGATTTGAAATCGATTTCTTGATCGCCGATGTTTCGTCTGAGACTGTGGTCGCCAGCGATACCGCATTGGCCTGCAGGTCGGTCACCGTGGACTTCAATGTGGATACCGCGGCCGCATTATCTGTCGTTGCCTGCTGCTGTGCGGTAGCGTCTGCTTCTGCCTTGGCTGCCGCAGCCTGCGCGTCTGCCGCAGTCTGCTGTGCCTGCCTCAATTGTTGATCCTTGGTCGCCAGGTCGGTCTTCAGGCTATCGATCTGGCCCTGAAACTCCTGGCGCAAAGACTGAATCTGATCCTCGACCGTTGGCTTTGGTGGCTGCTTCTTGACTACGTGTTTCTTAGGGGGCGCAGGGGGGTCGCCGGCGTAGGCATACGAACCGACAAGACTAGCTGACAGAATTGCAATGGCAGCAGTGCTAAGTCTCAATTTCATTGGGCCTCTCTTTTTCCTCTCCATCAAGTTGATTCGTGCACTCGCTCACCGACCACTTGAGCGCGTTAGCGGCATGAATGCATCGTTCCAATAGATCTCGAACGAAATCCGAACGGCGGCGAAAAGCGGTACTGCAAGAGCAGAAATTCGCTTAAGCCGTATCTGTTTGAAAGGCTCGCAGACTTTGATGAATATTTGACTAATTCACATATTTTTAATAATGCCGCTTCTTCAACAAAGTGAAGTAAATGAGAGTTGAATTCATCTTCTATTCATATAGGTAATCGCTTCCCTGTGCGCCTCTCCCACTTATGCCCGGCTAATGCGCCCAGGTCACACTTACTTCCCACTGCTGGCACTAAGTAGATTCGCCAGGATTCGGTAAGCTCCTGGTACTAACTCAGGGAGTTGGCGATATAAAGCGTAGGCAACATAGATATAGGTACCCTTACCCGGATGTGCGACAAGAAGCCCTCCGCGCTGAGGATCCTGACCGGCATCGGAGGTCTCCGTCAGTGCGGTGTAGCCTGGGTCCCATGTATCCAGAAAGGAGTGACCGCGCTCTTCCACCCATCCCTCAAAATCTGCCGGTCCGATTGCATTCGGCCACTTGAGGAGTCGATTCGCAGGATCCAACAGCTTCACTGGGGCCTGTTCGTCCACCACGCGCTCCGCCATCCGCCCCATGGCCAATGGCAGTGGAGCAGGGAAGTTGCCGCTCTGGTACTGCACAATGAGGGTGCCGCCCTGCCGCACGAATTCATCGAGCCGCGGCTGCGCAGCAGCGAGTTCCGGGCGCACTGAGTAGGCCCGAATGCCGAAGACAATGACATTCCACGCAGATAAGTCGCCGCTTGCAATCTCCTCTGCCGTGAGTAAGTGAGGCGCCCCGCCTAACCCCTCGATAGCGTCTGGCACCAGATCGCCGGTACCCATCACATAACCGATGCGCAATCCCGGCGCCAGCTTCACGTCTACTTTGCGGGTGCGCAGCACCGCAGGCTCGTACTGGTTATATGGTCGCAACCCGGCATAACCCACGCGTCGCCACCCGGTTTCATACGTCCGGCCGTCGCTGTGCGCCACAGCTTGCACAGAGAATCCGCCAGATTCGGTTGCGGCGGGGGTCACCGAAAACAAAATCGGTTCCGTATCTCCGGCACTGGCCTGATGAAATTTCGCTTCGGACGGCTCTGCCCTCCAACCCGGCGGCAATTTCAGTTCAACCGTCCCATTGGCTGCAGACTGCGTGTGGACCGTGACCCGCACCGGCAATGCGCTTCCGTCGAGTGGCAAAATACGAGCCTCGGGTTCAACCCTTACCCCAATGGCCGGTGTCACAACCAGCGGCTCATAAATGCCGCCCGGGCCCGTTGCGCGCTCGAGCGTTTGCACCACCCTGCCAAGACGGATCGGTACACCCTCATAGGAGAACTCCGCCCATGCCGCCAAAGGCCACGGTGCAAACGACCGCTCGCGCCATGCGGGATTCGAGATGTCGTAGTACGGCTGTTCAATCGACGGCCGCGTAAAGAAGGGTCGTGTCGATTCAGCGTTGTCAGGAACCTTGAGGCTGAAAATCGCATCCGAAACCGGACCTTTTCCTGCAGTGCTGATGGCCTCTCCGTGCACCCAAGGCTCGCTCGTCTCGCTTTCGAACCACGTTTTCACCAGGCGTGCACCGGTGGCTGCGATCGACGTATGCAGATGAACCTTGAACTGCTCGCCGGCGGACACACTCCGCGGAGTTTCATCCGCCGAGCCGCCCCTGAATCCACCGACCTGCGCTGCGGACTCGTTGGTTCGATAAGCAATAAAATCCAGCCCGAGAAGCTCCGCCAGTGCGGCTTGGAATTGCCCAATCTTCGCGTCGAGTTCAAACACCAGACTCGCTTTTGCCTGCGCATCGAGTTCACTGCCTGCGACTTTTCCCCTGAGATCAAGCGTCTGCCGATAAATTGCCGCGACATTGTGAGCAACGGCGGCGTCCTGTTTACACGGACACTCGGATTCGAGCTGCTTCAGCGATCCATCGATCGCCGCGAGACTGTTAGCCAGCCATTCCGGCGCACTGCCCGGTGCGAGGTGCGCGAGCCCCGCAACACTCGTGTCGATCCTGACTTTACTGTTGTGGTACAGATCGTCGTCGCCAGTGGGCTCATGCGCCGCCGGCTTCGCGGCCGCTGCGGCCGCCCACAGATGATAGCTCGTGCTCGACGGCCCGCTCAGTGCGGGATTCGCCCCGCCATTCTGAGATTTCTGCTCGCCCCATCCCTCGCGCGCAACCTCCGCGTAGCTTCGCCCAAGCGCCGAATCCCGCGTGCCAACATGTAACGTCACATCACTTGAAGGCACACCGGAGATCCACTCCCCGGTGACGTAATTCCGAAACTTCGCCGGCGCCCACTTTCCCGTTGCGTAGTCGAACATGCCCTTCTCCGTAACCGGAGCGAAGGGAACCATCGAGTACACAGCGAGCGGTTGCCACGGCTGCAGGCCTTCCTTCAGTTGCTCGGGAAATACGTTGGGATCCGCGGCAGCCTTGAATACCTCCTGCGCAATCTCACCCGAAACCTGGTGTTGCCCATGCCCGTCCGTGATGCCACCGACAAAAGTGGAGACGATGACCTGCGGCCGCTCGCGCCGCACTGCTAATACCGCATCGTAAAGCACGCGTTCGTGTCCCCAGCGCGCAAACGACTCTTCCTGCGTCTTTGAGAAGCCAAAATCCGCTTCAGTACCCCACAGTTGCTTGGCCCCATAGAATTCGTCGGCTTTGAGCAGTTCGTTGGTCCTGATAATCCCGAGCGCGTCGTAAGTGTCGGCCGACATCGCGTTTTGCCCGCCCTCACCCCGCGTAAGCGTGAACAGGGTCGCCCGCACGCCAAGACCCCGAGAGAGATAAGTCAGCAACGCCCCGTCTTCATCATCGGGATGAGCCACAATCATCATCAGGCTAGCTGTCGTGCCCACCCGTTTCAATGCCTGCTCCAGGGCTGCTCCACCGCGATCTTCTGCCAGAGGGAGCGCAATGGCCGTGGGTTCAGCCGCCCGAAGATCGTGCGCCGCCCCACGGCCCCGTTGCCCGCCTTCTTCTCGTTGAGCGCGGTCTTGTTGGGCGCCGTTTTGCAGAGCCATAAGGCAAAGCGGCCCCGCCCCTACGAAAATCAGGCTCGTTGCAACGGCCAGGATGGTTGCGCGATGAACTCTCTCGACAAAGGACATGATCCTCGCCAGTGTACAATCCGCCAGAGTAGCGTCCAAAGATCGAACCCTTAAGTGATCTCATCCTCAACCAGCAACGAAGCAACGGAGTCACTGCAACGGCGCATCGGTCTGCGATCCGCAGTTCTGTTCAACATGCTCGAGATGATCGGCGTGGGGCCGTTCATCACCTTGCCTTTGGTGATCGCTGCGGCGGGGTATCGACTTTCAGTGAGCGCGTGGCTCTTGGGCGCTGGCATTGCCGTCGCTGACGGCCTGGTTTGGGCTGAACTGGGAGCGGCCTTTCCGCGCGCTGGCGGATCGTACGCATTTCTGCGCGAAATCTATGGACCCGATCGCGCAGGCAACTGGCTCAGCTTTCTTTATGTCTGGCAATTGAGCTTCTCAGCGCCGCTTTCCATTGCCTCCGGCTGCATCGGGCTATCGAGCTTCCTGGCCTGGTTCTGGCCTGGTCTCGACACCGCACCCATCGCTGCTCTTC
>Ga0187863_10001559_pt1 | contig 18153 bp, 17 predicted proteins | sample June2016WEW_11_1_FD_132975 | JGI IMG/M metagenome (GOLD analysis project Ga0187863, IMG submission 132975) | Peatland microbial communities from SPRUCE experiment site at the Marcell Experimental Forest, Minnesota, USA - June2016WEW_11_10 | ecosystem: Environmental > Terrestrial > Soil >... | reverse complement strand
TCGGCTCGTGGGCGTATTCCCATCCGAACAGGAAATCTGGGAGTGGCGTTGGGATTCGGCTCAGCTTGACTGCAAGGTCCACGAGTGGGAATCACGGCACTGGTTTTCCTCTAGCCTCTCAGACGAGCGAGCCGAAAGCCTGCGTGGGGCGGTATGTCGCATGGCACGCCATGAATCGGACGCCGGTTCCGTGCGCTGGCTGCGAAGACTTCAAGCTTCGCACGCCGGTGGACCGGGGCCGTTCAGTCTTTGCGTCCACCGGGAAGATGTGAAGACGCTGAGTTATACCGAAGTTGTGCTCAGCTCCGGAAGCGTACGGATGTGCCATTTCCGTGGCAGCCCTTGCACCATGAATCCGGCTGATGCAACGGAAATAGAAATTGAGAGAACAAGACCTGTCCGCCTGAATCTCATTGTGCGAGAGGTCGGTTGTCCATTTGAACATTCAGCCATTTGAATCATGCCTATCGTATTAGAACTCGACTCTGTTCCCCCAAGCCGGCCATTCACTAGCGCCTGGATTCGATGGCGACGCGACTTGGTCGGGCGAGTGAGGCGTTGGACTCGCTGGGAGTTTTGGCCTCCTTATTTGTTCTATCCGCCGGTGGTTGCTTACATCGCTTATCTCGGAATCAAGTTCCGAAGTTGGACGTTATTTACTGCGGCCAACCCAGGGATTCCAGCCGGTGGATTCGTGGGCGAGTCCAAGCACAAGATCCTGGACAATTTGAAAGATGCAGCTGCGTGGATGCCGTGTTCCACTCTATTGTCCTGCACCGTGCCTGCACATCGGATTGTTGAGGCCGAGACATTCATGAGGCAGCATGGGCTGCAGTTCCCTGTCGTGTTGAAACCTGATGCTGGGCAGCGTGGGTCAGGAGTGTCGATTGTTCGATCGCCGGGGAAGTTGCGTCAGTATCTGACGCTTGCGGCTTACCCGGTCATCCTGCAGGAATATGTCCCCGGCGAAGAGTATGGAGTTTTCTATTATCGCTATCCCGGTGATGAGCGCGGCCGGATTCTCTCGGTGACGGAGAAACGGATGCCCACCCTTGTCGGTGATGGAAAACGAACAGTGGAAGAATTGATTCTCGCCGATGAGCGTGCCGTATGTATGTCAGATGTTTATCGGCGCAAGAATGCAGACCGGATTCAAGAAGTCCCCGCGTCCGGCGAAAGAGTTCAGTTGGTCGAAATTGGGACTCATTGCCGAGGGGCCATCTTTCTCGACGGTGGGGACACCATAACGCCGTCTCTGGAAGAAGTCATCGACCGGATCGCCAAAACCTTCGACGGTTTTTTCTTTGGGCGTTTTGACATGCGTGTTCCTTCGCGGCAAGACTTCATGGCGGGCCGCAATATGAAGATTGTAGAGCTCAACGGAGTAACTTCCGAGGCAACCCACATTTACGATCCGAAGTTCAGTCTCTTCGACGCCTATCGTGTGCTGTTCCAACAATGGCAGATCGCCTTTGAGATTGGAGACCTCAACCGCGCGCGAGGTGTGCAGCCCGCATCTGTAGGCGACCTGCTTGATGCGAGTCGCGAGTACGGCCGTCTCGCGCAAGGCTACACGGAATGACCTGGCCGCGGGGCTCGTCACATGGGTTGGCCAGTTCGCATCTCGCCATCACGTTAGCAAGGCTCATGTTTGCGGGTCTCTCAGCTCGGCTGCGAATCCAAGAGAGACCTTTGCTTAGAATCGCTTTCGAAGGAATTCAAAGACGATGTAGCCGATGAGCGCCGCCAAGGCGGCGATTTCAAAATTGGCAGACGTAAAAACATCTGCGATTGCCCAAGCTAAACCCCTCTTCTGCCCCATACCTGAGCGTTCAAATTCTCCCATCAAGAGGTTTGAATAGAAAAGGAAGATGATAAAGCCTGTCTCGATCCCCGCCCTCCAGATGTTCTTCTTCATGGCATTAGGAAATCCTCGCATAGTCTTGCAAAGACAGTGATGTTAACAGGCCGATGCAGTACCATGCTTCCTGATGCCCGCAAAGAACATCCTGGAGCTTTTAAAAGGTGGGGACCGACGATCAATTGGCCGCTCTGAGCAGGTAGGGACGATGGTCTCCAAGAATCTGCAACTTTTTCCTAAGTTGATTGTGGGCTTATGGTCAAAAGACCCCCTCGTACGGATTAGGGCTGCAGACGCGGCCGAAAAGGTCACGCGAAACAATCCTGAGTTGCTCGTACCCTATAGAAAAGAACTGTTGGGTTTGCTGGGTGAGACTAGGGAGCAAGAGTTGCGTTGGCATTTAGCCGTCATGGTTCCACGGCTTGCATTGAACCCCAAAGAACGACAACGTGCGATATTTTCGTTAAACAGCTATATGCAAGACAGGAGTTCGATAGTCAAAACCTTCGCTCTTCAAGGCCTCGCCGATTTAGCCCACGCTGACGCAAGTATTCGATCCACAGTGATTGAGATCCTGCGAGAAGCAACGCGGAGCGGTACGCCTGCGATGAAGGCCCGCAGTCGCAAGTTGCTGCATGAGCTTGAGTGTTTTTAAGTGTGGTTCCGAGAGACTAGCTTAGCTAAGCTAGGCGGTCGACGGCCCAATAAGGAGTTCGGCCTTTAAGTTAGGGCTTGCGGGGTTGCGTCCCGAGCTTCCACTCGATCTTTGGCATGTAGGCGAGCTTGCGGCTCCGGTGTCTCGACGGGCGGTACCGGACGAATGCCTTTCACATCCTCGATGTAAGCTCGCAGAATCTCCGCCACGCTCCAGGCCTGGGCGATACAGCCGCGAGGCAGTTGAGGGGCGTCGCCATCGAAGATCTCGGGGATGTGTCCGAGCCCGCCGTCTATGAGATGCTCTCTCAACGGCTCCAACCATTCGCTCGCCTGGCGACGGGCGGTTTCACTTCCACCGTTCACCTTGACGTATGCGGTGACGAAGGGTCCGAGCAGCCACGGCCATACGGTTCCCTGATGATAAGCACCGTCGCGCTCAGTGGGACCACCAGTATATCGCCCGCGGTATTGCGGATCGGTGGGCGCCAAGCTACGCAGACCATACGGCGTAAGCAGAAGCTCTTGAACTTTCTGCACCACGCACTTCGCCCGTTCGGGTGACAACATGCTGTGGGTCAGGCTGACGGCAAAGATCTGGTTCGGGCGGATCGAAGGGCCCGGCGGTGCGCCGTTTGTGACATCGTACAAGCAACCCATATTCTCGTTCCAAAAGAGACGGTTGAAGCTCCAACTCGCCACGGTTGCCGTGTTGCGGTAACGCTTCTGGCCCGATTCGTCCCCAAATCTGCGCGCCAGGTTTTCCATGATGCAGAGTGCGTTGTACCAGAGTGCCTGGATTTCAACGGGCTTGCCGCGGCGCGGCGTCACGACCCAGTCGCCGACCTTCGCATCCATCCAGGTAAGCTGAACGCCGGGTTCGCCAGAGGAAAGTAATCCGCTGGAATCGACTTTGATTCCGTAACGAGTACCGCGCACATGCCAGGAGACGATATCGGCAAATACGGGATAGAGTTCGTCGCGCACAAACTCCAGATCGCCAGTGTAGGCAAGATAAGCGCGTGCCGCTTCAAAGAACCAAAGCGTCGCGTCCACGGTGTTGTATTCCGGCGCTTCACCTGCGTCGGGAAACCGGTTGGGCAACATACCCTGATCCACGTGATGCGCGAACGCGCGCAGAATGCTGCGAGCAACTTCAGGCTTGCCAGTCGGCAGAGTAAGGCCGGGCAAAGCGATCATGGTGTCGCGTCCCCAATCGCTGAACCAGTGATAGCCAGCGATGACGGTCTTCTGGTCGCTACGGGACACGATGTACTGATCGGCGGCATTGGCAAGATGCTGGGCGAAGGCATCATGATCTATTTCAGAAGCGACCGGCGAAGACAGCGCTACATTCCGGCGACGCGTGATTTCTGCCTGCCGATATTCAGCCACCTGGGCAACATCATGCGGGGCAACATCATGCGGATCTGCGGAGGCAATCACCGAGGCCTGGCGTCGAAGCCGCAAGTCGAAACGCAAGACGCACGGATTGAAAAGATCTTCAGAAAAATCGAGACCGCGTTCTCGTTCGGCGTCATATTCAAAGTTCCGGTACCAGTCGCCCGTCCTTCGCAGTTCGACAGCGTTGTGAGCGAGATGCAGTGAAGGTAGGCCCTGGTAAGGAGCCACAGTCGCCAGCCCCTGGCGCTGTTCTATCTCTCGATTGATCGCTCCATTCTCGTGAGTGGTGCTGTGATAATCACGGAATGCGATCAGCGGCCTGAGCTCAAGGCGCAGGTTCTTGAACCGCTCCGGATGATTGTTCTTCTTCAATTCGTAGTGCACCACGGTACTGTTTTCGCCGCGGATCATGAACACGGACTTCTCGATCTCAATGCCCTCGATTTCGTAGGTGAAGACGGGAAATGGATCGAGGCGAAACTGCTTGAGGTATCGAAACCCCTGCGGATAAACGACGCCAGGATAGCGATTTGCGGAAAGATCAAACGGCTGGTTCTCGATGAAGAGTGTCTCTTCCAACTTGGAAAGCGTGACGACACGGCCGACCGGCGGCTTCGTCGCGGCCACTAGCAACCCGTGGTAGCGGCGGGTGTTCAGCCCGATGATTGTCGACGAAGCAAAGCCACCGAGGCCGTTGGTTTCAAGCCACTCCCGGCTGAGTGCGGCGTCCAGGTCGCCGCATGTTTCTTTCGTGAACTGAATCATGAATTGCCATCTCCCAGCGGACATCTTCTTTCGGTGAGACCAAGCAAAGCCAGAAAGTGACAAACGGCAAGGCACGTTGGCGTGACCCGGTTACAGGTTCTCAGTTGACTGGTCCAGATCTTACGCCACTTCGCAAAACACCTTGATGGCGCCATTCGGCGAGGTGAGTTTCTGGAACAACTCGGAGTAGTTCTCCAGGCCCTTCACTGGGTCGGTGAGAAGCTTGCTGAGCCATCCCGGATACTCCGCTTCCGCTTGTGCCATGTCGCCGACACCCATTTCGAAGTATTCCCGATTGGCGTTCACAGTTCCGACCATGACCTTGTTGCCGAGAACAAATTCGAGATTGATCCGGTCCGCAGGAATCTGGATCATCTTGTCTCCGCCCGTGACGCTGGCCAGAACCAGCACGCCGTTCTTGCCCAGGGCCTGCATGCTGTCGAACACCACGGCAGAGTTGCCCGTGCCCTCAAAGATCAGATCGAACGGGCCGTATTCCTTGGCCGCTTCGGTTATCGGTATGTCTTTGGTCGACAGGTATCGTGCTCCCAGTTCCTCGATCAGATCCGAGTTCAGATAAGGTTTGGGGATACGTCCGAATGTGGTCACGTCCAGACCTTTCAAGCGTAGAACCAGGGTGGCTAGGAGACCGATGGTCCCAGCCCCCATTACCGCAGCCTTGCGCGGGCGCCACACTTTGAGCCGTCGCTGAATTTCGTAGGCTTGGTGGATTCCTTTTTCCACGACGGTAGTTGGCTCCAACAGCACGCCAACATGCTTGAGGCCCTGCGGCACCTTGACGACGAATTCGACATCGTCCACGTAGTATTCCGTCAGGTAGCCGTGGCGCAGATTGATGCCGCGCTCGTAATAGGTGTCGTCGGTGGTCATGTCGTTCGTGCCGATCAAGTCATAGATGCTCGTACCCGGACGGCGCACGGTCGCCACGACGTAGTCTCCCGGCTTCAACTCGGTGACATTAGGGCCGACGGCTTCCACCTGGCCGAAGCCTTCATGGCCGATGACAAGAAAATCGTATCCGGGAGGTGCTGCGCCGTATTCAGCGGCGTTGATCTCTTTGTCGGTTCCGTCCACGCCCACCCGTAGAACCTTGACGAGCACGCCACGGCCGTTGGGGACCTGATCCAGGGAGGGCTTGGGCAAGTCCGCCACGTGAACACTGTTGGGCTTTCCTGGAAAGACGCTAATCGCCTTCATTTCCATTTCTCCTTATGAATTTCAGTCGGCAGCGACCGTTGCAGCCGCCGATTCTCTTTGCTTGCGTTTGCTGGGCTCTCCGCTTTGCTGCATCAACTTCGTCACCACGCCGGTCCATCCGGTCTGGTGGCTCGCTCCAACTCCGACTCCCGAATCGCCGTGGAAGTATTCATGAAACAGAACCAGGTCGCGCCAGTGAGGATCGGTCTGGAACTTTTCGAGATTGCCGAACACCGGCCGGCGGCCATCTTCATCGCGAAGAAAAATGTTCGTCATCCGGCGTGAAATTTCTCCCGCTACCTCCCACAGGGTCATCATCTTTCCCGATCCGGTTGGAAATTCAACCTGGAACTCGTCGCCAAGGTAGTGATGAAACTTCTGGAGCGACTCGACCAACAAGTAGTTCAACGGGAACCAAATGGGGCCACGCCAGTTGGAATTTCCGCCGAACAGGCCAGTCGACGACTCGCCGGGATCATAGTCCACGCGGTGCTCCATCCCGTCCACATGAAGGAGATAGGGGTTGTCCCGATGGAACTGGGACAAGGCACGGACGCCGTATGGTGAGAGGAATTCGCGCTCGTTCAACATGAATTTCAGAATGCTGCGCAGCTGGTCCTGGCTAGCGATAGACAGCAATCTGCGCTCACCCATTCCCTCTGTACGCATGCAAGCCAGGTTCGCTGTGAGGTCGGGACGGTTGTCAATGAACCAATCAAGACGTTTCTTGAAATCGGGCAACTTGTCGAGAACTTCGGGTTCCAAGGTTTCTACGGCAAACAGTGGGATCAATCCCACCATGGATCGAATCTTCATGGGAAAATGCGAGCCGTCGGGCAACTTGAGCACGTCGTAGAAGAAGCCGTCTTCCTCGTTCCACAACCCCATGCCGTCGTGCCCGCGATGGCCCATCGCGTGGGCGATGTAAACGAAGTGCTCCCAAAATTTGCTGGCCACGTCTTCGTAACAAGGCTCTTCTGTTGCCAGCTCCATGGCTATGGCTAACAAGTTCAACGTGTACATGGCCATCCAACTGGTTCCGTCCGACTGTTCGATGTATCCGCCGGTGGGCAAGGGGGCGCTGCGATCGAACACGCCGATGTTGTCGAGACCCAGGAAGCCGCCTTGGAAGATATTCATGCCCTCCGCATCCTTGCGGTTCACCCACCAGGTGAAGTTCAACATTAGCTTGTGGAAGACACGCTGCAGGAACGCACGATCGCCTTTGCCCTTGCGCTTCTTGTCGATCTTGTAGACGCGCCACGCGGCCCAGGCGTGCACCGGAGGATTCACGTCGCCGAAGGCCCACTCATAGGCGGGAATCTGCCCGTTGGGGTGCATGTACCACTCGCGCAGCATCAGCGTGAGCTGTTCCTTCGCGAAGTCAGAATCCACGAGCGCGAGCGGAATGCAATGAAATGCCAGGTCCCAGGCCGCATACCACGGGTACTCCCACTTGTCCGGCATGGAGATCACGTCTGCGTTGTACAAGTGAGTCCACTCGTGGTTGCGGCCTTTCTTGCGCTCGGGGGGAGGGAGAGGCTTGCCCGGATCGCCTTCAAGCCAATCTTTGATTACGTAGTGATAGAACTGTTTGGACCACAACATGCCGGCAAAACCCTGGCGCATCACGTTCTGCGCATCTTTAGAAACGTCTTGCGGGATTACCCTGGCATAAAACTCGTCGGCTTCGCGCTGACGGAGGTCAAATGTCTTGTCGAAGCTGGCAAAGGCGTTCTTGCCTTTGAGGTCGGAATTCGTCAGCCGAAGACGGACAACGACGGTCTCACCCGTACCAACCGTGAGCTTGTAGTGAGCCGCGGCTTTCGTGCCCGTATGGTCGGGATTCACCGCTTCTGTTGCGCCATGCACGATGTAGTCGTTGATGCTGTCTTTGACGTAAGGAGTGCAGTTCTCGACACCGAACAGCCGCCGGACATTGGTTTCATTTTCCGTGAAAAGCAATTCTGGAGAACCTTCACAATGCAGCCAGCAACTGCCCGGCCGGTTATGGTTCAGTCCGACAACCGGGTTGGGGGCGGGACGCGCCTGATGCAGCTCCGGCCGACGGTTTGAGTCTCCCCACGACCATGTGTTGCGGAACCACACCGTTGGTAGCAAGCGAAGGTCAGCCGCTTCCGGTCCACGATTAGCAACCGTAATCTTGATCGAGATGTCTTCGGTATCGGCCTTGGCATATTCGACGAACACGTCGAAATAGCGGTCGTCGTTGAACACTCCGGTGTCGAGCAACTCGAATTCAGGCTGGTTCTTGCCGCGCCGCCGGTTTTCTCCCACAAGCTGACCGTAGGGGAATTCCGCCTGCGGATACTTGTAGAGGTACTTCATGTAGGAGTGCGTGGGCGTGGAGTCGAGGTAGAAGTAGTACTCCTTCACGTCCTCGCCGTGATTGCCTTCGTTGCCCGTCAGACCGAAAATCCGTTCTTTCAAGATGGGATCGCGCTCGTTCCACAGAGCCAAGGCAAAACACATCGTCTGCTTCCGGTCGCTGATCCCCGCCAGTCCATCTTCGTTCCAGCGATAGGCGCGCGAACGGGCATGATCGTGAGACAGATACTCCCAAGCGGTGCCGCCAGAACTGTAGTCTTCGCGCACCGTGCCCCAGGCACGTTCGCTGAGGTAGGGGCCCCAGCGCTTCCAGTGTTTTTTACGCGCGCCCGATTCAGAAAGCCTGATTTCTTCCTGGGTCATTCAGGTTCTCCTTGTGCGCAAAGTAAACCAAGTAAACACGCGAATTCTTCCGAGAAGGAGCGGCCGGTGCCCGGAAGTATGAGGTCAACCAGGGTCGGTTGATCGGACAGCATATCGCGGTGGGAGACCTCACGAATCTCCACCTTTGAAAACAACCCGCCTGTTTCTGGCGCAGTGTGCAAAATGCCTCGGCTCATACCCTCTATTTCTCCTCGATTTCGAGTGCGTGGCCGTCGGGATCGCGTACCAGAAACGCTTTGCTGAATCCCAACTCTCCAGTTTGATTCACAAACACGCCAGAAGAGACAAAGTTCACCCGGCTCGTCTGCAATTGGCGAGCCGCGGCTTCGGCACCTCTTGTCAACAGAATCGTTTGCCGGTGAACAACGTCGCTTGCCTGTTCGTCCGATGGGAAAGGTCGCCCATCGCGGGGCGCCAGATACTCCAGCAATTCAATTCCCGGCCCGCTTGCGCCACGCAGCGCTGTGATGTGCAAATGGGCGCCAAATACGTTGTTCAGATGCTCTTGCTCGGTTCCGTAATTCTCGCTCTCGCCCGCCACGTGCATTCCGAGCAAGTCGCGATAGAACTTGACGCTGGCGTCGGTGTCCCACACCACGATTGCGGTATGGTCGATGCCGAGAAAGAGTTTGTCCGTGGGGCGGTGCCACTTCTGCAGACCCTTGTCCGGAGGAAACTGCAACACCTCTACCGGGTGCTCATCTGGATCCTTGAAGTAGAACGCCGAAATGCCCGCTGCGTTCTTATTCCAGTCTGGAAGCCGCTGTGGTCCTGACGAAGCGTGTTCGACCTTGTTCTGCCTTAACCACGCGTAAGCCTTGTCCATGTCGTTGACTACGATCGCGATGTGCTGAAACCAGCGGTCGTTGCTGTGTGAGTCAACCGGGATCGGGCGACCCTTCGGCGCGAGATACTCCGTGAGTTCGATGCACTCGTCGCCGAGTCTCATTCGTACAATGCGGATTCGCAATCCGAACACGCCTTCGAGATGCTCATAGTTCTCTCCAACGACTTCGTTGTCCGATGCCTTCTCGAACGTGAGTACTTTGGAATAGAAATCCACAGCGCGATCCATATCGGAGACCGTGATTCCGATCGCGTCAACGCCGTCAACCAGCGCGGGTTGTTGTTGGGCCGACAGGCGAGGAAGCGCCACAACCAGCGACAGTACCCAGACTGCCAGGACGCTCTGGCGCAGGCGCTGTGGTCGAAAGAGTTGCTTCATGTCTTATCTACCTGCTTACAGCGAGTTCGCGGTCCTGCCGTAGGTTTTGCTCATAGCCCTTGCTAGAAACACCCAGCCGCTTCATCAGGTGGTCGCCCACTCGAAGTGCGTTGGCCATGATGGTCAGCGCCGGATTGACGGCTGCGCTCGACGGGAAGAAACTCCCGTCCACAACGTATAGGTTGTCGACGTCGTGCGCCTTACAGTCTGGGTCGAGAACTGAGGTCTTCGGATCGCGTCCAAAGCGAATGGTCCCGTTCTGGTGGGCCACGCCAGCGAGCGGAATTCGCTGCCCGACGTATAAGTTTCGCCCAAAGAGCCCTTGATGGCATTCGTGGCCATGCATAGTGCAGTTCGTTTGCTTCAAGGCTTGCTTTAGCTTGCTTTTCAATCGTTCATGCGCCTCCAAGTTATTTGGCGTGTAGGTGAGAACGATCTGGCCCTCACGGCCGATGGTGACGCGATTGCTCGGATCGGGCAGGTCTTCGGACGTGAGCCAGAAGTCAAGCGAGTGTTTTGCCATCAGCTCCAGAGTGAAATTCGGAGCAATGGCCGGTGCGCCGGCCTTTAGAGTGATTGCATCCAGTTTGCCGACAAACGAGATATGCCCCATGGGGTACTCGAAGTCTTTTGACCCGAAGTAGAAGTCATTGACTCCTAGTGTCTTTTGAAAAATCGTGGGGTTGGGACACTTTGAAATAGCCATCATCACCGAATTCGTGTGTCCCATGTAGTGGCGGCCGACAACGTCAGAACTATTGGCAAGTCCGCGTGGGTGCATGTCATTGGGGGAGCGCAACAGCAGCGCGGCCGAGTTGATCGCGCCACAAGAAACGACTACTACATCGGCGGAATAGCTCTCCACGACGCCGTTGCGCTCCACAACCACACTTTTCACCTCACGACCCGATACATCTGTGTCCAACCGCTTCACCAGCGAGTTCGTCAATAGCGTTACGTTGGAATGTTTGATCGCCTCATCTATGCACACAACTTGCGCGTCGGACTTCGCACCCACCAGACAGGCAAAGCCGTCGCAGGTGTTGCAGCGAATGCAGCGGCTCTTATGCGGATTCTTCTCGTCGAGCATGACCCCGACCGGCACGTGGAAGGGCTTCAGTCCCGAACGCGCGAAATCGTCGGACAACTGCTGAATGCGCGGCTCATGACTGACGGCGGGCCAAGGATAGGGAGCGTTGGCCGGCGGTTCGGTCGGATCCTCTCCGCGGTTGCCGTGCACCTGATACAGATTCTCGGCCTGGGTATAGTACGGCTCCAGATCGTCATAACTGATCGGCCAAGCGGGCGAGATGCCACCGTGATGGCGCAGTTCGCTGAAATCTTCCTTGCGCAGGCGGAACAGAGCAGCACCGTAAAACTTAGTGTTGCCGCCGACGTAGTAATTGGTATGCGGATGGAGTTCCTTGCCATCCTTGTCAAGCCAAGATTCTTTGGTGTTGTAGTGAGCATCGACGTTTACGACCTGAGGATCCCAGTTCGCCTTCTCGCGGGGGACATAGTCACCGCGCTCAAGAATCAGGATGCGCTTGCCGGACGGCGCCAGGTGATAGGCGAGAGTTCCACCACCCGCGCCGGTTCCGATGATGATTACGTCGTAGCGATTGTCACTCATGATGCGAATCCTCCATTGGCTCCGCAGAAGATGCAGCGTTTGTCGTTGTTGTGGTGGAGCTTGCAGCACTTCACTGCTTGTTGTCCTTTCCGCCACAGGTAGAGTTCGGTGGCAAACAACATGCCCAGCGGGGGCGCGGTCAAGTAGATCCAGAGTCCATCCCAAATCATCGGAGGCAGGGCCGAGCCGAACGTCCGGGCGGGATTCATGCTCATTCCCGATAACGGTGCTTCAATCGTTATGTAGGTCGCGACCAGAAGACCGGCGAAAAGGCCCGTATATCCGGCCAGCCGGTGGTGGTTGGAAAAATAAAGTACAGTGGACATCATTCCGGCCGCGATGATGAATTCGGCGAGCAAGGCTGCCCACGGCCCACGCGGTCCGGGCGTGGTAACGACGTACCGAACGGCGGGATCCGAGACTGCCTTCCCCAGAAGAAGTCCCACCAGGACCACGCCCAACACAGCACCCGTGAATTGTGCTGCCGCATAAAAAAGTGCGTCCCATCCCTTGATCTTGCCCAAGCGAAAGAAACTGATCGTGACAGAAGGGTTGATGTGTGCTCCGGATTGCTTACCCCAGGGCGAGTAAATGAGCGCAATCGCGGTGAGCCCCATGGAGATTCCCATGAGAATCCGCCGCAAGAGGCTGGACATGATTGCTCGGTGCACGAGTGAGTGCGGAAATTCATAGAGCGCTCCGAATACGCAAGCCGCCACCATGAATGAACCGAGCAGACCCGCTTCCATTAGGTACTCAGGCCAATGAAGCCGCAAGGACGCCCACGCGCCCAGTGAGGGTACCGAAGACACTCCAGTCTCGGTTGGCCGCTCTGGCATTTCTGTTGCCAGGGTCGGCGGTTCGATTTTCAGGTTGTCCGGGATGCCGCTCATGGTGTCTACGCGATGTGATTCGATTGTTCGGAGGAAGTGACACGCAGGCAGCCGACGTTGTTCTATATTCGCTACTTGATGGACTTCGAAGACAAGCCCGCCGGCCGGCTCAGCTCCACGAGGCGACTGCCGGGAATCACTGCAGTGGGTATCTTCCTATTCTTCGGTGCAACGATGTCCGCTCTGGCTGGGGCAACACTGATCTGGCAACGGATACCACCCGATAGAGTGTGGGAACTGAATCCGAGAGCTTACAGACTGCTCTCGCCTCATGGCTCAACTGTCGGCCCGCTCTTTCTTCTGTTAAGCACAACGATGGTTGCCGCGGGCATCGGGTGGTTCAGAGCCCGTTACTGGGGGTGGGTACTCGCGGTTGCTATAGTCACATTGCAGATTTTGGGAGATCTCGTCAATCTTCTGCGCGGTGACTTCGTTCGAGGTAGTATCGGCTTTGCGATCGGCAGTGCATTGTTGATGTATCTTCTCTCCTCGAAAATCAGAGGCTTCTTTGCAACACCACAGTCGACAAGCCCTTGACGAATGTGTCCGGTAGCGCAACCTACTTACCCGAAGACAAGCGCTCATACAATCGCCGACTAAAACCCCGCGGCAGCTCGAATGCGTTCTTATCGTCCAGCAATCGGACGATATTCCGGGAGCCGTGATAGACAGCCCTGCAGTGAAGACAGTTTGGGAGATGGCGCGCGATTCGGTCTCGCATTTCGGGCGTTAGGTCACCCTCCGTGTAGTTGACCAATTCTCTCCATACTCTTCGGCAGTCAATCTCTAATGGCTGAGTCACGTCGCACAATTAGCTCCTAGAAGTGAGATGCTGCATGGGTCCTGAAGTGACAACATCCAGAAAATCTCGCAGCCCGCTACTGCTTGAAACATTCGCATCACTTCCGAATCTTACTGCCACGTGAGCAGTTCAGCACGGCACATGAGCCCGACATCATCGGGTTCGCGAGTCGTTAACGATTCATCGCCCAGTGCATGACCGGGCTCACAAATCGATTCTCAAGGACGAGGTAAAGGATGAACACGAACAAGGCAATGCAATTTCTCCTCCGTGGGCTGCTGATGACGACCATGCTCTTCGCCGTCTCGGCGGTTGCCCAAGACGCACACACCACCGGCCAGTTTCAGGGGCCGAAAGCCAATAAAGGACACGTCACTCACAGCACACGGGACGGCAAGAGCGTCCTGACGTTGTCGGACGACTTCGTCGTGCCGGACACTCCGGATCCGCACTGGCAAGTTGTGGATTCCGACGGCCAGGTGTACCTGCTCGATAAGCTGAAGAAGAAAGCCTTCCTCGGCGACAAGTATCAGAAAGAGATCGTCCTTCCCAGCTATGTGAAGAACGTAAAGAAGGTCGTGATCTGGTGCGCATGGGCAGAGGCAAATCTGGGCGAAGCAAGCTTTAGCTCGCCTGTGATGTAACGACCATCAACCTGGGCGTGATCGATTCGAACCTGGACGTCACGCCTTTCAATACTTCAGGCAAAATGCTATGAAGACTCAGAGCAAATCGATTCGATCTACGAGCTTGGTGACTGCGATTCTCTCCATTGCGAGTATTGCGGTAGCGCAAACTGTCGAGAAGAAGACGCTGACTCTGCAAGGTGCAGAGCAAGTCATCGCAGCCGTGAAGGCTGAAGCACAAACGTTGCAGGCACCAGGCGGAGTGATTCGCCGTCGTCGATGATGGCGGCAACTTGATGGCGCTGGAACGGTTGGACGGAACTTTCTCCGCAGGCGCCAACATCTCCATCGGCAAAGCAAAGACTGCCGTCATGTTCAACAAGCCGACGCGCTTTTTTGAAGAGCTGATCAATTCAAGCGGCAAAGGCCGCACGGTGATGACAGCTCTGGAAACCTTCACGCCCTTGATTGGCGGCATCCCTATTGTTTGGGAGGAGAACAGGAAGATCGTCCTGCGGTACGAAGTGAACTCGGATGGAACGCTGTCGAACGGCAAAGTTTTTTTCGATATGACTTCCGCCGAAGGTGAGGATGCCCTCGATGGGATGAAGGTCGATCAGAAGGGTAATCTCTACGTGTCGGTCCCGGTGGAGTGTGGATCATCTCGCCAGACGGCAAGTATCTGGAAACGATTGCCGGCCCCGAGCATCCGCATAACTTTGCGTGGGGCGACGACGACGGCAAGGCGCTTTATCTTTGTGCGCAAACTGGTCTATACCGAATTCGGCTCAAGATTCCGGGTGTCCGTCCAACCTCGCAGTGAGATAATGGTCGGCCAAAGGCACCTGAGACTACAGAATTCAGGGTGAGTTGAGTGACCGTCTCTGACCACGATCGGGAACGTCTGGAAGCGCTGGAGTCACAGCTGCGCGCCAGTGAAGAGCTTAAGGGCCGTCTGATCGCCTGTAGCCGCGACTGCATTAAGGTTCTCGACCTGGAGGGGCGCCTCTTATTCATGAACGAAGGGGGCATGCAGGTCCTGGAGATCTGCGATCTCGCTCCCTTCGTGAATGGTTCCTGGCTTGAGTTTTGGGAAGGCGAAGATCGTGAAGCCGCTCGGGCCGCATTACAGGTGGCAAGAGACGGCGGCACCGGCCGCTTCGTAGGTTATTTCGAAACCCGCATCTCGCGCGAACCCAGATGGTGGGATGTTGCGGTGAGTCCCATCCTGGACGCGAGCGGTAAGCCGGAGCGTCTGTTGGCATTGTCACGCGACGTTACCGAGCATCGGAAGAATGAAATTGCCTTGCGTGAGGCCATTCAATTCAATCGCGAGATCATCGAGGACGCCGCCGAGGGTATTATCGTTTATGACTCCGAGTTGCGCTACCGACTCTTCAATCCCGTCATGGAGCGGCTGACGGGTAAACGTTCCGAGGAGGTGCTCGGCAGGGTTGCGACCGAGGTGTTCCCCAGATTGGGGCCGAGCGGGATCGAAGCCGCTCTAAAGCGCGCGTTGCAAGGGGAATCTGTCCACGTAGAGGATGCCTTAATACCGAAACATTCTGCGGACGGCTGCGATCTATGGGAATCCTGCACGTTCGCTCCACATCGAGATGCCCAAGGAAAGGTGATTGGAGTAATTGGCCTGGTCCGCGACATCACCGAGAGGCACCTTGCGGAAGAGACTTTCCGCTCCATCGTCATAGGTACGGCGTCCGCGACCGGAAACGACTTCTTTCCTTCCCTGGTGCGCCATCTGGCTGCCGCCCTCCGCGTTCGCTATGCATTCATAACCGACTGTGACGATCAGAAACACGCAAAAGCGCTGGCCTTCTGGAACGGCGACCAGTTTGGCGACAAGTTTGAGTTCGACATTGCCGACACACCGTGCATGAAAGTGCTGAACGGCGAAACATGCCACTACAAAGAAGGGCTCCAGGGCTTGTTTCCGCTGGACAAGGGGCTCGCCGATTGGGGAGCACAGAGCTACTTGGGCGTTCCGATGCTCGATCGGGAGGGGCGAGTCATTGGCCACATCGCGATTCTGGACGACAAGCCGATGGATCGTGACTCTCGCGCAATCGATCTGATCAAGATCTTTGCCGCCAGGGCCGCCGCGGAGTTAAAACGCCAGCGGGCAGAGACCGAGCTGCAAGGTGCTCTTCAGCAAGTCCAAACACTGCAAAAGAAACTCGAAGCCGAGAACGTCTACCTGCAAGAGGAAATCAGCAGGGAGCACAACTTCGAAGAGATTGTGGGGAACAGCCGTGCAATCTTGGAGGTGTTGGAGCGAGTGGAGACAGTGGCGCCAACAGATTCCACAGTCATGATCACGGGAGAAACCGGATGTGGTAAGGAACTGATTGCTCGCGCGATCCACAGTCATAGCTTGCGCAAACACCGTCCGTTGGTGAAATTGAATTGTGGGGCAATCCCAACTGGATTGGTCGAAAGCGAGCTGTTTGGGCACATGAAAGGCGCATTCACCGGCGCGTTGGAACGAAGAACCGGCCGGTTTGAACTCGCGGACGGTGGGACTTTGTTCCTGGATGAAGTCAGCGAGCTTCCGCCCGATACCCAAGTGAAGCTGCTGCGAGTTCTGCAGGAGCATGAGTTTGAGCCGCTGGGTAGTAGCCGCACGGTCCGTGTAAACGTCCGCATCATCGCGGCCAGCAATCGTAACCTCGAAAAAGCAGTGCAGGAAGGCCAATTCCGCGCGGATCTCTACTATCGTCTTAACGTTCTCCCCATCGTTCTGCCGCCGCTGCGCCAGCGCCGGTCCGATATTCCTCTCCTCGCCGCTTTCTTTGTGGAGCGATTTGCCAGGCAGTTCGGAAAACAAGTCACTGGCATCGCGCAAGATACGATGGGCCTCCTCTCTCAGTATGATTGGCCAGGAAACATTCGCGAACTGCAGAACGTAATCGAGCGCGCCGTAGTCCTATCGCGAGGTCCAATCTTAAAGCTTGGCGCCGACCTGCTGCCCGCGACGAGCGCTGGAGAGACATCCGAAGCGGATGTTCCATGCTTGGATTTGGGCCGCCACAAGTCGGAAACGGCTATCAACGATGCTTCGTCACTGGAGCAGGTTGAGAGGCGTCACATCCTGAAGGTTCTGCAGGAGACAGACTGGGTGATTGAGGGCGAACATGGGGCGGCGAAGATTCTCGATCTGCATCCCAACACTCTGCGGAGCCGGATGAAGAAACTCGAGATCAAGCGTTCGCCCCTAAAATCTGATCAGCCGGCCACGAAATCTCGTGGCCACGAAGCCCTAACGAACTGACCCACGAGAGTTCGTGGCTTCTTCCGCGAACCATTCTCTCAATGAATCACTAAGACCTTCAAAATCAATAGCATAGCTTCTGCCTCCTGTTTCTCTCGGTTGGTCTTGCTCCTGCTCTAGCAAAGGCGTCTTCGGAGGAAAGCGAGCAGTGCTCAAGATTTCAATCATCAGCGATTCGGATCAAGCGATCCAGTTTCAATTGGAAGGCAACCTCGCGGGCCCTTGGGTCGAAGAACTACGAAGCCTCAGTGATCTAGCCCTCGCACAGCAGAAAACCGTGAGTGTCGATCTCGAAAAAGTAAGGTTCGTCGATCCGCACGGAGTCGGCCTTCTACGCGATCTCGCGCGGAGACAAGTGTCTCAAGTGAATTGCTCGCAATTTGTAAGCCAGCAACTGAAGGAGGCGGCGCAATGATGGCCAGCGTCAGCGGGATAGAGTTGTTGTCTCAGAACCAGAAGACACTCAACGGATCTTCCTCTACGCGGGAGCTTCGGTGCAGCGCGGCCGAATCCCATCTGATCCGGTGTGTAAACGAGGGCAACGCCGAGGCATTTTATGAACTGGTTCGGCCGTACGAGCGCGCTGTCTTTCTGGCCGCCCTTTCGATCGTGAAGAACGACGCGGATGCAGAGGAGGTGGCGCAAGAAGCCGTTCTGAAGGCGTTCAAAGGCCTATCCCGTTTTCGCCAAGAAGCAAAGTTCAGCACGTGGCTGATCCAGATCACGATCAATGAAGCCAGGATGAAGTTGCGCAAGAGCCGGCACCACTTATATGAATCGATGGACGAGGGGCAGCAAAACGACGAGGGCAACTATATCCCGAAGGATTTCGCGGATTGGCGAGAAATCCCATCCGAGGCACTGGAGCGGCGCGAGCTTCGTGAGGCACTCACCCAAGCCCTCGAATCTCTTCCCCAGAAATACCGCACGGTACTGATCCTGCGGGACGTGCAGCACCTCAGTATCCACGAAACTGCAAGGGTCCTCGGCCTCACTAAAGCAAACGTGAAGACCAGACTATCCAGAGCTCGCCTGCAGATGCGAGACGCG